>JAESFU010000472.1_pt1 | contig 21118 bp, 20 predicted proteins | sample 9269461 | NCBI WGS metagenome assembly JAESFU01 (sample SAMN14502556, study PRJNA617107) | algae metagenome | isolation source: Stenomitos rutilans HA7619-LM2 and co-occurring heterotrophs from cave walls | place: USA: Waikapalae cave, Hawaii | collected 2009-07-28
TTATGATCAGCCATGTTGGTGCAGGTATAGTTGAATGGCGTACTCAACAGATATTCGATGTATTCATGCTTTGCAATCATACGGCTAAACTCTCAAATTTGATGCACAAGCGAAAGTCCTATAGTAGAACTAGCGCACAAAGAGAATTTCCAGGTAATTTCACTATCCGTGCGTCCTCTGGTATATGAAACGGGTACCGAGCAACGCTTATACTTTCTTCATCTTGGTCGCAATCGTGCACTTCGTCAGAATCTGCCACCCGTAATGTTAAGCAAGGGCGAAATTATTTCCGTTTCAACTGAGCGTTTTACCCCTCTACCTAATCCAACTCTGTTCGATTCGATTCCATCAGATGCTTCAGCCTAATCCTATTCTTCTTGGACCTGAATATACTTGGCGTTTGTTAAGAGCTTTAGAGAAAATACGTTGCAAAGGCCAAACTCGCAGCAAAACTTTGCTGGATAGCCCAGTGTATACAAGTTATAAAGAGCGATTTTTATTCGCTCCGAAACCCCAATATCCTCATATTACCGTTGCTTGCCCTGGCTTCAATTCATTTTATGACCGAGAAATTGCTCCTGTTTATAAAGAAGCTAAAAAGTTTTTAGGAGACTATGGTCTAGACACACACCACGCCAAATTTACTCTTAAAGATGTGGTGGGTTTACAGAAGGTAGCTAATGAATGCGTGGTAATCATAAAGGATGAGTACTCACGCGAGATTGTAGGGACCCTATATTTTGAGAGTGCTAAAGCGTTAAAGGAAAAAGAAGGGCTCAATTCAGCAGTTTTAAAATTGCTTGATTTAGACCAATATCCACAGTTGAGTCATTTGATACAAGAGTCGATCTGGGTAAGCGGGCATCCCAAAGCGCGTCTAGTGCTTCTCTGTGAGAATCAACACTATTTACTCCAATGGCAAAAGGCTTTCGCTCAACAAGTAGAGCTACGCCATGCTGGTGGACGTAATGTAGCTAAATTAGCTCATGCTCCCGATCCCGGGGTAACATTCTGTTATTTTGGTGACTGGGATTATGCTGGTCTTAGCACTTACCGGGACGTGTACGCTATACATTTGCTTAATCATAATCGTCGGACACGTTTACTTACCCCGCCACAAAGTGCTCCTCGAAAACAAGTGGGCGTCGCTGGTCATGGCAGTCGTTGGCCTTCTGACTTATGGAAGAAATTGTCTCATCCTGGAATTCCGTTAGAAGATCTTTTTGATGAGGAACAACGGCGTATAATTAATGAACTCTACCAAGAAGACGAGTGGATAGAAGAGGAGAGCGTGTTATTTAATGATCTATTGGGTTATAACGGATTATTGAATACAAATTAGCTCGCCAGCCTTTTAATCTTTTGATAGTTATTACCCAAACTTCTCAAAACACCAGACTAAACGTACTACCCTGTCCCGGAGTCGAATCAGCGGTGAGTTGGCCGTTGTGGAGTTGCATGATTTGGCGCGAGAGGCTTAGGCCAATGCCGGAGCCGGTTTTCTTGGTGGTGTAAAACGGAATGAAAATCTGTTCCAGGGCTTCGGGTTCGATGCCGGGGCCGTTGTCAATCACCCGGATAATCACCTGCGACCCTACGGATTCGGCTTCGAGCCGGATGGTCGGGCAGGTGTTTTTCCCAACGCTCTCGACGGCGTTCTTCACTAAGTTCAGTAACACCATTTCAATTTGCGAAGCATCGGCCCGAATAGCCAGATTCGCCGACGAAATCTGACAACTAATCTGGCACTGGGGCGAATTAGCCTGGGTGAGTTGCACCACCGTTCGGAGGAGCGGTTCAACGGGTACGTCGGCGAAAACCGGCTGCGGGATGGTCGTGAAATTCCGGTAGGCATCCACAAACTGCATAATACCCGCGCCCCGCTGCTCAATGGTGGTTAGCGCATCGCGCAGGTCGTTGACCGATTCGCCCACAACGGCTGGCAGCGGGTTAGCCGGTTCGGCAGCAGGTAGGGCAAGCGGCAGCAAATCGGTTTCCACGATGTCGCGCATGGTACCCGCCAGCGACACAATGGGCGTGATGGAGTTCATAATTTCGTGCCGCAGTACCTTCGTCAGGTTTTGCCAGGCTTCGAGTTCGCGCTGCTGCAACTCCGTGCGGATGTTTTGCAGCGACACCACTGTTACTAACCGCCCCCGCAACCGCACCGCCGTGCAACGTACCGAGAGTTCGCCGTCGGCCCCGGTCTGGTACGAAACGGGTGTGGGCGACGCCTTCGCTGTCCGAAGCAGTTCGCTTAGGTCGGGGTGGGTTGAGTTAAGGTCGGCCAGGGTTCGCAACCGATAGATGCCCAGCAGGCGAAGAGCGGTCTGGTTCACTAACTCCACCTGCCCGCCCACGTCGAACGTCAGCAAGCCAACGCTAACGTGCTGCACAATCGTGTTGACGTAATGCAGGTTGGCTTCTTTTTCGGCCCGCGCCTGCCGAAACGCATCCAGCACTTCGTTAAACTGGTCGTTCAGTTCGTTGAAGGAAGGCCCCAGATTGCTGTCGGCGCGGAACGCCACGGCAAAATCGGAATAGCGCACCGATTCCAGAAACCGCGTCAGTTTCCGGTTTAGGCTTGTGACAAACCGGTATAGATTGGCCGTCAGGATCAGATGAGCAACAATCAGGGGAAAGAGCAGTACCCCATTGACGCCCTGAATAAAAAAGTACGTAATCGCACTGGTCAGGGCAACAATACCAACAATGCGCCAGCCGATACCAATAGCGAACCGGTTCATATCAGGCGACAGCGTAGCCAGTATAAGTGCGATATTGAGGAGGTTGAAACCCAATCACAATATCGGATTTAGGTACACCCTGCCGTTCTAATTCTACAGCAACATCAATATCTGTAGCGTTAGCCTGGATCCAAATTTTTCCGTCTGGTTTTATATCAAAATGAAACAAGACCGAATAGCTAAAGAGTTTACCATCCCACCCCATGCTAACTAACTGGTAATGATGGTGGGCGTAATCAGTAATTACCTGATTATCTACATCATTCAGATTCACGGGTTTTATTTGGGCATACTCGTTCAGAATGCCCAGAATGTAGGACTGATATTGCTCTATCTTTCCCATTGATCGATGGTTAGTGTTTCTTCATCAAATATAAGCAGAGATATATTTGTTTTCCGCCGAATTAGTTGAACACCAGGCACTACAAAACGGCGCTCGTAAACGGCTTTAGGAACAGCCAAAAATAGCATACGATCCTGCTCCCGTTCTTCTAACAACACCTTGTAGTTTGTATACTGCCCAACAGCCTGATGAAAATCTTTCATGAACGAAACGCTCACAAAGCTTTTTACTTCTACAGCTATTTTTTCAACCTTACCGCCTTCCTCCCGTTCGGCGGCTAATACGCGTTCGGCTCCCAAGTCAATATCTAAATCCAAACCCAGCAGGCGAATCGGATAGGGATCATGTGTGATTGACCACCCATCCTTCTCAAGAGCAATTCGAACGGCCTGATGAAAAATATCTTTTGCCATATACTCAGGCTGCAATCCAGCTAAACGGGTACTCCAGCGCCGGAATCTTCGTGCGCTCGGCCACCCGGCGCAGTCGGGCGGGGAGGGCCATCAGGTAGTCGCGGGCGCGCTGACCGGCGTCGTTGAGGTCGGTGATAGAACCAATGTTCCAGTCCTTCAGCAACGATTCGGCAATGTCGATGTAATCCTGGGTGGTGTACACGCCGAGCCGTTGGGCGGCATCAGAAAAATGGCTGAACGTTTCGCCAAGTTTTACGCCGGTTTCGCGGAGGAAGTGCGCGGGCATCACGATTTTCTTCCGCATCATATCTTCAAACGCCAGCATCATTTCGGAGGGGTCAACCTCAAAAATCTGACTGACAAACGCCTTGTAGGCTTTGGCGTGGCGCATTTCATCGGAGGCTATCACACCACAAATTTTCGATAACTGATTGCAACCGGCCTGCTTAGCCAGCGTGGCCGTTCGGCGGTGCGACACATTGGTGGCTAATTCCTGAAACGACGTATAGACGAAATTCCGATAGGGGTCTGTGCTGGTGCTGATGTCAAATCCATCGGCAATCAGGTATTGCGTCGATACTTCCATCGCCCGCATGTTCACCCGGCCCGACAGATACAAAAATTTGCTGAGCAGGTCGCCGTGCCGGTTTTCTTCGGCTGTCCAGGCCCGAATCCAGCGCGTCCATCCATGTGGGTTTCCCTGTTCGATGCCTTCCATGTCCATCAGCCACGACTCGTAAGTAGGCAGGGCTTCTTCGGTGATGGTATCGCCAACCAGCACGGCTATATAATCGTAAGATAGTTCGCGGGTGCTCTCACGAAGCAGTTTTATTTCCTCTAAGAAGGTCTCTGTTCGACTGTCAGGCAGTAAATCGGATGGTTGCCAGTTTGTCTCAATTGGTTTGAGAAATTCATCCATAGAGACGTCGATTTTTTGGCCGACGAATCGCATAACCTCCACACGTGTGCCTGATAAGCTCATGTACGCTAAACAAAAAAAAGATAATTACGATTGAAATAGTTGGTAAAGTTCGGCAATATAACCGATTGACTTGGTGTGGCTGGTTTTTTTTGCCTGATAAAAATCAGTTCATCAGTACTTTTAGGCCACAAACCACCTAAACCAGATTTTACGATGAAATTTATTCTCTTTTCGCTGCTCTTACTGAGTATCAATTTTTCAGTATCAGGGCAGAACAAACAGATCGTTAAGCCGCGTAAAGCCCCATCTATGCCCTACCCATTCAGTATGGGTGTCATTAGCAACGGACTGCTATTCGTGTCGGGGCAGGTGGGTACAGACCCGCAGACGACTAAACTGGTAGCGGGTGGGGTAGAAGCCGAAACCGCGCAAACTATTCAGAACATCAAAGCAGTTCTGGAAGATGCCGGTGCTTCGCTCGACGATGTCGTAAGCGTGACGGTATATCTGAGCAACATAGACGATTTTGCGAAGATGAACGCGGTCTATAAGCAGTTTTTCAACGAAGGATCTTACCCCGCCCGGACAACCGTAGGTGTGGCCAAATTAGTGTTCGGGGCCAGTGTTGAAATGACCATGACAGCCGCCATGCCCCGCCGACGCATGAAATAAACCGGTAATTGTACCCGTTGATTGAGCCGTGTCTTTATGTCGAAAAACTCATTTATTGAGGCTGTTAGCCACTTCACGACCCTGTCTCCGGGTAGTCAGTCGGCGTTGCTGGCGGTTCTTCGTCGGTTGGCGTTGGGCAAAGGGCATGTGGTGGTTCAGGCAAACACGGTCTGCCAGTTTGTTTACTTTATTGAAACCGGCCTGACGCGCACTTATTATTACAAGGACGGAAAAGAGGTGACCGACTGGCTAAGCGCCGAAGGGCAATTTGCCGTATCCATCAGCAGTTTCATTACCCAGCAACCCGACCGGCGAATTGTGGAACTGCTGGAGCCATCGGTTCTGTGGGCGGTGTCGCACACCGACCTGGAAAAACTTTATCAGGAGTACCACGAGATTGAGCGGCTGGGGCGGCTGTTGGTCGGTCATGGAATCCTGTTGCTCCAACAACGCTTTGATGAACTCCATTTTTCCACGGCCATAGAACGGTATCGAACCCTGATGGCCCTGAATCCCAGTTTCATCCAGCGGGTACCTCTGGGCATGATTGCTTCCTATTTAGGCATGACGCCCGAAACCCTGAGCCGGATGCGTGCTCAGATTTAGTGGCTGTCAAACCATTTCGCCTGTTGTCTGTTACGATTACAAACAAGTTGATAAACAGATATGGATAAGAAACTAACCACAACAGTAGGCATTGCGTTGGGCGTATCCCTGATTGCCGGTGCTGGGTTTGGTATTTATAAATTTCTCACCAAAAAATCGGGTGCTGCTGACGGTAAAGGGATTACCGCTGGTGGAAGTAGAGCAGGTAGCCTGCTGAGCGGTTTCATTGGTAACAGTCTTGTCAAAAGTAACAGTCTATACCGGGCTACTGACGATAGTAGTGGCTTAGTGGGGGGTGGACTCGCTGTAGCCAGCAAAAGGAGTGCCATTGCTTAAGTAGTCGTTAGTCGTTAGTCGTTAGTCAGCGGCCACCAACGTCAGCTACTGGCGACTATTGACTAACGACTATTATACAAAAAACGCTGACCTCAAAAAGGCCAGCGTTTTTGCTGTTCACTCTCCCAAGAGTGTATCCTTATTAATCGACCGGAGCCGAACTACCTTTTAACTATTTATGGGTTTGTCTTTAATACTACAATTAAGACTTGCCCACGTCAAAAAGGTAACTAAACAAGGGTCTACAGCTTAGAGATAGGTTGTTTCATTTGGTTGGCTGATCAACACGCCAGTAGGGTTCTGCCGACGCCAGAAAATCGACCGGAACTTCGGGGATGAATCCTTTTAGCCACTCGGTGCAGTACTTCATGCCAGCCTGCTCCGAAACCAGATGCCCCAGAATCACTAAGGCCTTCTTCTGCCCTGACGCAATGGCATCCTGCACATACTCCATTAATTCCCATTCGTGGGTCTCGCCAACGACCACCACATCCGACTGCGCCAGATACCCAACCCCCTGCATCAGGCTAACATTACCCCAACTGGCTATTACCCGCCTGACCGTCAACTGCGGGTCGCCGATAACCCGCATGGTTCGTATGGTCAATTTCGCAGCCATATCCTGAGCGAAACGCGCCAGGGGTGTTGACTGAAACGTGAACAGGCGCGGGGTACCTGGGTCAATGTTTTTCTGCCAGCCCAGTTCCCGAATCATACCCGTAGCGATGCCGTCGGGCTTATGCCCGTGCCAGTGATCATGGAAATGAAAGACCGCCATACCGTGCTGCTGGATGAAATCGCGCTTGAGTTGATAGAGAGCATCCTGCTGGAGTGGTTCCGTCCGATCCTGATGGGAGTAGTAGGTAGGCTCATGAGTGATCACCAGATTCAGGCCTTTGGCAGACGCTCGCTGAAGAACGTCTAAGGTAGCCATCATTGTAGACGCAATTCCCCTGACCGGCATCTCGTTCGTACCGGCAATCAAATTATCGACGGTCTGCTCACGCCAGGGAATGCCCACGTTGGTTTTAATCCTATCAATAACCTGACCCACCGTGAGGGATTGGGGCTTCACGGGCCGGATCAGGCTGGTAGCAGAAAGACCCAGCGTAGCCATGAGGAAGCTGCGCCGGGATGTATGGTAAGGAGTCATAGGGCGGAAGCTGTTTAGTTAGAAAGTATAGGCACGTGCAGGGTTTACCCACTGTTGCGGTACTTGATAATTGTCAAAGGATTGCTGGCAAACAGCGGCCAACTTTGTCATCGGAAAAACGGGTAGGCATTGATTGTCTCAAACAACTACTGACAATTAATGACCAATAATGACAACTCATTTCTTATGAACACTGCACTCTGGGTCACACAAGCTTTTTTAGCGGCTGTATTTGGGTATTCCGGCTGGATGAAATCGACGCGGACGGCCCGGGAGTTAGTGGTGATGGGGCAAACGGGCGTTGAACATCTTCCCTTACCACTTATTCGATTTATAGGCGTTTCTGAGTTAATCGGTGTGTTTTGTCTGCTACTCCCCTGGTACACGCAGCAAATGCCTATTCTAACTCCGCTGGCGGCTCTTTGCTTAGGACTGATCATGATTCCAGCCGGAATTATTCATTACCGTCGGAATGAAACGAAGACGGTCTGGCTCAATGTAATCCTGTTCCTCCTCTGCGGATTTGTGGCGTATGGACGGTTTGTGAGACTGTGAGTTTTACCACCCCCAACCCCCTCTTGGTTTCAGGAGGGGCCAGTAGGAAACTCGTTTTCCCTATCCTTGACTCTTTTGGAGGAAACAAGGTGGCCTAGCGAAAGCCCCCTCCTGTTTTAGGAGGGGGTTGGGGGTGGTAAACTTCATCAAATCATTTCAAACGTTTGCGTAGAATTTCAAACGTTTGCATAACACAGGCAGCGTTGTAAACCCGATATTATAAACTTTCTTTGATTATTCTGTATATTTTTCATTAAACAAAGAGCGGTTAACAGTTGGCTAAGCCGTCGTTTATGGCTTGTCACAGCAACGGATAGCAGGTAGTTGCCAGGCCGTAATTGTGTCAATGAAACACTACTCTCAAATGGAATAATGGGCGACTATTATTCATCTAAGCGTACCCCTATGAAACAAAATTTATTGTTGACAATCGGTCAGTGCCTGTTGTACGGATTCGCGCTACAAAGCCTGACCACAACTGAAATGCAGGCAGCAGGGCTTCCTGCCAATGCCTCGCCGACAGGTAAACCAAAACCCTATGCCGATGACATTACTGTTACGGGTAAAGTGCGGGCTGAAGGTAGTAATGACGGTTTGCCTGGAGTTAGTATTGTGGTGGAAGGGTCGCTGTCGGGCACGAATACCGATGCCAACGGCGACTATAAGATTAAAGCCCCTGCCAATGGCGTGCTGGTGTTCAGCTATGTAGGCTATGTAACGCAGAAGATTTCGGTCGGTAATCAGTCGGTGATCAATGTGAGTTTAGCGGCTGATAACAAGACCCTGAGCGAAGTGGTGGTGGTGGGTTATGGTACGCAGTCGCGCAAAAACCTGACCAGCGCCATCAGCACCATTAAACCCGAAGAGCTTAACCGAGGAGCCATTGCCGACGTGGGCCAACTGTTGCAGGGTAAAGTGCCGGGGCTGAACATTTCGGCCAATGGCGATCCCAACGCCCCGGCGGCTGTCGTTTTACGGGGCGCTTCGACCATCAACAGTTCGCAGGGACCGTTTTATGTGATTGACGGCGTACCGGGAGCCGATATTTCGATCATCGCACCCGACGACATTGCCTCGATTGACGTGCTGAAAGATGCGGCTGCTACGGCCATTTACGGAAACCGGGCGGCTAACGGCGTCATTATGGTGACGACCAAGCGCGGCAAAAAAGGCCAGATGCAAATTGCCTACAATGGGTATGTTGGCGTTGAGAATGTGTCGAGTAAACTGAACATGATGAACGCCGATCAACTGCGGGCGTTCCTGACCGCCAACGGCCAGTCGTTTTCGCCCACCGACGATAAAGGCGCGAATACCAACTGGCAGGAAGCCGTTCAGAAGAGTTCGGCCTTTTCGCAGAACCATAACCTGTCGATTAGTGGCGGCACCGAACACAGCACCTACAGCGCCAGCATCAACTATTTGGATAAGCAGGGTATTCTGCTCGGGAGTTCGCTCAACCGGGTGATTGCCCGGCTGGCCGTTGAGCAATATGCGTTTAACGATAAGCTGAAATTTGGGCTGAACGTGACCAATTCAAACAGCAACGCCAACAATACGCCGGTGCGGAATAGCGTGCTGCTCCAGATGATTAATCACCTGCCCGTGTCGCCCGTGACTAACCCGGATGGCAGCTATTTCGAGAACTTTCAGAACACGGGCTATTTCAACCCCGTGGCGATGATTAATAACGCCAAAGACAATACGAAATACAACAACTTAGTAGGGTCGTTTTTTGCCCAGGTGAAACTGCCGTTCGGGCTAAGCTACGACCTGAACTTGTCGTATCAGAACAATACGTCGCTGCACGGCGAATCATACAGCAGTTATTACACGCAGTATAACAGCGCCAACTTCTACAATAATCCCGATCCGCCAGCGGTGCATACGTTGCAAAATTTCGGCGTGAACGGCTCGGCCCTGCGGAATACCTACCAAACCACCCGCAAGGTACTTGAAACGTTTGTTACGTGGAATAAGGAGTTCGGCGATCATGCCGTCAATGCCGTACTGGGCTATTCGTGGCAGGGTAACATTTCGGGCGATGGGTTCCAGACATCGAGCACAAACTTCCCGGTCGATAACATCGGCTACAATAATTTCGCGCTCAGTAACCCGTATGCCGTTTCGTCCTATCGGGTGAATTTCGGGCCGGATGGTGTGTATCAGGAAACCCGCCTGATTTCGGACTTTGCGCGTTTGAACTACAATTACAAGGACAAGTATTTAGTGCAGGGGTCGATCCGGCGCGATGGAAGTTCGGTGTTTGGTGCCAATAACCAGTGGGGCTATTTTCCGGCGGCTGGGGTAGCCTGGCGCATCAATCAGGAAGGGTTTATGCAAAATCAGAACCTCTTCAACGACCTGAAACTGCGGGCCAGCTATGGCGTGACGGGGAACTCGTCGGGCTTCAATGCCTATACCGCTCAGTTCATATCGGGTAGTTTGGGCACATACTATTACAACGGTGTGCAAACGGCGGCTTACGGGCCAACACAGGCGGCCAACCCCGATTTGCAATGGGAGCGGACGGCAACGACCAATATCGGGCTTGATTTCACGGTGCTGAAAGGCAAAGTGAGCGGTACGGTCGAGTGGTATGACAAGAACACCACGGGCATGATTTATTCCTACCGTGTTAACCCAATCCTGGTGCCAACGGGCAGCATTATTGCCAATGGGGGCAGCATGAGCAACAAAGGGGTTGAAGTGAGTTTAAGCGCCACACCCGTCAGAACGGCTAAATTTAGCTGGACGACCGGCCTGAATCTGGCGCACAACACCAACAAAATTACCAGTTTGATCAACCCGCTGTTTGTGGGGGGCGATTCCGTTCGGACCACGCAGCCGGAAGGGTCGGGGCAAACCGGCAGTACGCTGCAAATTCTGAAAGCGGGCAGACCGCTGGGTCAGTTTTTCTCGCTGGAATATGCCGGAAAAAACGACAAAGGCGTATCACAGTACGTAAATCAGAAAGGCGACCTCACCACAACGCCGGTTATTGGTGCCGATTACAAATACCTTGGCAGTCCGCAGCCAAAACTGCTGGCTGGCTGGACCAACACGCTGCGCTACGGAAACGTAGACCTCAATGTATTTTTCCGGGGGGTGTTTGGCAACAAGATTTTCAACGCCACCCGCGCCGATTTGTTCCGGCCCAGCACGGCGCAGTTCACGAATATTCTGGTGGACGTTGCCGACGAAAAAGCGACGGATGTTAACTCCTACAAATACTCCAGCCGGTTTATTGAAGATGGCAGCTATGTGCGTTTAGACAACGCCACGCTGGGTTATAATTTCAAAAACACAGGGGAGTATGTGAAGAGCCTTCGGGTGTATGCGTCGGTCAACAACGCGTTTGTGATTACGAACTACAAAGGCATTGACCCCGAAATTAACCAGGGAGGCATTGCGCCGGGCATCGACTCGAACAATTTCTATCCCAAAACCCGGACCATCCTGCTCGGGGTGAACGTGTCATTTTAAACTATCAGCTAAAAGCAATGAAAAAACTATTTCCATCCGGTGCGTTGCTGGTACTGTTCCTGTACCTCGCCACGGCCTGTCACGATATAAATGTTCCGGTCAGTACGGCACTGACTCCTGATATTTTTCCCCAGAATTCGTCGCAGTTTATTCAGGCGTCTGGCCCGCCCTATGCGGCTCTGCGGGGCAACTATTCGCTGGACTACTGGTTCATCCAGTCATTGAGCAGCGATGAGGCCATACTGCCCGCCCGGGGTGGCAACTGGTACGATAACCAGAACTACATCAACCTGCACTATCATAACTGGACGAAAGACCATGGCTGGACCAACGGCAACTGGAACTGGTTATCGACCGTTATTGGTACGACCAATCAGGCGTTGTCTATTTTAGATCAGACGATACCGGCCTCCGCAGCCTCGAAGCCAACCAACCTGGCCGAACTGAAGATGGTTCGGGCACTGGCCTATTTTATGATGATGGATTTGTATGGGAATATACCCATCGTGACGACCTACGGCGATTTTACGCCCCAGCCAAACGCACCGCGTGCTCAGGTGTTCAAGTTTATTGAAGATGAGGTTAAAGCCGCCCTGCCAAACCTGAGCCGGGTAACGGGACAGGCTACCTATGGGCGGGCTAACAAATTCACGGCCTTTGCCCTGCTGGCCAAAATGTACCTGAACGCCGACTATTATACCGGCACCCAGCGCTACAACGATGCCATCATTGCCTGCGACAGCGTCATCAATTCAGGGCTGTATTCGCTGGAGCCCCGGGCGTCGTACCTCCAGATGTTCTACCCGAACAATGGGCCGCAGATGAAGGAGTTTATTTTCGCCATTCCGTACGACCCGGCGGCATCGGCCCTGCCCGGCACAAACAGCAACATGTATCATGCCCGCTACGACGTGCCGCGCTCAGAAACCAAGAAGTTCAGTCTGCCGTTCACGCCCAGCGCGCCCAGAAGTACCCTGCCCGAATTCTACGCTTATTTCAACGATGCCAACGATATTCGCAGCAAGCAGTGGCTCACGGGTTTACAGTTCATGAACGATGGCGTTACGCCCGTTACGGTAACGACCACCAAAAAAGGATACGATCAGTTCTATACCGGCTCCGACGGGTCGGCTGCGTACACGTATCAGGTGAACCTGACACCCAACATCGTGCTTCGTCAGGACGTGGCGACGTTCGACCTCGGGAACGACGAGATTGCCTGGAACATGGGCTATCGAAACATTAAGTTTTATCCCGATGCCAGTTCCACGTCGCGTAACCAGGGCAACGACGTGCCCATGTTCCGCTACTCGGACATTATTCTGATGAAAGCCGAGGCCATTTTGCGCGGAGGTGCCCCGACGCAGGGACAAACGGCCTTGTCATTGGTGAATCAGTTGCGGTCGAACCGCACCACGTCGGCGGCTTTGTCGAGCGTTACGCTGGACGATATTTACGCCGAGCGGGCGCGTGAATTTACCTGGGAATCCTGGCGCCGGAACGACATGATTCGCTTTGGGAAATACGAAGGAAAATGGGGCTTCAAAACCGATGCCGACCCAAATCACCGCATCTTCCCGATTCCAACATCGGCCTTCACGGTGAACCCGGCCCTGACGCAGAATCCGGGGTATTGAGTTTTACCACCCCCAACCGAGCGTCGGCCCGGCCCCTCCTAAAACAGGAGGGGGCTTTCGCCCGGAGGTTTTTAGCCCCCTCCTGTTTTAGGAGGGGCCGGGCCGACGCTCGGTTGGGGGTGGTAATCGCAACGACGACTCCCGGATGATCAAACTGGAGGGCAGAATAATGCTCTCTTCCAAAGAATCGCTAACCGGGTTTAGTTGCCGCAAAAACAACCGGGCAGCTTCGGTGCCAATTTCGCGGCCGGGCCGGGCTACGGTGGTTAACGATGGATATGTATAAGCTGAGGTAGGCGAATTATCGAAACCCACTAAGGCAATATCCTGCGGTATCTGCAATCCCCGATCTTTGATGACCCGCATTGCGCCAATCGCCACCTGATCGTTCACGCCAAAAATGGCATCGGGCGGTTCGGGCAGGTCGAGTAGATTTTTGGTGGGAACAATCGCGCTATCAATCTTGAAATTTGTGTTGATAATCAGTTCATCCAGAACAGGTAGGCTATAATTTCGCAAACAATCCAGATAACCCGACAACCGTTGTTCGGAAACGGTCAATCCATTGGGCCCTTTCAAATGGGCGATGCGTTTGCACCCCATTTTTACCAAATGTTCCACCACGGCATAGGCCCCATGATAATCATCGACGGTAACATGGCTGGCGTTAAATCCGGCATAGTCGCGGTCAATGAAAATAAGCGGAATTTGTCGCTGGAGCACTGTTTCTAAGTGCGCGTAATAACCCGAATCGTAAGTTTCCTGCGAAACCGACAGGAAAATGCCTTCTACCCGATTGGCCAGCAAACGGGATATGTATTCAGCTTCGACAAGGCTGCTCTCGTTGGTTACGCAAATGGTGAGGGAATAGCCCAACGGCTGAAGCGCCGAGTGCAGCCCATCAATCACCGACGATTCATAATAATTGCTGATGGTCGGAACGATGATACCGAGCGAACCTGTCAGCTTGTTCAGCAGACTAAGCGAAACGGAATTACGCTGGTAGCCAATTCGCTGAGCATATTCCTGTATGTTTTTTCGGGTATCTTCATTAATAGAATAGTGATTATTCAACGCCCTCGATACGGTAGAGGGCGAGCATCTGAACTTCTTCGCTATGTCCTTAATGGTAACCGGGCGTTTGGTATTCATCGGTGAAAGAATGAAAGAGCGAAAGATAGAAGTCATCCCGCAGGTTTTCGCTCTATCGCCCTTTGTTTACAGCGAACCCCGTCGAATCATGTAAAACGGATTTTTGACTTTAATGCGCTTGTTATCAAGCAGCAACGAAGCGGCTGTGTAACCCATTGCTTCAAAGTCGGTGGTAATTACCGTAATGTTGAGGAGTTCTTTCAACGTGGTTTCGTTAAACGAAATAATGCCGATTTCCTGCCCCATCTGGTAATTCGACTGCCTCACTTTTTTCACAATTTCCGACAAATCGGTTTCTTCAACCACCACGTAGGCCGTTCCTGCTTGTAACTGTTCATTTAGGGCGTTATCTTTAATCGTAAACTCCTTATTGTAGTTGACACAAAAGGAACGAAACCCATGCGTAATTTCGGCGGGGTAATTGCCGTCGCAGGGCAGGATAAGCACCATTCGATTATATTTAGCGAGTAGGTCCTGCGCGTTTTCCAACGCTTCGCAAATGTCTTTGTCGAAGTTCTGATACACGCTCAGGCGGGTGTCGGTTAGTTCCTGAACGTCTTTGTCGAGCAAGACCAGTTCATTCGCCGGAATTGACTCAAGCACCTCCATGTAATTGGCCTTGTCTAAATCTTGTGTGAAGTGAGGCATTACCACATAATAATTGTATTTGCCGAGGTTCTTCTCAATAATTTCCCGAAAATGATAGGCGCTGTAATGATGAATCTGAAGATCAACGGTCGCCTTGTCGCCCAGCGCTTTCAGAAAGGCATAATAGATAATTTTCTTGTACGAACTGAGCTTATTGAAAATGAGCAGAATTTTAAGTTTAGGCACGTTCGTTGCCTGAACATAGTAACCCTTTCCCTGTACGGAGGTAATGTACCCCTGCTCCCGAAGTTCCCGGTACGCTTTCTCGACAGTATCGCGGGCCAGGTAGTACTCAACACTTAGCTCGCTGATAGAGGGAAGCTGCTCGTTATTTTTCAGGACCCCTCGCTCAATGTCGGTAATTACCGACTGCACAATCTGCTTGTACTTCGGCGTCTTGTCTTTCGGATTAAACTGAAGTTTATAAAGCGGAATGGCGGCATTGCACTGCACGTCAATAAAGCCATACGTCTGCCGCCGACTGTGCAATTGAGAAGGGGATTTGGCTACCATGGCGAATAGTTTAGATTATTCCGGGAAAAGACTTGCTTAAACAGATAAACGCAGGACTTAAATCTCTACTAAGCTTCCGAATAATTGTAGACATAAAGAAGAAATAATCACACTTTTTTTATGCAATCGTTCTCGGGAACGTTACCGGAAAGTATAGTGAATGTATTTTTTGGGAAGAGAAATAGACGTCTATACCAAATAAAACGCATAGTGGTAAAAGGCTATTTTGTAACGAAAAGAATACAGTTGCTTAAGTTTGCAAGATATATTCCAATCAATTTCTGTGAACCGTTTTCAGACTACTTTTATTCTGTTGATCGGGCTGCTGTCTGGTCTCACTCTCGGCAGAACCCTCGCTCAAACCGCGCTGACACCCGCAACGCCCTGGGGCACCTGGTTAATTGGTACACTGGTGTTACCGGGGGGCGAAAAAAAATGGGGCGGTTTTGCCGAAGTACAGGCCCGAAGCAACGGCGTGTTTCAACAGTTTTTCTACAATGAGTTGAAAGCGGGCATTAGCTACGATGTCGATAAAAATTTTTCGCTTATGATTGCTAGCGGCCGATATACTACGTACGACTATAACGACTTGTCTACCGGACCGTTGAATACCGAGAAGCGACTCTGGGAGCAACTGATTATCAACCAGTATTTATCCCGTCTGAAGTTTGAACATCGTTATCGGGTAGAACAGAGGTGGCTCAGCTTTCGCGATGGCACCGACGCCTATCGGAACCGGATTCGCTACCGGCTGAATATGTTCGTGCCGCTCAACGACCACACGGTTACCGATAAAACGGTTTTTTTATCAATCTACGATGAAATTTTCCTTAATCCCCTCGGTCCGACGTTTGAGCGAAACCGTGTGTATGCCGGATTAGGCTATCAGTTCAATCAGCAGTGGATTCTACAGTTGGGGTGGGTAAATCAGACAAATTATAACCCCGCTACGTTTGAGCAGGGCGTATTTACCCCACAGCAATCGTCGGGAAAAAACAACCTCGTGGTTGGATTGACGTACCGCCTGAAACGGCGGAGCACCTCAGAAAGACTGCCATCACAACCCGATTAGCCTATCCCATTAATAATGAAGTTGTTTGAACTTTTCAACAATGACCGATGGAACGGATCTGTTTTTGTCATTCCGACCGGGACGCGGAGTCGAAGGAGGAATGACAAAACAACTACTAATTTCTACTTGCAAATAGTAAGTTTGAACAGGCTCATTATTTAGCATAGGATAGTGGATATGATTTTCACTAAAATTCTAAGCGTCTGGCAAGTTGTTTTTATCTTGGTATTCCTATTCACAAATAGGGCTATCATCTTCATCTCAAAGCATTCCCACCCGCATAAAGTCATTGTTTCCGGGAATTAGCTAAACCTCCCTAACACTCATGTCGCTCTCCTCCAACCAACCCGAAGACTTATTATTTGATGCGGCCCGCAAAGGGGACATACCTTATCTCAGGCAATTGATTGAGAACAATGCCGATGTGAATATACAAAACGACAAAGGGTTTACTCCGCTGATTGTTGCGACATACGGCGGGCAGTTGGAAGCCGCAAGAATGTTGCTGGACGCCAACGCTGAAGTGAACGTGCAGGACGTCAGCGGAAATACCGCTCTCATGGGGGTATCCTTTAAGGGTTCGCCTGACATGGCCCGGTTGTTAATTGAGCACGGAGCCGATTTGGACCGGCAAAACGACAATGGCAGTACCGCCCTGATGTATGCGGTAATGTTTGGTCAAAATCAGTTAGTAAAACTACTGCTTGAGCATGCCGCCGACGCAACGATTCGCGACAATCGTGGGTTAACCGCCCGCGACCTGGCTCTTCAGCATAAGAATGAGGAAGCGTTGCAATGGCTTTCGTGAACCAATGGTTAAAAGGCCATATTTTACACAAGAAAGCGGTGCAGCGTCAGATGGTTAATGCTAATCTTGCTGCACCGCTTTCTTGCTATCAAAGACGGCTCACTTTTTCTGCTTCATGGGAGCAGAAGACCCGGCTTTAGCGGGGGGCGTGGCGGGTGTAGCGGCTATGCTTACCGGATTCCCTTCTTTATCTAACTCCACTAATTCATACCCTAATCGCGACAGACCCGGTTGTACCAACTCTTTGTTGCCAACCACCGTAATAATCATGTTGTTGGCTGGAAGTCGCTTCTTCGCAATGGCATCAATTTCCGCTTTTGTGATGCCCTTAAGAATTTGACTCTGCTGCTCCACGTAGTTCTTCGGCAGGTCGTACTTGATGATATCGTTCAGGAAAAACGCCTTCTGAATGGATGTCTCGTAGCGGAGCGCATCGCGTTGCCCCACCGAACTTTTTAGAAACGTCAGCTCGTCATTGGTGATGCCGGTTTTGCTATAGTTGGTAATTTCCTTCATGAACTCCACCACCGAGCTATCCGTAGCGGCCGCTTTCACGCCTGCCTGAGCCGTGAACGGACCGGGTGTTCGGGTGCTGCTGAACCCCGACCGCGCCCCGTAGGTCCAGCCTTTATCCTCCCGCAGGTTCATGTTGATGTGGCTGTTGAAGGCTCCGCCGAGAATATAGTTCGCCAGACCCGTCCGGTAATAGTCGCCGGTGGCATCAAAAGGAAGATCGGTCAGGTAACCAATGCGAATCTCCGACTGGGCGGCTTTGTCTTTGTTAACTAAATAGATACGGGTTTTATCGACGTTTCTTTTTATGGCTACGTTGGGCAGTGTAACGGGCTTAGCCGCCCACTGATTCAGGAACGCCAGCTTGGGTTTCAGAGCCGCCTGATCCATATCCCCCACCACAACGAGATTGGCTACTGAAGGTGAAAAGTATGCGTTATAGAACGATTTTACATCATCCAGCGTAAGACTTTCCACCGTTTTGGTCGTGCCGCTAATGGGAATGCCCCGGATGTTATCGTTACCGAAGAGTAATTTGTTATACGCCTTGTTGGCAATCACGACGGGCTGCGTGCCCTGATTGGCAATATTCTCCAACTGCTGCTTTTTCAGCCGGTCAAAGTCCTCGGTCGCAAACCGGGGGCGGAAAAGTTTTTCCTCCACCAACGCCAGCGTCGCGTCTACCGTTTTGGTCGGCGATTCAATGATAACCCCCAGTTCTTCGGCTCCTGCATATATCTGAATACTGCTCCCGAGTTTTTCCAATTTAGTCGTGAATTGTTCGGTTGTGTAATTCTGCGTGGCTTCGTTCAGCATGGAGGCCGTCAATTGGGCAATACCCGCTTTAGCCGGATCATTGGCCGACAGATAATGACCGCCTTTCACGGTGAGCAGCATCGTTACCTTCGGAACTTCATCGTCTTTAGCGCCAATCATTTTCAGACCGTTGGGAAGTTTATCGGTCCAGAACGGTGGCACTTTCAGGGCCGGGCTGGCTCCCGAAGCGGGCTTTTTACTTCGGTCGAACGAATCCTTGGCTTTGGTATATGTCAGCCCGTTGTAGCCGTAGTCGGGTGCCTGATAACCTGCCGTCGAAGCGGTGTAGTTGTCGGGGTGCGTCACAATGTCTTTTTTATCCTTTGGGTAGATCGTCAGCACCACCGAGTGCTTGCCCCGGATGTACTGGTCATAGACCCGCATGACATCTTCCTTCGTTACCGACTGATACCGCTTCAATTCCTGTGGCAGATAGTTTGCTGTGCCGGCAAACGTCTGAAAGCTGGCCAGTTCTGATACTTTGCCCGCTACGCTCGACAGCGCCGAAATAATATCAGTCTCGCGGGTGGCCCGAAACTGAGCAATGTCGTCATCAGAAACCCCATGTGCTTCAAATTCAGCCAGCGTTCGGCGCAGCATCACTTCGGTACTATCTAACCGCACCTCTGGAAACGGCATGATGGAGAATACAAATTCGCCCGCCAGTTCCGAAGAAGGGTTATTGGCATACGCCTGCACAGCTTTTCCGTTCTTGACAAAATTCTTGTAGAACAGCGACGTTTTGCCACCGCCCAGAATCTGCGCCAGTGCATCTAACGGCGCTTCGTCGGGGTGAAAACGGGGGACGCTCACATACGTAACATCTAACCTCGGAAAGCGGATATTGTCTTCGTAGGATACGTAGCGGTCCTTGTCCAGCACTACTGGTTGCACTATGGTTTTGGTTACCGCTGGTCCTGCCGGAATCGGGCCAAAGTATTTCTCAACCTGTTGCACCACCTGTTTGGTGTCCACATCGCCCCCCACTGTCAATACGGCGTTGTTAGGGCCGTACCAGCGCAGGAAGAAGTTTTTTAGGTCGTTGACGTTGCCCCGATTCAGGTCTTCGATGTAGCCGATGGTGAGCCAGGAATAGGGGTGTCCATACGGATACAGCGTTTTGGCGGTGTACTCGCGGGCCAGACCATAAGGCCGGTTGTCGTAGTTCTGGCCGCGCTCATTTTTAACTGTTGCCCGCTGAATTTCAAACTTCTTCTGCGTAACGGCATCGAGCAGAAAGCCCATCCGGTCGGCTTCGAGCCAGAGCGCCCGTTCCAACTGGTTACTCGGCACAGTCTCGAAGTAATTGGTACGGTCGGTATTGGTGGTACCATTGAGCGTTCCGCCCGATTCGGTCACAATCTTGAAATGTTCATCGTCGGCCACGTGGTCGGACCCCTGAAACATCATGTGCTCAAAGAAATGGGCAAACCCCGACTTGTTAATTTCCTCGCGGCCCGACCCAACGTGGTAGGTCACGTCTACATGCACGAGCGGATCGGAATGGTCTTCGTGAACAATGAGCGTCAGGCCATTGGGCAGTACATACTTCTCGTAAGGAATGATGAGTTCGTTTCCCTGCCGGGTTACTTTCTCAACGAGTTTCGTTTGCGAATACGTAACGCTTACCGCCAGCCAGGGCAGCAGGAACGCCAGGTAGACCGTTGTCTTTTTCATGTTGATTAGCATACAGAGGTGTACGTCTGTAAGTTACGGAGATAATCAACGCGGCAACGGCAGTAGCGGCAAATCTACAGTTCTTATTTTCCACCCGGTCGTGTAGGGCGTACTTCAATTTTGCTGGGCAGGGTGCGCGGGTTCATCTTCAGCAAGTCATAGACAATCTGGCCGATGTCTTCAGGCTGAATTTTCCAGGCATCTTTTTCGCTCGGCTGATGGTCGTTGAAATAGGTAGCCACCGAGCCGGGCATGATGGTCGACACTTTAATACCTTCGTTGCGTAAGTCGAGCATAATAGCCTGCGTGAAACCCACTAAGCCGAATTTACTGGCGTTATAAGCCGCGCCTTTCTCGAAAAAGTTGGTGCCTGCCAGACTGGCAATCGTAATGAAATAGCCTTCCGTTTCTTTCAGTGCAGTTAATGTGGCTTTGGCCGTGTTAAATACGCCCGTCAGATTAATGTCGATGGTTTCCTGCCACTGCTCGGGGGTGAGTTCCTGAATGGGCGCAAAATGGCCTACACCCGCGTTAGCAATTACATAATCGAGCCGCCCGAACTGTTTCAAAACAGTATCAACGGCCCGTTGCTGCGAAGCCAGATCGCGCACGTCGGCGGCAAGGCCGAGTGCATGACCGGGCTTGATTTCATTGAGTTTAGCGGCTGCCAGTTCGGCGGCTACCGATGAACGGCTGGTAATCACCACCTGAATGCCTTCTTTAATCAGCACTTCGGCGATGCCATAGCCAATGCCTTTTGAGCCGCCCGTAATGAGTGCGGTTTTGATGTGATCTGCCATGAATGAAATGAAACGAATAAATTAATACGCTACCGTTGGAATCTATCTTTTAAACTAACTCCATCGCAAGCCCGAAAGTTTAGCTGATACGATTCTGAAGCGAACAGGTGAGTACATGATAGAAGGCAAGTAGAGTTTTGCCATTTTTGGCCTATGAAGTTTACCACCCCCAACCCCCTCCTAAAACAGGAGGGGGCTAAAAAGCACCCGGATGGATAAGCCCCCTCCTGTTTTAGGAGGGGGTTGGGG
>JAESFU010000473.1_pt1 | contig 21095 bp, 18 predicted proteins | sample 9269461 | NCBI WGS metagenome assembly JAESFU01 (sample SAMN14502556, study PRJNA617107) | algae metagenome | isolation source: Stenomitos rutilans HA7619-LM2 and co-occurring heterotrophs from cave walls | place: USA: Waikapalae cave, Hawaii | collected 2009-07-28
CAGGGAAACCTGTATATATCAGACACCGGCCACAATCGTATACGCAAAGTGAATCTCTCCACCGGCATCATCACAACCGTGGCGGGTAATGGCAAGCCGGGTTTCGGCGGCGATGGCGGACCGGCAATCCAGGCGCAACTTCACTTTCCCAATGCCATTGTGCTGGATGGAAAAAATAATCTCTACATCGCCGATGGCGAAAATCAGCGCATACGGAAAGTAGACCTCGCCACGGGCAAGATCAGTACCATTGCCGGTAAAGGACAGCTGGGCTATAGCGGGGACAACGGACCCGCGATAGCGGCAAAAATGTATATGCCGAACGCGCTCGCACTCGATGCGAAGAATAACCTGTACTTCACAGACTGCGGCAACAACCGCGTTCGTAAAGTAGACCTGAAGACCGGTATCATCACGACAGCAGCCGGCAGCGGCGCAAAAGGACATGCAGGCGATGGCGGACCAGCCAAAGCGGCAAAGCTTAATCTCAGCGCTTCACCCGTACTCACAGGGCTGGCGGTGGACAAGGTTGGTAATCTGTATATCTCCGGATCGGCATCGCGCATACGCAAAGTGGAAGCAACTACCGGCATCATCCGGACAATTGCCGGTACCGATGCCCAAGATTTTAACGGCGATGGAAAACAAGCGACAGCAACCGCGTTTTCGGGTACAGGCGGTATCGTGCTGGATGAAAAAGGTAATATCCTGGTGGTTGATCAGTCGCATTACCGCGTCCGCAAAGTGGACATAGCGACGGGAATTGTGACCACAATCGCGGGCAACGGGACAGAAGGCACCGGGGGTGATGGCGGACAGGCCGTAGCCGCACAACTGACAAACCCGGAAACGCTCGGATGGGACAACCAGGGAAACCTGTACATTACTTCCGTAGCAAGCATCCGTAAAGTGGACACAAAGACCGGTGTAATCACCACAGTAGCGGGCGTAACAAAGTAATTGTCCTGAATTATTTTTTAGATTCTTATTACCTCAACGATCACGAACCTATACTTCCATGAGAAAAGTAATGCTGTTTTTATGCTTCATGATAGCTGTAGCTGCAGCCTATGGCCAGTTGCCGCGCAAGCTCACGCAAACACCGGGCTACCAGCTTACGCTCGATGAACCCAGTGTATTGAAAGTCCCGCCGGGTTATGATGCGAAGAAGAAATATCCGCTCGTGGTTTTTTTGCCGTTTACAGGCGGAACGGCAGACATGTTCTTTAATGAGTACATAGGCTATGGCAAAGAGGTTTTACACATGTATGAGTTGATGGACTCATTGAAACGAATGCCAACCGAGCAGGAGTCTGCTGCCTATAAAAAAATACTGGATAAGTCCCGGGCCGATTGGACAGAGGGAACGTGGGACATTGCCTCGATGATTAAAACGGTTTATAAGAGCCTGAAATTTGACAAGGCTTTTTTTGCACTGGTGCCCACCGGCGCAGGCAGCACAAAAGATCACAGCTGGCAGGGCTTCGAGGCGTGTATCTACCGCTATGAAAATAAGATTTTAAACGATATAAAAACCTACAGCAAACAATACAGCATCGACACTACGCGCATTATTTTGGCAGGATATTCTCTTGGCGGCGACTTGAGCTGGGCAATCTCGCAACGCTACCCGGAAAAATTTCGCGGAGCGATTGTGAACGGCAGCAGTTGCAGCTATGCCGAAAAAGGTATGATGGCCAGACAAGCCAAACAGGGAGCCCGGATTTATTTCGCGCTGGGCGAAAGTGAGCTTGCCCGACGCACAACGGGTACACTGAATGCGAAAGCTCTGCTCGATAAAGCCGGAATAAAAAACAAATTGTCTCGCATGCGCGGCGAGCACGTAACGGCAACCCGCGAACAGTTCCGGGAAGCATTGGACTTTCTGTTATTCGAAAATGGGCAATAAGGGAGTGCCGGAGTCTAACGGTGTTTAGCGGAATTTGAGAACTAAAAGAGAAAAGAATAATTCTGTTCCAGTTTCTCCAGGAGCATCGCCGCATTGATTTTCTTTTTGTACAGATGTTCGAAGGGATCATCCATTTTTTTGAGCCGGGCTGGAATAGTTTCAATGGTAAATGCGTGCGGGTCGAGTGTCTCATTCACTTCATCCCATGTGAGCGGCGTTGCCACCTGGGCCGTTTCGCCGGATACCAGCGAGTAAGGCGCTGCAACAGCTTTCCCTTTTACATTGCCTGAATAGGACAACGCTACTTTTCCATACGTTAAGTCATCGGAGCCTTCGAGTGCCACAAGATTCGGGATTTTTAGCCGGATCAGTTTGCAAAGGTATTCCGCTACCGGAAGGCAAACAGCATAGTTACTTTTTCCGTCGGATGGAAGGTAAAGGTGCAGTCCCGATTTTCCATCGGTCTTGATGAAACATGGCAACTGTAATCCGTCCAGTATTTCTTTGGCTGCGAGCGCAACGGTAACGGCATGCGCAATGTCAAATTTTGGCGAGTCGATGCCCATCAGAATATAATCCGGCGCGTCAGAACTCTTTACGCGTGCCGCCCACGGATTAAATTCAACACTTCCCTGCTGGATCGCGAATAATAAATGCTCCTTGTCAGGACAAAGCATTAGCTCCTGCTTTTGATTGTCCACCGTGACAGAAGCGGTTTTAGCCCAGTCCGGTTTTTCATCCGGCGGCGTCAATGTGCGGAGCGCGCGCATGCTGTCAGCGGAAGTGCGGACCAGGAGCGGTCGCTCGCGCAGGTAAGGCAAAATAACATCGGCGACCTTGCTATAATATTGCAGCACATCTTCTTTCGTAATATTGGCTTTTGGAAAGATAACCGAACTGAGATTGGTGAAGATAATTTTTTGCTTCAGCTTAAAATCAGGCTGACGTATTTTGTTTTCAGTGTCCTTTTGTACGGGTGCTGCCGTAGTTTTTGTCTTTGATTTTTCTGCGGGAGGCTGTGCTGCACTTTTCTTTTTTTCAGGAGCGTTTCCTGTTTTGGGTGCCGGCAGAATATATTTTTCAACCTTATCCTTCTTGCGAACTTCCGGGAGATCAGAAAGCGCAGCGAATTCCTTCTTTATTTTCTCATCGAATTCGAAAGGCGTTTCGTCCCATGTTTTGCTCAGATTGCTATGAAAGAAATAAATGCCGGGTACATCATCGCTGCTATGAAGTTGATGACCGGGAGATTCCAGGTTGTTCAGCAGAGTCTCATAGCCCAGATCATAGAAGAGCGCCGCGTCGCCCTGGATGGCATCGACACTGATCCTTTCCTGGATCGACTGTCCCGCTTTGGTGATATAGATACGAATTAACTTCTGGCGATCTTCACGATGCTGGCATTCTTTTACCAGGTGATGAATGCTCTTGAATGCCTTGGTGTTTTTTCGAAGTAACATGGCCTGTGCCTTGGGTCCATTCAAATATAGAACTATAGTTCCAGAAAACATTCTTTTGAAACGACGTGCAGCAGATTTGCCGTGATGATGTTCCTGGGACAAATATACCGTCGCAATGCACCTTGTTTATTGACGCAACGGCACCCTGCCACATCCGCTTCAGCTGAGTAAGTTTGATAACTAAAAAATCAGGAGTATGGAAAAAATTCTTCTCTCAGATGATCTGCATCTTTTCGGCAACCGGGTTAGCACATTCCCGATTGGCATCAAGGAAGGTTTCGATGCCCTCATTGCAATCCTACCGGAAGGCCTGGCACGGTCCTATTATGGCATAAGCTGGATGGAAGACGATGAGGTAATTTATTACACCATGGCAGCAGAAAAACATCCGGGCGAATCCCGGCACTATACGTTTGAAACAAAGATCATCATCGGAAAAGGCGAGTACCTGGCGGTAACCATTCACAACTGGATGAATAAACTGGACACGATCAAAGATGCATTCGAAAGCCTCATGAAGGACAATCGCGTGGCAGAAAATAAGCCGTGCGTGGAGTGGTATAAGTCAGATGACGAAATGGTGTGTATGATGAAGCTGCGCTAAGCGTATCATACTTCAACCCTGCTCCCACAAATGCAGGCGATCACCAAACAACGAATCCTTCATTTGAAAAGATTTAGGCACCATAGACATTGGTGTGCAATAGGTGGCCAGGCGGGTGCCGGGCAGAACATTCCTGAACTGCTCTATGGTATACAACGTGTACTTTTCATAGAGCCCGATGTTGGACAGGACAGCGTCATCGATTTTGTTGTAGATGTCGATGTTTTCATAGTAGGAGTTAAAGAAATATAACCCCTGGTAGTCGCGGAAATTCAGCGTGGTGATGTTGGCATGAATGCTTCTGGCATTGGACAATCCGTACTGCTGCGCAAGCTGGTTGGTGAGCTCCACCAGTTCGAGGCGTTGTTCTGCGCCAGTAAAATCTCCGTTCGTATGAGCCGCGCCTGCGAGACAAAATTTTCCGGCTCCGGCGCCGATGTCCAGAACACGGGCGCCGGCATGCGTTACTAAAAATTGTGATGCTGCCTTGATCACCGCGATGGGTGTCCAGTGCATGCGGGACAATTCACGGATGTTGGCCGGATAAATTTCATTGAACTCATCGTCGGTTACATCCAGGCGCAAACGTGGTGCGTTCAGGGTATGTTGCTGGCCGTTGCTCATGATGCAAAGTAAAGGTTCCATTCCGGATTGGCTGCGTGTAGCGCGCTAAATAGATCGTAAGTTATCAGAATAAAAAAACGGCAGCCCGTTGCCAGGCTACCGTTGTTGTGTATGCAAGTGAAAATTTTAAGTTCAGGCCAGGTCGAACCGGTCGAGATTCATCACTTTTGCCCAGGCGGCTACGAAATCAGTTACAAACTTGTCGCCTGAATCTTCGCATCCGTAAACTTCGGCGAGTGCGCGTAGCTCGGAGTTGGAGCCGAAGATAAGATCGACGCGTGTTCCTGTCCACTGCACCTTGCCCGTCTTGCGATCGCGCCCTTCGAACACATTTTTCGAAGCAGACGATGCACTCCACGTGATACCGAAGTCCAGCAGGTTCAGGAAGAAATCGTGCGTGAGTGTCTCCGGGCGTTTGGTAAATACGCCGTGTTGTGACTGATCAAAGTTGGTGTTCAATACACGCAACCCGCCAATGAGGACTGTGAGCTCGGGTGCCGTCAGCGTTAACAGCTGTGCCTTGTCAATCAGCAGCTCTTCTGCCGAGGCCACGTGTTTATCCTTCAGGTAATTGCGGAAACCATCGGCCGCAGGTTCCATCACTTCGAACGACTCCACATCGGTTTGCTCTTGTGATGCGTCGGCACGTCCCGGAGTGAATGGGACCGTTACCTCACGTCCGGCATTTTTAGCAGCCTTCTCGATGCCCGCATTTCCGGCGAGGACAATCAGATCAGCCAGTGAAACAAGCTTGCCGCCGGACTGCGCGGCGTTGAACTCTTTTTGAATTCCCGTCAGGATATTGAGTACTGTGGACAGTTGCGCCGGATTGTTTACATCCCAGTCCTTCTGCGGAGCGAGCCGTACGCGGGCACCGTTGGCACCGCCGCGTTTGTCAGAGCCGCGGAAGGTGGAAGCCGACGCCCATGCTGTAGAAACTAATTGCGCTACAGTGAGTCCCGAAGCAAGGATCTTGCTTTTTAATGTTGCAATGTCCTTCGCATCAATCAAAGGATGTTTTACGGCTGGTATCGGGTCTTGCCAGATCAGCTCTTCGGCTGGTACTTCAGGACCGAGATAGCGGGCACGCGGTCCCATATCGCGGTGTGTCAGTTTATACCAGGCGCGTGCGAAGGCATCGGCAAATTCGGCCGGGTTTTCATGAAAGCGTTTTGAAATAGGACCGTAGATCGGATCTACACGCAACGCCAGATCGGTCGTCAGCATGGTTGGCGCATGCGTCTTGGATTTGTCATGCGCATCGGGTACGGTGCCGGCACCTGCGCCACCTTTGGGTTTCCACTGGTGTGCGCCCGCGGGACTTTTCGTCAGTTCCCACTCAAACCCGAAAAGATTTTCGAAAAAGTTATTGCTCCATTTTGTCGGCGTAGTAGTCCATGCGCCTTCGAGACCGCTGGTAATGGTGTGGACACCGTTACCGGAACCAAATGTATTTTTCCAGCCCATGCTTTGCTCTTCGATGGTTGCTCCGGCAGGTTCGGCCGCTACGTATTTGCCGGGATCGGCTGCGCCGTGTGTCTTGCCGAAAGAGTGTCCACCCGCAATCAGGGCAACGGTCTCTTCATCGTTCATGGCCATGCGTCCGAATGTCTCACGAATATCGCGTGCTGCCGCCAGTGGGTCCGGATTTCCGTTAGGACCTTCCGGGTTTACATAGATAAGTCCCATCTGTACAGCGCCCAGCGGACTTTCCAGTTCGCGCTTGTCGGTGTAGCGTTCGTCGCCCAGCCACTTTTTCTCCGATCCCCAGTATACATCTTCCTGTGGCTCCCATACATCTTCGCGTCCGCCGGCAAAACCGAAAGTTTTAAAGCCCATGGACTCCAGTGCACAGTTTCCTGCGAGCACGAGCAGATCGGCCCATGAAAGTTTCTTGCCGTATTTTTTCTTGATGGGCCACAGCAGCAAACGCGCCTTGTCCAGGTTGGCGTTGTCGGGCCAGCTGTTGAGTGGTGCGAAGCGTTGTTGTCCTGCACCGGCACCGCCGCGGCCGTCGCCTACGCGATATGTTCCGGCACTGTGCCAGGCCATACGGATAAAGAACGGACCGTAGTGACCATAGTCGGCAGGCCACCATTCCTGCGAGGTGGTCATCAGTTCAAAGATGTCCTTTTTTACCGCAGGCAGATCAAGTGATTTGAATTCATTGGCGTAATGGAAGTCCTTGTCCATTGGATTGGACAGGGAAGACTGCTGGCGCAGAATGTTTAACTTTAACTGGTTAGGCCACCAGTCGCGATTTCGGGTTCCGCCACCAGCTGTTTGCTTGAGGGCGCCACCGTGAAATGGACACTTTACTTCGCTGTCATTAACGTTTAATGATTTCTGATGCGTAGGCGTACTGTTTTCCATTGCTATAATAGATTAGTGTTTTTTAATTTCCGGCCTCAAGATTACGACCGTCGCCGCCATCAATCAAATTGATGTTCTTTATCTCAAAATAGTTATTATCTATGAGATGTAAAACAGCGATTATAACGCAACAACGATCGGCATTGGCCTTAACCAAATATAGGATTCACGGCGGAAGTAAAAAACGAAAAAATCAGATTTAGTCAGTAACAGGACAGCCCACGCGTTCAGTTTATGGAAATGTTATAGATTCATGAAAAAAGACTTGCTATTCTGTTCGCAGACTTTGCACCGGGTTAAGCATGGCAGTGCGGATAATTTGCGTACTCAAAGTGATAAACGCTACCAGCAGCAGCAGTAGTCCACTCGCTGCAAATACCCACCAGCTCATCGTGGTGCGATAGGCAAAATTGTTGAGCCATTGATCGACACCCCACCAGGCAAGCGGCGCGGCAATCGCGAAGGCAATAACCACCAGCAGCACAAACTCTATGGACAGAATGGATACAATGGAGGACACTGACGCGCCCATGATTTTGCGAATGCCGATTTCTTTTGTCCGCGCAGTGGTGGTGTACACAACAAGTCCCAACATACCCATGCAACTGATCAGCACAGACAGCCCCATGGACCAGTTCAGCAAACTGGCCGTCTGTTGCTCGCGTGTGTAAAACTGCGCGATTGCGTCGTCGTAAAAATTATACTTGAATTCCGCATCCGGATAAATAGCATGGAAGGCCTTTTCAATTTTTGAAATAGCATCAGACCAGCTTGTGCCGTTTGTAGCTTGCGGCATCAGTGCCACATGGAAGAAACCGCCACTGTTGTCCGATTTAAAAACCAGCGGACCGATGGCACCGCGAAACGATGTCTCATGGAAATTTTGCATCACGCCCACAATAGGAAATTTGTCGTCACGGCCCATCGTGAGCTCCTTGCCAATCGCTTCCTCTGCATTTTTAAATCCCAGTTCTTTCGCATAGGTTTCGTTGATCAGCAGCTCGTGCACATTTTTACCTTCGTGTACATTGCGGCCCGCTACCAGGTTTATTTTATACAGCGAGATGTAGGCAGCAGTACCCCAGCGGATCTGGACACCGGCAGTTTTGATTTCCGATTTTCCGTCGCTATAACGGATGTTGGTAAAGGCAGCACCTTCTGTGGCCGGTGGCAGAAAACCGATGGTAGCCTGCTGCACTTCCGGCAATGAAACGATACTGTTAAGAAGTCCCTCCCGATGATCTGCGACGGTGTCGCGCGGGATGGTAAAGTTCAGGATGGCATCCTTGCGATAGCCCAGGTCCTGGTGCAGGACAAAGTGAATTTGTTTGCTCACCATAAAAGCCGCGATAATGAAAAACTGCGCGATCACAAACTGCGAAACCGTAAGCGCCTTTCGTATGGCGCCGCTGCGCGTGGACATGCCCGCAAAGGCGTTGTTCTTTAACACCGCTGCCGGTTTAAAGGCCGAAAGAACGACGGCCGGGTAGAAGCCGGCCAGAAAACTCACCACCAGGATGAGCAGGAAGAGGAACAACAGAATGACAGGTTCACGCCACGGCTGAAAGGTGATGCCGGCCGGAATGAAATCCGAAAACAGCTCCAGCAGCAACGGCGCGAGGTAAATGGACAACAGGGTGGCAATACAGGTAATTACCAGCGTCTCGACAAGAAACTGCCTCACCAGTTGTCCACGGGTGCTGCCGATCGTTTTGCGGATGCCAATTTCTTTCGCGCGATGCGATGCCGACGCTGTGGCCAGGTTGGTAAAATTTATACAACCGAGTAGCAATAGAAATCCGGCAATGGCCAGCAGGCCGTAGAGCGTTGGTTCGTGCGCGAGCCGTTGTCCAAAACCGGCGTAGAGCGAATTGAAGTGAATGTCCCGCAGCGGTTGCAGCCGGAAGGCCATGTTGTTGGCGGCGTCCTTGTTGGCGTCTTTATGATACTTGTCCAGCAACGTGCGCAGTTGTTTCTCTACGGATACTGTGCGGTTGGCGTTCTTCAGCTTGACGTATACCTGGGAGTACGCCATCCAGTCGTTCCACACCGTCATCATAAAATTCTGTTGCAGGCTGGTTTTGGCGATGGTGGCATGCGCGAGAAATTCGCGCGCCGTAAAGTCAGTTGATTCTTCGATATCGTGTACAATACCGGTTACTGTAAACTGGAGGTCATGGTTGTACACCAGTTGTTTGCCGATGATGTCGGCGACAGGCATATTGGCAAAATACTGGCGCGCGCGCGTCTCCGTAAGCACCACAGAGAAAGGTTCTTTTAAAGAAACTTCCGGCGAACCGATAATCCAAGTGAAAGGAATAAGCTCAAAATATTCGTCGTTGGTAAAAACAACATCCGGTTGTTGTTTGAAAATCACGGGTTTGTTGTCCCGCATTACCTGAACAGTTACCGTGGCATCGCCCTGGAATTTCATGACGGGCACGGTAGCCTCCAGTCCGCTCACTTCATCGCGCATGGCTTCGCTTAACGGTGCCGGCACCGCGGCGCTATGACCTTCCATGCCATTGAAGTGCGTGTCCATCACCACGCGGAAAATTCTGTCGCTGTCCTTTTCGAAAGTATCGAAGCCGAACTCATAGCGCACAATCAGGAATATAACAAGCGCGGCGCTGATGCCGATGGAAAGTCCCAGGATATGAATGAAAGAATAAAGCTTGTTTCGAAGGAGATTCCGGAAGGTGATGGCGAGATGATTTCGGATCATGGCGTGTTCAGTTTAAAGTAAAGGTACACTGGCTATACGAAAGAAGTGCCAGAAATAATCCACCTCTGCGTGGCGGAATGCAGGACTTTACTTTTCCGATCGTCCGGTTTCGTAACGCTGTTGTCCATCCGTGGGATGAGTGTCAGCTTGGGAAAGGACACCCAAGCAACGCTGCATCGGGAGTATGCCTGCAATTAAACGATGTGCAATTCAATAAAGCCCCTCGGGAAAAGTATGTAACAATGGATCAGAAGAAGGTGAATTTATGCCGGCTGTCGAGTATTTTTTCCGATCAGACGAGTTTCAATATACAGATCACACGATTGTGCATCTTTACGCATCAGAATCCTATTCACCCCTATAACACAGAAGATATGAAACACATCAGCAAAGCATTTCTCCTTGCATTCGTCGTTGCCATGGCTGCAACCCTTGCCTCTTTTACCATCAGGGAGTCCGGTTATAAAATCGATCCGCAGAAAAGCAAGATCACCTGGGTTGGCAAGAAGGTGACCGGTCAGCACAACGGTACGATCAATTTGTCGGAAGGTAATTTTACCACCAAGGGAAAGAAAATTACAGGCGGTTCTTTTACCATCGATATGTCTTCTCTGAAAGATGCCGATGCGAGCCAGCGACTCGAGTCCCATTTGAAATCCGATGATTTCTTCTCAACCGAAAAATTCCCCACGTCCACTTTCGTGATCTCAAAGATTGAGTCCAAGGGAGGCGATCAATATGCCGTGCAAGGCAAACTCACGATTAAGGGAATCACCAACGAAATAGATTTTCCGGCCACCATTCAAATCGCCAACAACCAGATCAGCGCGAAAGCAAAAATCCTGGTAGACCGCACCAAGTTCGATATCAAGTTCCGCTCCGGAAATTTCTTTGAGAACCTGGGAGACAAAGCCATTGAAGATATTTTTGAATTGAATGTCGATCTCGCCGGTGCGGCCAGATAATGTCCTGCGTGGACAATACATTTGTTGAAAATAAAAACGCCCTGGCAACCAAAGCCGGGGCGTAATTTTTTCTCCCGTATAAACAGGCGGGAGTATACCGATTAAAGCTTCGTGATGCGGAACCAGTTTATATTCCATCCACCGGCTTGCGCGTAGATGCCCACGTTATACGTGCCGGCCGATACGCTTACCGTATGAGACACCGTTGTCCAGTTCTGCCATCCGCCCGTGTTGGGTAAGTCCAGCGTGCCCAGCACAACCGAGCCACCGTTCAGATCGAGCGACAGCCTGCCACCGCCGTTCGCGCTCGCGACACGATACTCCACGCGATACGTGCCCGACGATGGAAAGTTGATGCCATTATAAGCGAGCCAGTCGCCGGCCTCGATGTAGCCCACGTTCTGTCCTCCGTTTGTGTCCGTGCAGGCTTCATTCTGCACACCCGACATCGCCGAGAATGCTTCCGCCTGTATCGTGGTAGAAGAGGACGTTGTCCCCGGATACAGATAGCGCACCGCTACCAGGTCGTAGTTGGTAAAACCATTCCAGGGCAATACGTACGAGTTCATCACCGAATTGGGATCGGTCACCGGCGTTCCCGGAATCAGGTTGCCGGTAGTCTGGTCCGTATGCCAGAAGCCGATGTTGTGTCCCATTTCGTGCGCCATGGCAAATAACTTTTGTCCGCTGGCCATATCGTTGAACCGGGGGTTGATCTCCAGTGTCCCTTTCCCGTTACCCGACGGGAGCGTTGCGCGTGCCACCCAGTTGGCGGCATCATAGGCACCCATAAAGACATTGATGTTTGATTCCGCCTGCGTGGACACCTGCACCAGGCGCAGCTTGCTGCCGCCCACGTTATTCCATTGGGCAATGGCCTGGATTACGGCATCGCGCCAGCCCGTGGTGAGCGAGGGCTGTATATAATATTTGAAATTGGTGGCATAGGCATCGCTTAACAGGATGTTGTGACTGCGTTGCTCGGTCCTGCCGTCTGGCGCAGCGCTTCCGGTAGCGAGATACTCATCGAGCGATGCTTTGGACACCACCATATCGTCGGCTACGGTAAAGCTGCCGTTGCGGTCGTTATACATTATTTTATCGCGGCTTACGCCGGAGGCCTGCTCCAGGAATGTATAATACTTGTCAAGCGACTCGTCCTGGCGCGGGACAACCTCATTGCCCTGATCGCAGGCAGACAGCAGCAGTACGCAGACGAGGTAGAGGGAGGGAAGGGATCTGGTGAAGAACCCCGTGGTGTTAATTTTTAACATAGACGTTTTGGTTAATTGTTAACATGGATACAATAAAATCACAAACATGTTTGAACGCCTGACACAAGGTCCGTACGGTGCTATATACCTTGGGACAATGCGTTTGTAATGTTTCCGATTTTGTGTAAAAGAATGAAACAATACTTGAAACCCTGTGGTGAATAACGGATATTTCCACACGTTAACGTTTAGGCAAGTTCAGGAAGTGTCAATTGTCCTATTTAAGATTGTTGTGCATTCACACACGCACTTGCGCGTTATAACGTAAAACTATATGTTTGGACAATTTATGTTGTTGATGATATTCTTCGGAAAAGACAGGTTAAACAAATAAACATTCGCCGGAGTTGTTTTGATTTCAAAGATCAGAGCTTCGTTCCCTGAATCATGATGGACGCGCGGATGGATTGCTCTTTGAGATGGAGAAATTTCTTCCGATCCTCATCGTGCCGGAACCGTTCGAAGTCCTGTTCCGTATCAAACTCCGCCAAATGAATTTCATACGGTTTGTCGATCTGATGTTCGAGGTACGCGCTGTCGTGTGGCCGTATGCGCAGCGTAAGCCGGCCGTTGTATTTTGAAATAATCGGAATGGCGATGTCCTCAAATTCATCAAAAACTTTTTCCTGTCCCGGAATTACGTAGATGAGTTGGGTTATGTAGATCATGGTAAAAATCAGATAATAGTATTGTCCTTGAAATCATCGCTTCGAAAACTCCCCAAAGTGCCATAAGATGCCGGAAGGATCGTGTACGAAACATTCACTTCCCCAGTCGAGTGTTCGGATGGGAGTAAGCTTTGCTGTTTTATACTTCGCTGTCAGATTGAGGGCCACCAACTCATCCCAGAAACGTGTTACGTTGTCCACTTCCATGAACACCATGGTATTGTCTACCCAATCTTTTACGTACGCATCCTGCAGATAGAACCCGAGATTCCCACTTTTAAACAGGGACATATCCGGTGAAAGGACAACTTCCTGAAACCCCAAATCCTGATAAAAATTACGCGACACCTGAAAATCTTTTGCCCCGATAAAGGGCCGGATGGATTGGGCTTTGTGTTCCATGATCATTGTTTTTGAATAATACCGGCTAATAATACGAAAAAAATGCACGGCATGCGTGCCGTTAAATGTGTGGAATTACAGAGAGCGGTCGCCTGCAGACAAGCAACATTCGGATGAGGAATGGCGGTTTTTCAACAAAAAAGCGTTGGCATGGCTTTTTATTTTGATGAAGGCATGGAACAATCTGTTATGAACACCCAGGCGAATACAACTACTCCGACCGGCATCCTTAAAAAGGCACGTGCGGAATTTTCAAGACTCCGAAAAATCACCCTGAAGAAACTGAACCAGTTTAAACAGTCCGGCAAATGCCTGGCCATTTCTTCGTATGCCTTTGGCGAAGGTGTTTTTCATTCTTTTGTGGAAGACATTTATCAGAGTGGACAGGACGAAATCGTAGTTCTTAAATGGTACGATCAAAACAATTTCGTTTCCCTTACGCATGTTCATGTAGACGAGATCGTGTCCATCACGCCCGTGAATGGAAAATTCAACATAGGCAGATAGCTTATTCGTATTCATGCGGGGCACTTCTCAGGTGTCCCATTCGGCGATAGACCCGATCAACCCTTCCGCAGCTTCACCACCGTCAGGTATACCTGATACCCAAAGAGCGGGACAGCCCATGAAAACCAGAATATGTTTGGCGACACTTCCGGAAAAACTTCCGAGTGTAAGCAGGGCGGGAATTTTAAGCACATAATTCTGCACAATAAACGCAAACGTGGCAATGTAGCTCCGCACTGTCCATTCCTCATGCTCCTTTATATTTCTTCTTCGGATTGTCCAATAGGCCATGGCCGTAGACGATGTCCAGATCAGGATTAAAAACCACAACGATACGGTATACATTTTCCCCACGATATCGGTGGTAATAAAGGTGAGCGTCAATGCCGTGCTGGCCGATACCAGGATGCAGATCATATAAATTTTGCCCAGCCATCGGTGCAGCGCCAGGTTTTTATTCCTCAACGACTTGATGAATTGAACAGGACCGATGAGCAGCGCCGTGGCGCCGGGTATAACGTGTCCGAACAGGAGCCAGCGCACGGTGAAATATTTCCCCAGCGCTTGCGGTGTAAAGGCAAACAGGTGATGATACTGGTAGATGAAAAAGAACGATGACACAAGCAGAAACAGGATGCCGGCGTTCTTTACAGAAAATGTTTCGGTTATAGATGTAGTGATTCCACTTTTGTCTTTCATATGCGCGTTGATTGATGCAGCAAAGCTCTCTCTTTCACAAGGCGTGGACAATCGGAGAAAACGTATTCCCATAGGGAAGAATTTTTCCCTGTAACCGCTGCCGGAGATCTGCCGTATGCTTACCTGTTAACGCGCCGGATATGTATACACGAAAAACACCCCAGGATCTTGATTGCGGCATTGAAGTAGCTTTGAAAATATTTGTAGGCAAATGGAAGCCCTGCATTCTCGATAGCATCCGGCAAGGCAACAGGCGCCCCAGCGAGATTCATCGCTCCATACCGTCAGCAACGCCGCGTGTACTCAATATGCAACTGCGCGAGCTGGAAAATTATAATGTTGTGAGCAAGAAAATTTATCCGGGACTTCCTCCCAAAGTTGAGTACTCCCTTACCGACATGGGCAGAAGCATTCTTCCGATCATAGCCATGATGGACCGGTGGGGCAGAAAACACAGCGCCGCCGTAAAGCAACGAAGTGAATTCCTTTCCGTCATCAAATCCATTTCCGCTTCACGCACCACCGCGAAGTCCTGATGGTTGTTGCATGACTGTTCTTCTGGTATAAAAATGTTCTGATAGTATTTTTGCAACGCCCGATAGGGGTAGCGCACCGGTGGGTTGTCTGAAAGGAAACAAATTCAACAACCATGACAGCTTTCAGCCGTGGCATATTTGCCGCACTACTTTTTATTGCCTTCTCCAGCCAAACCATACTTGCACAGGACAGCCTCCGCACGTTCAACGTCGGCTTCCTCTATCCGTTGAGTAACCAGGGAAGCGCTTCCGGAAAATACTCCTACCTGTTTTCGTTGCACGCCATCGCCGGTGTATCGAAGGGTGAGCGGGCCTTTGCAGCCGCGGGCATTGCAAACATTGTCCATAAGGATGCAGCGGGTTTCAAAGCGGCCGGCATCACCAACATTATCGGAGGACACGCGGACGGATTTACCGCCGCCGGAATTCTGAACCGCTACAGGACAGCCTCCGGTTTCCAGGCAGCGGGTATTGCCAACATCGCGGCAGATTCCATAAACGGTTTTCAGTCTTCCGGTTTCATCAACATGGCGGGTAATGTCCACGGCGCACAGTCTGCCGGGTTTATCAATATGGCGGGCGATGTCCACGGCGCGCAAATGGCCGGCTTTGTCAATACCGCTGGCGATGTCCACGGGGCCCAGCTCGCCGGTTTCATCAACCTGGCAAACCATGTGCGCGGGGCACAGATCGGTGTGATCAACATCGCCGCCAGCAACGAATATCCCATTGGACTTGTAAACATCATCAAAGACGGCGAGAAAGCGATCGGTATCACCACCGACGATAACCTCACAACCCTGTTGTCCCTCCGTTCGGGAAGCCGGAAGCTCTACGGTATTCTGGGCGTGGGAAGTAATTTCAAGAATGAACGGGAAGTCCTCGCCATCCAGGCAGGTTTGGGCGCGCACCTCATTTCCCGAACTGTATTCAGACTGAATGCGGAGTTAACCAGCACCATGCTGGAGAATTATAAAAAGGAGAACCTGGACAACAAGGGAGACTTTAACAAATATGCACTCGCGGTTCTGCCCGCGTTCCGGTTCGGAAAGTTCGAGCTCTTCGCCGGCCCTTCGTTCAACCTCGTGGTAACCGATTCAAAAGAAGGACAGACGCTGGTGGACAATTACATCTGGGATCATACCACGCATGCTAACAAACTCGTCGGGTTTTATGTAGGGTATGTGGGCGGCGTGCAGATGAAATTTTAAGAAACAGTTGTTTGCGTAAAACATAGTTGAAGAGTTCGTCTATTTAAATTGTCGCTCGTCTATCGCTTCGTTCAGCCATTCGCCAGCGCCATACCTTAGCCTGTATTTTAAATAGAACCTCTATGAAAACATCTTCAAACATCAACGCTGCTTACGCATGCATGCTGATCTTCGTGCTGGCCTGTTCATCGGGTGACGATCCTGCCCCGGCAGATGAAAAATACAGACTGAAAGAATACAAGTATAAGTCGGGGGACATTACCACCTACACCTATCAGCCGGACGGCAAGCTGGCAAAAGTTTCCAGCCTGGACGGGAGCACCACGTATCAATATGATTCCAAAGGGAAACTGATAAACATGGTTGTCGATAACCCGGGCTATTACCAATACTATCGCACGAGTTATACCTACCGCTCCAATGGCACAACAGAAGAGAGTCTGCTCACATACCGGAGAATAGGGACAAGCATGCTCGAAGAGCGGCAGCTCACACAATATATTTTTACCGGTAACCTGCTCACCGAAACACGTGTTTCTTTTTGGGACAATGCCAAGGCACAATGGGTGCCATCGGAAAGCAACACCACAAAATACACCTACGATGACAAGGGGCGTGTGACGAGGCTTGCGTTTAGCAGTGTATACTGGGTAAGCGCCTACGACGAAGCCGGCAACCGCATAGACTATAAAGGATTTGAACTGAAGCCTGGCAGCACCACGGAATTTTACATGTGGCGGCACTCGACCTATACCTTCGATGATAAAAAGAGTTTGTACGATGCCACACACTACCCGTATCCCACAACATATAAAGCCGGCCCAAACAACATTGTAGATGTTGTGCAGCGCGAGTTCGACGAGAAGGGAAATACAACACGCACGTACAACTTCACCAATGTATACGTCTACAACGAACAGGGCTATCCCGTCAAACAGAACGACGATGAGATCACGTTCGAAAAGTATTGAACCGGAAAATGTCGGGGACTTTTCTGCGCTTGAATTGCTTACCTTCGCAGGGAACAACACCCTATGCACGAACAAGTCCTCGACAACCCGATCTGGCATGCCTTGACAAGCGGAAACAAACATCTTGCGCGCGGTGGTGAAGCGGCCCGGTGTTTCCAGGAAGGGATCTCGCCCTTTGTTGGCCTGCGCGATTTTTGCGCGGAGTCCTTTGAGGAGCTTGCGCAGATCGCGCCGCCGGGCGTGATCGGTATTGTAACCGCCCCGTATGTGGACATTCCCGCGGGGTGGAATGTGTTACAGCGCGAGCGCATCATACAAATGGTTTGTCGAAAAAGGCCCGCGCAAAGCGGCGATGATGAACGTATCCGCCCATTGGACAACGCCGACGTGCCCGCCATGCTCGAGCTGACGGCGCTCACCAGGCCCGGCCCGTTTATGAACAACACCATACGCTTCGGAAGCTTCCACGGAATCCGGGAGGGACAGCGGCTCGCGGCAATGACCGGCAGACGATTTCACGTAGATGGATTCATCGAGGTGAGCGCCGTGTGCACGCATCCCGATTTTACCGGGCGCGGCTATGGCTCGCGGTTACTCAAAGATCAGATGCAACGAATCTATCGGGACAACGCCACGCCCTATCTGCATGTGCGCGAAAATAACACAGGCGCCATCCGCCTCTACGAGACTTTGGGATTCGAGACACGCCAGCGGATGAACATGGTGCTCATCGAAAAATAATACAGCCTTAAAAAAATCGTGGAACGCTTACGCCGGCGGAATAAATTCCGTGCGCTCGTTCGAATGCGTGAGCGCCAGCTTGTGCATGGCCCGCGTGCAGGCAATGTACAGCATCCGTCTGTCCACTTCCGTTTTGTAGTTCCTGGCCGAAACAAACGGGACAATCACCTCGTCGAATTCCAGCCCTTTGGAAAGATGCGCCGTGGTGATCACCACACCTTCCTTGAACGTAGTGCTGTCGGCGGTGAGCAGGTTTGTGCCGAGGGCCTTGAGTTCGTGATGCACAAATTCTGCCTGCTCCTGAATTTTGCAGATAATGCCCAGGGACTTGTGTCCCGAGTTTTTGAATTCGGCAATCAGCGTTTTTATAAAAGCAAGTTCCGCTACGTTGCTGTCGAAAGCCGATACCACCGGCTCGTCGCCGTGGCGCTCCATGGCAATCAGCGCCGGGTTAGGGTAAATGCGCAGCGAGAAGTTGGTGATCTCGTACGTGGACCGGTAGCTGCGCAGCAGCTTGACCACATCGCCCTGCGGAAAAATGCGTTCGAGACTGTCCGTGTCCGAAGCACTATACGGATTCACCGTCTGGTTCACATCGCCCAGAATCGTTTTCTTGCACTTGAACAGTCGCGACAGCACCGAGTATTGCACCGGCGTATAGTCCTGCATCTCGTCAATCAGCAAATGCTTTACATGATCGTATGCCGGCACGCCTTCCAGCCGGATCTTGAAATAAATTAATGGAAACACATCGCTGTATTCCAGTTCGCCGTTGCCGGGCTGGCGATACAGGTGTGGTTGTCCTATCCAGGTGTAGAAATCGCGGTAGAGATCCTGCACATTGCTAAACTTCAGCATGCGGGGCAGCGCTTCCGCGATGCGCGCCTTTTCGTGTCCCGTAAGTTTGCGCTTGGCATAGTCGCGCACGTAGTTACGAATGTCCGAGATTACTTCCGGAAAGCGCTTGAGCAACGGAATGCGGTGGTAGGCCTTGAAGCGCTCCAGTATATACGGGAAAGGGACAACGGTGCCCGCTACGCGAAGCTCCGTAGGATCGAAATAATTATTCTCTACATGAATCAGGTACTGATTCAGCTTGCCCAGAAACTCAAACGACGACTTGAATTGCACGCGCGCAATAAAGTCCGGATCGTGATGCTCCAGCAGATGGGACACCTGTTCGAAGAAATTCTGAAAGCGATACTTATGTTCCAGCGCTTCGTGCGCCACTTCTTCCATGCCCATCTCCGGAATCTGCTCTTCGCCCAGCTCGGGCAATACGTTCGAGATGTAATCGGCAAAAACCTTGTTGGGCGAAATCACCAGGATGTCCTTGGCGGCAATAGTATTGCGGAAGCGGTACAGGAGAAACGCGATGCGGTGCAGGGCGATAGACGTTTTACCCGAACCGGCCACGCCCTGAATAATCATCACCGGCGATGTCTCATTCCGGATCACCGCATTCTGATCGCGCTGAATCGTGGCGACAATATTCTTCATCTTGTCCTCGCTGGAGTTGCTGAGCACCTTTTGCAGAATGTCGTCGTGAATGTTGATGGCATTCTCGATCATGAATTCCATCTGTCCTTCGCGCACCTTGTATTGTCTCTTGAGGGAAATCGTGCCGTGAATCTCGCCGGATGGTGTGGTATAGGTGGCTTCACCCAGCTCATAGTCGTAGAACATGGAAGAGATGGGCGCGCGCCAGTCGTAAATAAGATTGGCGCGCAGCGTTTCATCAAAAAAAGTATGGATGCCGATGTAAACCGCATTCGTTTCGGCATCGCCCGTGACGGTGAAATCGATGCGCCCGAAGTACGGCGACTCGCGCAACTTCATCAGCTTCTTCTTCCACGCCACCGCCGATTCGCCCGTGAAGGCAATGCGATTGATCGATTGTCCGGCGGCCACCATATCGGCTTCATCCATGCCCGACTGATGTTCGTGGATATACTCCTTGTTTTTGCGCAGCTCCGTCGAGAATTGTTTGATGCGATCGTCTACCTGCCGCACGGCCAGCAACAACTTCTCTTTAATCTCTTCCAGGTATTCGCGCTCTTGTAATTCGGCAGTGGACATGCGGATGGGTGTATAATAAACCGCAAAGTTAACCCGGATTTTAAAATAAACAGCATCGATAAAAAAGGTAGAGCCATACCACGCCTGCACTATTGCAGCGTCTTCTTGCGCAGCCAGTGGCGCGCACCGCGCATGGAGTCGAAATACTTTACATTCATCATGGCCGGCTTCTTTGTCATTTCGCGCACCGAGAGCTGCGCGTGCTTGCTGTTGGGCATAATAATCGCCAGGTGGCGAACACCCGCTTTCTCCAGCGCGGGCAGAATGTCCCGCTTGTAGAAGTCCACATCGTCATCCAGCACCGGGCCGGCGATGCGGCTGTCCAGCAGGATGTGAAGCTTCGGATAATTTCTGATCTCCTGCAGAATCAGGTCCACCTTCTTTTTCAACACCATCGCATAATGCTCGCTGTGCCGCGGCAGGCCGGTGGTGGTAACGCTTACGCAGGGAATCGAGTCGTCCAGCAAGATCGTGGCGTAGTCGTCTCGGTAAAAACTTTTTCGCACATCGTGCGCCGCGCGGGCAAGAGAGGTCCGGGCTATAGAATTCATGGTAAGGTACACTTCGTTAAAATTTATTTTCAGAATGGCGTAACGATGTCGCAGGTGCGTAGTATTTCGCTTTACGCCATCGCTTGCCGCAGGCCGGTTGAAGATGCCCGTTTTTGCGACAGGCTGGCAAATATTTTTGTCGGTGTCAAAGTTCGGCTTTTTCAAAACCCGGCGGCATAGTACCAAAGCACCATTTTATAATGCGGCGGGTGGCGGCGGCGAAAAGTTTACATGCGGCCGGGGGCGGATGTTTAAAAACAGGCTGCCGTTACAAAAGATCCATTCCGTAATCCATATCATCATGATCCGAAATTATTGCATGCTTGCCATCCGTAACCTGAGAAAGCGAACCGCCTTCTCCATCATCAACATTTTCGGACTGGCCCTGGGCGTAAGCGCCTGCCTCATCATTCTGAACTACATCGACTTTGAGACAAGCTACGACAAGTTCAATCAGCACGCGGCGTCCCTGTACCGCATCAACCGAACGTATCTGAAAAACGGAGAGCGGCAGATTCCCACCATGAAGACAACGTACGGATTGGGACCGGCCCTGGCCACGGACATTCCCGAGGTAAAAACATTTATCCGCACACACGAGGAAGAAGCCGTCGTGACCAGCTATTCCGGGCACCATGAGACAAAGGCGTTTCACGAAAACAAAATACTGGCGGTGGACACCAGCTTTTTTCATGCCTTCACCTTCCTGTCCCGCACCGGCAACCTTGCCACGGCCCTCGACGATCCGCATGCCATTGTGCTGACGCATACAACCGCGCAGAAATATTTCGGAGAC
>JAESFU010000474.1_pt1 | contig 21071 bp, 19 predicted proteins | sample 9269461 | NCBI WGS metagenome assembly JAESFU01 (sample SAMN14502556, study PRJNA617107) | algae metagenome | isolation source: Stenomitos rutilans HA7619-LM2 and co-occurring heterotrophs from cave walls | place: USA: Waikapalae cave, Hawaii | collected 2009-07-28
GACTTGCCCACGGGCTTGTATTATTATCAGGTGCTGGTGAGCTATGCGATGCTGGAGCGCAGCGCCCCCCCTCAGGAAATCAAGGGCTGGGTCCAAATCCTCCGTGAAGGCGTTTCGGGGCGGTAATTGGTATAACGTGAATCGGGTGGAGTAAGTGGAGTGAGGTGATTGACCTGCTCCACTTACTCCACCCGATTCACGTTATACCAACTGAGTTACTTCATATTATGGTACACCATCTGCACGTCATCGTCTTCTTCGATGCGTTCGATGAGTTTCTCCACGTCGGCGGCTTCTTCGTCGGTTAATTCCTTGTAATCATTCGGAATGCGCTCGAATTCAGCCTGTTTGATTTCGTAGCCTTTTTCTTCCAAAAACTTCTGAATGCTACCGAAGGCCGTGAATTCGCCGTAAATAATATACTGATTCGCTTCGTCATCAAGTTCTATTTCGTCGCCCCCAACATCAATCAATTCCAGTTCGAGTTCTTCCTGATCGATGCCTTCTGCTGGAATCCGAAACACCGATTTCCGGTCGAACATGAAGTCGAGCATACCCTGTGTGCCCAGACTACCACCGAGTTTATTGAGGTAACTCCGCACGTTAGCAACGGTGCGGTTGTGGTTGTCGGTAGCGGTTTCAATCACCAGCGCGATGCCGTGTGGCGCGTAGGCTTCGTACACAATCTCCTTGTAATCCTCCTGCTCTTTCGACGAGGCTTTCTTGATGGCCCGGTCAACGTTTTCTTTCGGCATGTTAGCTGCCTTGGCATTCTGGATAATGGCCCGCAGTCGCCCGTTGCTATCGGGGTCGGGGCCACCGCTTTTCACAGCCATCACGATGTCTTTGCCAATGCGGGTGAAGGTCTTGGCCATTTGCCCCCACCGTTTCATTTTCCGGGCTTTCCGGTATTCAAATGCGCGTCCCATTTTTAATGAACAATGTATAATGAATAATGCATAATCAACGATGACAAATGTATCTGACTCAATGCTTTAGATGGACGGAGCAGAGCCGTTATACATTTTTCATTATTCATTATACATTTAAAGCCGTTGTTTCAAATTCAATAATTTCCTGCCCGCGCAACAAGTCCTCAAAGGTTTCGCGCTGGCGAATGAGGTGGGGTTTTCCCTCATAGACCAGCACCTCTGCCGGACGCGGACGTGAGTTATAGTTCGAAGCCATCGAAAAGCCATAGGCCCCCGCATTCTCAAACGACAGTACATCGCCGGGATTAACCTCAGGCAGTAGCCGGTCTGTGGCAAAGGTGTCGGTTTCGCAGATATACCCCACAACAGTGTAGAGTTTTTCAGGCCCCTCCGGGTTAGAGATATTTTTGATGTCGTGATAGGCGTCGTACATCATGGGCCGAATCAGGTGGTTCAGTCCCGAATCGACTTGTACGAACGTTCGGGTTGGGTTTTGCTTTACTACGTTAACGCCTACCAGCAGATGCCCGCTTTCACTGACCAGCAGCTTGCCTGGCTCGAAGCAGAGTTCCAGTTCGCGCCCGTAGCGGTCGCAGAATGACCGAAAGGCAGTTCCTACTTTCTGGCCTAATTCGGCAATGTCGGTGAAATGGTCGCCTTCTTTGTAAGCTACTTTAAAACCACTGCCAAAATCAATGAATCGCAGGTCGGGATAATCAGAAGCCAGATCGAACAGCACGTCGGCGATTTTCAGGAAGGTGTTGCCATCCTTGAAATCCGACCCGGTGTGAATATGCAGTCCGATTATCGGAATACTATACTGCTCCACAATGGCTTTTATCTGCTGCCGGTAATCGTTCGGAATGCCAAATTTGGAATCACCATGTCCAGTCTGAATCTTGAAGTTCCCCCCTTCGGCAATACTCGGATTGATGCGAAGCGCCACCGGATAGCGGCCGCCGTATGTCTGTCCAATCTGTTCGAGCAGGGGCAGGCTGTCGGCGTTGAGTTGAAGGCCCATCTGGAGGGCTTCCTGAATTTCGGCCCAGGCGTTTCCGCTGGGGGTAAACATAATTTGTTCCGGCTCAAACCCGGCCATCAATGCGAGTCGGGCTTCGTTAACCGAAACGACTTCGATGTCGATGCCCTGCAACCGCATCAGTTTCAGAATCGAGACGTTGGTCAGGGCTTTAGCGGCATATTTTATCTTTAGGTTAACCCCACGGTCCGGCGTTCCGGCAAAGGACGACCGGAGCAAGCCAATTTTTTCGATAATTTTGTCGGCATCATAGACATACGATGGCAACCCGAACGCATCGGCTATATCCAGTACGTTAACGTCCTGAATCTGGTAGGTTTGGTTAATCAGTTGCATAACTTCGGAAAACGAGCCGCAAAATTACTCTATCTTTCGTCCATGTACAAAATTCAGTTTCTATTAGCGCTTACACTGCTGGGGTCATTTACCGTATGGAGCCAGCAGACGACCCGCCGACAACCTGTTACACCCAAAACAGCTTCCAAATCCAGTCTGCAGTCCGGTCCGATGGTGGGCTATTCGGATATGCGCGAGGTGATGCTTTGGGCACAAACGAAGCAACCGGCCCGCGTTCAGATTCGGTATCACGAAGCGGGAACCAACACGCCCGTTCAACTCACGAACGAGGTAATGACCAACCGGCAATCGGCTTTTACCGCCCACCTGCTCGCCGACAAGGTGGAACCCGGAAAAACTTACGAGTACGACCTGTTGATCGAGGGCCAGAAGGTGAGCCTGCCCTACCCGACCCGGTTTCAAACCCAATTCCTGTGGCAGTGGCGAACCGACCCACCGAGCTTTCGTTTCGGCGTCGGAAGCTGCACGTACGTCAACGAACCTGAAACCGACCGGCCCGGCACGCCCTATGGCGCGGGCTACGAGATTTTTACGGCCTTAGCCACCCAAAAGCCCGATTTCATGCTCTGGACGGGCGACAATACCTATACCCGTGAAACCGACTGGAATAGCCGGACGGGCGTGCTCCGGCGCTATACGCATACGCGCTCGCTGCCCGAAATGCAGCCTTTGCTGGCCAGCACACATAATTACGCCATCTGGGATGATCACGACTACGGCCCCAACGACTCTGACCGTTCATACTGGCTTAAGAACGTGACCCTCGACGCGTTCAAGCTATTCTGGGCCAACCCAAACTATGTTTTTTCGGAAGGTTGTGCCGGTACGTTTTCCTGGAACGACTGCCAGTTTTTTCTGCTCGATGACCGAACCTTCCGTGCGCCCGATGAGATGCCTGATGGACTACAGAAAGCGTATTTTGGCGATAAACAAATCCAGTGGCTGCTCGATGCGCTGACCTTCAGCAAAGCTACCTTCAAGTTTGTTGTAACGGGCGGACAGATTGTGAATCCAACGAAGGGTTTTGAAACCTACGCCATGTATGGCACCGAACGCGACCGGCTGTTCAAAGCCATTGCCGATGCGAAGATTCCAGGCGTTCTGTTCATCACCGGCGACCGTCACCATTCCATCGTTCATAAATTAGACCGCCCCGGTACGTATCCCCTTTACGACCTGACGATTTCGCCCCTCACGTCTGGCCCGGCTAAACCCCTTGCCGACGAACTCAAACAGCCTACCTATGTAGACGGCACGCTCGTCACCGACCGCAATTTTGGTCTCCTGAATGTTAGCGGCCCACTAAAAGATCGCGTACTGACAATTACAGTTTACGATCAAAAAGGCACTCAACGGTGGACGAAAGAACTGCGGGCGAGTGAATTGAAGTAAACGTAGCCTGGACGGCCACGTCCGGGAAAAACTGTTACATGAAATTTTAATGCACACCCGGACGTGGCCGTCCGGTCTACATCGTATGACTCTTCAAAAATTCCCCGACCACTCTACTCTCTCGCAGCATACGGCTGAACATATAGCGACCCTAATTGACCAGAAACCTAACGCGATGCTTTGTTTAGCGTCGGGTGATACACCCATTGAAACCTACCACCGCTTTGTGGAGTTGGTAAAGGCCGGACGGGTGGACGTGAGCCAATGCACATTTGTAGGTTTAGACGAATGGGTTGGCTTTGGCCCGGACGACTTCGGCAGTTGTTCGTTTTATGTTTTCCGCGACTTGTTTATGCCCCTGAACCTGCGGCCCGAACAGGTGCATGTATTCGATGCCAAAGCCACAGACCTCGCGGCTGAGTGCGCCAAAATTGATGCCCTGATTGATTCGCACGGGGGGTTGGATTTGCTGCTGGTGGGTATGGGCATGAACGGCCATATTGCGCTGAACGAACCCGATACGCCCTTTACAAATGGTTGTCATGTGGTTGAACTGGCTGAAAGCACCAAAACTGTCGGGCAGAAATATTTCACGCAGGAAACCACATTGACACAGGGCATTACGCTCGGTCTGCGTCACCTGACGCAAGCCCGCGAAGTGATTCTGTTGGTAAGTGGCGCGAAAAAAGTCCCTATACTCCGCGAAGCCCTGACGGGTCCCATTACAGAACAAGTTCCGGCCAGTATTCTGCAAACACATCCTAATGGGTTGGTTTGGGTGGATGAGGAAGCGGGGGGATTTATATAGTCATTAACGGGTCATTTCTTGTCATTGATTGTCATTCGTCGTATGTTCCGCAATCAATGACAGCCTGACTGCTTAATGACAACGAATGACTCACCTATACGGACCGAAATCCTTGCTGGCATTTCGACCTTTCTGGCTACGATGTACATCATTGTGGTCAATCCGGCTATTTTAAGCCAGGCAGGATTACCCTTTAGTGGTGTACTAACGGCTACGGTGTTGCTGTCGTTTTTTTGCAGCCTGATGATGGGCCTCTATGCCCGCAACCCTATTGTGGTAGCGCCGGGCATGGGCATGAACGCCTTCTTTACCTTCACCGCCGTGAAAGGTATGGACGTTCGGCCCGAAATAGCTCTCGGCGCAGTCTTCTGGGCGGGAGTTCTGTTTTTGTTACTGTCAATATTGAATGTGCGGTCGGCTATTGTGCGGGCTATTCCGCTGCCGTTGCGCTACGCTGTTTCGGCAGGGATTGGCTTATTTATCACGCTTATTGGCTTCGAGAACGCGAAGTTCATTATCGCCAATTCAGCTACGTTAGTGGGCATTGCTCACCTAACCGACCCCATCGTATTGACGTTCGTGTTTGGACTGCTACTCACCAGTATTCTGGTTGTGCGCGATGTACCGGGAGCTATCATCATCGGTATTGTGCTCACCACCCTTGCGGCCTGGCCGATTGGAAGGGTCTGGGGCGATGCGTCGGCCATTAATTTCGGACAGAAAACATTGGTTAATTTTCAGGGTATTTGGGCTTCGCCCGATTTTTCACTGCTCGGCAAATTAGATTTAGCGGGTTCATTGTCGTGGTCGTTATGGCCGGTTATTTTTGCCTTTGCCTTCACCGACCTATTCGATAGCCTCTCTACCTTCGTCGGCGTTGCCGAAGCGGGTGGATTGCAGGATGTTGATGGTCAGCCCCGTAACCTGAACCGCTCATTGTTAACCGATGCCGTAGCGACTACACTGGCGGGGGTGTTTGGCACCAGTCCAGGAACGGCCTACATTGAGTCGGCGGTGGGGATTGCCCAGGGTGGACGCACAGGTCTGACAGCCATCGTTGCTGGGTGTTGTTTTTTGCCCTTTCTGTTTTTGTCTCCGCTGTTGTCGGTTATTCCGGCCATTGCCACCGCCCCGGCTTTGGTGCTGGTGGGCGCGTTTATGATGAAGCCCGTGACGCGCATCAAGTGGGCTCAGTTAGACGATGCCCTGCCCGCGTTTCTGGCCCTGGTTCTTATTCCGTTCAGTTATTCCATTACGCAGGGGCTCATTTGGGGGTTTTTGTCATGGACGGTTATCAAAGTAGCCGTTGGTAAATCCCGCGAAGTACCGCTGGGACTGTGGATTGTGGATGTCTTTTGCGTACTGGCGTTGATGTCCTCTTCCCCGGACTGATGGCCCGAGCCCAGACCGATGCCCCACCCCCGGACTCGCGTCCTCATCTTCAGACTGCATCCTTATCCCCGGTCTGCATCCGGGGTTATCGAAAGTCAAGTCCTTCGGACTTAAAGCAGATTAGTTACAAATTATGGCACACAACCTGTATATGAAGCACATTCTCCCTATGAAAAATCTGTTATTTCTTCTGATTCTCCTCTCTCATCTCACATATGCCCAGCGTTATAAGCCCCGGTCTGTGACGGGACTTTTAGGGGCGTTTGGAGCTGAGGTTGCGTTAGTGAAGGAATCGCTGAGAAACCCGAAAACGGTTGTAGTTGATGGCGTTTTATTTACCTGCGGGCGCATTGGTAACCAGCGGGTTGTGGTGGCCGAAACCGGCATTGGCAAAGTAAATGCCGCGATGACTACCGCCTTGCTGCTTGATCATTTTCGGCCTCGGCGTGTACTATTCACAGGTATTGCAGGCGGCACAAACCCCGATCTGCAACCCGGCGACATTGTGATTGCTGGACGGACCGCTCACCATGATTACGGGTCTATTACGGATAAAAATACACCCACCCGACAAACCCGCAATGCGCTTACCAAAGAGTTTAATCCGGTTTATTTTCCAGCCGATTCGGCACTGAAGCGATTGGCAGAAACGACCGCGAAAGGGGTTGTACTGGAAGGCATTCCATTGGCATCAGGTGGGGTTTCAGACCGGCCTGTAAAAGTCATGACTGGGACCGTCGTGACGGGTGACGTGTTTGTAGCTTCACCCGCTAAAGTGAGCAGCCTGCGGGCCGACTTTGGAGCCGATGCCACCGAAATGGAAGGGGCAGCCGTGGCGCAGGTTTGCTATCAGATTCAGGTGCCCCACCTCATCATCCGAAGCCTAAGCGACCGCGCCGATGCCGAAGCGCATATCGCCTACGATAAATTCTACCCAACTGCCGCCCGTAATTCAGCTAAGCTGGTTATTGCTATTGTTAAGGCGTTGTGATTTCAAGCCGGAATTTGTCATTGCAGCCAGAATGACAAATTCCTTTCCCTCACAATACCCCCTCATTTATTAACAATAGGCTATTTTTTACTCATATTTGATTAAACCAACTTTACTTTTCCTTGTTACTCAACTCACTAATTTCCCCACAAAATAACCCGTTTCGGTCGTTTTGGTGGGCAGGCTTTGAATGCTCCGACCAGCTCAACTGTTTCGGCAATCGCGTCGATTTGCTGCACGAATCCGGTCATGTAGTCCTATTGTCTGAGGATTACGAGCGACTGGCTCCGTTCAACATTCGCACCGTTCGGGAGGGTATTCAATGGAGCCATGTTGAAAAAACGGCTTATCAGTACGATTGGCGAATGGTTGAGCGTCTTCTGACAGAAGGCCACCGACAGGGCATTCAACAGGTTTGGGACTTATGCCACTTCGGATACCCCGACGACCTGACACCCCTGCACCCGATGTTTGCCCGCCGATTCGCGGCCCTCTGCCGGGCGTTTGTTCGATTCTATCGCGACCGCTATCCCGACGACACGCTTGTCGTAACGCCCATCAACGAAGTCAGTTTTATGGCCTGGCTGGGGGGCGATGTTCGGGGAACGTCGCCCTACTGCACGAGGCAAGGATGGGAAGTGAAGCTTGGCCTGATGCGTGCCTACATTGAGGGCGTTGCAGCCATGCGCGAAATTGACCCTTCTGTGCGTATCCTAACGACCGAGCCGTTGGTGCAAATGGTCCCCCCGCTTAACGCCACCGACGAGCAGATTATTAACGCAGCCGTTGCCGACGAAAACCAGTTTCAATCGGTTGATATACTGGCGGGTAAAATAGCCCCTGAATTAGGTGGTTCAACTGATTTCCTCGACATACTGGGCTTCAATTATTATTACAACAATCAATGGATTGAAGGAACGGGTATATTTCTCGGCTGGAATGATGCGATTCCTGACCCACGCTGGGTGCCTCTTCGCAAACTATTGATGAAAGCTTATCGACGCTACGACCGTCCAATTGCCCTGACCGAAACCAGTCATCCCGGCATTGATCGCCCGATCTGGATGGAGATGATTGGCCGTGAGTGTGCGGCTGTGCTGCGGGCAGGTGTGCCGTTATGGGGTGCCTGTCTGTACCCTATTATTGACCGCCCCGACTGGGACCACCTCGACCATTGGCACCATTCCGGCCTGTGGGATGCCGACCTATCTGTTCACCCGCCGGGTCGGGTGTTAGACGACCCGTATGCTCAGGCATTCCTACGAGCACAGGCCTGTGTCTCGGAAATTTCTCTACCAGTAGTCTAACTTTTTGGCTAACAATTAGTTGCCTGAACTATACTGGCTTTCCAAATAGTAAGCCGGTTAACAATCCCAACCAACAGGTTGATAAGGGACTGTTAACCGGCTTACTATTGCTAAATTTATCCATTGCCTTTAACCATTCCTTCTCATGAAATCCTGGCTTATACTCCTCATTCTGCTTAGCTGTCAACTAACTTCGTTGGGCCAGCGACTCAAACCCGGTTTCGACAAAGCGGAGTACATCGAACTACTGAAAGTGTCGGCACAGGTTGGCGACTCGGCTTATATTAAGTCCATCCCTCAACCACAACGGTTTAAATTCGCTTATCGCTCACCCGTTGTCGGGTTGGAAAACCGCTGGGATTTGTTCATTGACAATCAATCCGTTGCCGTACTCAGCATTCGCGGAACAACTAAAGATAACGTGAGCTGGCTCGCTAATTTCTATGCGGCTATGGTTCCTGCCAAGGGGGAAATTCAGATCAGCGACACCGAAAAATTTAATTATGAGCTGGCTTCCAGCCCCAGAGCGGCTGTGCACGTTGGCTGGTTAGTGACGATGGGTTTTCTGGCGAAAGATATTCTGCTCAAAATCGATTCATGCTACCGGGTGGGTATTAAAGACATACTCATTATGGGTCATAGTCAGGGCGGGGGTATTGCTTTTCTGCTGACAGCCTATCTGAAAAACCTGCAAAAAAAGGGGCGAGTACCGGCTGATATTCAGTTCAAAACCTATTGCAGCGCGGGTCCTAAACCCGGTAATCTATACTTCGCCTACGAATACGAAGCTGCCACGCAAAACGGCTGGGCTTATAATGTCGTTAACTCCGCCGACTGGGTGCCCGAAGTACCCCTGACCGTGCAGACAATCAATGATTTCAACCCGACCAATCCGTTTGTGGGTGCGCCTGCGATGATCAAAAAACAGAAACTGATGCAGCGAATCGCACTGAAATATGCCTACAATAGTCTTAGTAAACCCTCGCTTAAAGCGCAGAAAAATTACCAGAAATTCTTAGGCAAACTGGCCTCCAATACCGTCAAAAAGAACCTGAACGGCTATGTACCGCCCGAGTATTACAACAGCAACGATTACGTCAGAACCGGCGCAACGATTGTGCTGCTGGCCGACAGTTCCTATTTCCAGAAATACCCCGATAGCAAAGAGAATATTTTCATCCACCACTTTCACCCGCCTTATCTGTACCTGACCGAAAAATTGTCTCTATCGAACGAAGCAATGAACGCAACCTCCTCAACCCAGCAATTAGACGGTACCTGGGAGTTGACTTACATTTCCGGGCGGAAAATCACCTTCGATGGATTATACCCCGAGAAGAAACCTTTTATCAAATTCGATGCGACTAATCAGCGCGTGAGCGGATCAACTAGTTGTAATTCGTTTACAGGAAAGCTGGTTGCAGATGGGACCAAGATTAACTTCAATGAAGCCATGGCAATGACTCGAATGCTATGCCCCGGCGAAGGCGAACAGGCGTTTCTGGATGTGCTGAAAACGGTGAACGGCTACGCACTTACAGATGCCAATACGCTTACGTTTCTTATAGGTGATACTGCCGTGATGCGGTTCAGCCGGAAATAAAAAATCACAAATACAACTGCACCATTTTCTGCCAGTCGCTGGCCTGATGCGCCCGTCCATCCCATAGATAAAGCTGGTGCGATACCTGCTTATTCCAGAGTGTTTCACTCAGACTAAGATTACTGTGCAGAAACGGGTCTTCATTGCCAATGGTCAGCACGATTTCGAGTCGGCGTAATTGCTCCAGCACAGCGCTATCGTCCAGATTCGGCAGGAAATGGTTAGGGCTGTGGTAATAGATTTCGTCATCGTAATAATCGTCGAACAAGCCCCGGAACTCAGCAACCGGCTCCGACAAATTGTAGCGACCACTAAAAGCCGCGACCTTGCCAAACCATTGGGGGTGCCGGAGTGCAATGTTCAGGGCATGATAAGCGCCGAGGCTACACCCATGCGAAATCATGAAAGGTTGCGGATTTTTCAGCCGAGAAAGAGGCAATACTTCGTTCAGGACATACTGCTCATACTGGCTATGCCGCCGGATGCGGTCATAGGGGGCAATGTATCGGTTGTAAATACTTTCGCGGTCGATACTGTCGACGCAAAAAAGCTGTAGCCAACCCGCTTCGAGCCGGTCGGCCAGCGCATTCACAAGCCCTAACTCCTCGTACTCATAGAATCGGCCCCGGCGGGTCGGGAATACCAGCACCCGCGCGCCTGCGTGCCCAAAAACGAGCAGCTCCATGTCGCGGTTGAGGTTGGGGCTAAACCACTTATGATACTCGCGGTGCATATCGTCAACGTTAAGTAATCGTGAAGTTGCAACCGTTTCAGCAAAGACATGTGGATAGGCAGATGAAGAAATCGTTAAACATTTCGGGCCTGTTCCTGCATCACCTGCCGCCAGACCCGGTACCCGGCCTGACTCAAATGCAGCCCGTCGCTCTCAAAAAACTCCTGGCATGGCCGACCGTCTCTGCTCAACAGTGGCGTGGTCATATCAATGAACTGATAGCCCGTCTGTTTATCAATTTCGCCGGCAATCAATTGGTTAGCATATCGAATCTGATTGACCATGTGCCAGCGCGCAGGGCTGATTTTGATGGACAGAAATGATAGCGGCACAGTCGGAAAACTATGTCTCATTTTTTCGGCGAAGGCGCAGAAAAACAGATATACTTCTTCGGGGTGCCGCCCGTCGCCGAGGTCGTTGTCGCCCGCATAAAAGACAAGCGAGGTGGGCCTTGCCGGAACAATCAATCGCTCAAAAAACCATGCACAGGCCGCCAGTGTGGAGCCGCCAAAGCCCACATTAAGGGTATTGATTTGCGGAAAATCCTGCGCCAGCGTTGTCCAGAGCCGAATAGATGAACTGCCGTAAAAAACCACTCGATCCGTAGCCGCAGGCAATGTATTTAATTTAGCTTCCAGTTGCTGCACTTCGGCTTCGTACCAGACCATGCTCCGTTATTTAATCTGCCGACTAACAGCGTCTTCCAATTTAGCCTGCTGCGATTTATCCAGTCCACTGGCTACCCACCGGCGAATGATACCTGCCAACGGCCGAAACTCAATCAGGAACCCATCGTGGCCGTAGAGCGAATCAATTTCTTCGTAGGTGGCGTCGGGAATATGGCGTGCCAGAAACTGCTGCTCAGTGATTGGAAACAGCAAATCAGACCGAATCCCTACCACTAACGCTCGGGATTTAATCTGGCCGAGTGCGTTCAGGATACTCCCCCGATTTCGGCCCACGTTATGCGAGTCCATTGCTTTCGAGAGCGTCCAGTAGGTGAAAGCATTGAATCGGTCGGCCAGTTTTTCGCCTTGGTAGCGTTGATAACCGGCGGCTTTGTAGTCATCCAGTTGCTCGTTGTTGTCGAGCGCCTGTGTGAAGCCGTACGTGTCATAGTTACGGTAAGAAATCATGGCCATCGCCCGGGCAGCTTTCATCCCGGCCAGTCCGGCATCATCACGTCGTTCGGTCCAAGTCGGATCGGCTTCAATAGCCATCCGCTGCGCTTCGTTGAAGGCAATGCACCAGGGCGAAGCAACCGCGCTGGCCGCAATCACCACCAGATTGTCAATTATGTTTGGCTGTAGGATGGCCCACTCCAAGGCCTGTTCGCCACCTACCGAGCCACCAATGCATGTATGAATTTTATCAATGCCTAATTCCTGCCGCAGCAAATCCAGCGCATTAACCATGTCCCGAATGGTAATGACCGGGAAGTCATGATGATAGGCTTGCCCGGTTGCCGGATTAACTGACAAAGGTCCGGTAGAACCATAGCAGGACCCTAACACGTTGGCGCAGACAATGAAATCCCGGTCCGGGTCAACATATTTACCCAGCCCAACCATGCCCCCCCACCAGTCGCCCGCGTCGGCATTACCAGTCAGGGCATGGCATACCCATACCACATTTGACCGACCTGTTTCGTCCTGATTCAGCGTACCGCGTGTGGTGTAAGCCAGGCGGAAACCCGGCAACTGTTCGCCCGATTCGAGCGGGAACGAATATTTATAATCGAAGTACTGTACGTCCAATTGAAAAAAGTTTACAGTTTACAGTCTACGGTTTACAGTTGGCTGTCGCGTCAGTAATCTATGCGAGAGCCAACTGTGAACTGTAAACTGTAAATTTTTTAACCCAATACCGGTTCGGCAATTTTAGCAAATGCCTGCGCGAAGTCTGCTTTAATATCATCAATATGTTCAATACCCGCCGACACGCGCAGCACACCAGCCGCAACTCCTGCGCTGGCCTGTTCCTGTTCGCTAAGTTGCTGGTGGGTGGTAGCGGCCGGGTGAATGATGAGCGTTTTCGAGTCGCCCACATTAGCCAGATGGCTCACCAATTTCAGGCTATTGACAAACTGGTCGGCGGCTTCGCTGTCGCCCTTCAGTTTAAAACTAAAGACCCCGCCAAAGCCCCGTTTCAGGTATTTGGTGGCTAAGCCATGATATGCGCTACTTTCCAGACCGGGATAATTTACATATTCGACCTGCTCATGCTGTTCGAGCCACTGAGCCAGCGCCAGAGCGTTCTGCACCGTGCGATCTACCCGCAAGGAAAGTGTTTCTAACCCCTGCAACAACAGGAATGAATTGAACGGACTAATGGACGGGCCATAATCACGCAGGCCCTCCACGCGGGCGCGAATAATGAACTGTATGTTGCCAAACGGCCCCCCTACGCCAAATATATCGCTGAACACCATGCCATGATACCCTTCTGATGGTTCGCTGAATTGCGGAAACTTGCCATTGCCCCAGTTGTAATTTCCACTATCAACAATCACCCCGCCAATGCTGGTGCCATGGCCGCCAATCCACTTCGTAGCCGACTCGACCACTACAGCCGCGCCATGTTCGATGGGCCGGAACAAGTAGCCACCGGCCCCAAACGTATTATCGACAATAAGCGGAATATCGTGTTCTTTGGCAAGGGCGGCAAAGGCATCAAAATCAGGAATATTGAATTCTGGATTCCCGATGGTTTCCAGATAAATAGCCTTTGTTTTATCGTCAATGAGTTTGGCAAACAATTCGGGTTTATCACCTTCCGCAAAGCGGACATCAATACCCAGCCGCTTAAATGACACCTTGAACTGATTGTAAGTGCCGCCATACAGAAACGATGTCGAAATAAAATTATCGCCCGCACTGAGAATATTACTTAGCGCAATGAATTGAGCGGCCTGCCCCGACGCCACCGCCAGAGCCGCCACCCCACCTTCAAGAGCTGCCATGCGTTTCTCAAACACATCGGAGGTAGGGTTCATGATGCGGGTATAGATGTTGCCAAATGCTCTCAGCGCGAATAGGTCAGCGCCGTGTGCCGAGTCGTTGAAGACATACGACGTGGTTTGATAGATAGGAACGGCCCGGGCATTGGTAGCCGAATCGGGCTCCTGGCCAGCATGAAGCTGGAGGGTATCGAAGTGAAGTTCAGACATGATTGAAAAAGTTGTAGAGTAGAACAGTTATAAAGTTGTAGAGTTATTGAGCTATAAAGTTGATGGAATAGAAGAACTTTTTAACCATACAACTTTACAACCGTATAACTCAAAAATAGGGGCACGACAAACCCTCCCGGTTTTCGTAGCGATTCGGGCGAAGTGCTTAGTAGGCCCCTAAAGGCATACATTGCTGACAATAGAGCATGTGCGTTAACGATTTATAGGTCCTAAAATGATTTTAGGCAGGAGTTAGCACCTTGCCGTGTGGTAGGTTGCCAGCGGTTCGCAGAGCCTGATCTCTCCCCGCTTCTGTATAAATCAATGCGCGTCGGTATGATGAAAATTGACGCGTAGCAATTGACTTGATGGCGCAAGTATAACAGCCAAACGGCGTGAATCCAAGTAAGCCTTCCTTTTTCTGTTGAGCGGAAACTTTTTTTACCCTTCGGTATCGACTCGTTATTCATTAAGTCAATTCATTGTTTACTTTTGCGGTAAGACACCTCACCCATGAATCAGACGTACCGATATAACCGGGAAAATGCCACACGCGTGGCCGGAACTACCTCGTTAAAAGACGCTATCGGCCAACTTCTGAAAACCTACCAACTTCAGACTCGCTTTAACGAAACCTACCTCGAAGCCTTCTGGGGCCGTATGATGGGACCCGCCATTGCTTCGCGCACCAATCGGCTTTACGTCCGCGACCGCAAACTTTACATCGAGATTGGCTCGGCCCCACTCCGCAACGAACTCGTTAATGCCAAGCAGAAACTGATTCAGCTTATTAATAAAGATATGGGCACCGAGGTCATTGACGACGTGGTATTTATCTAACTGAATGAGAGAAAGAATAAGCTGAAAGACGAATGCCATTACTCCAAAGTAATGGCATTCGTCTTTCAGCTTATTCTTTCTCTGGCAGATTAAAATAATCAGCGACTTTACAACGCTTAGTGCCTTCTCTGGTTCTTAAGACGAAAACGTACTGATTATGAAAACTATCGTTACGTGCTGGATTTTAGTGGTATTTGGTACTACCTTTTCTATTGCCCAAAGCCGGTTTTCTGTTGCGCCAACATACTGGTTTACGAATGGTATCTACAAGTACCAGGTTCGTTTGCTTTCCGATCCGGTAGCAGGGATATCAGATTATTCAGGTTACAGCAACAGCGCATCTTTTGGGCTAATGACTCGGTATCACTTTCAGACTAAGTGGAGCATTTCTGTAGGTATGCTTTACGACCGGTCAGTATCCCATCTACGTGCTCCGCAGTACAATACTGTTACACTTTACAGTGAATATATACAGTTGCCTATTTTCGTTAACTATAGACTCACAACTAATCGCTTATCTCCTTATTTTTCAGTGGGAGCTTTCTTCGAGAAAAATATCCCGAACGCCAAGGACCCGTTTAAAACGAATGTTCTATTGGGAGTGGGCATAGACTATCGGATTACGTCCAAGCTTTCGCTGCTTGTGCAGCCAACAGCCAGTTATTTACTCTATAAACCTGCTGATAGCGACCTTATTAAGTACGACAAATTCAATTCTTACAAAGCTGGCGTACAGGCGCAGGCCATCTGGCATTTCTAACCTGACAGATTAATTAGAGGCAACTTTAAAGTTCGCTGACAAACTCCTGCATTGTCCCAAAATCGGCTAATGGTTTCAGATATCGTAACAACGCTTCAACCCGGTCGAGCAACTCATCGCGTGAGTGTCGGCGAACATACGTTGGAATCTTCTCATAGGCCGATAAATCGGTGAACTCCCAGGGATGGACGTACAGATTCAGAAAACCGTCGGCTTCGAGCGTTTGGCGGCAGAGACGTTTGTAATACCAGAAGGGAAAATTTTTCAGACTAAGCCAGAACAGCGGTAACCGAAGTGTAGGCGTAACCGAAGCCGGAATCTGCCAGACTCCCATCTCCCGAAACGGGTGGCGGGGTTCGCCCCAATGATTATAGCGACCCGGTAGCCAGGTTGGATGAAGGGACGAATTATACTGATAACCAGCCTGCTGCACATCAACCGGATCGACAAACCCCATGCGCGCCCGGCGAAATCCGGTTACGGGTTGCCCCAGCAGTTCCTCTAAAGCCAGTCGGGATTTGAGTAAATCGGCGGGTTCAAAGGTGGTATGAAAATAGCCATGCGAGGCAATTTCGTGCTGGCGAGCCAACGTCCGAATCAAATCGGGTTCGTGGAGGGCATAGTTGGCGGTGGTGAACAGGGTGGTTCGGGTATCCACAGCGTCAAAGCGCTCAACCAGCAGTTTCAGTCCACGCGTTGAAACGGCCACCTGCTCACTCAACGGAATGGGGTGGCCGAATTCAACGGCGGTATCAAACTCTTCTACGTCAACGGTAAATAATATGCGTTTTCTCTGCTGCTTTGGGCTTGCCATACGGTTTCACTCTCCTCAATCTCACTCGTATCGCCGATGATGTAGGCGGGTCGGCCTTTTACTTCCACGAACGTTTTGCCCAAATATACGCCGATAATGCCGATCATGATGAACTGAACCCCACCAATCAGCACCATTAGCAGTACCAGCGTGGTCCAGCCGGACACGGTCGCATTCGTAAAGTAATGTTCGTATAACGTCTCGGCACCGAATAAACTGGCGAGCAAAAACATACTGAAACCCAGCAGCACCGACAAATACAGCGGCCGCGTCGAGAACGACGTGATCCCCATAGCAGCCAGTTTCAGCATTTTACGGAATGAGTATTTGGAGCGGCCAGCATAACGGGCGGCTGGTTCGTAGAGAATGCGGCACTGCCGGAAACCCACCCACGAAATAGCGCCCCGCAGAAAGAGGTCGTTTTCTTTAAACTGCTTCAACGTATTAACCACCTTCCGGTCAAGTAACCGAAAATCGGCGGCCCCGTCTTCAATCTTTAAATTGGAGACGTTGCGGAGCATGCGGTAAAAGTATTTAGAGGTCGTGCGCTTAAACCACGACAATTTCGGATCGGGTTGCCGAACGGTATAGACTACTTCGTAGCCTTCGCGCCATTTGTCAATCAGGGTTGGGATCAGTTCGGGTGGGTGCTGGAGGTCGGCATCGAGACAGATAACGGCCTCACCCCGGGCGTTGTCGTAACCCGCCCGTAAGGCCATTTGATGACCAAAATTGCGCGAAAACGACAGAAACCGTACCACCGGATATTCCTGACTTAATTGGCGCAACACATGGCGGGTCTGATCTGAACTGCCATCATCGACAATCAGAATTTCGTAGGAAGGGTACCGCTCCATAACCGCCATGAGTCGATGAACCAGTACGGATAGGTTTTCTTCTTCATTAAAAGCGGGTACGACTAAACTGATCATACCTGAATATGATTTCATGTTTTCTTTTATGTTAAGAACCGTTACGGGCGGTCTGTAGGAAAAACTTCGGCTAATTTAAGTAGATTTACCTAATATTTTACCCCTATACTTTTAAAAGTTAATAGTAAAGCAACAAAGGTTAAAAACTATAGTCCTAAAACTCTATATACTAACTCATTTCGCCTTTCAGTAAATTATTAGTTGCAGCTTCAGGTTGCACCAACGAAAGCCGGGCCGCTTCCAGGTCAAGCTCCTGGTCCATCTTTCGGAGTATTTCTTCATTCAATCGGCTGCCCTGGCGTTGCTCAGACAACACGCTTCGTTCTACCGAAATCAGTTCCAACTGAAGCTGGACAGCCTGCTGGTAAAGCGCCGTAGGACGCTCCGACGAATACGAAGCTCTGAGCATTCCGTTTAACTCATTGATGCGGAGTTCATACATATTTTTGACGTAATTCAGCACATCATCATGCACCGAACCCGCTGAGTGATTGGTTTCAAGATGGGTGATGACCTGCTGGGCCATTTTTCGGCGCAACTGCCGTTCCTCCTGCTTTTCATCAAACTGTTCCCGCACATTTAATTCGTCAATCAGCACGGGTAAGGTTAGTCCCTGTACCACTAACGTGCATAAAATCACCACAAAGGTGATAAATAAAATCAGGCCACGTCCCGGAAAAACCTCACCGTTGGGCAGTGTGTTGGGTAAGGCCAACGCGCCCGCCAGCGACACCACACCACGCATCCCAGCCCAACCGATAACGGCCACCTGCTGCCACGAAGGGCGTTTTTCCCGCTTTCGGATGCGGGCGCTAAACCATCGGGGCAGATACGCTCCCGGGAAAACCCATACCATCCGGCAAACAATGGCAACAGCACTAACGAGCAGGGCATAGGTCACCGCTTGCGTCAGTGTGTAGCCATTCAGATTGGCAACAATCATAGGCAGTTGCAGGCCAATAAGGATAAATACCAGCCCGTTGAGCAGAAATATGACAATTTCCCAGACAGAATTGGTTTGCAGCCGACTCTGATAAGTGAACAAATCATTCGTTCGGGCGGACAGGAAAAGGCCCGTAGTGACTACGGCCAACACGCCTGACATATGCACATTCTCGGCAATTAGATAGGAACCATACGGCGTGAGTAGTGTGATAGCCGTGCTGCTCACGTTATCTTTACTTAACAATTTGTGCACCCTGGCCATGAACCAGCCAACAACCAGCCCAATAGCCACGCTGGCTATCGCAATACCGATGAATTGCAGGCCAGCCTGCCATAACACAAACTGATTAGTCAGAATAGCCGCCAACCCGTACCGGTAAATAATCAAACTGGTGGCATCATTCACTAAACTTTCACCCTCCAGCACGGTAGTAATGCGTTTGGGAACGTTCAGCCCCCGCATGACCGACGAAGCCGCTACGGCATCGGGTGGGGCAATGATAGCCCCCAGCAAATATCCCTGCGCCAGCGAGAAACCCGGAATCCACCAATACGCCACCAACGCAACGATAGTCGACGTAAAAAGCACTAAACCAACCGCCAGCAACGATACCGAACGACTATAGAGTTTCAGTTCCAGGTTATCGATCTGCCAGGCAGCCGAATACAGCAGCGGAGGCAGAAAAATCAGGAAAACAGCATCCGGCGACAAAACAACCGGGGGCAAACCGGGAACCCAGCCAATTAACAGGCCAATAATAACCAGCAGAATTGGGTAGGACACCTGAAGTCGGCGAGCCACTACCGCCAGTAGGGTTGTTACTCCAAGCAGACCTGTTACAATTTCAATTGCATGCATCGAATGAACAGAATGGGGGTTGATTCGGGTTAGCGATGAAGAGCAGGACAAATTTGCAATAACTTTGTCAGCCGACCTATTGCTGCCCGCTTATCGACAAACATAGCTATGATGAACACCAAAAAGCAGCGTCTTTTCAACCACGCTCCTAAAAATAGTCAGTTAGTAGAGCAGGAAGAAAAACGCAGCGACCTCGGTTTCGGTACCAAATTAACCGACGCTCAAACACGGTTGGTTAACCAGGATGGTACATTCAATCTGGTTCGGGTCAATGCCTCTCTCTGGGATCGGCTGAATATCTATAACCGGCTTATTACGATGGGCTGGCTACCGTTTTTTAGCTGGCTTTTAGGCTATTATCTCACGGCGAACACCCTTTTTGCCGGTATTTATATGCTGGCGGGGGCAGAAAATCTCGTAGGCGTTGACGATAAAGTATTGAATGGCCCTTTCTGGAAGTGTTTCTTTTTCAGTTCGCAGACGCTGACCACAGTGGGGTATGGCCATATTTCGCCCAATAACTTTCTGACCAGTTCGATTGCAGCTTTCGAGTCGATGCTTGGCCTGCTGGCCTTTGCCCTGGCAACGGGGCTGCTCTATGGGCGGTTTTCGCGACCGGTAGCACACGTTCGCTTCTCAAAAACATCCGTCTTTGCGCCCTATTTAGACGTAAATGCCTGGATGTTTCGAATCATCAACACACGCGCCAATCAACTCATTAATCTGGAGATAATCGCAACCATGTCGCGCTTAGAACCTAAGGCAGATGGTACACTCGCCCGAAAATATTACGCGCTCAATCTGGAACGAAATAAAGTAGCCTTCTTCCCGGCCAACTGGACATTAGTTCACCCCATTACCGATAAAAGTCCGTTCTATGGCTGTACGCCCGAAGACCTCGAAAAATCGGATACGGAAGTCCTGATTTCATTCCAGGCGTTGGACGACACCTTCGTGCAGAGCGTACATACACGCTTCTCGTATAGATACGATGAAATTCGCTGGGGTCATAAGTTCCGGCCTATGTTTAACGAGAACCAGCAAACCCAGCTCGACTTAGATAAACTTGACGAAACCGAAGAAGTTGAATTGAATTAAGGTTTGCCGTTGGCTGACGCACCAGCAATCATCGCATCAGCCAACGACGAACTACAAACGACAAACCGCACATTGATTTCTCCCCCTTTTCTGCGCCCCGGCGACACAGTGGGCGTGGTAGCTCCGGCCAGTTGGTTTCCCTACGATGAACTGGCCGACGGGCTGCGAATTCTACGCGACGACTGGCAGTTGAACGTCATTGAAGGCGAAAGCCTTCATGCTGTTGATGGCCCCTTTGCCGGTTCTGACGACCTCCGCCGGGCCGATTTACAACGATTACTGGATGACCCAACCGTGCGGGCTGTTTTTGCGGCACGGGGCGGCTATGGCTGTTATCGCATTGCCGATAGCCTGGATTTATCGGGCTTGCAGGCCAATCCGAAATGGTTAGTCGGGTTTAGCGACGTGACGGTGCTGCTTAATTTATTCCAGAATCACGGCATTGTTAGTTTGCATGGACTAATGCCCCGTCAGTTTGGCGACCCCAGCCGGGCGGCTTCATTAGAGTCGCTGCGCCAGTGGCTATTCGGGCACGCTCCGGCGCATTATATTGTGCCAACGCATTCACTAAATCGGCCGGGGCGAGCCAGTGGCGCATTAATTGGCGGAAATTTAACGATGCTCGCCAATTCGCTCGATACACCAACCGATGTCAATTTCACCGGAAAAATCCTGTTTATCGAAGACATCGATGAAACGTTTTTTTCCCTCGACCGGATGATGACCCAGCTTCGGCGGGCAGGTCGGCTGGCGAAACTGGCGGGTTTGGTAGTCGGGCAGTTCACCGACATGCGGAGTAATCTGTCGCTGCCTTTCGGTAAAGATGCCTATGAAATCATTGCTGATGCAGTAGCGGATTATAGCTATCCAGTGCTATTCGATTTCCCTGCTGGTCACGTTGAGTTTAATCTGGCGCTGCCCATTGGAAAAACCGTGGAATTAGTCGTGCAAAAGCGGACAGCTATGATTAATTTTGGCAATTATATACTTGACAACCCCAAGTGAAAAATGATTATGAGCAGCTATCGCAACAGGTAGTCACACCCTTTGCTTTTTCAAAACTCTCTTTTCCTTCCTTGTAGGCAAACCAAGCCAGACCA
>JAESFU010000475.1_pt1 | contig 21066 bp, 21 predicted proteins | sample 9269461 | NCBI WGS metagenome assembly JAESFU01 (sample SAMN14502556, study PRJNA617107) | algae metagenome | isolation source: Stenomitos rutilans HA7619-LM2 and co-occurring heterotrophs from cave walls | place: USA: Waikapalae cave, Hawaii | collected 2009-07-28
GGCGCTTCATGATCATGAGCGCCACTGGAGTGGCGCGCTCCTCTGATTAGCTGCGATCAGGAGTCCGCCGTAAACCCGATCTTCTTCACGATCGGGCCCCAGCGGTCGTAGCTCTCCTTCAACAACGTCGCGAGTTCCTGCGGCGTCGAGGACTTCACCTCGAGGCCCATCACGGCGAGGCCGTCGATCACATCCTTCTGGGCGAGCGCGGCGCGTAGCGCCTCGTTGGCGCGGTTCACGACAGGCGCCGGCGTGCCGCCCGGGGCGAAGAAGCCGAACCATTCCGAGAAGACCAGGTCCTTGTAGCCCTGCTCCGCGAAGGTCGGGACGTTGGGCGCGAAACGGCTGCGGGTCGCGCCCGAGACACCGAGGAGGCGCGCCTTGCCGGCGGCGACCTGCTGGGTGAACTCGCCGACCGGCCCGGACACGGCCTGGATCTGGCCGCCGACCATGTCCTGCACGGCCGGCTGGGTGCCGCGATAGGCGACATGCTTAAGCTCGATGCCGCCCGCCTGGCCCAACAGCACGCCGATGAAGTGCGGCACGGAGCCGGAAGCCGGCGAGCCGTAATTCGCCTTGTCCGGATTGGCTTTGCACCAGGCCAGGAACTCCGGGATGTTCTTCACGCTGTCGGGCACCGCGGGACCGACGCAAAAGCCGAAGTCGAAGGTGCAGGCGAGCGTCACCGGCGTCACGTCGGTGAAGGCGTCGTAGGCCAGCTTCTTGTAGATGTGCGGATAGATCATCAGCATCGACGCGGGCGTCTGCAGGATGACGCTGCCGTCGGTCGCCGCACCCTTCATGGACTGGATGGCGATCTGGCCGCCGGCGCCCGCCTTGTTTTCGACGATGGCCGCCTTGGTATAGGCCGTGCCCTTGATGCCCTCGGCGACGCGGCGGCACAGCGTGTCGGACGTGCCGCCGGGCGGGAAGCCCGTGACGATCCGGACGTTCTCGAGCGGCTGGGCGCCCTGCGCACCCGCACGGCCGGCAAGCCCGAAGGCGGCGAGCGCGGCGGCGGCGCCCGAGGCGCGGACGAAGCCGCGGCGGTTCTGGTTGGTCATGACATTCCTCCCGGTTGTGTTATGCGCGGACTGTCGCCCAAATGGACCGTCCCGCCAAGCCCGCCCAAGGAGTGTGCCGCCGTTATTTGCGCGTGAGGCCGTCGAGTTCCGGCAGCGGGAAATCCTTCCAGTCCGGCACTTCCGACACGTCCGGGAACTCCTCGCCGAACGGCTTGGTCGCGTCGATGCCGACCGAGGAGGAGTAGCCGCCGTCGGTGTAGGGATCGAGCGGCGCGGTGGCGGTGCGGTCTACGACGAAGACGTCCTGGCTCGGCTTCACCCGGAACGACTGCGCCCACTCGACCTCGGCCGAGTTGCGGATGTCGATATCGGGATCGACGACGATGACCCACTTCGGATGCAGGTTGCCCGCCATCGCCGCGAGGATCGCGTGGCGCGCCTCGCCTTCATAGCGCGGCTTCATGGCGATCACGACATAGGTCTGCACGCCACCCGAGCTGTTGATCGAGACATCGACGATCGTCGGGAACTGCGCCTGCAGCTGGCGCAGGATCGAGGTCTCGAACGGAATCTGCTTCAGCACATGGTTCTCGGTGATCGGCTTGCCGGTCAGCAGTCCCTGGAAGATCGCGCCCTTGCGGTGCGTGATGGCGGTGATCCGGGCGACAGGCTTCAGCGAGGCCGGCGTGTAGTAGCCGGTATATTCGCCGAGCGGGCCTTCCATCTTCACGGTCTTGGTATCGACCGTGAACTCGATCACGATCTCGGCCCAGGCCGGCACCTTCATGTCGTTGGTGACGGCCTTGGCCAGCTCGACCGGCGAACCGCGCAGGCCGCCCGAGGTGTACCAGTCGTTGGTCGAATCGCTCGCCTGGACCTGGCCGGAATACATCGTCAGCGGATCGACGCCGATGACCATGGCGCCGCGCAACTCCTTCCCCATCTGCACGGCATGGGCGATGTTCTTGCCGAAGCGGTGGTTCGAGGCGGAGAAGACGCCCAGCTCCTTCGGCCCATGGACCTGCATGCGGTAGTTTCCGATGTCGGGGACGCCGGTCTCGAGATTCTCCGACACGACGATGCCGGCGGTGATGTAGGGGCCGCCATCCTTCGGGCTGTAGATCGGCACCGGGAGCTTCGTGACGTCGATCGCATCGCCCGTCAGCACGACTTCCTGGCACGGCGGCGTGCCCTTGAAGTCGACGGGTGCGATCGGGTTGTTGATGCCCTTCAGGACTTTCTCGTGGATCGTCTGCTCGGTCGCCTCGAAGGCCATCAGCGCCAGCCGGCGGTTGCCGTAGACACCGGCCACCAGCGGGAACTCCGTCCCGGTCTGCTGAAACATCAGCGCCGGTCCCTGGATCGCGCTGGTCTTGGCGAGGGCCTTGGCGATGTCATATTGGGGAGAGACGGGTCGTGCGATATCGATGAGCTCGCCCGCATTCTTCAGGGCCGTCAGGAAGGCACGCAGATCTTGATAGGGCATGGTCAATCCTTCCGGGCGGTTCACGAGTACAAAGTGTGATGCGTAAATTTCTTGCCGGTATCCATCGCCACGACATCGAGGCGGCCGTCCGGGTGGCGGTGGCCGTGGGCCTGCCGTTGCTGGCGCTTGAGGCCATCGGCCGCCTCGACCTCGCCGTCTATGCCGCGTTCGGCGGACTGGCGATGCTCTACGGCCACAGCGAGCCCGCGAAACGGCGTGTTGAGAGCCAGCTCGTCGCGGGCGCGGGCCTCGTGCTCACGATCGCGGTGGCCATGGCCTGGTCCGCCTCTCACGCGTCTCTCACCGTATTGGGCATCCTGTTGGCGATCACGGTGATCGCCGCCGTGACGGTCGGCGCCGCCATGCGCTGGATACCGCGCGGAGAAATGTTCTTCGTGCTGGTCCTGCTGATCGTCGCCGCCATTCCCACCGAATGGGAAAAGCTGCCTCTCGCCATTGCCGTCGGCGCGGGCGGCGCAGCCTTCTCCGTACTGCTGGCCGTGCTCAACCGGATCGGTGCTCCTGCTGACGAACCGAAGCCCGAGGGATGGCAACGCCGCCTCGCGGCGGGCTACGCCGATCTCGACCGCGGTCAACACCTGGTCGTGCTGGCGGCCGCCACGCTCGGCGTCCTGGCGGCCTGGATGCTGGCGCTTGCGCTGGGCCTGGGACATCCCTTCTGGGCCGCGGTCACCGTCGCGGCGCTGATGCCGGCGCTGGCCGCCAAGGATGTGTGGCGGCGCGCGACCTATCTGATGCTGGGCACGCTGGGCGGCGTGGCGATCGCGACCTTCCTGTTCTCCTTCGATCCCGACCATCTCGCGCTGATCGCGATCATCATCGTCTGCCAGGCCGTCGCGGAGATCGCGGTGTCGCGCAATTACGGCGTCGCCCTGCTTTTCTTCTGCCCGCTGGCGATCGGCATGAGCAACTTGAGCCGCGGCGCGCCGTGGCCGCCCATCCTGGTCGACCGCGTGGTCGAGGCGGCACTTGGCGTGGCCGTCGCCTTCCTCACGATCTTCGTGGGGCGCAGGATCCTCAAGGTGACTTGAGCGAGCGGACCGCACGCGGAACCTATTGCTGGTTGGTGACCTGGAAGGGAATGTCGCCCGAGATGGCCTTGGTTCCCTGGATCGTGACCACGGTCCAGTGCAGCATATAGTTGCCCGGCGGCAGGGTTGGCGCCGCCGCGAACAGGACCTGCGGCGAGGATTCGAGGCGCGGATGCAGCCGCTCGATCACCGTGTCGCCCTGCTTGATGACCAGGGTCGACTTGATGTGGTCGACTGGCCGGTCGAAGCGCACGAAGAAGGCACTGCTCCTGCGGCCGATATGGGCGTTGGCCTTCGGCTCCGACTCCGTGACCTTCACATCATCCGTCGCCGTCTGGGCATAGGCCGTCGGTACTGAAAGGCCGGTCATCAGCAGGGCCGCGATCGTCAGACGCCGCAACATCATTTGCCGCTCCTGCGCTTGGCGACGGCGGGCTTCTCCACGCCGGAGGGGCCGGTCCATCGCGGGAATGTCTTGGTGTCGAGGCCGAACAGGTCGAGCACGCGGGCGACCGAATGGGTCACGATCTCGTCGACCGTCTTCGGCCGCGTATAGAAGGCCGGCGACGGCACCGCGACGATGGCGCCCATCTCGGTAACGGCCAGCATGCTCTTGATGTGGCCGGCATGCAGCGGCGTCTCGCGGAACATCAGGACGGTCCGGCGGCGCTCCTTCAAACAGACATCCGCCGCCCGCGCGACGAGGCTCGACGTCACGCCGGTCGCGATCTCGCTCAGGGTCCGCACCGAACAGGGCGCCACGATCATGCCCATTGTCTGGAACGACCCGCTCGAGATGGAAGCGGCGATGTCGCCCGGCGCATAGACGTGATCGGCCAGCGCCCGAAGTTCCGCGGCCGACATGTCGGTCTCGAGCGAGCGCGTCTGGTCGCCCGCCTTGGAGATCACGAGGTGGCTCTCGATCTTCAGGGCCCGCAGCGCTTCCAGCACGCGGATGCCATAGACCGTTCCCGAGGCGCCGGTGATACCGACCACCATGCGCCGCACGGGTTCGCTTGCTGCCATTCGAGGTGCCTCAGCCGCCGGTCTTCATGTGCCGCGGATCGGAGTGGTTCGGCGCCTGCGGCTTGGCCTCGTAGGCGAAGGGCGTGTCCGAGAGCGTGTAGCGGTACCACGGCGGATCGTTGGTGCGGCCGAGCTTGTGCCGCAGGTTGCCGAAGGCCCGGTAGAGCACCGGATAGGGCTGGCCGTGATAGTGCTTGAGGATCTCGTACCAGGCCCGCGGCTCGGCGGCGATGAACGCCTCCATGTCCTTGGTCAGCGCTTCCTCGGTCATGATCTTGATGTCAGCGGGCGGATCGCCGAGGTCGGTCACGGTGCTGCGCACGAACTCGTTGGGATTCCACTCCGGCCCGATCGGGATCGTGCAATCCATGCCGATCTTGGACGCGATGCCGGGCGACGCGCTGGTCGGATCGACGGTCATGGTGTTGAGCCCGTCGAGCCGCACCGTGTCGCGGTCGGGCATGTAGCGATAGGCCATGGCGGCCAGCACCGCCTGGTCGTCCCAGATGTCGACGTCGGTATCGAACACCATGGCGATCTTGGGCAGGCCCTGCTTGGAGCAGGTCAGCATGATGCCCAGCGCCTGCTTGGCGTCGCCGCCGCCCAGCGGATGGATCTTGGCGTAGGCGATGTTGGACAGGCCGCCCAGCGGGCAGCGCACTTCGCGCACGTCGATGCCGCCCTGCTTCAGGCCGTTGAACAGGTCGGCCTCGATCGCCGGCAACTGCAGCATGTTGTCGGTGTACCAGGGATGCAGGCCGCCGATCGTGCAGTGCTGGAAGATGCCGCCCTTGCGGTGCGTCATCGCCTTCACCTTGATGCGATAATTGTGCTTGAGGCCGCCGCCGTACATGCCGGTGAACTCGCCGTACGGTCCCTCGTCGAAAGTCAGCCCCTCGCTGGCCATCAGCTCGCATTCGAGCACGATCTCGGCGTTGGCCGGCACCATCACGTCGATGGTCTCGCATTTGATCATCTTGGCCGGCGCGCCGTAGAAGGCGCCCAGCACCTCGAAGTCGTCGGTGTCGGCGGTGACGCCGACCAGGGCCGAGATCTTGTCGATGGTGGGACCGCCCAGCACGATCGCCACTTCGAGGCTCTGCCCCTTTGCCGCCGCCGCCATCGCGTGGATGCGCTGGCGGTGCGAGGTGCAGGTCATGTCGACCGACTTCTCGTTCTTCGAACGGAACATCGAGCGGTAGATGCCCCAGTCGTAGACGCCGGTATCGGGATGCTTGCTGATGAAGAGATTGTCGTTGGTGTAGGCGTGGCCGTCGCGGTCGTGATGCAGGAACAGCGGCAGCCGGGTCAGGTCGACATCGTCGCCCTTCAGGATGACTTCCTTGCAGGGCGCGGTCGTCACGGTCTCCCACTTCACGCGGCCCTTGGAGCGCGCAACCATCTCCAGGCCGGTCTTCGTCTTGTCGCAGCCCATGGCCCAGGCGAACATCTCCTGGTTCGAATAGGCGTTGGCCAGCACCGAGAACTCGGTGTCCTTGATCTTCTCGATCAGGACGGCCTTGGTCGGATTGGCCTCCATGAGCTTCGGCACCTGATCGACGCGCACCTCGTCCTTGATGCGCACGAGGAAGCCGGCCTTGTCCATCGCCTCGACGAACTCGGAAAGAGACTGCTGCATTGTCTTACCCGAATGAAAGATGGGATCAGGAATAGGCCGGGGCGGTCTTTCCATGCTCGGCGTAGCCCCGGAGGTGATGCAGCATCATCCCCCACAGGGCATTGCACTTCTCGAAATTGCCCTTCTGATGCGGCCAGCCGGAATGGGCGAAGGTGAGATGGACCCGACCGTGCGGCGTCTTGCCGAGATTGAACGAGACGCTGGTGCCGGCGGCATCGCCCGGTCCCTTGACGCACTTCCAGACGATGTTGTCCGTCCCCTGGGATGCGACCTCCCAGACGAAGGTGGGGCCGTCGGCATATTTCAGGGTCCACTGGCTGCCCACGCCGCCGCCGCCCGAGACCTCAGCCATGGTCCAGCCCTTGAGCCCTTCCAGGGTCGTCAGCGCCGAATGGACCTTCGCGGCATCGGCCTTGATGTTGACGGCGTGACGGAGCGCATGATCGGACACGATGTGGATCTCCCCGGATAAACTCACCTACTACGCAGGAACAGCGTAGGATGGATTTGAGACGGGACCATAACAGTCGCCCTAGGTCGTTCAACCTCACGGCTTTTCCGGACTTTGCCCCCTCGCGTTGCGTCCCGGAGCCCCCTCCGGTATGTTCCGCGCGCTGGACCCGTAGCTCAGCTGGATAGAGCGCTGCCCTCCGAAGGCAGAGGTCGTGAGTTCGAATCTCGCCGGGTCCGCCATTCAAGTAATTGTATCGATTGGACATTTGGCACTGACGCCCGGCCGAAGGACACCAATCCCACTACGCCGTCCCACAAATGCCGCTTCGCTTAGTCGCGGCTCGCCCATCTCAGCCAGATGTCCCGTGCTCCTGCTCGATATCTTCCCGGCCAGCTCAAGGCCAGATTCCCAGTCGCCCAGCGACTCTGGGGTGGTCTACGGATATCGCAAGATATTCGGCAATCGGTACGGGCGATCGTCTTCGAAACGGGCGACGAGTCGTGGCCTTATGCGACACACGGTGGGACTGCTTTCATTGTCCGATTCGCTAATAGGTGCTGGGGGCTCACTGCAAAACATGTGATCGACGATTTCGAGTGGAGGCAGCTCGCACTGACGGACCGGAAGTTCGGGAAGAAGATCGCTGGTATCCGGTCTATCAACTACCCGTCCGCCCCCTCGGGTCATGCTTCAGAAAGTGATGTGCTCGATATAGCCATCGTCGAATTTAGCGACGATGTTGGCCCTTCCTTCTTTAGAGGATCCGCTTACGTGCTCGACGACGGCACTATCGGAACACCCGCAATCGGCAACGACCTCGTCGTGAACGGGCTTTTCAAAGACAGCACTACTATCATCGACTCCGTGATATCGCCGACGTTCGGCTTGATTGAATTTACAGATCAAGGCGCTCCCGGCTTTGATTTGGCACTGCGTCGAGCTGAAGGGCGCTACGTCAACCCCCAGTGGACGAGCCTGACAGGGTTCAGTGGTGCGCCGGTGTTCGACGTTTCCGCCGGCAGACTTGCCGGTATGGTGGTCCGCGCATCCATGCCGGCAAGGGACCACGCCGTGTTGCACTACGTCGATATTGTCGACATTCGAGAGGCGCTACGCGCTGTCGCTAATGGCACAATGCAAGCCAACTACAATAAGACCGTCGCCAGGCTGGTGAGCGCTCCGGCGCCAAATGCGCCCGCCCCGTCGGGGCCGGGAACAGTCTAACTGTGTGCGGCAAGTTCACTGCGCAAGCTTCATGGGCAGAGGTTCACGCCTTCTCGCAACCGCTGACTGGCGAGAGCTGCGGTGACGATGGCCCTGGCGACGGCACCAACGATGCCGACATAACCTACCGCGTCGCGGGCCTGTTGCCGGTACTCATCTGGGATCCAGAGGAGCAGCGGCGCAAGGTCGTGAAGATGCGTTGGGGTTTTCCATCTCCGAAGGACTGGCGCCGGCCGCAGCCTATCCACGCGCGAGCCGAGACGATCGACGAGCTGCGCACGTTCCGGGGTGCATTCGCCGCCGGACAGCGCGGTATCGTTCTGTTCCGCACCTTCAACGAAGGCGAAGAGGTCGTGAAGCCGTCAGGCAAGACGGAAACTCGCCAATGGACGATCGATCCGAAGGACGGCCGGCCGCGTGCCTTCGCCTTCTTGTGGCAGCGGTTCGAGATCTCGGCTCTGCCGACGCCGATGCTGGCCTGTGTTATGGTGACGGTGCCCGCCAATGAGCTCATTCGCCGCTCCATCAAATCCGCCGACGCGGACCCGCGCATGCCGGCGATCCTCGAGGATGACGTTTGGGAGGCCTGGCTCGGCGAGGATGGCGCGTCGCCGGCGGAAGCGAAGGCCCTGCTCAAGACGATGGAAGGTGTGAATTGGACGGCCGCGCCTGAGCCGAAGAAGTCGCGAGCGCCGCGAAACCAGTGAGGCGGAGCCGATCGCAGTTGCCGTCAGACCGGCATGACCTCCCCTAAATCTGTGTAGGTCGGCTTCGCATCCGCGGGGATGAATGGTCACCGAGACGCGGCGTCGTGAGGCTTCTTCGACACAGCCTATAGACAAGCAGGACAGCGGGTTGGCGAAACAGGATCCGGCTGCGCGCCCGCTCCTTCCTGCGACGGGAGAAAGTCCCGTCGCCCTCAAGGTCATGGGCGGATTTCTCAGATCCGCTCGATGATGATCGCCGGTGCCATGCCGCCGGCGGCGCACATCGTGACGAGACCGAACTGCTTGTTCTGCCGCTCGAGTTCGTCGAGGACGGTGCCGATCAGGATGGCGCCGGTCGCTCCGATCGGGTGGCCGAGCGCGATCGAGCCGCCGTTGACGTTGACCTTGTCGCGATCGAGATCGAGATCGCGCACGAACTTCTCCGAGACGACGGCGAAGGCCTCGTTGATCTCCCAGAGGTCGATGTCGCTCTTCTTGAGACCAGCCTTCTCCAGGACCTTCCGGGCCGCCGGCACCGGCGCGTTGAGCATCAGCTCGGGGCTGTCGCCCATGTTCGCCATGGCAACGACGCGGGCGCGTGGCTTGAGGCCGTGGGCCTTGGCGTAGTCGGGCGACGCGAGCAGCACGGCGGCCGAGCCGTCGACGACGCCGGAGGAATTGCCGGCATGATGGACATGCTCGATCTTGAGGTCGGGATAGGCCTGCAGGATCAGCGAGCGATAGGTCATGCCCTTGTCGTCGAGCGGCACGTCGGCCATCGCCGTGAAGGCGGCCTTGAGGTTCGCCAGTCCCTCGCGAGTCGTCTGCGGACGCGGATATTCCTCGCGATCCAGGGCGAGCGTGCCATCTTCCTTGTAGACGGGGATCAGGGACTTGGCGAAGCGCCCCTCGGAGATGGCGGTCGCCGCGCGTTGCTGGCTGATATAGCCCGCCTCGTCCAGCGCCTGGCGCGGGATCTTCTCCAGCGTGGCGATGGCGTCGGCGCAGATGCCCTGGTGCGTCTGGGGATGATGCAGGCGCAGGCGCAGATTGCCGTTGTCCATGACCGCCGGGCCGCTGCCGCGGCTGCGGTCCATGGACATCATCTCCGTACCGCCGGCGACCACCAGGTCTTCCATGCCCGACTTGATGCAGGCGGCGGCGAGACTCACGGCGCTGATGCCCGAACCGCAGAAACGGTCGATGGTGATGCCGCTCGCCTTGACGTCATAGCCGGCATCGAGGGCAGACATGCGGCCGAGATCGCCGCTCTGCTTCGAGACCTGGGCGGCAGTCCCCCAGATCACGTCGCCGACTTCCTTCGTGTCGATCTTGTTGCGTTCGGCGAGCGCCTTGAGAACGGTCGCGCCGAGCTGCTGCGGATGAATCTCCCACAGCGCGCCCTTGCCGGCCTTGCCGACGCCACGCGGCGTGCGGCAGGCATCGATGATCCATGCTTCGGTCATTGCTCTATCCTTTCCCGGTCTCGGTTCAGCGCGGCGCCATGCGGATGGCGCCGTCAATGCGGACGTCTTCGCCATTGAAGTAGCCGCAGGTGATCATCGTATGGGCGACCTGCGCATATTCCTCGGGGCGTCCCAGGCGCTTGGGGAACGGGACCGAGGCGGCCAGCGCCGCCTTGACGTTGTCCGGCGCCCGCGCGAGCAGCGGGGTGTCGAAGATGCCGGGCAGGATCGTATTGCAGCGAATTCCGTCATTGGAGAGGTCGCGTGCCACGACGAGCGTGATGCCGACGACGCCGGCCTTCGAGGCGGTATAGGCGACCTGGCCGATCTGGCCATCCTCGGCCGCGACAGATGCGGTGTTGAGGATCACGCCGCGATCACCGTCGGGCTGCGGTGCAAGCGTCAGCATGCCCGCCGACGACTTGGTGATGCAGCGGAATGTGCCGATGAGATTGACGTTGATGATGCGCTCGAAGTTCTCCAGCGGATACTCCTTGGGGGCACCGGTCGTCCGGTCGAGCGACGCGGTCTTCTGGGCACCGCCGCCGACGCCGGCGCAGTTCACCAGGATGCGCTCCTGCCCGTGGGCCGCCCGCGCCTTCGCGAACCCGGCGTCGACCTCTTCGGTCGAGGTCACGTTGACCTTGCAGAAGACGCCGCCGATTTCCTTGGCGAGCGTCTCGCCCTGTTCCTCGTTGAGGTCGAAGATCGCGACCTTCACGCCGTGCGAGGCCAGCATGCGCGAGGTGGCGGCGCCGAGGCCGGACGCGCCGCCCGTGACGACTGCCGATACTGTCTTATCGAGTTGCATGAGCGCTGATTCCCCCGAGATAGGATGGCTTGAGTGGTTCGCCAGGATTGTTAAAGCATCGCAACCGCAGTTGGCCAGACGCGTGCAAGATTAGGCTGGTATTTCCATCGACGATGCAGGTAAAAATTCCGGAAGCTTCCGGCGCGTGTCGCCAGATGAAAGAAGGCACCGGTGGAGCGCATGCGCAGCCATTGGAAAGACGGCTACAGGACGATGTCCGTCCTCCCTCACCCTGACTTCTCCCTGCAACAGCGGACCCGCCGGCCATGCCATTGCACTGGACGATCGACTCACGACTCAAGCTCTTCTCGGTCATAGCGGACGGTCAGGTCGACTTCGACGACGTCAACCGAATGCTCGATGCGATGGCCGGCGCGGAAGCCCACGGCTACCGGAAGTTCTTCGACGGCAGCCTCGGCGATACGCGGATGGGCCCCACCGAGATCCTCGGACTGGGCGTGCGCATGCGATCGGTCCATGCCACCGGCACCATGGGACCGTTGGCCATCGTGGTGCCGGACGACAAATACTACCTGGTTGCGCGCGTGCTCGGCATGCTTGCCGCCGCCAGGCGCCCGATGCGCGTGTTCAAGGAACCGCAGAAGGCCCGGCAATGGCTGGACTTGCCTTCCATCTGCGCCAACGTGCCGGGACTCGTCTTGAGCGAAGCGTCGCACGAATAGCCGACAGGACAGTCTGTTTACGCAGGCGACCAGGTCCGGCAGTCTTCTCCGGGTATCAACCGTCAGGAAGCTTCGCTTGGGCCCGGTATTTCTCCACGACTTCTTCTACGAATTCGTCACCCTGCTCGTGATCCTCGATCCGTTCGCCACGGTGCCGCTCTTCCTCATGGTCACGGCCGGCCTCGACCGGCGACAGTCGCTGAAGGTCGCGGCCTATGCGCTGGGCGTCGCATTCCTGATCCTGCTGTTCTTCATCGTCCTCGGGCGGCCGCTCCTGGCGGCGCTGCACATCCCTATGGCCTCGTTCCAGCTCGCGGGTTCGCTCATCCTGCTTCTGTTCGGCCTCAAGATGGCGCTCGGCAAGGTCGCCGAGGAGGCGATGACCATGCCGGCCGATGCGACGCCGCTGCAGCGCGCGATTTTCCCCCTGGCCATCCCCGGTATCGCAGGCGCCGGCGCGATCCTCACCGTGGTGCTGCTGACCGACAACAACGTGCGCTCGATCGGCGAACAGGTGGTGACGACGGCGATCCTGGCGCTCTGCCTCTGCCTTCTCTTCGTCGCCTACGCGATCGCGGGAACCCTGTTCCGCGTCCTGGGAAAGGCCGGCATCGAGATCGTGACGCGGGTGTTCGGCCTCATCCTGTGCAGCATCGCCGTCACCGGCCTGGTGGTCGCGGTCAAGCTGAGCTTCGGTCTCCACTGAACGTCAAAGGCGCAGCACCCAGGCCTCGACGTTGCCCTTGCCCTTGACCTCGATCTCGCCGCGCGACTCGAAGACGAACTGGTCCTTGAGCTTCTCGTAGACCGGGCGTGTGACCTGCACCGAGTCGGGAATGCCGCCGGATTCCATGCGGCTCGCCAGGTTCACCGTGTCGCCCCACAGGTCGTAGATGTACTTGCTCTTGCCGATGACGCCCGCGACGACCGGCCCGCTGTTGATGCCGACCCGGAGCTTCATCGACACGTTGTGCTCCATCGCGTGCTCGCGCGTGATGTGCACCATGCGGATGGCCATGCGCACCATGCGCTCGGCATGGTTGGGCACCGGCACCGGCAGGCCGCATACCGCCATGTAGGCGTCGCCCACGGTCTTGATCTTCTCGATGCCGAGTTCCTGGGCGGCGACGTCGAAGCGCGTGAACAGGCCGTTCAGCAGGGTGACGACATCGGCCGGAGGCATGTCCGATGACAGCCGGGTGAACCCCACCAGATCGGCAAAGGCCACCGTCACCTCCGCGAAACCGTCGGCGATCCCCTGCTCGCCGCCGCGCAGGCGGTTGGCGATCGGGGCCGGCAGCACGTTGAGCAGCAGCTCCTCGTTCTCGCGATTCTTCGCTTCGATGACGAGGTTCTTCTGGTTGATGTCGTCGATCATCCCGTTGAAGGCGAGGCAGAGCTGGCCGATCTCGTCGGTCGTGCGCACCGTCACATGCGCATCGACATCGCCGCCCGCGAAGCGCCGCACGCCGTCGGTGAGCTCGCGCAAGGGCCCAAGCAGCGCGCTCGACAGCCAGGCGCCGGTCACGGTCACCACGAGGAAGGCGATCGCGCCCACGATCATCAGGTCGCGCTCCAGGCGGTAGACCGGCGCGAATGCCTCTGAACTGTCGATCTTGGAGACCAACCCCCATTTCACGCCGGGGATATTGACCGGCCCCCACGAGGCGAGCGTCGGAATGCCGCGATAGCCGATGACTTCGCCGGATCCTTCGATGCCGCCGATCGCGGCCCGCGTCGCGGTGGTGTCGGCATGCTGGTGAAGCATCGGCGAGCCGTAGCGCTTGATGGCGGCGATGTCCTCGTCGGAGGCGCCACCGGCCTTCAGCTCGGAGAAATAGAGGTCGCGGTTTTCGAAGAAATTGCGGCCGCTGGAGCGCACCAGGAAATCCGGGCCGACCAGATAGGCCTCGCCGGTCGTGCCGAAGCCCTCGTTGCGCCAGCGCCGCCCGCCAGTGACGATGGCGTCGATCTCATTGATCGACAGCTCCGCGATCAGCACACCGGTCACGACGCCGTGCTCGATCACCGGCGCGGCCATGAACGCCTCGGGCGTGCCATCGGACGGCAGATAGGGAGAGAAATCCTCCAGACAGGTCGCCGAGGGGTCGGGTGCACTGGCGCAACGCGCCGCCGCGGCGGCCAGATTGGAGTGGCGGTAGGGGCCGGCGCGCAGCGAGGTGGTGAAATCGGGGTCCTTGTCGACCGTGTAGATCAGCCGCCCCGAATGCGGGTCGACGATCATGAAATCCTCGAAGCCCAGGGTCGCGCTCGCGGTCCGCATCAGCGGATGATAGGTCGCGTGGACCTTGCTGTAGGTGCTGCCGTCGCGGGCATCGTCGAGCAGGTCGCGTCGCCCCGCCGGATGCGGATTGCGGACGATATAGGCATCCTGCAGGAAGTACGGCGCCGAGGTCATGGGCAGGAAGTCCGCGATGGGAACGTCCTTGCCCAGGACGCGCCGGACCATGGGCATGTACTGCTCTTCGTACCAGGCATGCACGCTCTCGCGCAGCTCGGGTGGCACGGGCTTCTTGTCGAACTCGTCGACGGCTTCGCGGAATAGCCGCGTGGCGTCGACCACCATCTTGGTTGCCGCCAGCAGCCGCACCTCGTTGCGCACGGTGCGGAAGTAGGACTCGATCTGGTGCGCCTTGGTCTCGCGCGCCGCGGTGAGCTGGTCGAAGATCGCGCGCTCGAGCGCCTCGCGCGCGCGCATGTACCCCAGGACGCCGGTGATCAGGACCGCGACGGCGCCCAGGAGAAGCAGGATCGCGAACAGCTTGGCCGCCAGGCCCCAGCGTACGGGCCGGGACTCGGCGGCGGTCGCAGTCATGACGTAGGCTTAGCTCTTCTTCGCGCCGTAGGTGCCGCCGGAGTTGATGGCGCGGATCTCGGCCGCCGTCTTGGCCTTGCGCATCTTCTCGAGCTTCTCGGCCTCGTCGGCCAGCATCGCCTGCGCGTTCTTCAGCACCGCGCCCGCATGCTGGGCGGGGAACTTCACCGCGCCGTTCTCGTCCATGTGGATCAGCTCGCCGGGCGCCACGTCCATGCCGCCGATCGACACCGGGACGTTCACCGACTGCACCGCCATGTCGCCATGGCCGGCGGTGACGCCGCCCAGCAGCATCTGGAATTTCATCTTGCGGATCGCGTCGATGTCGCGCGACGGGCCGTTCGAGATCATGCCGACGCAGCCGACGGCCTGCATGGAGGTCGTCATCATCTCGCCGGCGAGGCCCGCCTTGTTCATCAGCTCGGGCGGCCACTTCTGCTGGATGACCAGGATGGTCGGCTTCTTCATGGCGTCGAGCGCATCGACCACGTCCATGAAGGTCAGCCGGCCGGCAAAGTTCGGGTCGGGCAGGCCGTACACGCAGGTCACGGCATAGCCGATGATTGCGCCCATCTCCGGGTACATGCAGCGGATCGACGTGTCGGTGTACCAGTTCTCGGTCCACGGATTGTAGAGACCGAGGCAGAGGGGATTCTTCGGATAGGTCGCGACCACGTTGGTGATGGTCGGCGTGTCGATCTTGCGCAGCTCGGCGAACAGCTGGTCTTCTGAAAGCTCGGACATCTCGGTCATTTCCCCCTGGGTAGGCTTTGTTCTTCGCGCGAAAGGAGGCGGCGGGCAAGGCCCCTGCCCGCCTCCTGCCTCACGGCACGAAAATCAGGAAGACGAAGGTCGCGAACAGGACCAGGTGGACGAAACCGGGCAGGATGTTGGTCCGCCCGCCGCCGAAGGTCACGAGGCTGACGCCGAAGGTCAGGACCAGCAGCACGATGTCGTGCAGGTCGATGCCCAGCTCGAGCGGCTGGTTCAGCACCATGGCCAACATGCTGACCGCCGGGATGGTGAGGCCGATCGTGGCCAGCGATGAGCCCAGCGCCAGGTTCAGGCTCTTCTGCAGCTCGTTGCGCCGCGCCGCCCGCAGGGCCGCCAGGGTCTCCGGCAGCAGCACCAGCAGGGCGACCAGCAGGCCGACGGCATCGAGCGGCGCGCCGACGGCGGTCACGACCGTCTCGACGGAGCCCGCAAAGCCCTTGGCCAGCAGGACGACAGCAACCAGCGCAATCAGGAGCTGGCCGACGCTTTCCCAGAATTCGCGAGGCGACGGACCGCCGCCACCTTCACCGTGGTGATCCTCACCGGAATCCGAGAGGAAGTAGTCGCGATGGCGGATCGTCTGGACGTAGAGGAAGACGCCATAGAGCACGAGGGTGACGAAGCTCACGAAGACGAGCTGGGTCGGTGAATAGAACGGCCCCGGCGCGCTGGTCGTGTAGGTGGGCAGGATCAGCGTGAGCGTGGCCAGCGGCATCAGCACCACGAGATAGGCGTTGGCGCCGGGCAGGCGGAAGCCCTGCTCGCCGTAGCGCAGGCCGCCCACGATCAGGCAGAGGCCGACCATGCCGTTGCAGACGACCATAATCACCGAGAACACCGTCTCCCGCGCGAGGCCGGCGTTGCCGTCGCCCGCCAGCATGATGGAGAGGATCAGCGCCACCTCGATCACCGTCACGGCCACCGTCAGCACCAGCGTGCCGTAGGGCTCGCCCAGACGGTGGGCGATGACGTCGGCATGGTGGACCGAGGAGAAGACCGTCGCCATCAGCACCACGAGCTCGATGACGGGCAGCAGGCTCGCCATCGTGGGCGACAACGATCCCCGGGGGATCGCGAAGGAGATGACCAGGGCGACGAGGAGACCGAGCGCCGGAACCAGCCGCCAGTGCAGGTGCTTGCGCGCGCCGGCCATCGCTCAGCGCGCCTGTCGCCGCTTCCACCACTCCGCGAGTTCGCCGACGACGCCCTTGCGGAAGGCCAGCACGATGACGACGAAGATGGCGCCCTGGATCACCAGGACGAACTCGCCGGCGAAGGCCAGGTAGTTCTGCATGGTGATGATGATGAAGGCGCCGACCACCGGGCCGATGATGGTGCCGAGGCCGCCGACCAGCGCCATCAGCACGACCTCGCCGGAGGTCGAGGCTGCCACGTCGGTGAGGGTCGCGAACTGCTGCACCATCGCCTTGGTGGCGCCGGCGAGGCCGGCCAGCGCCGCCGACAGGACGAAGGCCAGCAGCTTGTAGCGGTCGGCCTCGTAGCCCAGCGACTTGGCGCGCAGTTCGTTGTCGCGAATGGCCTTGAGGACCTGCCCGAACGGCGAGTGGATGATGCGGTAGATGGCGCCGTAGCCGAACAGGAAGATCGCCAGCACGACGTAATAGAGAACGCGATCGTCCTTGGTCGGGATCAGGCCGCCCAGCAGTGCCTTGCGCGGGATGCCCTGGAGGCCGTCCTCGCCGCCGGTGAACGGCGCCTGGACGCAGAAGAAGAAGACCATCTGCGCGAAGGCGAGCGTGATCATGGCGAAGTAGATGCCCTGGCGACGGATCGCCAGCGCGCCGGTCGCGAGACCGAGCAGCGCCGCACCCGCGACGCCCGCCAGCAGGCCGACCTCGGGGGCAAGGTTCCACGCCTTCACGACATGGCCGTAGAAGTAGCCCGCAATTCCGAAGAACATCGCGTGCCCGAAGCTCATGAGTCCCGCATAACCCAGTAGCAGGTTGAAGGCGCAGGCGAAGAGCGCGAAGCACAGCGCCTTCATCAGGAAGACGGGATAGGCGAACATCGGCGCGACGAGCGCCAGCACGATCAGGAGGGCGTAGCCTATGCGGGTCGAGTTCATTTGGTCTGTCCGAACAGGCCGGCCGGCTTGATCAGCAGGACGAGCGCCATGATGACGAAGATCACCGTGTTGGAGGCCGGCGGGTAGAAGACCTTGGTCAGGCCCTCGATCAGGCCGAGGCCGAAGCCGGTCACGATCGAGCCCATGATCGAGCCCATGCCGCCGATCACCACGACCGCGAAGACGACCAGCACGAGGTTGACGCCCATCAGTGCCGAGACCTGTTGGATCGGCGCCGCCAGCACGCCGGCCAGGGCGGCGAGCGCCACCCCCAGCCCGTAGGTCAGCGTGATCAGCCGCGGCACGTTGATGCCGAAGGCGCGGACCAGGGTCGGGTTCTCGGTGGCCGCCCGCAGGTAGGCGCCGAGCTTGGTGCGCTCGATGCCGTACCAGGTGGCGAGGCAGATCACGAGCGCCGCCACCACGACGAAGCCGCGATAGGTCGGCAGGAACATGAAGCCGAGATTGGTGCCGCCCGGGATCGGGTTGGGATAGGGCGCGCCCGAGGAGCCCCACTTCCACTGGAACAGGCCCTCGATCACCAGCGCCAGGCCGAAGGTCAGCAGGAAGCCGTAGAGATGGTCGAGATGGTAGATGCGTTTCAACAGCAGCTTTTCGAGCAGGATGCCGAACAGGCCGACGATGATCGGTGCGATGACCAGCGACGCCCAGAACGGCACGTCGAGGAGGCCGAGCAGCAGCCAGGCCGCAAAGGCGCCCATCATGTACTGGGCGCCGTGCGTGAAGTTGATCACGTTCAGCATGCCGAAGATCACGGCGAGGCCGAGGCTCAGCATGGCGTAGAAGGCGCCGTTGATCAGGCCAAGCAGGAGCTGGCCGAACAGTGCCTGCGGGGAAATCCCTAGAAGTTCGAACATGGCGGCCTCACACCCCCAGATAGGTTTGCAGCTTGCCGATGCTCTGCTGGACGTCGCTCGACGCAACCGTGTCGATCACGCGGCCGTCCTCCATCACATAGTGGCGGTCCGCGACCGTGGCCGCGAAGTGGAAGTTCTGCTCGACCAGCAGGATGGTGAAGCCCCGGCTCTTGAGCTGGCGGATGATCTCGCCGATGCGCTGGACGATGACGGGCGCCAGGCCCTCGGTCGGCTCGTCGAGCAGCAGCAGGTTGGCGCCGGTCCGCAGGATGCGGCCGATGGCCAGCATCTGCTGCTCGCCGCCCGACAGCTTGGTGCCCTGGCTGTGGCGCCGCTCCAGCAGGTTGGGGAAGAGCTTGTAGATCTCCTCAATGCTGAGCCCGCCCGGCTTCACGACCGGCGGCAGGCGCAAATTCTCGTCGACATTCAGGCTCGAGAAGATGCCGCGCTCCTCGGGGCAATAGGCGATGCCCAGGCGCGCGATGTGATCCGACGGCAGGCCGATCGTCTCCTTGCCGTCGAAAGAGATCGAGCCCGTGCGCTTGCCGAGGATGCCCATGATCGAGCGCAGGGTCGTGGTCTTGCCCGCGCCGTTGCGGCCCAGCAAGGTCACGAGCTCGCCGCGGCGGATCTCGAAATCGACGCCGTGCAGGATGTGCGACTCGCCGTACCAGGCCTGCAGGCCGGCGACCTTCAACAATGTCTCAGCCATGACCGGTTCCGACATAAGCCTCGATGACGGCGGGGTGCTTGGAGACCGTGGCGTAAGGCCCCTCGGCCAGCACCTCGCCGCGCGCCAGCACGGTGATCGTGTCCGAGAGGTCGGCGACGACGGACATGTTGTGCTCGACCATCAGGACGGTGCGGTCCTTGGCGACGGTACGGATGAGCGCGGCGATGCGCTTGATGTCTTCCTGGCCGAGACCGGCCATGGGCTCGTCGAGCAGCATCATCTCCGGCTCGAGCGCCAGGGTCGTGGCGATCTCCAGCGCGCGCTTGCGGCCATAGGGAAGATCGACGGCCTGGGCCTCGGCAAAGTCGGCAAGGCCCACGGCGGCCACCAGCTCCATCGCCCGCGCATCGAGCCGGGCCAGCACGCTTTCGGAGCGCCAGAACTGGAAGGAAATGCCGAGCTTGCGCTGCAAGGCGACGCGAACGTTTTCACGCACGCTGAGATGGGGAAACACCGCCGAGATCTGGAAGGACCGGGCCAGCCCCATGCGGGCGATGGCGGCGGGCGAACTGCCGGTGATGTTGCGTCCGTTGAAGTGAATCTGCCCAGCCGTCGGCGACAGGAAGTGGGTCAGCAGGTTGAAGCACGTCGTCTTGCCGGCGCCATTTGGCCCGATCAACGCGTGAATTGTGTGGCGCTTAACCCGCAGATTGACGTTCTTGACTGCGATGAAGCCCTTGAACTCCTTCGCCAGCCCGGTCGCCTCGAGAATTATTTCTTCGTTGGCCATCGGCTCTCCCTGTCGTCCGAATTAATCGAAGCTTTGCGTCGCTGTCCAGCACTGGCGTCGCGCCCGGCCCACGGCTAGATTTCGGCCACTAGAAACGGGGAAAAACATTGGGAGGACTAAAATCGTGAAGCTTACAACCAGCATCAGGCATGCCGGAGCGGCTGCCGCCGTCGCCGGCCTCGCCGTCATCGGCCTTGCCGCTTATGCCCAGGCCCAGGCGCCCCAGCCGCTGAAGATCGGCGTCATGGAAGGCTTCTCCGGCGTCTACGGCGATCTCACCCAGGGCGAAGTCGAGGCCATCCAGATGGCGATCGACGATTTCGGCGGGAAGGTCCTCGGCCGTCCGATCGAGATCCTGCAGGCCGATCACCAGACCAAGCCCGATGTCGGCGCGGCGATCGCCCGCAAGTGGTACGACGTCGACGGCGTGAAGATGATCACCGGCATCGGCACCTCGTCGGTGGCGCTGGCCGTGCGCAAGATTGCCCAGGAAAAGGGCATGATCGACATCAACACCGGCGCGGCTTCGGCCGACCTCACCGGCCCGGCCTGCTCGGAGACCGGCGCGCACTGGGTGTACGATACCTACTCACTGGCCAAGGTGACCGGCGGCGCGGTTGTGAAGGACGGCGGCGACTCCTGGTACTTCCTCACCGCCGACTATGCGTTCGGCCACGCCCTCGAGCGTGACGTGACCGCGGTCGTGACGGCGGCGGGCGGCAAGGTGGTGGGCGGCGTCAGGCACCCGCTCAGCACGCAGGACTTCTCGTCGTTCCTGCTGCAGGCCCAGGCCTCGAAGGCCAAGGTCATCGGCCTCGCCAATGCGGGCCAGGACACGATCAACTCGATCAAGCAGGCCGGCGAGTTCGGCATCACCAAGTCGGGCCAGCGCCTTGCGGGCCTGCTGGTCTTCTCGACCGACGTGGCCGCCCTCACCCTGCCGGTGGCGCAGGGCCTGGTGCTCACCGAGTCGTTCTACTGGGACCTCAACGACGAGACCCGCGCCTGGACCAAGCGCTTCCGCGCCAAGCGCGACAAGATCCCGTCGATGCTGACGGTCGGCGTCTACAGCTCGACCCTGCACTACCTCAAGGCCGTGCAGGCCGCGGGCACCGACGACCCGAAGGCCGTGATGGCGAAGATGCGGGAAATCCCCGTCAACGACGTCATGACCAAGAACGGCAAGCTGCGCGAGGATGGCCGCCTCGAGCGCGACATGTACCTCTTCCAGGTCAAGACGCCGGCGGAGTCGAAGAGCAAGGACGACATCTACAAGCTGATCGCCACGGTACCGGGCAACGAGGCCTATCGTCCGATGAAGGACGGCAAGTGCCCGTTCGTGAAGAACTGATCCCCAGCGGATCGTAAAAGCGAAAGGGGCGCCGAGAGGCGCCCCTTTTTCATAGGAGCGCGGCCCACCCCGGGCGGGCGGGGGGTTGGGGTCGCCCAAACATGA
>JAESFU010000476.1_pt1 | contig 21060 bp, 10 predicted proteins | sample 9269461 | NCBI WGS metagenome assembly JAESFU01 (sample SAMN14502556, study PRJNA617107) | algae metagenome | isolation source: Stenomitos rutilans HA7619-LM2 and co-occurring heterotrophs from cave walls | place: USA: Waikapalae cave, Hawaii | collected 2009-07-28
AGATCAGATTTACCCTTGCGTCCTCAGCAAATACTGACAACGACAACAGGCAGTTTGAATGGCAAGAAGGTAGTTTATGTTTTTCGCTTCTGCTTTTTACAGAGGTGAATATAACGATGTGGCAGCAAAGATGTGATGTGCCGGGGGTATTATTTAACGGTTGGGCTCAGTCCGTTTTGCCGCCTACGATCATCACAATTTCGCCCTTTACTTCTTTAGCCTGAAAGTGCAGTAGAATTTCTTCTACCGTACCGTTCACGGTTTCTTCAAACATCTTGGTGAGCTCGCGCGAAACAGACGCAGGGCGCGCAGCACCGAAGTATTCTTTGAACTGCTCCAGTGTTTTTACAAGGCGGTAGGGCGATTCATAAAAAATCATGGTGCGCTCTTCTTCGGCGAGTTGCTTCAGCATGGTTTGCCGTCCTTTTTTCTGGGGCAGAAAGCCTTCGAATACGAAGCGATCGCAGGGCAATCCTGATTTTACTAGGGCTGGCACAAATGCCGTGGGGCCGGGCAGGCATTCTACTTTTAAATTGGCTTGCAGTGCGGCACGGATGATCAGAAATCCGGGGTCGGAAATTCCGGGCGTACCGGCGTCTGATACCAGCGCCATAGTTTCGCCTTTGGCCATGCGCTCTACCAGGCTGCTCAGTATTTTATGCTCGTTGAAATTATGAAAACTCTGCAAAGGCTTGCTGATGGCGTAGTGTTTTAACAGAAACCCGGACGTGCGCGTGTCCTCCGCCAGAATTACATCTACGGTTTTGAGCGTGTCCAATGCGCGCAGGGTGATATCAGCAAGATTTCCGATTGGCGTCGGGACAATGTAAAGCGAGACAGGCGATGACATGATTATGATGTAGTGTCCGTTAGACCAGGCGATCGATTGCTTCGGCCATGGTGCGATCGCGATCGGTTACAATATCGCCGGCATCGTGCGTGGACAATTCAAAGCTTACGGTGTTATAGGTGTTTGTCCACGTGGGGTGATGGTTTGATTTCTCTGCCAGCAGGGCGACGCGTGTCATAAACCCAAAGGCCTGACTGAAATCTTTAAACGTAAAGGTTTTCTTCAGCCGGTTGTTTTCGTGTTTCCAATCCATACCACTTTGATTTTTAAGGTGAGAATCTCTCTACAACGGTTCGAGTTTACACATTTTTATTGAATGTCCCACACGTTTGCCGCATCAACTATTGTGGCCCTGTGTTTGAAGACAGGTACTGTTTTTTGATTTCGTACCGCTGTGGATTGTTTTACGCAAATGCTGCCCATTATGCCATGGACAATAAGATTCTAGAGGGCTACGATCCCTTCTACTTTCGCAGCTTTGAGGTAGACTTCGATTACGGCTTCGCTGGAGGGCATCATCATTTGCACGGTAATGCTGGTGTACTTTCCCTGTTTGGACAATTTCTCGGTAACGGTGTGCAGCGGGAACAACTGCTTTACTTCTTCTTCCTTGCCGGTGGGCACAATGAATTTATAGACGTATAGCGAAGGCCAGGAATAGTGCTGGTCCAGTTTTTCGCGAAAGTTATTGATCCACTGTTCGTCCATGCTAAAAAAGCAACGCCCTGACACAATCGGTCAAGGCGCGGCCGTTTAATTTTTTATGCTCTGTTAAAAGAACTTGTAGCGTTTGTCTTCGATGTCCGATTTCTCTTTGATCGCTTCGGCAATGCTATAGCTTGTTCTGTTTTGTCCGTTCTGTTCCAGTTGTTGCTGGTAAGTTGCGTAGTCGTTGAGAGCAGGCGCAATGGTTTTGTTTTGCAGCTCTACAATGGTAACGCCGTTTTCGCCGGTTACGGGTTGTGAGCGTTTGCCATTTTCAAGGGAGAAGGCAACGCCTACTACCTGCGGATCGAAGCCTACGGTAGGGAGGGAGTTGCTGCTCAGCTTCAGGTCGCTGCTGGAGTATACGTTCGCATCGTTGCCGAAGCTTGCGGCTACTTCTTCCAATGTCCCTTTCAGGCCTTTCAGCTTGTCGGCGATGATGCGGCCCTTCACTTCGTTACGAACCAGCGGAGCGATTTGCTCTTTCACCTGATCCAGTGGTTTGTAGCCTTTCTTCACTTCGCCGGTCATTACAGCTACTACGTTCTGATCCTGCAGATCGTATACCTGCGAGATTTTGCCAGTAGAAGCATCGCGGAACAACCACATTACAATCTGGCGGGCTTCACCCAATGTCCCGATGCGGCGGTCGCCGGCACCGATGTTCTTTGCATCCAATACGGTGAGACCAAGCTCTTTTGCCTTGGCTTCGAAGTCCTTGATACCAGAGAGATCGGAAGCAAATGCTTCTGACTTGCGGAAGGCTTCGTTGGTGGTAGCATCACTGGGTGTGATTTCAGCTTCCACGATGGCGAGGTTATAAGCTCTGTTTGTTTTTACATCAGTCACGTCGATGATGTGGTATCCGAAATCAGTCTCAACAACATCGTTTAACAAGCCTGTTTTGCCAGCTCCGAACACGGCATCCTGGAAAGGTTTTACCATTTGCCCGCTGCTGAACCAGCCTAAGTCGCCTCCGCGTGATGCTGTACCATCGGAACCAAACTCCTGTGCTTTTGCTGTAAATGATGCACCGCCTTTCAGGTCTTTCAGAATGTTGCGTGCTTTTTCTTTTGCTTCTTTTTTAGCAGGCTCGCTGGCATCGGCCCACTTGATGAGGATGTGCTTGGCACGGGCACTGAATACGGTGTCGTTAAAGATCTTCGACACTTTTACTACTTTGTAGGTCTGGCCATCGAGCACAGGGCCGATCACGTTGCCTTCTGTAAGCTGATCCTGCGGGATGAATGCAGGCAATGTAGCGGGTGTATATTTACCATAGGCATTTGCGGCGCTTCCGGTTGTGTTGTTGCTGGCGTAGGTAGAATCTTCGGTTGAGCTTTTGAATTCGGCAACCGCTTTCTTCAGGTCTTCATTTACAGCAGCAGAGTCGTCAGCAGAAGCAATTACCGGAATGCTTACGTACTTGATATCGCGGCTCGCTTCTGTTTTGAATTTCTCTTTGTTCTTGTTGTAGTATGCTTCGTAGTCGGCATCTTTCAGCGTTGCGGCTGAATCTCCGATGGCATAATATGGAACGTACAGATATTTTACTTCGGCTACGTCCGTGGCAAGGTGATACTCACGTTCGGCTTCAGCCTTGGTAACGTAGTTGGACTTGATAAGCAGGTTTTCGTATTTGATACGCTCGCGGCCTGGTTTCAGATCGCGTTGGAAGAGCTCCCAACGCACGCGTTGTTCAGAACCTACGGGCATCGCTTTCAGCTGGTTGATATAACCAACAACTTTATCAGCTTCGAACTGTCCTGTTTGCGGATTGGTGAAAGCCTGCTGAACGTTCTGATCAACATTTTTACCCTGGATCATATCCCACACTTCGTCTTCGGTAACTTTTACGCCGACTTCATCGATTTGTGGTTGTATGGCATGGCGGGCGATGAGGAGATCCCATGCCTGCTGGCGGATACCTGGCATATCACGATCGCCGGGTTCACGACCGGTACTCATATAATAACTGGCCTGGCGTTCGTTCACCACGTCCTGGTATTCTTCGTACGAAATTTCTTTACCGCCGATTTCGCCAACGGTATTGCGTCCCCAGTTCATGATGTTTGATTTACCACTGAAGATATCGCCCAGAATAAATGCTGCAATCGCAACAAATACGAAGACCACCACCCAGGTGCCCATCTTGCTGCGCAAAGTTCCAATAAATGCCATAAGTAATTTTTAAAGAGCCGCAAATTTAACCGGTTCTGGGTATTAGAAAAATATCGTTTTCAAAAAACGGAAAAATCATGTCAATCGTACTGAAAAGCAGATTTTTAGAGCGCTTTTAAAGGGGTTTCCAGGTCGCGTTGCAATCGTTGGAATGACTGGCATGTGCAGCGGGGATATTTTCCGTGCCCGCCTGACGGAATCAAGGCTAAACTATTCACCATAGGCGCATCTCCAGGTGCTGCTTCCTGTAGCCGAGGGCGATGCAGGCCTATTTCTTTTTCGCCTTCTCTTTTTCTTTTGCCTTTCCCTTCCGGTATGTAAACCAGAAAAAGAGAATCAGCGTGAGCATCAGCACCCAATAGGCCTGACCAAAGCCCAGCGCCATAGTTTGATGAATGCCGATAATGAGAAAGCCTACGGCGAGTGACAGGATGATAATGTCGGGAAGTTTCACGAGGCGAAGATAACGGCGGATTGTCTAACGGTGAAAGTTATTGATGAAGTATTCAGCAGCGTGTCTTTGCAAATGTCCATGAGCTTGCGGGAAATCCATCAGAAACTGTAACTGTAATTAAATGTACCGGTGTATTCGGAGAATGCAGGTTGCTGTTCAGATCTTAATCGGTTGAGCACATTCAAACCCAATGAAACAGTATGACTGCCACGCGAGTCGTCGTCTTTCTTTGGCGTGTAGTTGAGCCCAAGGCGATTATTCAGTACCGGACCCGACCGGATACCGTTGTTTGTTGTTTCGTTGTACGAGCTTGTCCATGACGCGCGCCAGACCTTTTCTGAAAATCCTTTCGTCAGGTTCACCGTCGGGCCCCAATATTTTGTTTCGGTCTCTGCTGCGTTACTCGCATATACATTTGCCCCTACGGAAAGAGCCGCATCCGAAGGAATAAATGAGCAGCTATAGGACATGTTCACGGTTACAAATTTCGACTGCTGGTTTCCGTTTGCATATTCGGCCTGATCATTCGCCTGCTGATAGCTTCCGCTCAGCAAAATACTTTGCGGGTTTTCTTTTGTCCCTAAACCTCGTGATACAGTAACACCCGATGTTTGGCTCACCTGATAGAAATTGAGTGTATCGAGTGGTGTGGTCTGCCGGAAGGGATCAGGCTGAGGCTTCATGTTTGTGAACGTAGAGAAATTTGAATGATTGCCTGTGAAATTCCATTTTTCATTTGGAATATATGCGGCATTTAATGCCCACACGCCACGGCGCGTAGTAGATGCACGCGTATCATCCAGGTTGTTTTGCTGGAAGCCTATGTTACCACCCAGCGTAAGTCTGTTTTTAAAAAGACGCACACTTGGCACGATCGTAATATTTCGCATGTCGTTATTGAAATAATATGCGCCGAGTGTCTGATACTCCGGTGCGATGCGTTCATAGCGAAGTTGGAGTGAATATCCGTTTCCCTGATAGCCCAGGCTTGCATTCAATGCATCAAAATAGCGACTGGTTGAATTCTCGGGCAGCAGTTCCTTTACCAGGTTATTGGTGGGACGAATGTTTGTTGTGTCGCCTTCGTTCACATTCGCGCGTATGTCGTTGTTGAGAGCGGAGATGGCATATTCGGCATCGATAAAAAAATGCTTCAGAAACGCTTTCCTGCCATTGATACTGATTGCCACATTCTGTTTCGGTGTCAGCTGGCTTTCCGGAAGGACAAACGGGATTGAATTCTCATCGTCCTTCGCCACGAACAGACTCACGGCGATTGAATTACCGTTGTCCTCGTACCCCGCCTTCAGTCCATATCCCACGCGTTCATAAGCTGCGTTGTTATTCTGCGAACTATCTCCCGGTATAAACGGGACAGCTTTTCTTAATCGTCCATACATGGCAGAAATCCGCCATTTATCAGGAGCCAGTTCAACGCCACCGCCTAAAAAAATATGTCCCGCCAATGTATAATTTGAAAAGGTCATGGCATTGTATCCGATATAAGTTTTTATCCATTTGTATTGTGGCGCAAAGCTGAACTGATTGAAAGGTTGGCTGAAATTTTTATTGGCATTACTGTAGCTGAACGAAAAGGGAGCGCTATACCCGAACAGATTAAAATTGAGACTTCCCGTTGCAAACCAGTTAAACGGGTCACGACGCTGTTCTACACCGTGCGCGTAGTAGCCAAGGGTGTTGAGATTAATCGAGCCGTTTACCTTAACACCTTTTTTCAACCCCAGCCCCTCAATGTCCTGTCCTTGTAGTTCTGAGGATACAGATAGTAGGCACGTACATACTATCAGCACCACGCATCGAATTATACTAACGTTTAACATTTGCAAATTATTTCTGCCTGGCAAGGCATCTGATTTTAATAGGTTACAATAACAGCCTTTGAGATCACTCCTTTCAGCCTTTTTGAATAAACCGGCTGTATTTTATAGGTGTAGATGTTGTTGGGTGAAATCTCTCTGTCGCTGAATTCCGAGACATTACCTTCCATCGTGGCAAAAATCTTGAGCGGTCCATCATTGATCTTACGGTATACCATGCAACGGGTAATCGGCATCACATTTTTCCAGCTTAATACAATTGCTCGGGTGTCCCTATCCACAGAATTTTTTATTTGTGACACGCCCTCCCGATAACCTGGTTCGAAAAAGATTTCGCGTGTTTGCGCACTTCTACTATTGCCGGCAGAATCGTAGACAATAATTCTGTATTGATAGGTGTTGCCAGGTGTGAGTGACTGGTCGCGATAAGCCGTTAACGGATTCGACGGATACCACGATAACAGGGTGCGGGACAGCCTGGCTTCCTTTTCAATTTTAATTAGTTCATACCTGGCTACGTCATCGCTTATACTGTTTTGCCACGCAAGCTCGATGGTGTCCTGCGTGTTGGAAGTCTTTGTGAATACGGGCGCTGCCGGGGGCATAACATCAGGACGATTGAGTACAATCATCGGCGAATAATCGGATGGGTTGTAATTCCGATCGACAGCCACAACAGCATAGTGGACTTTTTTATTGAGTACGTGTATGTTGAGGGAATCCGTAAAAAAAGGCTTCAGCAGAATTTCCTTCGTTACTTCGGAAGGTTCTTCTTCCAGGCTATTGGTTCTGAATACGCGGTAGCCGAGCAGGTCACTGTCCAAATTGGCGGTCCATTGCAATGATACTACTCCTGACTTGTCCACCGACCCGGTGAGATTCGCCGGAATAGCCGGAGGTGTTTCGTCGGCGATTTGTACGAGGTAGGGAAATGAACGAACAATTTCTTGTCCTTTGGCATCGACACCTCGTATGGCAAAGTAACTGTTATTGAAGGAAACCGCTTGTGTATAATCCCGCATCGTTACCGGCAGAACCTTTTTGTCACTCATGTCTTTGTAGGGCCCGTCTGCAGAGGCCGCCTGGCTTATGATAAACCCTGTAATTCTTTTCTTGAGCTCGGCCGGAAACTCCCATTGAATTCTTACGTGCCGGTTTGCCAGAACTTCTCCTTTTCGAATTACCAGCAAACCGGTAAGATCATCTTGTCCCTCCCCGCTTATTACCGTTGAATAGGGACCAACCTCGGCAAACAGGTTAATGCCCTGGATACGATAGAAGTATTTCTTGTTGTTTGCTGCCAACGAGTCGATATAGTATGCATTGCCGTCATCACGGCCTTCTGTCATGTGGACATACGGGAGATCAGACAGGCGCCTGAATTTTTTCCCGTCTTCCGAACGCTCGATATAGTATGCCGAGTATTCTCCTTTGTGCAGCAGTGTGGGCCATCGTAAGGTTGCCTTTCGGTTTCCGAAAGTCACTTTAAAGTCGCGAATGGCAATAGGTGCAGCGATAGCATTTGTATTTACGATGGCCGTACCGGCATTGAACTCCTTGTCCGGTTGCGCAAATTTTACCCGGTAGACATAACGCTTGCCCTGTACGGTGGTTTTATCGATAAAGGACAGTGCCGCTGCACTCGCCGCCTGTGCTGAGAGATCGCACAAGAGCATCGCCATGCCGTGCTTATTGTCCAGTTCTTTATTACGACGGAGTGTAGTGCCCAGATCATTGGATTTACTGTTCACGGAGCTTTTGTTTCCATACAACAGTTCCTGCAAGGCGCCCGCCTCATCGGACGTTTGGGACACGACATCGAACTGTGCCGATGTGTACACTTTCAAAGGGACTGAGGTCAACGTCGTTCGCGACCCCTCCTCCATATTTCCATCCGGAAGCAACGTAAAACGCTCCAGTACGTACCCGGTTTTATTTCCATATAGCCAATACGCTGCATTTGGTGGAGCCCATCGCAGCCACACCCCTTCGGCTTTATACTTCGCCAATAATACCAGTGAAGTTTGTTGTGCTTTTGTAATAATACAGGCAGCATAAAGGGCTGACGCAAGAATAATTTTTCGAATGATCATAGCGGCTAATAATGAATGGACATTTGAGTAACGAAAGTGGCTTTGCCTGAACCTGGCAGCGAATATTGAATCTGAACAGGGTAATTTCCATCCTCTATGTCGTTATAGGACCCTTCTGCTAAAAAACGCTTTACACCTGCAGGCCGGACTTTATTCCAGTCGTCAAAATATTTTGCTGCGATCTGTGTGTTCAAGTCGTTGTAGTCCCAATAAACATAATAGGGCACTGCATAGATGATGAAAACCCGACCAGCTGTTGATGGCGCGCGTCCGCAGGACACATGGGCGTCGGTGAGTTTGAAAGGCTCTGCTGCGTTTTGTAACAGCACACCTTTGAGTGGTTTTAGCCCAATGGTTTCAATCGGTTTCCGCCACGAGATTGCGATGTCCTTGTCGTATGGATAAAGGTCGTAGATCCGGGGCGAAACTTTATCCTTAAACCATGGTGTTTCCGGTGAAGCTGCCAGTGTAACAAGCGGTGGCATACCTTCTTTCCCATTCAGTTCAAATTCATCGAACGATTCATTCGCATCGAAGCGTTTACCGAGGACAATGATGTTACCCTTGGCAACATCAAAATCATCGCGCCCGCTTCCAAGGGATGTCCATTTCTCGCGGAACGTGCTGAAGATACTGGTGCGGAAAACAGAACTGTAAATTTCGGTTTCTACAGCTTGTGTCAGCGAGCCTTCAAGCTTATTGGATGCTGTCGCCACTTCGTTGTCTTCATTCTGCACTTGCGTAACTTGCTGACGGCGGAGGTTTTCATCCACACCCGTTGCACCCTGAGGTCGCTTGATGAATGTCATGGTGTATACGGATTCTTTTTCCAACGGCGGATAGTTGAACGTTACCTGCGATTCTGCCAGAGAGAAGTTGAGCGGGACTTCGCTCGTCTTACCACGGTTATCGCGAAACCTTACGAGATAGTCCCAGACAGTTAAGCCCTGCTGTTTTGTGAAAAGATATTCCTGCGCATAATTAAGTTTCACATAGCCAGCGCCCGACTCGTTGCGGTAAAGGTTATGTTGATATTTTATCGGGTAGCTATAAGTTACATTTTCCTCCGGTATAAAGTTCGGAGCTTCACCTGTGGTGAATGTACTTTCTTTGGTTTCATTAATAGTCTGATTACTGTTGTCCCGCACGGGCTCCCATAAACCATTATCACCACGTTTCTCCCAATGTACAGACACTGATATCCTGATTACTGTTTTAGGAGGCAGAATATCCGCGGTCTTGATTATTGCCACGTCTTTTGCAGCGTTCCAGGTCAGTTTACCCTGTACAGGTTGTTTATTTGCCTGGATTGTGAAATTGTCCAATAAGATGCGGTAGGTATTAAGATTGTCCTGCAGGTCCATCATCTTTAACTCTTCACCAATGCCGGTATTAAAAGAGACCTGCGGTGCGGAGAACACACTGATATCATTACCGGCCTGATCAGGCTTAATATCTGCGATTACTTCAATGTCCTCCAGCTCACCGCCGGGATTGATCAATTCGCATTGCTCGCCAACTTCAAATTTGAGATTGAACTTTCCTTTTACAAGTCCACCGAGCACTTTGTACTCTCCGGCCAGCATGCCTTTCATCCACACCGGGTTGGGCAATTGTGCCTGTAGCAAGGCCGCTAACCCAAGACTCACGATATCGAAATTTCGCTTCTTCACACGAAGTCCTACCTTGCCGGTCAGAAAAACGTATGCCTGTCCCGATGCGTACCAGCCGTTGATACCGATGCGACCATCGCCGCCGGCACACATGGAGTTTCCATAATTGCGCAGCATAACGTCCGTGCCTGCGCCAACGGTCATAACAACATAGAACGGCCGAAGCTTGTCCTTTGAATCAACGCCTACTCTGAAATGGACACCGGTAGCAAAACCTTTTCCGCCGGCGGCGGCCAGATCATCACGCATCAGACTCAGATCGATTTTACCAAACACCTGTCGTACTTCCGATGGTGGCAGCGGCAGATTGTCGATCTTTGTCCCGATCATGAAATACGTTTGTGCCGTGGCGAGTCCCAATACACTTACACCAAACATGGCACTGGGTCTTCCGATGTAAGCATACCAGTCTTGTTTGTCCACATGTATTACGGATTCGCCTACCAGTCCATTTTGCCCTGTGCCCATCAGAACCCCTGCTACGTTGATATAAGTTTTCATGTTCGCATGAAATATTTTGTTATCGTTATCGTAGAGCATCATCATTTCGGCGTACATGGAAGACTTCGGAGCTTCTCCGTTTTTTGTCTTTGCACGAGACTCCAGTGGCGTTATGAAAAAAACTGTCCCGTCAAAACGAATGTATTTAAGTCCGCCCCCAGGATTAAAGGTTACATCAAACATAACATCTGCGTTAACGGCGTTTTTATTACCCACGATAAGCGTTACACCTGCAAGAAATCCCATGCCGTAGGTATCGTCAGGAATGTAGACCATATGGTTGTCATTCGCGCCGGTGGACATGCTTTGCGCTTTTTCATCCGTGAGTTGCGAGAAATCCGGTAGCAGCGGTTGCTGCCGGCGCATCTTATACGTAGCTCCACCCATCATACCGTTAATGGCCATTGGGCCGATCGCTATGTAAATGTTGGGTACGTTGGCGTCAAGGTGCCAGTAGCGATAATCCTCTTTACTGCCAAAGTAAGCGTTCACCGTTACGGGCTTGTTCATGATGGCTTGCAAGGCAAACGCCAGGTTGCCATGGAATCCGTCTCCATATACCGGATCGTTGTCAAACAGGGACAATGCACCTTTAAGTGTAAACGCATTTGTTTTGCAGTCCAATGCAATTTTATTGACAACAACTTTGTCCAGTTTCCATTTCTGCCGCGTCTGTGTTTCAGTTGACTCACCGGTGGCTGCCGACTTTGTATCTTCCTGCAGGCTGGCCAGGATATCGAAGCGTGTTTGCGCTGCAAATCCTTTATCTTCTTTATTCATGAAATTAAGGGACACATCAAGTCCCAGGGCGACCTGTCCTTGTGCTAATCGCAGGGCAATGTTATTGATCTGAATGGGGAATCCGGCGCCTTTTGACTGTCCTTTACCTGTTGTTGAAAAATCGCCACCAACAAGGTATGGCTTGTGCGAAATCAATGAGAGGTTTTCAAATTTAACATCGGTGGTTTTAATCTTTCCATCCATGGACAACGTGCCGTGCAAGAGTGCCGAAGGTAGAATTTTTCCGTTGCCATCTTTCTCCAACGTCAGCGTTGATCCCGGGGCGAGTTTAACCGTGGCAGAGAATGGTGTTTTAAATTCGCGCTCTTTCGTAACACCCACCGAAAAGCGATATTTTACTTTGTTCTCTTCCTGCTCTACCATTGCATTGTAGGCCAGTGTATCATCTCCCAGAAATGGGACACCGACAAAACCGCGCATGGAGCCACCTGTGATTTTGTTAAACTGAAGAAAGACTCCAAGCTGATCGATCGAAAGTGGCCAGCCATTGGCCGAGCCATCACTTAATGCCAGCAGGTTGGTGGCCGTGAATTGTCCGGATACACCCAGATCGTCGATCAGTAAGTTTTTAGCGCTGATTATAACCGGTTTGCGTTTTGAGTCATCATCGGACAACGTCTTTACACGCACGGTTACATCCTGCAAATAGAACCCGCGCCACAACGCAATGTCTTCCCCCAGTGTTTTCTGATATGCTTGTGGGAAAGAGAACCCCGGAGGATTTATAATGTCGCTGTAGTCCACAACGGCATTTTTCACCTCAAACGACAGATCATCAAGGCCACTGATTTTAAAGGGCGTGATACTGACGCTGGCCATAATATTGTTGAGATCGTGTGTATTGATTTCAAAAGATGCTGTTACGCTGGTGGCTCCGGGAACTGTTTGCAGATCCGGTTTGAGGAGATTGTCCGAAAAAACAAAGTTCCCTTTCAGGTTGATGGCTTTGAACCCACCGCAATCAAACTCCACATAATTATGTCCATCTGCGGGCAGGACAAGTGTTACGCTTTCGCTGACCGGAATTCGTTGTTCCGAAACCAACACAAGTTTGGTTTGTGTTGTTCTGAGCAGGCCACTTTTTCCAAAGCCCACGTTGCGTGCCGCAAAAGCGATTGGCTTGGATGTCCCCGGAATAATAACGGAAGCGTAAACGCTGAATGATTTCCTTCTTTTACCAACGCGCTGCGCGCTATCCACTACAAGGATTGTAGTCCCGCTACCGCAGCCCTGAGGCGCTATGCCGATTGGCAAGTCCGCCAGGACATCTTCCGTTAGTTGAGTCGCTGTTTTACAATTTTCTCGAATATCCTTACCTCGGGCATTTATGTGACTTTCAAAACCTGTTATAGTTTTGTAATTGGATTGAGATTGTCCCATCACATAAATGGAGGACAGTGTAAATGCAAGAATTAAAAATAAGTGCGTTTTGATTATGCCTAACATGATTTATGCTTTTATAAACGTACTTCAAGTATAGGACAATCATTTGTCTTATTGTCATAACTGTACGGGTTAATAGTACACTTGCATGAAAAACATCTATTACAGTAAAATGGACAATTTAGAAGAAAGTAATTTTGATGTCTTAGTATGTCCATCCTAAAAGGACATTCAAATTATTTCTAAATTATAACATAGTTGGGCATGATTAATCTCACTAAGTCAAAGGGTAAAGCACTCAAACATTCAAATTGGAAACGTTACACTAAACTAGTGTTTGTTTTAATGACATTCATTCAACTCTCCGGACTCGCTCAAGAGGTAAATATTGAAATATATCTTACAAAAGTTAAGTGGTCAGGATATATGGGAGATGAAGGTGGTCCGAGACTCAAATTTTTCCGCAACAATCTTACAGAGGAAGATAACATTAGAGGACACAACGGATGTGTTGGATTTGACCATAGTGAAAATGGTGACAAGGACTTAGTTGAAAGAATAGGATCATTCAAACAAACAACACCACAATTTACTTTGATCGTAGAGACGTGGGAGAAAAGGAAGAGCAACAGTAATGATTGTGGTTATCATACCAGTTCCAGTCGTTCTGACAAGTTCTACAGAAAGACAGAGAACCTGATAGATCTAAATAATTATCCAAGAGGCCAGTGGTTTGAATACGTTATAAAACATGAAGAAGGTGAGTCTCTATTAACAGCCACGCTTAGGATGATCTATGACCCGCCCGTTCCAAATTTTCCTAACGGCGGACAGGGAATAAATTGCTCCAATGCTCCATATACATTGACATCGGACTCCAATCTAGGTGGATTTATAAACGCAACAGGATTGAAATATGAATGGCAGTATAATATTTCCGGTGATGACGCGAATAATCCAATTTTTCATACCTGTATGGACAATTGTTCAACCAATTATGAAAGTTGCGTTAGTAATCCAGACTTTGGACAAACTTTCGACGATTGCACTGCAACACTCAATAGATGTAATGAAATATGTAACACGTCATACCCATCCACGATTCCAATATGGCGTGAATTGGGAAGTTCGACCGGAAATTCCTTTACGTTCTTACCAGTAGAGGCAATATTTAAAAACATAGTCAGAGCGAATACGAATGTGAGATTTCGGGTAAGAGCAAAGGGCCCGGATGCATTATCCGATTACAGTTCTCCAAGTCAATTCTTCACCTTTAGCACTCCTTCACCATCGTCATCCTCTATAATTATTACGGAATCGTCTTGCGCCGAGTCTCCGACTGGAAAAATCACATTGGACAATATAAATAGTTCTTTTCCCACCTATCGATATCTTTTGAAGAAGGGACCGAACCCGGTATTAGACTGTGAACCCGAAAAAGGAAATTGCCTAAAAGAGAATTACGACTCTGGCGAGAAGCAAAGTTCTGAAAAACGATTGGAACTGAACAACCTCAAGCCCGGTATTTATTCATTGTTTTTACTTAATAGCGGCAGCAATCAGGGGACTTGTCCACGTCGTGCCGGAACTGTAGAAATTAAAGAGATCGCAGGAATGGTGGCAACTGTACAGAATCCCGTGCATGTAACCTGCAATAACACGAACAACGGCAGTATAACTTTTTCCATGCAGGGAGGAAGGCAAAGCAATATTAAGTACAGCCTTCGGAATACGACTACAAATGATTTTACAACAAAGACTTCCTCGACAACCAATCCGTCCATCACCTTCGATCAGCTGAAGCCCGGAAATTACACGCTTAACATAGCCGATAATTGCTCCAAGCAGATTGACAGGATGTTCCAGATTACCCAGCCGGTAAAAGTGAGCAAAAAAGAATTTGAGACCGTTGCGACGTCATGCAATAATCCCGGTAATGGAATAGCCCGCATTACGGTACAACGCTCATCCGGGACATTTGATAAATCTGAATCGACAACATTATTGTATCAGCTGTACAATAACAACATTTTGATAGAATCGGTCGAGTCATCGGAAATGTCTTACACGTGGTCGGCTCTTCCTGAAAGTGAACACTACAAAATAATAGCAAAGGAAAAAGGAGGACAGGATTGCAATGGTGCAATCGAAGAATTCTCTATAAAAGGTCCCGTGCCACTAAACTTTGCCTCACTCGTTGTCGATAAGGTTACATGCTTCAGCGGAACCGACGGCGCCATACATGCGCAGGGTATTGGAGGCTCCGGCAAATATGTATATATCCTCGAAACAGAGACCGGTAGAGAAATAGCATCCGATAGTCCCGGAGAATTTTCGGGGCTTACGGCAGGGTTGTATACACTGTCAGTCAAAAGTGACAACGACTGCAACGATCGGTTTTCAAAGGTCATTACACTGCAACAACCTACACAACTTGAAGCAACGATTTCAGGGAAGGACATCTCCTGCTACGGCATGGTTGATGGCGAGGTTTCTGTTTCTGTCACCGGCGGTACAGCGGCCGGAGATTATCACTATGCGTGGGAGCAACAGTTGGGACAATCGTGGGTGCAGCGGAGCAATACATCGCAACACGTAACCGGTTTGGAAGAAGGGAATTTTCGCGTAGTTGTCTCGGATGATGCGGGTTGTAAAACCTTGTCACGCGAGTTGAAAATAGTTGAACCTGCGGCATTGAGCATTGCCCATGTTCAACTCACCGATATTCGATGCATGCATGAAAAAGGGAATATTGCAATAACAGGCGCGGGTGGTGTTAAACCATATACATTTTCGTATCGTAAGAATGATGAAACCCTCTATTCAGATTTTGACGGTGATACGCCGCTGGAAACAGGACACTATACCATCCGCATCCGCGACAATAACGGGTGCATGTATCTTCCGCCGGAACGTTATGCAATTACTACTCCCGCAGCTCCGCTTGCATTTACGGAGACACGCTCTGACTATAATGGATTCAATATATCGTGCTTCCAGGGTAGTAACGGTTATGCTATTCTTACTCCTTCGGGCGGTAATGGTGCGCAGTATGTCGGTTACGAATTTGCCGTGGACAATGGGACTTTTCAAAAAGACAACAAAATTCAAGGTCTGGCCGCCGGCGATCATATACTGCGTGTACGTGATGAACGAGGATGTGAAATATCCAAAACCCTATACTTCTCGCAAACTGACGCAATCCTTGCCAGCAAACTGCTGTCCCAAAAAGATATTGTGTGCTATGACGGTTCTGATGGTGAATTTCTCATAGCAGGACAAGGAGGTTTGCCACCTTACCTGTTCGGAATAGAGAAATCTGATTTACAACCATCCGGAAATTTTTCAGGGTTAACCCGCGGAAGTCACACCATTACCGTGCAGGATAAAAACGGATGCCGTTCAAGCGCATCCTATTCCATCAACAGTATGAACGCCGAGATTGTAGTGACTACCGCTATACGCGATGTGCTGTGCTATGGCGGAACAGATGGATCTGTGACCGCCTCGGTAGCGGGTGGTGTTTCTCCATATCGCTACTCGTGGACAGGAACCTCGACGACGCCACGAATGGATGACGTGAGCGCAGGAACCTACACGCTCACACTAACAGATAACGCCGGATGTGTGCAAAAAACGAACGTCATTGTACATCAGCCAGTCAGCGCATTGCAAACCACGATAAGTACAATACCCGTTTGCTTCAAGCGAAATGATGGATCGATTACGCTAGATACCAGAGGAGGGACAGCACCTTATCGATACTCACTCAACGACGGACCGTTTCAGAATCAACCTGCATTTGTGACGGGAGCGGGCGATTATACAATTACCATACAAGATAGTCATGGCTGTATGGAGCGTAGGTCTACCACGATCTCTGTTCGCAGCGACAAACCAGATCCAAACTTTCTGGCAGCCACCACCCGCAGCGCGCTCGATACATTGGCCATTGTGGACATCAGTGTCCCAAAGCCCGATTCAATTCATTGGCTCTTTGATCCGCAAGCCGTAGTGGTGAAAAACGACGCGTGGTCGCCGCAGCTATTATTCAATGATGCCGGTACCTATACCGTATCCATGACGGGCTATTTTAATGCGTGTGCTTATACCATAACCAAGGCGATTACACTCGCGCCGTATGACGCCAGTGTTGTAAAGGAAAAGCTTCCCGGCTATCGGGCGATTCAAAGTATCGCTGTTACGCCCAATCCATCTTCCGGCGAGATTGAGCTAACGCTAACATTGTCCAGGAAATACAAGCTCTCGGTTATCGTGTTCGATGTGTTGGGTGTACAGCACTACAATCGAAGTTGGTCGTCCGTAGACGCGTTAAAAGAAAAAATTGTATTGGATAACGTTGCGTCTGGTGTATACATGCTTCGTGCCATTACCGAACACGATGCGGAGGACATTCGATTGATCATTAATAAATAAGAATGAGTCTGCTGTCCTTATTTTTACAGATGGTAAAGGATTGGGTCGCTCGCCTGATGGTCCCCATTATTCTCGCGACCTTATCCTTACAAGTATCCGGACAAATCTTTCCCGTCCAAACAAGCACGCAGCTTGTTCCGCCTTACTCCGTTTATCTAAGCGATTACGCCACACCGGGTAACGAAAAGCTTCGCGTGATTCTTTTGCAGCGCGACCTCTCGCAGCCAGCGTATCAAGTGCGGCTTGTGATGAGTGTGGAGCTCAATGGTCGCGTTATCATGCGTACGTCGCGTACTTTCAATCCATCGCCAATCAACCTGACGCCGGGTATTCCCACTGTTATTTCAGGTGCCGATCTGTTTCCATATCTGGACAGTCGTAATCTCGACTTTGTCGGTTACAGTCGCGAGCAGTATGAACGCACCAAAGCATTGCCCGAAGGCGGGTATCAAATCACGTTTACTGCCTACGACTATCGAAGACAGGATGTACAAATCAGCAATGCAGGCAGCAGTTTTTATTATCTGTCTAAAAGCGAACCACCACTCATCAATGTCCCAGCCTGCGGAACGAAAGTGCCCATGCGCACGCCGCAGCAGATTGTATTCTCGTGGCTTCCCCGCAATACCGCTTCGCCAACATCAGTAGCTGATACGCAATATGAACTGTCTCTCTATGAAGTTCGACCGCAGGGAAGAAACCCCAACGACATTGTAGCCAGTACCCAACCTGTCTTTAAAGCTACACTGGACTTGCCGCAATATGTCTACTCGCCTGCCGATCCACTGCTGCTGGAGAACATGCAATACGTATGGCGCGTGCGCGCCATTGACAGGAATGGCAAAGACGCATTTCGTAATAATGGCTACTCCGAAATCTGCACCTTCACCTATACCAGTGAAGGGACAGTCTTCGACATCGGCACCGTAAAGAACCTCAAAGCAGAAGGACAGACGCCTACGCGTGGCCGTATCTGGTGGGATCTGGGTGAATATGATAGCTATCAGGTTGGCTATCGCAAAACAGGCAATGCGACTTATGAGTGGTTCCCGGCGCGCGTAACAACGAAGGAACTGAAAGAGGCGCAGAAGACGCAAGGTGAAGTAAAGCTCTTCGATCTGGAGCCGGACACGGAATATGAAGCCCGAGTGCAGGCACAGAAGAGCGGCTACCTGGGTGCGTACAGCGAGATCGTAAAATTCAGAACATGGCCCGTGCAGCCTTCCAATTGCGGGGCGGATGAAGATGATCCGAGTATTCCCGAAGCGGACGATGATCATCCGCTATTAGATGGAATTCGCGGAATGATCATCCAGCTGGACGATCTGGAAATGCAACTGATGGAAGTTGTGCACCTGGGACAGGGCTGGTACAAAGGGACAGGCCGAACGCGGGTGCAGTTTCTGGGCAATCTCAACTTCGCGGTGAAGTTCGACAGGCTTTACATTGATGAGAATAGAGTAGCCGGCGATGGTCGTGTGGACTTTGTTACAAGAGGCACGGCAGAACTTGTAGAGCAGCAGATGCAGAATGCGGCGATCAAAGCCAACGAACAGAAGAGACAGGAGAACCGAAACAATTGGACCGGCACTGTATTTCATAACCGGATTTTCGAATATAAAAACATCGTGATCGATAGCATCGCAGTGTCCTCTTCGGGCGTCGTCGAGATTACGGATGATCAGGGACAGGTTACCATCAATACAGAAGTGACGGCGATACTGGTGGCTTCGCCGGAGCAGGCGATTATTATCGAAGATAGGAATGGTGATCAGTATGTTGTGCAGAAGGACAAGGCCAGCGGGCAGACCAGTGTAACCAAAGTTGATGGTGGCGGACTGGCGATTGATGAGGCCGGAAATATTATAGACAAGAAGACGCTGCGCAAGCTGGACAAGATGATTCTGGCAGCGTTGAAGAAATACGAGAAGGCGATTGAAGACTATGATGCTTCACTTAAACAATCGCCAACAAAGGGAAAGGCGGTGGCCCCAGTCTATTTGCATGGGACATGGAGTTCTTTCGGCAGGAGTTGCCCGGCTGTCTGAAAGAACATGCGGACCGGCGTGCTTCCATTCGCGACAATATCGTCAAGCTCTCTGATGCAGAGAGTCCCGCATTCGAAGTATTCAAGGCTGCGATTGTCCAATCTATTGCAAAGGAGTTCACAACAGAGCAGGCGCAGGAAGCTGCTCCACAGGAGCGAATTGATACGGAAGTGTGTACGCTGCTGATAGAAGAGGGTGACATGATCGCGGACATCAGCAAGCTCTCTGCACAAATCGACTATGCCAAACTTGTACAGTGGCTTATCGATAATAAAGGTAAAACGGTTACATACAATTTTGCAGACTTTGTGAGCCGGGAGATTCTGGAAAAGATTACCGGCAAAGGTCTTGTTCATCGAATACCGATCGACAAAACATTCACCGCCACCATAGAAGGACAAGCAAAAGAATTTTTATTGAAAGGGACACTTTCGACAAAATCTGGTTCCATCAATCTGAATCCAACCGCCGGGAATATAACCAGTGATATTACAATCCTTGCTGCCAAAGACAAAATTCAGTACAACCTGTATTATAATTTCTCAGCATTGGCCGAAACAGCCGTTGCGCTGCAAACAAACAGCAACGATGAAATGGAATATCTGTTCCTGCAACAGGACATAATTTATTCTGCATGGTACAAGGAGAAAGTAACCGAGAACTTTCGCAACGAGATTGCCCGTGCAAAAGAAGGTGGCACCTATAACTGTAACAAGCTTGACTATCTGTATGAGAACATTCCGAAGTTTGTTGTATCCAGCTTCTCCGATGCAGATAAATGGGAGCATCTTAAAAGTTTAGCCAGTTGCAGGCTGGATGCCACCGGTACAAACGAGTATGAGGCTGTCCTTAACATACTGGACAATCTGCAACCTTCATTTCTGAAAACCAAAGCCGATCAGGAGCACGCTGTCCTCATGCATCTCTTCGCTCAGTTTGGCAAGGCGGAGAAAGTACGGTTTATGCAACTCGTTACAAAAAAACTGGACACCGGGTGGATCGGCGATGAAGAGTTGAAAGTAGTTTTCCCGGATGAGACATTACTGACGAAAACGACAACTTCAAGTTTGCATGTAGTCTCCTGTTTTGGAAGCGAGCATGGTCTAACCTTCGGCTTTAGCTATTTCAATAAAAACGCCAGTGGTTTCTACACGAACCCTGAAGACCAGCTTCATGACAAATGCGTTCGGCCGTTTACAAAAACCGGCAGCGAGCCGGTTATACTGCGCGTGGGCGATGATGAATTAGTTGTGCCCGCCTTTATTGCAGCGCAAATAATGATAAATCGAAAAGAAGAAAGCGCGAATGATTTATTATCAATGCATGTCGGTGTACTTTTACCTAATGCGCTGATACGGCCGGTAACGCTAGCTAAGTGGAACAAGTTTTTGGGAAAGGGGCTAGCGAAGGCGGAGTTAGTAAAAAGAATTGGCGTTAATAAATTCGGAACAACGGAAGTGGCGATTTCTAAAATTCAAAAAATACATGGTGTCCCCAAAAAAGGCACACCACCCAATCTTATAGATGATTTGGCAAAAGACTTTATGGCCAACGGATACAATTTAGAGAAAGGTCCGCCTATTGAAGGTTATGCTATGCCAGATGGACAAGTGATAATAATTGACGGTCATCATAGATTAGCTAGTTTGGAAAAATTAGGTGAACCAAGTATTCCTATTCGGATTCATTCTCATATCCAACCAGAAGGTCTAAGACTGCAATTAAAAATTGGTGAATACTCCGGGTTTTATCCTTCTTCGAAATACCCCGAAGGTTTCAAAGCTCCAGATTTTGGATCGGTTATTAACGCTGAAATTGACAAACAAGCTTTTGATTTTGTTCGAAATAATTTTTAGATATGAACTGGGTAAATATATATGATGTAGTGAATAAGACAGGGAGTAGGCAATGTCCCAACTGTTCCTACGAATTTGGTGAAAGAACTATATACTTTATTGAAATCAATTTCTGCAAAAAATGCGATACCGAAATTGGTTTTATAAACATAAGACCTTATCACAATTATTTATACACAATAGATTTGATAAGAGCTCCCTCTGTATTCCGCGTTGTTATTGATCATTTGTCGAAAAAAG
>JAESFU010000477.1_pt1 | contig 20877 bp, 17 predicted proteins | sample 9269461 | NCBI WGS metagenome assembly JAESFU01 (sample SAMN14502556, study PRJNA617107) | algae metagenome | isolation source: Stenomitos rutilans HA7619-LM2 and co-occurring heterotrophs from cave walls | place: USA: Waikapalae cave, Hawaii | collected 2009-07-28
ACCACCAAGAGAAGGGCTGTCCTTTCTGTGCGACTTTCCTATTTACGGTTGGCCAGATAAACGCCACCAATAATGGCGATCATGCCGATGATATGTCCTAATGCCAGGAGCTCGCCATCGAGTAGTCCCCACATCACTGCTACAATGGGCATGGCATACGTAACTGAGCTGGCAAATAAAGGCGTGCTGATTTTTACAAGGCGATTGAAGAGAATCGTTGCTACCGCCGTACTCATGCATCCAAGCAGCACGATGAATCCGAACGCATGCCAGGCGCCGGGCGCTGTGGTAAGTTTTGGAACGAGATCCGAAAATCCGATCAGGTAAACAATAGCCAGCGGACCGGTAAGTAATAACGACACAGAAGTAATCGTAAGCGAACCGAGATCGGGAATTTTATATTTGATGAGGTTGAGATTTGACCCGTAGAAAAAACAGGCAAGGACAATCAGCAAGGCAAAAAGGTTAATACTGCCCACATGTCCATCGCTGCGTGAAATACTTAAGATCACCGCGCCACCGAGGCCGATCAGAATGCCGATGATCGCCGTTGTCTTGAAGCGGATTTTGAACACAATCGCGCTGATGATCATAGTGAAAATGGGCGTCAGTGTATTCATGATACCGGCTACAGAACTGTCCATGCGGGTTTGAGCCGTGGCGAACAGAAATGCGGGAATAAAAATCCCGATCATGCCGGTAAGAAAGAGCTTGAAGTAATGATGTCTCTGAAGCTCTTTTAATTTCATAAAGGCGAGCGGCATCAGAAAAATAGAAGCAGAGGCTACGCGCAAGGCACCGACCTCGTCGGGAGAGAAAACTTTAAGACCTTGTTTGATCAGAATAAACGAAGTGCCCCAGATAAGCGTGAGACCAATAAAAAGTATGAGCGCCGTGGTGCGGTTCGGGTTAGGAGTAGAATTGGACATGCTAGTGATACGAATACGAAAGGACAATGTTTTTACAAAAACACAAAGGTTACTCCATAACGGGATCAATCACACCCGATTGTTGCTCAATCAGGCGGCGATCACGGTGCCGCTATACGTTTGCAGAACCTCATCCAGTATCGCCAGCACATCGGCTTCGGTAGGTGCCTCCACCAGGCGCATACGAAAGGGCTTGAAGTCGTCGATGCCCTTAAAGTAATTAGCGTAGTGACGGCGCATTTCAAACACCCCAAGCTTGTCTCCCTTCCAGCGGATAGAAAACTGGAAATGTTTTCTGGTGGCACGTACGCGCTCGGCAATGTCCGGTGGCCCCGGGCGAACGCCGTGCTTGATAAAATGTTTGATCTCCTGAAAAATCCACGGATAGCCAATGGCTGCGCGGCCGATCATCACACCATCAACACCATAACGGTTTCTATATTCCAGCGCCTTTTGCGGGGAATCGATATCGCCATTGCCGAAAATCGGAATGCGCATGCGCTGATTTTCTTTCACCTTGCCAATCAATGTCCAATCGGCTTCGCCCTTATACATCTGTACGCGCGTGCGCCCGTGGATGGACAACGCCTGAATGCCGATATCCTGTAAACGTTCGGCAACTTCCAGAATGTTTTTGGTGGATTCGTCCCAGCCCAAACGGGTTTTTACTGTTACAGGCAGGTGCGTGCACTTCACAATCTCTGCTGTCATCTTCACCATCTTGGGGATATCCTGAAGCAGCGCGGCACCTGCTCCGCGGCAAGCAACTGCTTTCACCGGGCAACCATAATTGATATCGATCAGATCGGGGTTGGCAGCCGTAGCGATTTCGGCAGACTGCACCATATTACTGATGTCGCCGCCGAAAAGCTGGATGCCGATCGGGCGCTCGTATTCAAAGATATCGAGCTTCTGCCGGCTCTTGGCAGCATCGCGAATCAGACCTTCAGAAGAAATAAATTCGGTGTACATCAGGTCGGCGCCACCATCTTTGCATACCGCACGGAAAGGCGGATCGCTCACATCCTCCATAGGCGCCAGCAACAACGGAAACTCCCCTAACTCAATTTGACCGATTTTTACCATATTAGCCCGCAAATTTACGCAGGAAATATGGAGCCGGAAATAGGGCCGAAACAAACACACCCCGCCACAGTGATTTTGATAACCCTGGGCGCTTTTTTTCTGGTCTTCCAGGTGGTAGGGCCCATCATCGCCTTTATGATGATCCTGCCGTTTTCCGATCTCAATACACTGGAAATGGCGCAGGCCATGGAAAATCCCGTAACGCACCCGGAGCTGAAAATTCCGCTCCTGTTTATGCAGGGCTTCGGTGCCTTGCTGGGCTTAATCATTACGCCTCTTATCATTCTGAAGAAAACCGGAAACACTAGCGAACCGCTCTTCCGCGGAAAAGTTTACGCCCAGCCATTGCTGATCGTCGTGGCAACCGTCATTTCGTTCCTGGCCGTAAACTCGGTGTTTATACAATGGAATCAAGGAATAACATTACCACCCGGCATAGAAGAGTGGGCACGGTCGTTTGAGAACCGCGCCACCGAGCTTACGAAGTATCTCACCACGTTCGATTCTTTTGGACAAGTCATTTTTGCCTTCATTGTTATTGCCATCATTCCCGCCATCGGAGAGGAGCTGGTGTTCCGGGGGATTATTCAACGACAGTTTTACAAGAGCACTAAAAACACTCATGTTTCCATCTGGCTCGGCGCTGCTATTTTCAGCATTATGCATTTTCAGTTGTATGGTTTTGTGCCCCGTATGTTTCTGGGGGCTTTGTTCGGATACCTCTATTACTGGTCAGGAAACATCATCATGCCGATGGTGGCGCACTTCATCAACAACGGTATGATTGTAGTCGCCATGTATCTATACCAGCAAAAACTCATTGATGTGGATATGGAAAGCAACGAGGCTGCACCCTGGTCGGCCGTGTTGGTGAGTGCCATCATTACCGGCGTACTGTTATATGTCTTCAAAAAGTTTTATGAAAAGAAGCAGACAGAAGAAATTTCTCACAATACAACAGCTGCCGATACGACTATTATTCCATAACAAATTATAATTTGCACGTCTCAACCTCACCCTGTGGCATCAAAGCTTTCGAAATACAATAACCTCACACTGCGCATCATCACGGGACTCATCGGATCGGCGGGGATCATCACAGCGATCTGTCTCAGTCCGTGGACCTATTATCTGATCTTCTTTATCATCTGTCTCTTTTCGCTGCTGGAGTTCTATAAGCTCGTGGGCCTCGATGGTATTGAGCCGCAAAGAATATTCGGGACAGCCCTCGGCGTAGCTGTGTATACATTGTCCTTCTTTGTGCAGAAAGATGGTGTCTCACAGCAATATTATATACTCATCTTTCCGCTGGTCGCGCTCATTTCCATTGCCAGTCTTTACAAGCGAAACAAGCGGAAGCCCTTTACAAACATCGCCTTTACATCATTCGGATTGTTATACATCGCGGTGCCATTTCCCCTGTTGAATATAGTAGCGTTTGAAAACCAGGTCTACCATTTTGAAATTATTCTGGGCTGCCTGCTCATTCTCTGGGCCAGCGACACAGGTGCATACTTCGCGGGAACATTTTTGGGGAAACGAAAATTATTCGAACGAATCTCACCCAAAAAGTCATGGGAAGGTTTTTTTGGCGGCGCAGCACTCGCACTGGCATTTGCTTATGGCCTGTCCACATTCTTCCACGGTTACACACTCATACAATGGATGGTGGTGGGCGTGATCATTGTTGTGGGTGGAACCTTCGGCGATCTGGTGGAATCCATGCTGAAGCGTAGCATCGAGATCAAAGATTCCGGCACCAGCATTCCGGGACATGGAGGTTTTCTCGATCGCTTTGATGGATTATTTATATCCGTTCCCTTCATTGTAGCGTACCTGGAAGTTTTTTAAAATCCGGTCGCTTGATTTTATAATGATCACCAGCTAACAAAGCGTGTTGAAAGCTCTTATCGAATTACAGTACCTTCCGTCTGTTGCATACTTTGCTGCGCTGCAGTCAGGCGCAGAAATAATTATCGAAAAACACGAATACTTTGTAAAACAAACGTATCGTAACCGATGTCACATCACCACATCACAAGGCGAAGAGCAACTGATCATTCCGGTAACAAACAAACATGGAAAGGTTGTAGTCACCGATGTAAAAATTGACTACGCGCAAAAGTGGCTCAACAATCATTGGCGTACAATACAATCGGCTTATGGCAAGTCGGCTTTTTACGAACATTATGCGCCATCACTCGAAAAAGTACTCTTTAAAAAACACACCTTTTTATACGATCTCAATTTTGAATTGCTGTCATTGTGTCTCACCTGGCTGAAGTGGAACATTCCTGTCAGCGAAAGTTTGTCGTATATAAAAGATGCCGGACCAGATGTTGTTGATCTGCGATCACGGCTAAATGCGAAGAAAAACGATCTTTTGCCGGATTTCTATAACCCGGTACCGTACACGCAAGTATTTGGCAATCCATTTGCAAGTAACCTCAGCCTCATCGACCTGATATTTTGTGAAGGGCCCGCAGCCGCTCGTCTTGTTAAGGCATCCTCTGTGGAAAAATGAACAAATGTTAATTTCAGCGTGTTTCTTACGCAGTATTAATTCTTCGGGGAACGATAGCTTGAAAAACACAAAAAACTTTACATTTACACTAATCAATTTTTGATTTTCTCTATGGAGGCAAAATTTTCCAACCGCGTTAAAGAAGTTATCTCACTCAGCCGGGAAGAAGCGTTGCGTTTGGGCCATGATTACATTGGCACGGAACACCTCATTCTGGGTATGATACGTGAAGGCGAAGGAGTAGCAGTGGGTGTACTTAAAAAATTGGGTGTACCCATGGATGAACTTCGAAATGAGATTTAGAAAATCTCGAAGGGGACAGCCACACACCAGATTAAAAACCTGGCAAACATTCCGCTCACGAAAGCATCCGAAAAAGTTTTAAAGATCACTTACCTCGAAGCAAAAATTTTCAAAGCTCAGCTGATCGGCACCGAGCATTTGTTGCTTTCAATTCTGCGCGACCATGATAACCTGGGCACGCAAATCTTAAATAAGTTTGACGTAAACTACGAGACCGTGAAAGAAATGCTCGAATACCAGAACGAAGGTCCGATGGCCTCTCAGGACACGGACGATCCGGATGATGATTCATCCAAAATATTTGGCGGCGGTGCACAAGGTGGTGCAGCCGGCAAAGAGAAGAAAGGAACTGAAAAATCCCGCACGCCTGTGCTGGATAACTTCGGCCGCGACTTAACACGTTTAGCCGAGGACAATAAACTGGACCCTATCGTTGGCCGCGAAAAAGAAATTGAACGCGTGGCACAAATTCTTTCCAGAAGAAAGAAAAACAATCCAATCCTCATCGGCGAACCCGGTGTGGGTAAGACAGCGATAGCGGAAGGTCTTGCACTGCGTATCATTCAGAAAAAAGTATCGCGCGTGCTGTTTGGCAAACGCGTTGTTACGCTGGATCTCGCTTCGCTTGTAGCCGGGACAAAATACCGCGGACAATTTGAAGAGCGTATGAAAGCTGTGATGAACGAACTGGAGAAGTCTCCGGATGTCATCCTCTTCATCGACGAACTTCATACTATTGTGGGTGCCGGTGGAGCGTCAGGCTCACTCGATGCCTCCAACATGTTTAAACCCGCGCTCGCCCGCGGCGAAATACAATGCATTGGCGCAACAACGTTAGACGAGTACCGTCAGTACATTGAAAAAGACGGCGCACTGGCCCGCAGATTCCAGATGGTAATGGTAGATTCTACCACACCGGAAGAAACGATCCAGATTCTCGATAACATCAAAGAAAAATACGAAGATCACCATCACGTAATTTATACCAAGGAAGCTATCGAAGCTTGCGTACGTCTTTCAGACCGTTACATAAGCGACCGCTATCTTCCGGACAAAGCTATCGACGTATTGGACGAAGCCGGCGCGCGTGTCCACATCAACAACATTCATGTGCCCGAGGACATTGTGAAGTTCGAGGAGGCCATCGAAGATGTGAAGAAAGAAAAGAATCGCGTTGTAAAAAGTCAGAAGTATGAAGAAGCGGCGCAACTGCGCGACCGTGAAAAGAAACTGATTGAACAACTCGACATCGCGAAAGCGAAATGGGAAGAAAAAACCCGCACAGAGAAATACACCGTAAACGAAGATAACGTAGCCGACGTCATCGCGATGATGACCGGTATTCCGACAAAGCGTATCGCACAGAAAGAAAGCAACAAGCTTTTAAGCATGGGCGAAGAGTTGAAAGGAAAAGTTATCGGCCAGGACGAAGCCATCAAGAAACTGGTGAAGGCCATCCAGCGTACACGCGTAGGATTGAAAGATCCGAAAAAGCCGATTGGCTCATTCGTGTTCCTCGGTCCTACCGGTGTTGGTAAAACCGAATTGGCAAAAGTACTGGCAACCTATCTCTTCGATAAAGAAGATGCCCTGGTGCGCATCGACATGAGTGAGTACATGGAGAAATTCTCTGTGTCCCGCCTCGTGGGGGCGCCTCCCGGCTATGTAGGATACGAAGAAGGTGGACAGCTTACTGAAAAAGTAAGACGCAAGCCATACTCTGTCGTGCTGCTGGATGAAATCGAAAAGGCTCACCCGGATGTATTCAACATCCTGTTGCAGGTACTCGACGATGGAATCCTGACAGACGGCCTCGGCCGCCGCGTTGACTTCCGCAATACGATCATCATCATGACATCGAACATCGGTGTTCGCGATCTGAAAGATTTCGGAACAGGCATCGGTTTCTCCACGGCCGCCAAACGCGACAACGAAGAGGAAAACATGAAGTCCACTATTCAGAATGCTCTGAAACGTGCCTTCAGTCCTGAGTTCCTCAACCGCCTGGACGATGTGATTGTGTTCAACTCACTGCAACGCGAGCATATCCACAAGATCATCGACATTACGCTGAAGAAACTTTTCGATCGCATCATCCAGATCGGCTACAATGTAGAGTTGACAGACAAGGCGAAAGACTTCCTGTCCGACAAAGGCTACGACCAGCAATTCGGCGCTCGACCGCTAAACCGCGCGATTCAGAAATACCTCGAAGACCCGGTAGCAGAAGAGATCCTGAAAGGCGAAGTTGAAGAAGGCGGCACCATCCTCGCCGACCACGACGGGAAAGCCGATGTCCTCACCATCAAGGTGAAGAAGACCAAAGCTTCTCCGAAGGAGAAAAAAGAGTAACAGACTTTTAATTCCGATAAAAAAAACAGGTTGTCCTTTTGGGACAACCTGTTTTTTTTATATGAGTGTCATAGTCGCTCGCCTCTGGCGAGTGACGACTATCCTCAGGCCTCTGGCCTGAGAGCGTAAGCGAAATTTTTGGAATTGTAAATTGTAATTAATAAGGCAGAATTTGTTAGGCCTCTGGCCTGCCAGCGTTAACGGAAGTGGTTTCTTTCCCAAGGTAAATATCTTCAGGTTTTGGTTCAGTTTCCTGTCAGGCCAGAGGCCTGAGGATAGTCGTCACTCGCCAGAGGCGAGCGACTAGATATACTATGTTATCAAAAATCCGAAACTTTTAGCGGGCAAAACGTGCAAGCACTGCTATAAGTCCACATCTCCGGTTGAAGGACATAGCCTGCCTCTACAGGATTATTGTGAATATAGTCCATTGTCTGATCGAATAGTTCTGGACTGCTGAGCTCTACGGGGTGATTGGTTTTGTCCCAAAACATATGTCTGGCGTTTTGCTGTTTGAATCGTGCGAAGTATTCAAACATGTGCAGAAGCCATTCTTTTCTGCTCTCACCACCCTCTTGTTCAATCGACTTTAGTATTTCTTTCGCCGTAAAGCTTTTTAAGTCGCGAATAGTACTAGCCATTTTGTTGCTGGTACTTCTCGCGATGAGATGGACATGACTTGGCATGATGACGAAGCCGTATACTTCGAGATTTTTGAAACGGATGCAGTATTGAAGACTTTGAACAATGATATCGCAATATCGCTGACGGGTGAAAATATCAATCCAGCCGGCCACAGTGAAAGTTATAAAATAAGGGAGATCGGTGTTAGCTTTTCTTAATTCGGACATGCGTTGGTACAACGGGTTTTTATGGATACAACGGTTTCTGTCAGGCCGGAGGCCTGGTGATAGTAGTCACTCGCCAGAGGCGAGCGACTATAATATTTTTCTATGCAGAATTTCTCGCTGCGTTGATGATGCCGAACATGCAGCGTAACACCAGCTTGCGATATTGTTTGTCGAAGCCTTTGTCCTTTTCTTCAGGCTCGCGCAAATGTTGCAGGGAGAATTGCTGGATGGTGATCAGCGGAAGGACAATTCGTTCGCGCAGTTTTACGGAGTCGCGGTTAACTGGTGTACTTTCCATCAGCTCGGATAATCCGGAAACTTCGAGGATCATCTCGCGCGAAAGCTTGAACTCGGTGTACATCTTCTTCCAGAACTCGCCAAACTCTTTGTCTTTGGACAGGTACGCGGTGGCCGGGTAATAGCATTTCGTGAGGGACATCATGCTATTGCTTAACAGCGTGCGGAAGAATAGTGATTCTTTGAAAAGAGTTTTAAGATCGCGCAGCTTGCCCTGGCGTTTCATTTCGCGGATGGCTGTACCCACGCCATAGAAGCCGGGGATGTTTTGTTTCATCTGTGCCCATGAACCAACAAATGGAATGGCGCGCAAATCTTCGAACTTTAAACTGCCGGAGCTTCTTTTTACAGGACGCGATCCGATGTTGGTATCGCCAAAGAAGGACAACGGCGTGATCTTCTCCAGGTAAGGGACAAACTTCGGATGTTGCTTCAGATCGAGGTAAGCCTTGTGTCCCTCCTCGGCAAGCGAGTCGAGCAAGGCTTTTTCATCTACCTGTAAACTGCCTACATTTTTGAATACGGCATTTTCTACTCCGGCGGAGAGTAGTTGTTCAAGATTATATTTACAAGATACCGGCTTTCCAAAGTTGGAGCTGATGGTCTGTCCCTGAATGGTAATCTGAACTTCCTTGTCCTCGATGGTATCGCCCAGCGACGAATAGAAATCGTGGGTGTTACCACCACCGCGTGCCGGAGGCCCGCCGCGGCCGTCGAAGAATACGGTGGTGAAACCTTCTTCGCGGGACAGTCGGGTAAGGTTTTCTTTTGCCTGGAAGATAGACCAGTTGGCACGCAGGTAGCCACCGTCTTTGGTGCCATCGGAGAAGCCCAGCATAATGGTTTGCTTGCTGCCTCTGCGTTTTAAATGATCGCGGTATGCCGGAATGCTGTAGAGCGCCTTCATCACCACAGGTGCATTGGCCAGATCTTCGATTGTCTCAAACAGCGGAACAATGTCCAAGGTAAGCTCATCGCCTTTGGCCAGAATCAGTTTGGCCAACTGGTACACGCGAATCACATCGAGGGCCGACTGGCAATTGCTGATGACATAGCGATGACAACCTTCTACGCCGTTCTGTTCCTGTATCTGTCCGATCACATCAATACTCTCGATGAGCTCGGTCACAAACGGGTCTTCGAATTTCAGTGATGCCGGTTTGAAGTTTGTTGCGAGTAAGGCATCGATTTTTTCCCTTTCAGAAAGCTTGTCGAAGTTTTTAAGTTTTTTGTTTTTGGCCTGCAGTTTCTCGATACACGCTTCCCATGCATAGGCATGTTTACGACTGTCCTGGCGGATGTCCATGCTGGCGAAATAGAATCCGAAGATTTTTACCTTCAGGATAAATTCATCCAGCAAGTCGAGAAATAATCCGCGATGGTCGGTGATCAGCACATCGCGTGCTTCAAAGAGGTCGTTGAGCAGTTCATCCGGATGTTTGTAGATGTCGCCGTAACCGCCGTAGGCAATCGGGTATACCTTGCTTTCGGCACGACTGATAATATGATCAACACCTTTAAACGTTAACCTTCTTTTCAGGAAGCGGAGATCGCGGTGGTAGCATTTCAGCAAAGTTTCTTGCAGGCGCTGGGCAACCTTGAGTGTGATCTCGTGTGTTACGAACGGATTGCCATCGCGGTCGCCGCCGGGCCAGAATCCGATCTTGAGCAAGTCGAAATTATTCCACTTGTCCAATGTAATGCCGAGCCCGTTCATCAGCTTCTCGATGATCTCGGGGATCACCGGATAGAATACATTTTCCAGGAACCAGCACAGGCTGATGGCCTCGTCGAAGGGCGTTGGTTTTTCTTTATTGATGAAAGCTGTCTTGCCGAGCTGGCGCAGCAGCAGGTTGATGTCCTCGATTTTTTTCTCGCGGATGGTCTGTTCCAGGTCGTTGATGATGGACAATACGCTGCCCGGATAAAACTGTGTGGGGTGCGCCGTCAGGACAACGCGCACGCTGAAGTCTTCGAGTTTCTTTTTCAGTTCTTCTTCAACACCTTCTGCCGCTGCGCGCAACAGCAAGGCCGACACAGTACCTTTTCCATGCAGATCGTTGATCTCGTTGAAAGCCGAATCTTCAATGGAATCAAACAACACCACCTGCCGCTCTACATATTGAATAAAATTGAACAGCAGATCGAATCGTTCCTCGCGCGTGGCCTGCGGCGTAAAATCGCTGAAGAATTTTTGAATGATTGTCTTGGGATCCTTGCCCTTTTCAAAACCATCTTCGCAGGCTTGCTGCAACAGTGGAAGTAAAGTACCGGTGCGGTAAATACCGCTGTACGGAAGGTTTAGGAAAAGACTGTTGTACATGTGGTACCGTGTGGAGACAGTCTTGTTGAACACACTTGCCATGAGGAGAAATTGAAATCAAAACAAAGTTATCAAATACTCACCGGGCCTCGGGCCATGCCCGATATATTGCAGATTTTCTTTTCGAAAACGTTTTCGGGATGGAAAAGCTCTGTAAAATGGCTGGAAAGCCTGGACCAGAATTCAGGTTCACCGGTTCAGATGGGACAACCCATCGTGGATGAGTTTAACAAGATGCAGGAGGATTCGCGTGCTCAGGGATTGTGGCGCAGGTATTCCTTTTTCAGCAACGGGCAGATTTTGTAACGCTCGTCTTTTGTGTCTTCATATACCGCTTCCAGCAATTCATACACATGACGGATGCCGATACGCTGGCACCATTCAAAAGGGCCGTAGGGGTAATTTGTACCGAGCTTCATCGCCAGGTCTATGTCTTCGCGGGTGGCGGTGCCTTCCTGGTGTGTATAATAAGCTTCGTTGATGATCATGCAGATAACACGCGGCGTAACAAGTCCAACGCGGTCGTCTACCAGCAGAAAATCGGACTTGAGTGCTTCGCAGGCTTTCCTTAGCGCAGTCTCATGTTCTTTTTTCCAGATGCTCACTTCCAGTACAGCGCGGTTCAGAAATGTAGGCATGCCGTTAAAGCCGAACACATGTCCCTCGAGGCGATTGCCGATATTAAAGGCAAGTTCACCCAGGCTGATCTTGCATGTGTTTAAAAAAACGGTGACACTTTTGTCGAGATAGATTTCGAACTGCGATGGATCTTCTTCGATGATGAAGTCAAAGATAAGGTCATGGTTCTCCAAAAACTTTTCTGCTTCGCGATGGTCTTCGGCCAGCGCATAGTCGTGCTGGTCGCCAAATTTTTGGCGGCTTTCGTGCAAGTGTCCGGGGTTTCCGATGATTAAAATATTCATGCGCAAAAAGTAAACGCGTACGGCAGATTGCTATTTTTGATCCGGTACTAATTTAATTTTTAATACAGAACAACCATGGCAAAAGAAGTTATTTATTCTGATCAGGCACCCGAACCGATTGGTCCTTATAGTCAGGCGATACGGGCCGGCAATACGCTCTATGTAAGCGGACAGATTGCGATTGATCGCGCCAGCGGCAACATCATTACGTCTGACATTGAATCCGAGACGCGATTGGTGATGGCAAACATCGAGCGAATCCTGACCGCAGCCGGACTGGATTTTTCGCATGTGGTAAAGTGCGGAATCTTTCTGAAAGACATGAACAACTTCCCGAAAGTAAACGCCATCTACGGCGAGTATTTCAAATCAAATCCACCCGCCCGTGAAACGGTAGAAGTAAGCCGCCTGCCGAAGGATGTGAATGTGGAGATTTCGTGTATTGCTGTGAAGTAGATGACTTGTATGCGACTGACATTGTTATGCTTTTTTTTATCGTTCTCAGTATTAGGACAAGAAAAAATATTCTTCACGCGCGAATTCCAATTGGTGTCTGAAAAGAAAACTGATCAGGTTAGAACGTATTTTAAAGAAGAAGATCACATTCGGATAGAGGACCATGTACGGGACACGATAACTCATAGAGCCACCATCACCGGACTAACGAAAGAAGGCCAAATTGATGATTTTGCTTTTTACTGCATTACACAAGGTACTCCGTTATATTATAACATGTATTTTGATGGTGCCCGGGCTGTTTTTGATTTTTATGAAAAGGGGAAGCTTGCGGAACAAATTGTCGTTCGGAGCAAAAACGTCCGGTATGCGCAAGTATGGAGTTCCGCCGGTGAACCGTTGTTGACAAATGGGACAGGCACTACCAGGCGGATGCAAAATCAGCATGACTATTTACATGAGGCCTTTCGCGACTCTGTTCTGCAAAGCTCATTCATCGCTCGCGGGCTCACGCACGACACAATTTATAATAAAGTTGATATGGCAGCCATTCCGAATGGTGGACTCTCTGCCTTTGCAAATGAGTTGGTGAAGTATATAAAATTTCCTACGGCTGCCGTTCTCGCTCGCAAAGAAGGGTACGTGTATATAGAGTTTGTTGTGGACGAGCGTGGAAACCTGACAGAGTTCAAACCTCTGTCAGCGGAAGGATATAACTTTGAAAAGAAAACATTAAGGAACTTTAAGAAGTTGCCTCCATGGAATCCCGCTATTCATAAGGGACATCGTGTTAAAACAAAATTTGTTCAGCCGATACGATTCAAATTCACCGGGTAATTCTGAGGATATTGTATAAAACAGAAAGGCTCGTGAAATATTTTTCGCGAGCCTTTCTGTTTTATAAATTTTTCTGTAAGCTAATTCTTCTTCGCTTCCTTCGCCCACATGTCCCGCAGCGTAACCGTACGGTTAAAGACAAGCTTGCCCGGCTTTGAATCAGCATCGAGACAGAAATAGCCGGTGCGTAAAAACTGATAGCGATCATCGGCAGTCGCCTTTGCCAGCGCAGGTTCTGCGAATACATTCGTTTTCACCTGTAAAGATTCTGCATTCAGGTATTCCTTAAAATCACCTTCAGCTTCGCCCAGGTTTTCCACCTTGAAGAGACGGTCGTACAACCGTGTCTCAATTTGCAGTGCGTGCTGAACGCTCACCCAATGTATTACGCCTTTCACGTTAATGCCGGAAACATCCGAACCACTTTTACTCTCCGGAATGTACGAGCAGCGAAGCTCTGTTACCTTGCCGGTGCTGTCCTTGATCACCTCATCGCACTTGATAATGTAAGCGCTTTTCAGGCGCACCATCTGTCCCGGAGCCAGGCGGAAATATTTTTTGGGAGCAACTTCCATGAAGTCGTCCTGCTCGATGTATAATTCTTTGCTGAACGGAATTTCGCGTGTACCGCTGTTCTCGTCTTCCGGGTTCTCTTCGCCGGTCAGCATTTCCGATTGTCCTTCCGGGTAATTGGTGATCACGACCTTCAGCGGATCGAACACCACCATGCGGCGTAACGAGATTTTATTGAGGTGTTCTCTTACGCAAAACTCCAGCAGTCCTACATCTATTAGATTCTCGCGTTTGGCAATGCCGATCTTCTCGCAAAAGTCGCGAATGCTCTTCGGCGTATAGCCTCTGCGTCGTACGCCGCTTAGCGTAGGCATGCGCGGGTCGTCCCATCCGGCAACATGCTTTTCGTTTACAAGTTGCAGGAGCTTGCGTTTGCTCATTACGGTATACGTCATGTTGAGTCGCGCAAACTCGTACTGGTGTGACGGATAGATGTCCAGGTTTTTAATGAACCAGTCGTAAAGCTCGCGGTGCGGTATGAACTCCAGCGTACAGATACTGTGCGTTATGTTTTCGATGGAGTCGCTTTGACCGTGCGCAAAATCGTACATCGGGTAAATGCACCAGTTGTCGCCGGTGCGATGATGGTGTGCATGCTTGATGCGATACATGAGCGGGTCGCGCATGTGCATGTTTACATGTGCCATGTCCCCTTTGGCGCGCAATACTTTTTCGCCGTCTTTAAATTTGCCGGCACGCATGTCGCTGAACAACTGCAGATTTTCGTCAATGCTTCTGCTGCGGTATGGACTATCGGTGCCCGGCTGTGTCGGTGTCCCTTTCTGTTTCGCGATTTCTTCGCTGGTGCTGTCGTCTACGTATGCAAGGCCTTTCTTAATCAGCAGTACGGCGAAGTCGTAGAGTTTTTCAAAGTAATCCGAAGCATATAATTCTTCGGCCCAATTGAATCCCAGCCATTGAATATCGTTTTTGATGCTCTCGACGTACTCGGTGTCTTCCGTTACCGGGTTGGTGTCGTCGAAGCGGAGGTTGGTTTTGCCACCGTAGCGCAGGGCGAGTCCAAAGTTGAGACAGATACTTTTGGCGTGGCCCATGTGGAGGTATCCGTTCGGTTCGGGCGGAAACCGGGTGATGATGTTTTTATATTTTCCGTCAGCAAGATCTTTTTCTACAATCTCTTCGAGGAAGTTCAGACTTTTTTCTTCGGTCATTCAAATGGGCATTAATGCGAACGGTAAAGGTAAAAAGCCTTTTCGACTTTTTCGCCGTTGTTCAGAATCGAGCCAAACATTTGGCATCAATTAAAGGCTTATGCAAACGATAGCCGCGCAAGTGAATGAAAACAGATGCCCGATCCTGTTGAAATCCTGCGAACGATAACCACTTCCTTTAAAACATCAACCCCAAAAACACCTCGTTGCCGATGGCGCTGAAATCTAACGGATCATTTACCTTTGTGGCCGATATTAAACTCCCTGCGACAGCAGGATAGAAGGAACGAAGATGAGAGAAGTTCGCGTACGATTTGCCCCCAGTCCCACGGGTGCACTGCACATTGGCGGCGTAAGAACCGCCCTGTATAACTATTTACTGGCCCGTCAGAACAAAGGCACCATGATCTTGCGCATCGAAGACACCGATCAAACCCGGTATGTGCCCGGCGCAGAAGAATACATTTTGAAATCACTGGCCTGGGCGGGCATCCAGATCGATGAAGGTGTGGGTGTTGGCGGTCCGCATGCGCCGTATCGCCAGTCTGAGAGAAAAGAAATTTACCAGAAATACGCGCAGCAGCTTATTGCCGATGGACATGCGTACTATGCTTTCGATACCGAACAGGAGCTTGACGAAATGCGCGAGCGCCTGAAAGCCGCGGGCGTGGACAATCAGCAATACAACAGCGTAACGCGCACCACCATGCGCAACTCGCTTACCTTGAGCGAAGCGGAAACGAAGTCGCTGATAGACTCCGGAACACCTTATGTGATCCGTCTCAAAGTGCCACGCAAAGAAGAGATCCGGCTGAACGATCTGATCCGCGGCTGGGTAATGGTGCACTCCACACAAATCGACGACAAGGTGCTGATGAAAAGCGATGGCATGCCAACCTACCACCTGGCCAATGTTGTGGACGATTACCTCATGAAAATTTCGCACGTGATTCGTGGTGAAGAGTGGCTGCCGTCAGCACCGCTTCATGTTTTGCTATACAGATTTTTAGGATGGGAAAATGATATGCCTCAGTTTGCACACTTGCCACTCTTGCTGAAGCCCGATGGCAACGGCAAACTGAGCAAGCGTGCCGCAGATCAGCTTGGCTTTCCAATCTTTCCCCTTACGTGGAAAGACCCCAGTACAAATGATGTTGCCGTTGGTTACAAAGAAGCGGGTTATCTGCCCGATGCCTTGCTGAATTTTCTGGCACTGCTGGGCTGGAACCCGGGGACAACGCAGGAGATTTTTTCCATGCAGGAGTTGATCGCGGCGTTTTCATTCGAGAGAATAAACAAGGCCGGCGCCAAGTTTGATATTCAGAAAGCACAATGGTTCAACCAGCAATACCTGCGATCGAAAACCGACGACGAGCTGGCTGCATTCCTGTTGGAATCACTGCAAGGACAAGGCATTGCTTGCGATCAGGCAAAGGCTAAAAAGATCGCCGTGGTCATGCGCGATCGCGTAACGTTTCCCCATGATTTCTGGGAGCAGGGGAAATTTTTCTTCCAGGCGCCCGCGGTATTCGATGAAGCTGTGATCAGCAAGAAATGGAACGACGACGCTGTGAAAGTCCTCTCGGCATTTAAAGATGGTGTTGCGGCATTGTCAACATTTGACGCGACGCAGGCAAAGACAACGCTCGACCAGGTTACAACAACACTGGGCATCGGTAGCGGTAAAATTATGCAGGCGCTTCGCGTGTCCATCACCGGCGCGGGGGGTGGCCCTGACCTGATGATGATTATGGAAATAATCGGACAGGACGAAGTGGTGAAAAGAATCGCCTACGCCCTGCAAAACATACCCGTAAAGGTGGCCTGAATTTTTAACGCACAAAACCCGGATAACATATCCGGGTTTAATTTTACAGCTATGGCAAAAAAAGAGAAGAAGCCCGTGAAACCCCGCGTACACAAAGATCTGCAGGGACTGGATATCACCATCGATCAGTTCGGTGAAATAAAGTCCAACATGAACATCGAGAAGCTCAACGACTTCCTCGATAAAAATGTTGACGATAAAAAGCTTGCCGAGCGCGACGACTACGAAGAAATGAAGAAGGGCAAGAAGAAAAAGAAATAACCTGCTTTCTCTACTCAGGTCTTCCACATCTGCATAGGACAATGGATGGCACCTTTATGGTTTGTCAACACGAAAGCCTAACATTCATAACGACCCGTTTATCCGGATTTTTTCGATCCCTTACCAAACCGCTTCCAGCCTTGGCATAAGTTTCTGATATTGGTGAATTAACCTGAACATCATGAAGAAACTTGTCTTGTTGCTGATCCTGATCATCCCGCATATTCTGTGGGCACAGAAGCTCTGGCCTGAAGAGCTCATCATCACCCCCGAAAAAACAAATTTCGAGAAAACATCCACCTACAAAGAAGTTGTTGATTTTCTGAAGGCCATGGAAAGCCGCAGCCGCGAGCTGAAAGTTTTTTCGATGGGAAAAAGTCTCGAAGGAAAAGATATTCCTGTGGCGGTCTTGTCCAAAGCCGGTGTGGTGTCGCCAGCCGAAGCACAGAAGACGGGACTGCCTGTAATCTATATTCAGGGCAACATTCATGCTGGTGAGGTGGAGGGCAAGGAAGCGGTGATGATGCTGATGCGCAACATTCTGCTTGGCGACAAACATTATCTGCTCGATAACCAGATTATTTTGTTTGTCCCGATCTACAATACGGACAGTAATGATAAAATGGAAAAAGGCCGCCGCCCTTCGCAGGAGGACAGCCCGATGGAGGTTGGCATCCGTGAAAACAGCCAGGGTTGGGATCTCAATCGCGATGGAATAAAACAAGAGGCACTGGAGACACAGGGACTCTTTTTACAAGTCATCAACGCATGGGACCCGCAGGTATTTGTAGACCTGCATACCACCAACGGAACATGGCATGCTTACTCGTTAACATGGGCACCCAGCTATCACTCGGCCGGCGACCCTGCCTTGTACGACTACACAAACAATGTGATGCTGGCATCCATCACGAAAACACTGAACGAAAAGTATAAACTGAAGCTCGGCCCTTACGGCGACTATAATGTACGTGAAGGCTGGCCTGTGAAAAATTTCTATACCTACAATCACCATCCGCGATACCTCATCAATCAGTTCGGTCTGCGTAATCGCATGGCTATTTTGAGCGAAGCGTTTGCCCATGAAAGATTCTACCAGCGCATCAACTCCACACGTGCGTTTACACTGGAAATTCTGGAGTATACCCATGTCCACGGAAAAGAGATTGCCGCGTTGAACAAAAGTGCCGAGATGAATGCCATAGAGAAGGTGAAGACACAAGCCGGCAAATTGCAGAAGGGCGTCCGGTTCAAAATGGTTTCCAGGGAGCGATTGGACAATTTCCGAACATACGATTATGTCGGATTTCAGCAGGCCGATGGCAAAACAAAATGGAATCGTACCGGCAGCATTGTGGAATATGACAGCGTAAACTATTTTGGACAGTTCGAGCCCACGGTTCTCAGCACGTTGCCGCGTGGCTATGTTATTCCGGCAGCGTTTAAAAACATTGCCGACCATTTGAAAAAAATGGGTGTGAAAGTAGAGACGTTAACCAAAAGCCAATCGTTTACCGGCGATGTTTTCACGGTAGAAAAACTTGAAAAAGCGCAGCGTAAATTTGAGGGACATACCATGGCCACCGTGACGGGAAAATTTACACCGGCTACACGCAAATTTAAAAAAGGCGATTTTGTAGTGGACATGGCGCAGCCACTCACTAATCTGATCTTCTATGTGCTGGAGCCACAATCGGATGATGGTCTTGTAAACTGGAATTTCTTCGATTCGTACCTCGACGAAAAAGGTGCAGGCAACAAGCCAGTGGAATATCCCGTATTTAGGTACTACAAATAAACAACCATCGTATGGCAAGCTCACATGAAATTGATTACCAGATTAAAGGTGAAAGCATTCAAATTGTTGAAGTAGAACTCGATCCGGGTGAAACCGTAATTGCCGAAGCGGGCGCCATGCTCTTTATGGAGGACGGCATCAGCTTCGAAACCAAGATGGGCGACGGTGCGACGCCGAATCAAAGTATTTTTGACAAGCTTCTCTCCGCAGGATCACGCGTTCTTACGGGCGAATCTTTGTTTATGACTCACTTCACCAACCGTGGCGGCCGCAAAGGGAAGATCGGATTTTCAGCGCCATATCCGGGGACAATTATTCCGGTGGATTTGTCCCAAAGCCCGGGACGCGAATTAATTGTACAGAAGGATGGCTTCCTGTGCGCCGCGTACGGCACAAAACTGTCCATCACATTCAATCGTAAACTGGGTTCAGGACTTGTGGGCGGCGAAGGATTTATTCTGCAAAAACTGCAAGGCGATGGAAAGGCGTTTGTACACGCGGGCGGAACGGTGATTGAGCGCACACTAAACAATGAGACATTGCGTGTGGATACGGGATGTGTGGTGGCATTCGAATCGCAGATCGATTTTGATGTGCAGATGTCCGGAGGGTTGCGCTCGATGGTATTTGGCGGCGAAGGAATATTTCTGGCTACCTTGCGCGGGACAGGGAAAGTATATTTACAATCTATGCCGATTCGCAAGCTCGTGCAGGCTTTGGCGCCTTATGGACGGAATAGTACAAAGGAAAGTGGTTCGCTGCTAGGGGGATTGTTCGAGAGTTAAATCCAGGCCGCAGAGAATGCAGGAGGGACACAGTGTGAATGCTTGTGTCCCTCTTATATTTAACAATCGTTCCGGGACGGCAGCTCATCAAGAACACCTGATTAGATAATTCCTAAAGTTCAGATTATCGCATAATTGAAAATTTCTTCACAACCGACTTGTCGTCAATACGAAGCCTGATCAGGTACAAACCGTTTGGATAATGTTCTGCCGCAATTGTGTGCGATGTTGCGTAGCCTGACAGCAAAATGATGTCCTCATAAATTTTCTTCCCTTCGCTGGTCAGGATTTCAATTGCCACCTCCCCATTTCGAATACCATTGAGCTGGAGCTTGATTGGCTCAGCCTGTGTGAGCGGGACAGGGTATATGGAAATACTTTTGGACAGATCTGTTTCAGCGTGCGTCACAACGGCAATGGAACGCGTGTCCGTTGCCTGACAACCATTGGAAGCGGTTACCGTGAGCGAAATTGTGTAATTGTTGCCAACGGCATATGTATGCTTGGGATTTTTGAGCGTGCTGGTTGTGCCATCGTCAAAGTCCCAATACCAGGAGATCGCCCCTTCGCTGGCCTCGTCGAAAGTGATTTCCTTGTCGGTATAGTAAAGTGTTTCCGGAATGGTTACGCCGATGTTGGCCACAGGTCTGGGACGCACGGATACAACCACATCACCTGAGGTGGACTCGCAATGAACGCCTGAAGTATTGTTGTCATACTTTACCGTTACATGATAGTTGCCGGCTTGCTTCACATCGATCTGTTGTGTGGTTGCGCCGGTGTTCCAGCTATACGAAGTAGCCGACGCTACGGATAGCGTAACCGTTTCATCCTTGCAAAGATTTACATCGCGCGATGTGCGAATGGCTGGATTGGCCAGAGCTTTGATGACAGCGGCCGTACGAACACTTTCAAACGGGTTGGTCGCATTGGACACATACAGCGTCGTGTCCTTTAACACATTGGGCACCGTAAATTCATCGCTTTCCAGCAGCATAGTGCCTCCTGTGAAATTCTTGTACCAGCGATATTTCGTGGCGCCGGTCGCTTTCAGCGTTGCGCTGGTGCCGTAGCAAACTTCTACCGGTGCTACGATGGGAGGCTGCTCTTTGAATGTGAAATTATACAGCATGGTGGCGGCGTCTGCGGATTGTTGAATCGATGTAAGATCGGTCGCGGCATGTAACGCAAAGGCTATCGTTATCTCCTGTCCCGCTGTGATGGTAAAAGGCCCGGCAGAGACTACTTCACTTACGTCACCACCGTTTGTACTGGCGCCGGCTTCCAGCCGTGGGGTGGACAGGCTGGTAAATTTTTCGCTGTCGAGAAATCCATCATAGATGCTGAAGGAGCCGTTGCCGTTGTTATCGATCGCATAAAAGTTTGCATTGCCCGTGAGCAGCTGAATGCCGGCAAGCGGGAGATCGGGTCTGTTTTTGGGAAACACATAGCCCAGATTTCGCGTGTTGTCCCAACGGGCGCCGTCGCCGCCGAGCACGTTGATGTCCCAATCGGCAAATAGACCCATGTAGAAATTGCTGATGTCGGTGGCCTGCGGATTTTTTACTTTGTATTCCAC
>JAESFU010000478.1_pt1 | contig 20808 bp, 23 predicted proteins | sample 9269461 | NCBI WGS metagenome assembly JAESFU01 (sample SAMN14502556, study PRJNA617107) | algae metagenome | isolation source: Stenomitos rutilans HA7619-LM2 and co-occurring heterotrophs from cave walls | place: USA: Waikapalae cave, Hawaii | collected 2009-07-28
CGCCGGCAGCAAGAAGCGTCCCTATTACCACATCGTCATCGCCGACGCGGCTTCGCCGCGCGACGGCAAGTTCATCGACGTCGTCGGTGCTTTCAACCCGATGCTCGGCAAAACCGACGAAAAGCGCGTGCAGCTCGATACGGCGAAAGCCGGCGACTGGCTGAAGAAGGGCGCGCAGCCGACCGATCGCGTGTTGCGTTTCCTCGACAAGGCTGGCCTTTTGAAGCGCGAAGCCCGCAACAATCCCGAGAAGGGCAAGCCGAAGAAGAAGCGCGTCGAGCGCGAGAAGGCCCAGGCCGATGCCGCCGCCAAGGCTGCCGAGGCCGCCGCACCGCAGAGCTGATCGTGATACGTCGCCCGGAAGGGCGGCGGATTGGGAGCTCACGTGCGAAAGGACCTTGTCCTCATCGGACGCATTACCGGCGCGCATGGCATCAAGGGCGAGGTGAAGCTGCAAAGCTTCGCCGCCGAGCCTGAGGCGATTGCAAGCTACGGCCCGTTACGCACCGGCCGCGATGAAACGATCAAGATCGACCGTTTGCGGCCGCAGAAGCAAGGCTTCATCGCGACACTGAAAGGTGTCGGCGATCGCAACCGGGCCGAGGCACTTTCGGGCGCCGAACTTTACATCGATCGCGCATCGCTTCCTGCGCCCGGCGAGGATGAGAGTTATATCCACGATCTCGTCGGCCTCAGCGTCGTCTCGCGCGACGGTTCGGCCTTTGGCAAGGTGGCGGATGTCGTGAATTACGGCGCCGGCGATCTTCTCGATATCGCGCGTGCTGGAGCCGCGAACCTTCTCGTTCCCTTCTCCGACGCATTCGTGCCCGATGTCGATGTTGCGAAAGGCCGGCTCACCATCGATCTGCCCGAGGACTATCTCGACGAAAAATGAGCTTTGCCGCGACCATATTGACGCTCTTCCCCGAAATGTTTCCGGGGCCCTTGGGCGTTTCGCTCGCCGGCAAGGCACTTGCCTCCGGCCTGTGGTCGCTCGATGTCCGCGATATCCGCGATTCGGCGACGGATAGGCACCGCACCGTCGATGATTCTCCGGCCGGCGGCGGTCCCGGCATGGTGATGCGGCCGGACGTGCTCGCTGCTGCTATCGACACGATCGGCGATGATGGCCGTCCACGGCTCCTGATGAGTCCGCGGGGCAAGCCCTTGACCCAGGATATCGTCAAGGATCTGGCGGCTGGGTCTGGCGCCGTGATCGTCTGCGGGCGCTTTGAAGGCGTCGATGAACGGGTGATCCAGCGGCGCAAGCTCATCGAGGTTTCGCTGGGCGATTTCGTGCTATCCGGGGGCGAACCGGCGGCAATCGCACTCCTCGACGCCGTGGTGAGGCTCCTGCCGGGGGTCATGGGCCGGCTTGAAAGCGCCAGCGAGGAAAGTTTCGAGGACGGGCTTCTGGAGCAGCCGCAATTTACCCGGCCGCGAAGCTGGGAAGGGCTTGAAATCCCTGAGATTCTTCTCTCCGGCGACCATCGGGCCATGGCCGGCTGGAAGCGCGAGCAGCGCGAAGCGCTAACCCAGTCCCGTCGCCCCGATCTCTGGGAACGCTATCGCGACAGAAAGCATTGATTTTCCGGGACGATGAGTCTATAGGCCCGCAACCCCAAAAGGAACTACGTCCATGAATATCATCGAGCAGCTCGAGAAAGAGCAAGTGGCTGCTGTTGCCGCAAAGCGCGCCGTACCCGAATTCGGCCCTGGCGACACCGTCATCGTCAATGTCCGCGTCAAGGAAGGCGACCGTACCCGCGTCCAGGCCTATGAGGGCGTGGTCATCGCGCGCTCCGGCGGCGGCTTGAACGAGAACTTCACCGTTCGCAAGATCTCCTATGGCGAAGGCGTCGAACGCGTATTCCCCGTCTATTCGCCGTTGATCGACTCGATCAAGGTTGTCCGCCGCGGCAAAGTCCGCCGCGCCAAGCTCTATTACTTGCGCGGCCGCACCGGCAAGTCGGCCCGTATTGCCGAGAAGCAGAAGGCGCTTCTCTCCGGCATGGGCGCCGAGGCGGCGGCTCAAGGGGCCGAGAAGGCTTAGCATCGAATTCGCGATCCTGCGTCAAGGGCTGGCCATCGCGCCGGCCCTTTTTGCATCGGGAGGAACGATCATGCATGAGTATTTCGACGCCAATCGCCTGTCCTGGGACGAACGCGTGGCGATCCACGCAGAAGACGAGACCGGCTTCTATGAAGTGGCCAAGGTCTTGCGCGGCGAAGACAAGCTCAACGCCATCGAGGCGCGCGAGATTGGCGACGTCGCCGGCTTGCGCGTCGCGCATTTGCAATGCCATTTCGGGCTCGACAGTTTTTGTCTGGAACGGCGCGGCGCCGAAGTCATAGGCCTCGACTTCTCAGGCGCGGCCATCGCCAAGGCGCGCGAACTGGCAAAGACGATGAACCTCAAGACCCGCTTCGTCGAAGGCAACGTCTATGATGCGCGCCAATTGCTCGATGGCGATTTCGACATGGTCTATGTGACCTGGGGCGCCATCAACTGGCTTCCCGATATTGCCGGCTGGGCCAAGGTCGTCGGTTCGCTGCTCAAACCCGGCGGCACTCTCTATCTCGCCGAATCACACCCGACTACACTTTGCTTTGAGTGGGTCGACGGCAAGATCGTGCCGCATTACGACTGGCGCACGCCGATCGACAAGCCTTTCGCCGCCGATGTTGCGACGACCTATAATGGCTCGCAAAAGGAACTGCGCAACAAGCGCGTCTATGAGTGGATCCACCCCTTGTCGGATATTCTGAACAGCCTCAAGGCGGCGAAATTGTCTCTCGCCTGGCTGCACGAACACGACGCCCTGACGTGGGATCTGTTTCCGAACATGGTGGAAGGCGAGGACGGGCTTTACCGCCTGCCGGCCGATTTCCCGCAATTGCCCTTGTCGTTCTCGCTCAAGGCCGTGAAACAGTAGGAATTACTTGCACGCCGTATCGATCGCGCCCAATGCCGCGGTGATGCCTTCGAGCGAATAGGTGTCGGTGGTCGAGGTACCGCGAAGCGACGTACCCTTGACCGATAGAGCCTGGCCCTTGCGCAAAGCCGCGACGATTTGCTTGTCCTTGGCCGATGTGTCGGCCCAGGCGCCGTCGCCATTGGTGAAGAGGTCGAAGCCGGACTTGTCGACGGTGACCTTGACGATCGCTTCCTTCTTGAACGGATAGCCGATGATCGTGCTGACTTCGTTGCGCACGCCCTGGCCGGGCCGGTGGGTGACGAGGAAGAAGATCGGGTCGCGTTTGGCGTTCTTGGGCTCGGACGCCTTGGGCTGCGAGACGACATAGCAAACCTTGCCGCCCGAGGTCTTGTAGGTATAGGCGGCCCAATCCTTGAATTCGCCAAGCGGCGTCGGGTCCTGGGCTTGGGCAAAGACCGTGCCCGCCAGCGATGCGGTGAGCGCCATGGCGCCAAGTATTCGCGTCAGAATCATGCGGTGGATCATATCCTCGCGGCATTTTGCAGGCTAGTGCGATCAAATGCGGGAAGAATCGGGCTCAAATTTGACAAGCCTTGACCGCGCCGGTTTGCGCCTTGCCACGAAACCGGCGCTGGTATAGTCGCGGGCGCTACAGGGAGGGCCCTAATGCGCCTGGCAGAGAACCATCCGAGCATCGACGTTCCGCCGCGCGAAGTGGGCCGGATTGTCGGCGAGGCCGCCCGTGCCGTCGAAACGCTGTTCCTCAAGGCCAGGAGCCGCGCCCGTACCGAAAAATTCGCCGATAGCGACCAGCACGCGCTGCATGCGCTCGCCTGGTTTGCCACCTATGCCAGCGTCCTGACCGAACTTGCCGCCTATGCCAACCGGCTCGAAAGCGAAGGCAAGCTTGGCGAAACCGAACAACTGCTGGTGGCGATCGCGGCCGGCGAATATCTCCATCACATCATCGGCGGCATGCCGATGAACCAGTCGGAATATGCCCGTCTCGGCGAACTGGGCTTGAGCCGCGCCGAAATTGCCGGCTTGAGCGAGGGCGCCTGCGGCGAGCTTCTCGACCATGGCAACACGCCGAGCGCGCGGGCACGGCTCGTCGAACTCATGCTCGCCGCCGGCGAGCCGCTCACGCATGGCGATTGCCATCTCGATCCTGCGCTCGATGAAATGCGCCAGACCATGCGCCGCTTTGTGCTCGACCGCGTCAAGCCCGAAGCCCACGCCTGGCATCTCGACAATGACTATATCCCGCTCGAACTCATTGCCGAGCTTGCCGAACTCGGCGTCTTCTCGCTGACGCTGCCGGACACCTATGGCGGCATGGGTCTTGGCAAGGAGGCGATGTGCGTCGTCTCCGAGGAATTGTCGCGCGGCTGGATCGCCGTCGGCTCTCTCGGCACCCGCGCCGAGATCGCCTGCGAACTGATCCTGCATGGCGGGACGGAAGCCCAGCGCCGCAAATGGCTGCCCGCCATAGGTACCGGCGAATTGTTGCCGACCGCGGTTTTCACCGAACCCAATACCGGGTCCGATTTGGGCTCATTGCGCACTCGGGCCGTACGCGACGGCGAGCGCTATCTCGTCACCGGGAACAAGACCTGGATCACCCATCCCGCCCGCGCCGACATCATGACGCTCCTCGCCCGCACCGATGCGGCCGAAACGGGCTACAAGGGCCTTTCGATGTTCATCGCCGAGAAGCCGCGCGGCACCGAGGCCGATCCCTTCCCGGCGCCCGGCATGAGCGGCGGCGAAATCGAAGTCCTCGGCTATCGCGGCATGAAGGAATATGAGATCCGGTTTGAAGATTTCGCGGTCAAGGCGGAGAACTTGCTTGGGGGCATCGAAGGCCAAGGCTTCAAGCAATTGATGCAGACCTTCGAATCGGCCCGCATCCAAACGGCGGCGCGCGCCATCGGCGTTGCCCAGAACGCGCTCGATCTGGGCTTGCGCTACGCCAGCGACCGCATCCAGTTCGGCAAGCCGATCGTTTCGTTCCCGCGCATCTCCGACAAGCTCGCCCTGATGGCGGCGGAGATCATGGCGACCCGCCAGCTCGTCTATGCTGCGGCGCGCGCTAAGGATGCCGGCAGGCGCTGCGATCTCGAAGCCGGCATGGCGAAACTCCTGGCCGCGCGCGTTGCCTGGTCGGCCGCCGACAATGCCTTGCAGATTCATGGCGGCAACGGCTTCGCGCTCGAATTCGAGATCAGCCGCGTGCTCTGCGATGCGCGCATCCTCAACATCTTCGAAGGGGCCGCCGAAATCCAGGCGCAGGTCATTGCGCGCCGTCTCCTGGATGGCGGCAATTGAGCGATAAGACGATCCTCATCACCGGTTGCTCGTCCGGCATTGGCGAGACCTGTGCGCTGGGCATGAAGGCGCGCGGCTGGCGTGTCTTTGCGACCGCGCGCAAGCCTGAAGATATCGCGCGGCTCGAAAGCGATGGGCTCGAAGCCTTTTATCTGGACTATACCGAGCCGGCCTCGATCGAGGCGTGTGTCGCTGAAGTAGCAACGCGCAGCGGCGGCACGCTCGATGCGCTCTTCAACAATGGCGCCTATGGCCAGCCCGGCGCGGTGGAAGACCTGACGCGCGCGACGCTCGAAGCGCAGTTCCAGGCCAATGTCTTTGGCTGGCATGACCTGACGCGCCGCTGCCTGCCATTGATGCGCGCCAATGGCGGCGGCCGCATCGTGCAGTGCTCATCCGTCCTCGGCATTGTCGCACTCAAGTGGCGTGGCGCCTACAACGCCTCGAAATTCGCAATCGAAGCACTATCCGACACGATGCGGCTCGAACTCAAGCCCTTCAATATCGATGTCGTCATCATCGAACCGGGACCGATCTCAAGCAAATTCATCGCCCATGCACTGGAAGCTTTCGATCGCAATATCGACGAGGCGACGTCGCACTATCGCGAGACCTACGTGCAGCAGAGAAAGCGGCTGCAGAAGACCAAGCCTGGACGCTTCAAACTTCCGCCGGAAGCGGTACTGGAAAAACTTGTTCACGCGGTGGAATCGCCCAAGCCCAAAATCCGCTATACTGTGACGACGCCGACCCTGGTCATGACCTGGGCAAAGCGCCTCCTGCCGCCGCGAATGCTCGACAGGATAATCGACAAGGCGTCTGATTGAGGAAAGCATGGCTCGATGAGTATCTTTGACTATCTGGTCCCGATCGCCGTCGGCGCGGTCTTTGTCGTTCTGGTGCTCGGCATCTGGAACATGTTTCGCGGCGGCTCCCCCAATCGCTCGCAGACGCTGATGCGCTGGCGCGTCGTGCTGCAATTCATCGCCATCATCATCATCATGGGGGCGATCTGGTTCGCCGGCCGCTGGTAGGTTAACGTCGGGTACTTGAAGGAGGGCCTTATGGCACCCATATCTTCCGCCGATTTGTCGATCGACAGGATACAGCTTCCGATGGTCATCGCCCGTAACGAACAGCGCGTGCGCTCCGGCTTCTGGCCGAAGCTAGCCAAGGCCTTTGCCCGGGTGCCCTTCGCGGAGGACGCGGTGGCGGCCTTCTATTGTGCAACCGATTCGCGCACGCCCATGCGCGTCAAGGCGATCCTGTTTGCCGCTCTGGGCTATTTCGTGCTCCCCATCGATACCATTCCCGACGTACTTCTCGGCGTCGGCTTCACCGACGATCTCACCGTATTGGTGACGGCGATGGCGCTGATCCGCACGCATATGCTGCCTGATCACTATGACCGTGCGCAGCGCACCATCAAGCGCCTGCGCGAAGATCAGTCGCAAGTCAACTAGACGACAAGGATTGCTTTGCCTTTGACTTCGCGCCGGGCGATGGCGCGCAGCGCATCCGCCGTCTCACTAAGCTTGTAAGCATGATGGATATGCGGCGCGATGCGGCCTTCGGCACACCACGCAACAAGCTTCTCGACATTGGCGCGGTGGGCTTCCGGTTCGCGCTCGATATGATTGCCCCAGAACACCCCGACGATGTCGCATCCCTTCAGCAGCACGAGGTTGAGCGGTGGTTTTGGGATTTCGCCTGAGGCAAAGCCGATCACCAGATAGCGCCCGCCCCAGGCCATTGCGCGCAAGGTCGGCTCGGCAAGATCGCCACCCACCGGATCGTAGACGACATCGGCTCCCCGCCCTGCGGTTTCGGCTCTGATCGCTTCCTTCAAGTCCTGCTTGTCGTAGTCGATCGTTGCATCGGCACCGATCGAGCGGCAGAAGGCGAGCTTGTCGGGCGAGGAGGCGCAGGCAATGACGCGCGCTCCCATCAGTTTGCCGATTTCGATCGCGGCCTGCCCGGTGCCGCCGGCCGCGCCGAGCACAACGAGATTCTCGCCGGCCTTGAGCCGGCCGCGATCGGCAAGGCCATGCAGCGTCGTTCCATAGGTCACGGTGAGAGCTGCCGCCGTCTCAAACGAAACTAGATCGGGTAGCCTCGTTATGCGCGCAAGCGGCGCAGCGATCTCCTCGCAGGCTCCGCCCCAGCCGGTGAAGGCGACAACCCTATCGCCGCGCGCAAGCCCTTGTGAGTTTTCTGCAACGGATTCGATCACGCCCGCCACTTCCGCACCCGGCGAAAACGGGAAGGCGGGTTTGAATTGATACTTGCCTTGAATGATGAGCGTATCGAAAAAATTGAGGCCAACCGCCTTCACCGCGATGATCGCCTCGCCTTCCTTGGCTTTGGGTCGCGGCACGTCTTCGACGGCGAGACTTTCCGGCGGGCCATAGTGCTTGCAAAGGACGGCTTTCATCGGGGCGATCTCGTGACCAGGAAGACGGCGGCGGCGCACAATGCCATGCCGGCGATTTGAACTACGGTGAGCGTTTCGTCAAACAGCATGTAGGCCATGATCGCAGCGACTGCTGGCACAAGGAAGATCAGGCTCGAAACACGCGCCATGCTGCCATGCCGGATCAACAGCATCAGGAGCGTGATCGCGCCGAGCGACAGGACGATCACCGACCAGGCGAGCGCGCCCCACGCCGGCGCAGTTCCGTCGAAGCGGAATGTGCCGAAGAGCAACGTCCCGAATAACGTGACGAGCGTTGCACCGGCATACTGCCAGGTTCCGCCCGTTGCCAGGTCGAGTGCCGCCGCATGGCGCTTTTGATAGACCGTGCCGAAGGAGATCGAGACCGCACCTATCACGGTGACGAGAATGGTGAGCGGCGTGATCCCGCCGAGCACCGCAAGCGTCAGTTTGGGCGAAACCACAAGTGCTATTCCCGCAATGCCGATCGCAAGACCCTGCCATTGCCGCCAGCCGATCGTCTCGCCGATGACCAGGGCCGCAAAGATCGCGGTGAGGAAGGGCTGCAAACCGACGATCAGTGCCGAGACGCCGGCCGGCATGCCATGCGCAACAGCCCAGTAGACCGGCCCCAGATAGCCGCCATGGATAAGCGCGCCGGCAATAAGCGAATGGCCGGCCATGTTCGGCGACGGCCATTCGGAACGCATGACGAACGCGATGAGCGCGAGAATCGCACCGGAAATGCCGAACCGCAGCGCGAGAAATGCCCAGGGATCGGCATGCGGAACCACCAGTCTTGCAACAATGAAACCGGTTGCCCACATGAGCACGAAGAGCGAGGGCGCTGCGCCCATCCATGACGGGGCATGTAGTCTTTCAGTCATGAAGAAGCAGCACCTTTGCAGACGAATGGCCCGGTCTTGCCCGGGCCGTTTCGTCTTGACCAGATCTTTTCATGCAAGGGAGATGTGATGTTCGATCCGCAGAAGCTCTTGGACCAATTTCTTGGCGGCCAACCTGGCAATGGCAAGAAGGGCGGCGTGTCGCCCGACCTCATCAAGGGCTTGGCGGGAGGTGCCGTTGCCGGTGGTCTCGCGTCCATCCTCATGGGGTCGAAAGGCGGCAAGAAGCTCGCCACCGGCGCGCTCAAGATCGGCGGTGCGGCTGTACTGGGCGGTCTCGCTTACAAGGCCTACCAGACCTGGCAAGCGAACAAAGGTGCCCAGACGACCGTTCCCACGGGCGACATCAAGGACATCACCCCCAAGGCCGAGGGCACGCCATTTCTTCCCGCGCCCCAGGCGGCACGCGATGAACTCAGCCTCTCCCTGTTGCGCGCCATGATCGCTGCCGCCAAGGCCGATGGCCATATCGACGGAGAGGAGCAGAAGCGCATCTTCGCCAAGATCGACGAGCTCTCGCTCGACACTGAAGCCAAGGCCTTCGTGATCGACGAACTGCGCAAGCCCCTCGACATCGATGCCGTCGTCCGCGGCGCGACGACACCGGAAGCCGCCATCGAAATCTATGCCGCTTCGACGCTTGCCATCGATCCCGACGATCCCGCCGAACAGGCCTATCTCGCCATGCTCGCCTCGCGTCTGAAGCTCGATCCGGGCCTGCGCGCCAGCGTCGACCAGGAGGTGGCGAAACTTCGCGCCTGAGCATTTTCGGAAGGGCGCGCTCGTCCGTGGTTTGCACGAGCCGGGCGAGGCGCTATCAAGGCGCGATGGCAAGCGATCGGCCGAACATGATCTGGCTCGTCTATGAGGCCTTTCAGCGCCTCTTTGCCGATGAAGCCGTGCCGCTTGCCGGCAACATCGCCTTCCGCACGCTGTTTTCAATATTTCCCTTCCTGATCTTCCTGACCGCGGTTGCCGGCTTCTTCGGCAATTCCAACCTCGCCGATGCGGTGGTCGGTTATCTCTTGAGCGTCGCGCCCGAGCGCCTCGTCAATCCTTTGGCGCCGGAAATCCATTCGATCCTCACCGTGCCGCGCACCGGACTTCTCAGTATCTCGGCGATCGTCACCGTGTGGAGCGCCATGGCCGGCGTCGACAGCATCCGTGTCGGGCTCAACCGCGCCTATGATCTGAGGGAAACCCGCAGCTTCTGGGTTTTATACTTGCAGAGCGTATTGTTCGTCGTTTTCGCCGCGATCGTCCTGCTTGCCTTTGCGTTGTTGATCGTCTTCGGTCCGGTGATCCTGGTCACGATCGATGCCTATGCGCCGGGCATACGCGGGAGTTTCGATGAACTCGACCGCTGGCGTTTTCCGATCGCCATACTGCTCCTTACGAGCTGGCTCTTGATCTGCCACCGCGTATTGCCTGCCAAGCAACTGACCATTCGTGAGGTCCTGCCCGGGGTGCTTCTCACCGTCTTGGTGTGGATTATCCTCTCGGTCGCCTATTCGATCTATCTTGTGCGTTTCAGCGCCTTCGTCTCGACCTACGCCTCGCTATCGGGCCTCTTCGCGGCGATGTTCTTTCTCTATCTCGCCGCGCTGGTGCTGATCTTCGGCGGCGAAGTGAACCGTGTCATCGCCATTCACGGCGAGCCTCGCTCCCCGCCAAATCCGGATCCTTAGGCGCGCGACGCCTCGATCGCATCGTCGAAGGTCCTCAATCCCGGCCGCGGCGCCGACACCAGCACCGCCATGTTGCCCGGGCGATGTTCGTTCTTCCACATCTTCATGTGGGCTTTCGGGATGTCGCGCCAGGCATAGACGTCCGACATGCAAGGGTCGATGCGCCGCGCGATGACGAGCTTATTGGCATTGGAGGCCTGCATGAGATTGGCGAAATGCGAGCCTTGCACGCGCTTCTGATGCATCCAGAGGTAACGCGCATCCATCGTCAGATTATATCCGGTCGTTCCGGCGCAGATCACCACCATGCCGCCGCGCTTTACGACGAAGACGGAAACCGGAAACGTCGATTCGCCTGGATGCTCGAAGACGATGTCGACATTATTGCCCTTGCCGGTGAAGACCCAGATCGCCTTGCCGAAATCGCGCACGCCTTTCAGCCAGTCATTGTACTCGGGCGAGCCGACCGGCGGCATCTGGCCCCAGCACGAATAGGTCTTGCGGTTGATGACTCCCTTGGCGCCGAGCTGCATCACGAAATCGCGCTTGTCGTCTTCCGAGATGATGCCGATGGCATTCCCGCCGGCCGTGGCGATCAATTGCACCGCCATTGAGCCGAGGCCGCCCGATGCGCCCCACACCAGGACATTCTGGCCGGGCTTCAATGTGTGCGGGCGGTGGCCGAAGAGCATGCGATAGGCGGTGGCGAGTGTGAGCGTGTAGCAGGCCGACTCTTCCCACGTGAGATGTTGCGGCCGCGGCAGAAGCTGGCGCGCCTGCACGCGTGCGAACTGGGCGAAGGATCCATCCGGCGTCTCGTAACCCCAGATGCGCTGGCTCAGCGAATACATCGGGTCGCCGCCATTGCACTCCTCGTCGTCGCCATCATCCTGATTGCAGTGGACGACGACTTCATCGCCAACCTTCCACCGCTTCACCTTGGCGCCGACCTTGTAGACGATGCCCGAGGCATCGGAGCCCGCTATGTGATAGGGATTCTTGTGCCCGTCGATCGGCGAGATCGGCTTGCCCAACGCCGCCCACACGCCGTTGTAATTGACGCCCGCCGCCATGACGAGAATGAGCACCTCGTCCTCGCCGATCTCCCATGTCGGGACGGCTTCGACCTGCATGGCGCTGTCCGGGGGACCGTGCCGGTCCTGCCTGATGCACCAGGCATACATCCGCGCCGGAACATGCCCCAAGGGCGGAATCTCGCCGATTTCGTAGAGATCCTTGACCGGACCGTTCTCGTTGGCGGGCTGGCTCTGGGCTGGGACGGACATGGTGGTCTTCCTTCTTCGGGCACCTGACCCTAGCGCATACCGCAGCGCAACAAAAGCCGCCAGCACGGACCAAACTCAACCTAAGGGCTTAGCACCCCATTTACCCCTTCGCGTTATTATCCGCGGCAATTGCGGGCATAGGCGGGCGCTTTGCGCAAAAAGCGATGATGGACGGCCTTTTCAAGCGGGACTGGTTTGGCTGGATCCCGGATCTCTCGCCATGGCTCTACCTGCCCTCGCAGACGGTTGCCATTTCCGCGGTCTTTGCCGGGGCCGGAACCGCCATCCTCAGCAAATACACCGCCGACCTCGGCCATCTCAGCATCCCTATAAAATACGGGACATTGTTTATTGCAGCCCTGCTCACCAACTGGCTGTTGAGCGATGTTCGCCTGCCGCTCGACGCCGACCTCCAGGCCCCGATCATCTATGCTTTCATCGGTATCACCGTGGCGGGCCTTGGCCTGATGATCCTGCTGCGCCGGGAGCGCGCCTAGCTGGGCTTCCTGTTGCGCCGCAACATCGGCCATGCTTCGATGCGGCAGCAACCAGGACTTAATTATGTCGAGCGATGAGGCGCGCCAGCGCGATAAGCCGTGGATTTTCCGCACCTATGCGGGACATTCGACCGCCCGCGACAGTAACGCGCTATTCCGCACCAACCTGGCCAAAGGCCAGACCGGCCTTTCGGTCGCCTTCGATCTGCCGACCCAAACCGGTTACGACCCCGACCATGTGTTGGCTCGCGGCGAGGTCGGCAAGGTCGGCGTCCCGGTTTCCCATATCGGCGACATGCGGGCCTTGTTCGAGACCATTCCGCTCGCCCGGATGAACACCTCGATGACCATCAATGCGACCGCCGCCTGGTTGCTCGCGCTTTATGTCGCGGTCGCCGACGAACAGGATATCTCGCGCGGTACACTTGCCGGCACCACCCAGAACGACATCGTCAAGGAGTATCTGTCGCGCGGCACCTATGTATTCCCGCCGGCACCATCCTTGCGACTGATCGCCGACACGATCGCCTTCTCATGTCGCGAACTGCCGAAATGGAATCCAACCAACATCTGCTCCTATCACTTGCAGGAAGCGGGCGCGACGCCGGTGCAGGAATTGAGCTATGCGTTGGCGACCGCGATCGCGGTGCTCGATGCAGTCAAGGCCTCCGGCGCGGTTTCGCCGCACGAGTTTCCGCAAGTCGTCGGGCGCATATCCTTCTTCGTCAATGCCGGCGTCAAGTTCATCACCGAACTTTGCAAACTGCGCGCCTTCGCCGAATTGTGGGACGAGATCTGCCGCGAACGCTATGGCATTGAAGATGAGAAACTGCGCCGCTTCCGCTATGGCGTGCAAGTGAACTCGCTTGGCCTCACCGAACAGCAGGCCGAGAACAACGTATATCGCATTCTCCTCGAAATGCTCGCAGTGGTGCTCTCGAAAAATGCCCGCGCCCGCGCCGTGCAACTGCCGGCCTGGAATGAAGCGCTTGGGCTTCCGCGGCCCTGGGATCAGCAATGGTCGTTGCGCATGCAGCAGATCGTGGCATACGAAACCGATCTTCTCGACTACGGTGATATTTTCGACGGCTCGCCGGTCATCGCCGCCAAGGTCGAGGAATTGAAAGCGTCGGCGCGGGCGGAACTCGCCAAGGTGCTTGCCATGGGTGGCGCGATGGCCGCCATCGAAAACGGCTATATGAAGCGCGAACTCGTCAAATCCATTACCGCGCGCCTTCGCGCCATCGAGACCGGCGAGACCGTGGTCGTCGGAGTCAATGCATTCACCGAAAGTGAGCCATCGCCGCTTTCGAGCGGCGATGGCCAGGCAGTGCTCACCGTCTCCGACAATGTCGAATATGACCAGATCGAGCGCCTCAAGGCCTGGCGTTCGGCACGCGATGCGTCTGCGGTGAAGACGGCATTGGCACAATTGAAGACGGCGGCGGCCGAGGGTCACAACATCATGGACGCCTCGATCGCCTGCGCCAGGGCGGGAGTCACGACCGGCGAATGGGGTGAAACTTTACGAGCGCAGTTTGGCGAGTATCGCGCGCCGACCGGCGTGAACCTCGCCATCGCCGCCCAATCCGCGCAATCGCTGGACGACGTCAAAGCGGCGATCGCCGCGCTCGCGGCGCGCCTTGGAACCAATGTGAAGTTTCTCGTGGGCAAGCCCGGGCTCGACGGCCATTCCAACGGCGCCGAGCAGATCGCGGTTCGCGCCGCCGAATGCGGTTTCGAAGTCACCTATGACGGCATCCGTCTGACACCCGAACAGATCGTCGCGGCGGCGCGTGAACAGGGCGTCCATGTCGTCGGCCTCTCGATCCTCTCCGGCTCGCATGTGCCCTTGGTGCGCGAAACCATGCAGCGCCTGCGCAACGCCGGGCTTGGCCATGTGCCGGTCGTCGTGGGCGGCATCGTACCGGAAGCCGACGCATTGGTTCTGAAGCAGCTCGGCGTTGCCAAAATCTATACGCCAAAGGACTTCGATCTCAATCGCATCATGATGGACGTGGTGCAGTTGATCGGCGATCGCAGCACCGCGCCACCCGAGGAGAAGCGCGCTCGCAGCGCCTGACCTGGCCTTGGCCGCGATCCTCATCACAATCCTTCCCGTCTTCAGCCTGATCGCGATCGGCTTCGTCTCGGCCAAGACGCGTTTCATCGGCACCAGCGCGACCCAAGGCTTGAGCCTTTTCGTGTTCAACCTGGCGCTGCCCGCGCTCCTCTTTCGCACCATGGTCTTGATGGAACCGCAAGGTGCCGAGCTTGTGCCTTTGTGGATCGGCTATTTCAGCGGCCTGGTGCTGGTGTGGATTGCGGCATCGATTGCCGCGCGTTTCGTGCCGGCGCTCAGTGGTGGCGGCGGCGCATCGGCCGCGATGTCGGCGACCTTCGGCAATGTCGTAATGCTGGGCCTGCCTTTGACGCTCTCGCATTTCGGCGAAGCGGGAATGGTGCCGGCCTCCTTCATCGTCTCGGTGCATGCACCGATCTTGTGGCTCGCGGCGACATTGCATTTCGAAACAGCGCGCCAAGGCAAGGCGCCGTCAATCCTGCGCCTGCTTGGCCAACTTGCGCGTGAATTTACCCGCAATCCGATCGTGCTTGCCTTGGTTCTCGGCTCGGCCTGGCGTGCGAGCGGGCTAGGCCTTCATCCGGTCATCGACCGCACATTCGAACTACTTGCCGGCGCTGGCGTGCCGGCAGCCCTTGTGGCGCTCGGCTTGTCGCTGGCCGGCTATAGTCTCAAAGGCCAGGCGAACGGCATTGCCGTGCTGATCGTCCTCAAGATGATCCTGTTGCCGATCGTCATCTGGATCTTCACCACCAAACTCGTCGGTCTGCCGCCCCTATGGGTAGAAGTCGCCGTACTGATCGCCGCCATGCCGACCGGCGCCAATGCCTATCTCTTCGCCCAGCGTTACGAGACCGCGGTCCCGGCCGTATCAGGCGCGATAGCCGTCGGCACCGCCTTCGCGCTCCTTACTTCCGCAGCTTTGTTGTGGTTGATTGACGCCGGCTTGATCTAGCGCGGCAGCACGACCCAATAATCGAGTTCAAGGATGACACCCGGCTTGTCGGGCGTGGCTTCGTTTGTCGGATAGTCGTGGCACGGCAGGTCGCGCGTGGCCCGCGTCATGACCCGCAAGGCGCCGAGACCGGCACGTTCGGGCAGCGGCGCCGCCTCCCGGATTTCCGACCAGGCGAAGACCGTGCCGCCGGCAAACAATGGTGCCACATGGCGGCCACCATTGATCGCTGCGATGTGAAACGCATTGCCAAGCCCATTGAAGCCTAAGGCGCGCGCCAGCGAGATGACATGGCCGCCATAGATGAGCCTGCGTCCAAAGCGACCCTGCGCCTCGGCAAATTGATTGAAATGTACCCGGGCGGTGTTCTGATAGAGCCGCGTTGCCAGCATGTGCTCGGCCTCTTCGACCGTCATGCCGTCGCCATGGTCGATCTTTTCGCCTACCGCATAATCGGAAAGGCGCATTGTCGAGCCTGAAAGCGCATCGTCCCAATGCGCCATGTCGAGTGGAGGCAAAGCCTCGCCAAGCTCACTGGCGGCGAGCGATGTGCGAAGCTCAGGGACCACTGCGGGTGGCGCCTTCGATACTTCATCGCGCTTTCGCACCATCACCCAGCGGACATAGCTCAGGACGGTCTCGCCATTCTGATTTTGGCCGCGCGTGCGTACATAGACCGTGCCGGTTTTGCCGTTGGAATTTTCCTTGAGGCCGATGATTTCGGAGTTGGCCGATAGTGTGTCGCCTGCAAAAACGGGTTTCAGGAAGCGGCACTCGGCATAGCCGAGATTGGCGATGGCATTGAGCGAGATGTCCGGCACCGTCTTGCCGAAGACCATATGGAAGACGAGGAGATCGTCGATCGGTGCCGAAGGATAACCGATCGCTTTGGCGAAACTGTCGGCTGACTGCACCGCAAAGCGCGCGCCGTAGAGCGCTGCATAAAGCGCCCGGTCGCCATCGCCAATGGTACGCGGCGTCGCGTGGCGGATCACTTGGCCGAGCCGAAAATCTTCAAAGTAGTTGCCGGGATTGTTCTTGTTCATGCGGCGACTGCCTCGGAAATGCTGATGATGCGTTCCGCCATGGCGAGATGCAAGCGTTCGACCATGCGGCCTTCGAGTTTGATCACGCCCTTGGTTGCATTCTCCGGAAGCGCAAAAGCCGCAACAACCTTTCTTGCCCACGCGATCTCGACCTCGGAGGGTGAAAAGACCGCGTTTGCCGTCGCCACCTGGTCGGGATGGATCAGTGTCTTGCCGTCCATGCCGAGGGTGCGGCCCTGCTCGCATTCGGCGCGGAAGCCCACCTCGTCCTTGAAGTCGTTATAGACGCCGTCGATGACGTCGATCCCGTAGGCGCGCGCCGCAAGCACCGCCATCGACAATGCCGGAACCAGCGCAAACCGTCCAGCCGACGGTTGACCATGCATTTCCTTGACGAGATCATTGGTGCCGAGCACCAGGCAATCAAGCCCGTTGGCTTCATGGGACGCAACCATGTCGCGAAGGTTGAAGATCGAAAGCGGCGTTTCGATCATCGCCCAGATGCGGGTCTTGCTGCCGCCGCCTGATCCAAGGAATAGCTGTGCGGCATTGGCAAGATCATGGACGTCGTTGAGTTTCGGCACCAGGACGGCGTCAGGGGCGGCCTTGGCTGCCATTGCCATGTCCTCCGTGCCCCAAGAGGTGAAGAGGCCGTTAATGCGAATGATCACTTCGCGCTTGCCGAAGCCGCCCGCCGCGACAGCCGCCGCCACGCGCTCCCGCGCAGCCTCTTTTTCCTCGGGCGCGACCGAATCCTCAAGGTCAAGGATCAGACAGTCTGCGGCGATCGACTTCGCCTTTTCCAAGGCCCGCGCATTGGCGCCCGGCATATAGAGAACGCTGCGGCGAGGTCGAAACGGCATGTGAAACTCCAGTGAGCCGAGCCGAACCTAACCGCACGCCAGGCACCTGTCATGCCCGACTTTTAGCAAGGCCTTGCCGCGCCGGGGCCGCTACGGCTAAGTCGGGGATATGCAGCATTTTGACATCGTCATCGTCGGAGGCGGCGTGGTCGGCAGCGCCACCGCCTATTATCTCAAGAAGCATGGCTTCAAGGGCTCGGTCGCCATCATCGAGCGCGACACGACCTATGGCTATTCCTGTACGGCGCGTTCGGCCGGCGGTTTGCGCCAGCAATTCTCAACGCCTGAGAACATCGCGCTGTCGCTTTTCGGATTGAAGCTCGTCCGTAATCTCGAACAGGAATTCGGCGCCGGCGCCGATGTCGGGTTTCGCGAACAGGGCTACCTCATCCTCGCCTCACGCGAGGGCGTCGGTGTGCTAGAGGAGAACCACCGCATACAGATGGCGAATGGTGCAGACAATGTCCTCCTCGATACCAAGGGCCTCAAGGAAACATTCCCCTGGATCGAGACCGATGGCCTGACGCTCGGCTGCTTCGGGCGCAAGGGCGAGGGCTGGCTTGATCCTTATTCATTGATGACGCTGTTGCGCAAAGCCGCGGTGGCGCTGGGCGTGAATGTCATTCCGGGCGAAGTCAAAGCCGTGTCGATCTCCGATGATCGTGTGAAATCCGTCACGCTCGCCGATGGCAGCGCCATCTCATGCGGAACACTGGTCAATGCCGGAGGCGCCGGCGCCGGTGCGCTTGCAAAATTGGCCGGTATCGATCTGCCTGTCGGACCGCGCAAGCGCTATGTCTATGTGCTGGACTGCCCGGCCGCGACCGATGAACTTCACAAAGCGCCATTGTCGGTCGACCCGTCAGGCATTTGGTTTCGGCCCGAAGGCAAGCATTTCATCACCGGGCTGTCGCCGGAAGAACACGAGGAGCCGAGTGAACTCGACTGGGAAGTCGATTACAATTGGTTCGAAGAGCGCATCTGGCCGGGACTCGCCGCGCGCGCCCCCTTGCTCGAAGCCGTCAAGGTCATCAATGCCTGGGTCGGGCATTATGATTACAACGCGCTCGACCAGAATGCGGTGATCGGCGCGCATCCCCGTATCAAGAACTTCTATTTCGGCAACGGATTTTCCGGCCACGGCTTGCAGCAAGGCCCTGGTGTTGGCAATGCGCTTGCCGAACTCATCATCGATGGCGCCTTCAAGACGAAAGATTTCACCTGCTTCGGCTATGAGCGCATCGCCGCGGGCGAACCGCTCTTCGAAAAGAACGTCATCTGAATGTCGCCGACGCCCGCGGTCTTGGTGATTTCCTCGCAAGTCGCCGCAGGTCCGGTGGGCGCGTCGGCTGCGGCACCGGCGCTTCTATATCTAGGTATCGTACCCGTTATCGTTCCGACAATCCTCCTCAGCAATCATCCAGGCCACGGCCGCCCGAACGGCATGAGCATCCCGGCGATGACGATCACTGCGATGCTCGCCAGATTGGCGGAGCTTGGGTTTCTTGCCAGGTGCAAGTGCATCCTCACCGGATACTTTGCCAATGACGAACAAGCAGGCGCTGTCGCAGACTTCATTGCCGCGCATCGTGCAACGCATGCCGATTGTTATTATCTGTGCGATCCTGTCGTCGGCGATGATGACGAGCTTTATGTGAAGCCGGAAGTGGCCGAAGCGATCCGCGATCGGCTCATACCGCTGGCGCAGGGCCTCGCTCCCAATGCTTTCGAGGCAGGATGGCTGTCGGGAGTTTCCATACATTCGCTTAATGACGCCCAACGCGCGGCGCGGCACTGGCCCGACAAGGACGTCATCGTGACGTCCGTTCCTGAAGGCGATGATCGGCTCACGACAGCCGTCTTTGGTCGCAATGGGAATTGCGTCGTCAGCCGTCCGCGGCTTGCGCATGTGCCTCACGGCACTGGCGACCTGTTGAGCGGCCTTGCTGCCGGGCATCTTGCGAGTGGCGAGACGATCGCACAGGCACTGCCCGCCATCATGGCCACGCTCGATCGGGTCATCGCCGCGAGCCGGGGAAGCGACAGTCTCGATCTGGCGCGAGGTCTTAAATCGTGACCGTTATCGGCGTCGACGGCTGCAAGGGCGGCTGGATCGCGGTTGCGTGGGAGGGCGATCTCTCCACGACACCGCAAGCGCATGTAGTCCCGCGTTTCGCCGATGTCATCGCCATGGCTGCCGAGATCATCGCTGTCGATATCCCGATCGGGCTTCCCGATATCGCGCATAATGGCCGGGGCTGCGATGGCGAAGCGCGCCGAAGGCTCAAGGGCAAGGCATCGAGTGTGTTTCCGGCACCGGCCCGTCCGACGCTGCTTGCGCGCGATCATGGCGAGGCCTCGGCGATCAACCGGAAATTCTCCGACCCTAGTCATGGCATTTCGGCACAGGCTTACAATATTCTTGCCAAGATCGCCGAAGTCGATGCCCTGCTCTCGCCAGACCTGCAGAGTCGCGTATACGAAGTTCATCCTGAACTCTGCTTCTACGCGATGAATGGTGATACGAGCGTGCGCGAGAAGAAGCGCGAATCGGATGGCCAGGAAAGGCGGATAGCGCTCTTGCGCGCGAATGGTTTTCCCTTCGATCGCATGAAACACCCCACGACGCTGCGCCGGCATTGGGGCCTGGACGATCTGATCGATGCCTGCGCTTGCGCCTGGTCCGCCAGGCGTATTCGCGATGGACTGAATCTGAAACTATTGGCCGATCCGCCATTCGACGGGAGAGGCTTGAGAATGGAGATCAACGCATGATTTCTCGCGCCGATATCGAGCGCACCGCCACCCGCATCGGCCGGCATATCCGCCGCACGCCGGTGATCGACATCGCCATGCCGCAGGTAAGCCGTCCCGTGGCGCTCAAGCTTGAGCTCTTCCAGCACACGGCGTCGTTCAAGGCACGCGGCGCCTTCGCCAATCTCGCCGGCCGCCAGATTCCAGAACCCGGGATTGCTGCGGCCTCGGGCGGCAATCATGGCGCGGCGGCAGCCTTCGCGGCGCGCGAATTCGGCGTTCCGGCTCGCATCTTCGTGCCGATGCTGGCTTCGCCCGCCAAGGTCGCACGCATCCGCTCATACGGCGCGGCGATCGACCAGGATGGTCCGACCTATTACGAGGCGCTGGACAAATGCCTAGCCTATGTCGCGGGATCCGGCGCGCTTAACGTTCATGCCTATGACGAAGAGCCGACATTGCTGGGACAAGGCACGATCGGCCTCGAGATCGAAGAGCAGGTTCCCGGACTTGATACTCTGCTCGTCGCGGTTGGCGGTGGTGGCCTGATCGGTGGCATCGCGGCTTGGTTCCATGGCAAGGTCAAGATCGTCGCCGTCGAGCCCGAGACCTGCAATTCACTGCACGCGGCCATGATGGCGGGCGAGCCGGTGCGCGTGACACCCTCCGGCATTGCTGCGGATTCGCTCGGTGCAAGTCTCGCCGGCAAGCTCATGTTCCCGATCGCCAAGGCCTATGTCGACAGCGTCGCGTTGGTGAGCGATGCCGATATCCGCAACGCCCAGCGTAACCTGTGGGAGAGCTTGCGGCTGGTTACCGAACCCGGCGGCGCGACCGCCTATGCAGCGCTTCTTTCAGGCAGCTACCGGCCGGCAGAGGGCGAGCGCGTTGGCGTTCTCATTTGTGGCGGCAACACCGAGCCCGAGACTTTCGCAAAGGTGATTGCTGGAGAGGCATGATGCCCCTCCAGCACCAGGATCACATCACCTTGAGGCGGCTCACCATCGACATGTGCGCACGCTTCATTTCG
>JAESFU010000479.1_pt1 | contig 20802 bp, 20 predicted proteins | sample 9269461 | NCBI WGS metagenome assembly JAESFU01 (sample SAMN14502556, study PRJNA617107) | algae metagenome | isolation source: Stenomitos rutilans HA7619-LM2 and co-occurring heterotrophs from cave walls | place: USA: Waikapalae cave, Hawaii | collected 2009-07-28
CTGCAGGAAGAGCGCTACTTTTATGTTGTGCTTTTTTAATAGTGAGGTAGAATCGTACACCTGTTGCACGGTAGTCCCTTTGTCCATTGCGTCCAGAATTTTCTGCGAACCTGATTCAGCACCTACCCAAATTGTTTCTGCTCCTGATTGAGACAATGCAAGCACAGTGTCCTCATCCGTCAGCAGATCAACCCGCGATTGAATTTTGTATCGGAAGCGAAGACCTCGCCGCTGTGTCTCGTCGCGAAAGCCCTCTACCCAGCCCGGCTTCAGTCCGAAAATGTCATCGCACATCCAGAAATGATCGGGTTGAAACTGTTCGATCAGATATGCGATCTCGTTGGCTACGTGCTGCGGTGTTCGCGAAGTATAGCGATTGCCATAAATAGGTTTCGCGCACCAGTTGCACTTATAAGGACAGCCGCGAGTGGTTGCGATGTTGAGCGAAAAATACCCGTGATGCTTTTTCCAGATTGATCGATAAGACTCAATATCGATCAGGTCCCATGCGGGAATAGGTAATGTATCGAGATCGCGCATAATCGATCGGGGCCGCGTGGCAATCATGCCGTTGTCCTTTTTATAGGCGATCCCCGCAATCTGCTCTGTGTTTTTGTTTTGGGACAATGCTTCCAGCAGCTCGCGCAAGGTCTCCTCTCCTTCTCCCTTCACAACAAAGTCCACATCATTTTCAAAATACTTTTCGGCATGATCGGTGGCATCCGAACTTGAAACGATTACCGTACAGCCCTCTCGCTTGCCGATCTTTGCCATTTCAAAAGCGGCCTCGCGCATCACGGTAAGGCACATCTTGGTGAGGTAGTTAAAGCCGTCGTCGTAGATAACCAGGTATTGTGGTTTGTGCTTCCGGATCGGATCGGCGATTTCAGCAGCAGAATCCTTTAAAGCAGCATCCCACAGCGATACTTCAAATCCGGCTTCGCGCATCACAGCCGCCGCCAGAATGGTCGCCAGTGGAGGATATGGTTGTTTGAAGCGCCATTGCTTGGCGTCGAGCTTGTAGAAGTATGAATGTGTAAAAAGTATACTGCCTTTCATGTCCCTGCTATTTTCCATCGCGCTGCGCATAGTCCATCCATGCTATGTTGAATTGTTTGCAAAAAGCCCCTAGCCGCTGCTGGTGTTGTTCAATTACTCTCCGCTGAAAATGCTTCGGATGATTTTTTGAGGCATACGTTTTTGTTTTAAAAGCTACCTTGAAATCCGGAGACGACAATGATTTTTGATATAGGGTGTCCCATCGCTTTTGGGTCATCTTCATAAAATGTCGCTCCCAAAAATTTCCACCCAGCAAATTAATCGCACATTCAAGAAGTGATTGAGCGATACGTTTTTTTGGAACCGGCAAGTGTGTCGAGCGGCGTTGTTTGAAATTTGGAAAGAATGCGTGCAGCCACGAATTTTTCTCCAGAAGCTGCTGATACAGCAAACCATTCTGAAAGGGAATAACCGTGGCCAGTTCGGTTGCCGTAAAAATATTTTTCTCCTCTATTTCAAGATGATCGGAATCAACAAAATAATTGACGCAGAAGTGTTTGTGTGAGTTGGAGAGAAAAACCCGCTTGTACATCACCAGAATCATGCGCGCAATCCATAAACGGCCTGGTTGCGTAACAATGAAGAAGTCAAGGTCAGAACGTTCGTCCATATAACCTTTGGACAACGACCCGGATCCCATCACCGCCCGCACAAAAGGAAACCGGGAAATGAATTTCGCCTGTTGCTCCGCGAGTCTCATCATCTCTTCTGCTTTGCAATTGCCCTGAACTCTTCTTGGAATCCACTCGGGTTTGTTTTGCGCCGTAAAGAACTCATCGAACTGAAACAGGTATTTCTGTTCGGTCAGATTTTGCAGTTCCGTAAGCACGTCTTTTTCTGTAACGTGATTGGTGGGCAGAAAGCGATAGACTTCTTCTGACGTTAACGGATATGAAAAAATGTCGTAATACAACACCGTGTGCAGAATACTTTCTCCAAGCGGTTTCAGGGCGTTATGGTGCGTAACGCTACTCATGCCTGATTTGCAAATTGAAGTAAGGTGCGCTGGTTGAAATGCTCCCGCTCCGCGTCGTTTGTCCAGCCCCACTTGTTAAAATATTTGATGGCACTTTGAATATGCCGCAGCAGCAGCAAAAAATTGTTGTACGAGCTCTTGTTGTATTGATGATAAATGGTGGCGTGCGGATAATATACCGTGCGATAGTATTGATGAATGCGGCGGGTCAGGTCTATGTCCTCCGTGTAGAGAAAGAAACGCTCATCAAAGAGCCCCACTTTCCGCAACGCTTCTGTCCGCAGAAACATAAAGCATCCGGATAGAAACGGCGCATCGATAACTTTACTGTAGTCGGACAGCTGTAATTCATATTGCAGGTTGTGAGCCGATTTCAGAAAACCTAAAAACCGTCGGGCAATCAGTGTTTGTGGCGAAGGCAACAGTTTGCAGAGATGCTGCAGACGTCCGTCGGGATACAGCACTTTGGGCATGACGTGTCCTACATGCTCATGCTCCTCCATAAAATTGTATAACCGTGTTATCACATCCGCATCAAAGTATACATCCGGATTTAATACAACATGATAACGTGAGGTTTCAATAATTTTATTGAGAACGATATTATGGCCGGCACCAAAACCTATATTTTTTTCATTGCGGAAATACTTGATGCGTTTGTTATGTACCAGATACTTGAGTGCATCGGTTGGTGAATTGTCAATGATATATAACGTGGAATGTTCAGTACCCTGCAAGAAGCTACAGATTACCCGGGCCAGCATCGCGGGCGGGTTCTTGTAAGTAACAATAGAAGCACTGAGATCTTCCATGTGTTTGAATAACAAATTACAGTTGAGAGGTTTTCTTTTATGTGCCTGAACACACTTTCAATCAATGTTTGAAATTCCGGAAAAAGGGTAGAATTTTATCCGCTGCGTATGTCACTTAAACCGTGACTGGCAAAATGAACGAAAAAGGAGACAGCCATTCTTGTATAGAACTTTGATCATCAACCAGAAACCCCTAAAACAGTATCATGAACCTCATCAGAACCTTTGACGATTATCAGGAACAGTATAAAAAAAGCGTGGAGCATCCGGAGAATTTCTGGAGCGATGTGGCAGGCAACTTTCTGTGGCGTAAGAAATGGGACAAGGTTCTTGAGTTTGATTTTAATAAACCCGAAGTAAAATGGTTCATCAATGGCAAGTTGAACATTACCGAAAACTGTATCGATCGCCATCTGACCAATCACGCCAACCGTACTGCCATCATCTGGGAACCAAACAATCCAAACGATTCGGCAAAACATATCACATACCAGCAACTGTACGAAGAGGTGTGCAGGACCGCGAACATGCTGAAAGCAAATGGCGTGAAGAAGGGCGATCGCGTCTGTATTTATCTGCCCATGATTCCCGCACTGGCGTATGCGGTGTTGGCGTGTGCCCGTATCGGTGCTGTCCATTCAGTTGTGTTTGCGGGTTTTTCCGCCAAGTCTATTGCCGATCGTATCCAGGATGCAGGGTGTAAAATAGTAGTCACCAGTGATGGTGCTTATCGTGGCGACAAAAGCATTAACCTGAAGGGCATTGTCGATCAGGCATTGGAGAGTTGTCCTGGTGTGGAACGGGTAATTGTGGCTGAGCACGTAAAGACTTCGCCACCCATGAAGACAGGCCGCGATGTATGGTGGCATGATGAAATCAAAAAGACAGCCGCTGATTGTCCTGCAGAAGAAATGGACTCTGAGGACATGCTGTTTATATTGTACACATCCGGCTCCACCGGCAAGCCCAAGGGCATGGTGCATACCTGCGGCGGGTATATGGTATACACCAACTATACTTTTCGCACCGCATTTCAATATCATGAAAACCAGGTGTACTGGTGCACGGCCGACATCGGCTGGATAACAGGACATTCTTATATTCTCTACGGACCGCTCTCCGCGGGTGCCACCACCGTTATGTTTGAAGGCGTGCCATCGTGGCCCGACTTCGGCCGATTCTGGCAGGTGATCGAGCGGCATAAAATAAACATCTTCTATACCGCACCAACAGCCATCCGCTCCCTGCAGCAGGCACCGCTCAGCTTTGTGGAAAAGTATGATTTATCGTCGCTGAAAGTTTTAGGCAGTGTGGGCGAACCCATCAACGAAGAAGCCTGGAACTGGTATCACGAACACATCGGCAAAGGCCAATGTCCTGTTATCGATACCTGGTGGCAAACTGAAACCGGTGGATTTATGATTTCACCCATTGCCCACGTTACCACCCTTAAACCGGCGCATGCAACCTTGCCGTTGCCCGGCGTACAACCCGCGGTGATGAATGAAAGTGGACAAGAGCTTGCCGGCAACAACATAGAAGGAAGGCTCACCATTAAATTTCCCTGGCCGTCGATGGCGCGCACAATCTATGGCGACCACCAGCGCTTCCGGGACACATACTTTTCCACCTTTCCGGGCAAATATTTTACAGGCGATGGCTGTCGCAAGGATGCCGACGGATACTACCGGATCACAGGCCGCGTGGACGACATTATCATTGTATCGGGACACAACCTGGGCACGGCAGAAATTGAAAACGCCATCATCGAACATCCCGCCGTGGTGGAGACCGCCGTCGTGGGCTACCCGCATGATATAAAAGGAAATGCTGTGTATGCTTTTGTTATCTGCTACGAAAAACCAAAAGATGAAGAGAAGCTTCGAAATGAAATTAAAGATACCGTGTCCAAAATAATAGGACCCATCTCCAAGCCGGATAAAATTCAATTCGTGAGTGGTCTGCCCAAAACACGTTCCGGCAAGATTATGCGAAGAATTTTAAGAAAAGTTGCCGAAGGCGATACGTCAAATCTGGGTGACATTACCACACTTTTAGATCCTGGCGTAGTGGAGGAGATTAAAGCCGGAGCTTTGTAAGAGTATAGAAATAATGGAGACGTGGCCATGGGACAAATACAGGGCCACGCCTTATTGCTATTTATTTGATTATCATTCAGAATCTGTTTTGAAATGTGATTTGATAGCATTTCAGATGTATTCATAATGCAAGTGAAATATCCCTGAACAAAGGACAGTAATATTACTTTTTTGTTTAGTTGATTTTTGAGATGAAATCGGGACCAGATTTTTTATACCCGAAATCTCAGATCTTTTAGAAGACAAATGTTGATTTTTCCCTTATTGGACAAGGACCTTTAATTAAAGGTTTAAACATGATGAGGTCATCACGAAGTTGTAAAGCTGTTTCTGATTTTTTTTTCCAAACTTTCGGAAAATTAATCAGTCTATGAGAAAATCATTTTGTCTTTTGTTGATGATTGCGATTGTTTTAGGTTAGTGTTGATCCCGCCCCGATCCTTCCAGAAATGGACAAACAACCCGAAATTATTAATGTCGATCCATCAATATTTATTGATTAGCTATGAGCACGTATACAAGTCATATACTACAGTTCTTATTGCTTAATATAATTATTTCAATTGTTGTAATAATTGCAGCTTACAAGTCCTCCATAGTAAGAGACAGGAAAATAGTACTTTACGTGTTAAGTGTAATTGCTCCCTTCATTGGACTTATCTTACTTTTCATTTTTATATATTATCAGAGACGGACCTCAAAGAAAGTAAATTGAATATATCCAGGAAAACACATGCGGTTATTACGATAGTTATCGGAAGCGCAAGCGCGACATACGGATTAAAAGGTTTGCTGGGTGTTGTCAGAGCAATTTCTATTGGACCTTTCGACCGGGGTGATTTAACAAAGGGGTTGCTCCTGTTAGTCTTTTGCTTTGTGATTGCATTCGGGATCATTAAGACAGGACTTGAAGCATGGAGAAGATAGTTTAATCTGACCAGGAATAAACATTCATTTACCCTTATTCTCCCGCATCATTTCAGAATAACCTTGTCGCTTGCTGAAGGCCGTCATGGCCTGCACGATACGTTTGGTTTTTGTAGATGCGGTTTTTGCCTCTTCAATCCATTTGCTGAAATAGCTTTGATGCGAAGGCGCAAGCGACTTGAAAAATTTCAGCGATTCCGGTTCCTCCTTGAGACATTTCAACAGATCCGCCGATAACGGAATCTTGCGGTCATCAAGCTCCAGTTTTATTTTAAGTTTATCGCCCGTAGTTTTTCCGGTTGCTTTACGCATAACGGCATTGATGGGGAGAATAAAATCGCCATCGCCCATGGGCAGGATCGCCGCCTTTTCAAAAGCGTATGCATCCAGCGAACCCTTTACGCGAAAAGAAACTTTGCTGTCTTTCAATTTTACAGCCTGCGCCGCGCTGATTTCAATATACGTCCAGCCAGACTTTTCTCCCATCTTCGTAAATTTCAATATCGTGGCGTTGAACTGAATCATGCGAACAAGTTTACAAAACTTTTTGCCGTTGAGTAAATGTTGTATCGACAACTATTGTAATTACTTCCTATATTAAACGCATTGATTTCCGGATCCAATAATCAGCATCATCATTATGCCACTTGAAGAAGACATCAGACAGCCAAAATTTTCCAGCGAATATCAGAAGGCGAGCATCAACATTCAGTTTACGAGCAGCTGGCTTTACAATCAGAATTCGCTCTACCTGAAAAAATTCGATATTACGCCAGAGCAATTCAACGTGCTTCGGATTTTACGTGGCAGTCATCCCGAGGCCATGATGCTGGCGGACATCACTTCCCGCATGATTGATAAAAGCAGCAATTGTACACGCCTGGTGGAGAAGCTCCGGGTCAAGGGCCTTGTTACGCGCAAACTCTGCGAAGACAATCGCCGGCAGGTAGACATTTCCCTCACCGAAAAAGGCATAACGCTGTTAAAAAAAATCGATATGGAGCCTATGACCGGAATTATGGGCGTCATCACCAAAGCAGAAGCAAAAGAGCTCAATCGTATTCTGGACAAATTGCGCGATTAACGCTGCAGGTTTATTGATACAAATACTTGTATATACAACAATTGTATGAACTTTTAATTATCCGGTACGTTATATCGGTAAAGCATCTCAGGAGGGTGCATTAAACCAAATCATGAAAACAATCTTGCACAAAGCCAACACCCGCGGACACGCGAACCACGGATGGCTCGATTCTCACCACTCTTTCAGTTTTGCCGGGTATTACGACCCGCTGCGAATGAATTTCGGTGCGCTGCGCGTGCTGAACGATGACATCGTGGATGGCGGCAGAGGGTTCGGAACACATCCGCACAATAACATGGAGATTATCTCTATTCCGCTTTCGGGTGATCTGGAACATAAGGACAGTATGGGCAACACCACCGTCATCAAGCAAAATGATGTGCAGATTATGAGTGCGGGCACAGGCGTGTACCATTCGGAGTATAATAAAAACCCGAACGAAAAAGTTAACTTTCTTCAAATCTGGGTATTTCCAAAAGAAGAGGACATTCAGCCGCGCTATGGACAGAAAACTTTTGATCCGGCCGAACGCGTAAACAGACTGCAACAGATTATTTCTGCCGGTAAGAATGATGAAGGGATCTGGATCAATCAGGACGCCTGGTTTTATTTAGGCAAACAGGACAAAGGTATAGAGCTGAACTATACGGTTAAGAGTAAACAATCAGGCATCTATGTATTTGTCATTGAAGGCGATGTAACGATCGGCAACCAGGCTCTCAACAAACGCGATGGTCTGGCAATAACCGATACAGATCAAATCACAATCAAGGCAGACTCAAACGCCGAAGTATTGGTAATGGAAGTTCCGATGATTTAAAACTGTTCCGGGAGGACAGCATCAAGTATGAAAAACAGAACCGTTTCAACCTTACTCTATTCTAATATAGTGGACATGAATGGCATGCCGATCCGCCAGCCGTTTCCTACACAACGCGTCGAGCACATCGATCCCTTTCTGTTGCTGCACCATCACAAACTTGGTGATGGACACCATGAACATTGGGAAGGCGTGGGTGCGCATCCGCACCGCGGCTTTTCGCCGGTAACGTTTATTTTTGATGGAGCCATTCGCCATCGGGACAGCCGTGGTAACGACAGCGTTGTTTCGGCTGGCGGCATTCAATGGATGCACGCCGGTATGGGCATCGTGCACAGCGAACGTCCGGTTGATCCTGAACAACGGATCGAACTGATTCAGTTGTGGATCAATACACCTGCCGCCCATAAAATGGATCAACCTGCTTACATACCGGTTTCCAAAGAGGAGGCACGTGTGTATACGGCGAGCGATGGCCTGGCCACTGCAAATGTTTTTGCGGGCGAGCTGTTGGGACAACGCGGCAAGATCCAGCACGTGAGTCCGGTAAATGCGGCAACACTGGAGCTGAAACAAGGTGCCCGCATAGAGATTCCGCTGCCCGCCGATCACAGCGCATTTTTGTATCTGCTGGATGGCAAGGTTTCCGTTGGTGGCTTTGGACTGGTAGAAGGCCTTCACACTGTAGTGTTGAAACGCGATGGCGAAGGTGTTACAATGGAAGCACTGGAAGACACGCGTGTGTTGTTGATGAGTGCCCGGCCGCTGGATGAACCTGTTGTTTCCTATGGACCGTATGTGATGAACACACAAACGCAGGTAATGGAAGCGATGCGCGATTACCAGATTGGCAAGATGGGAATCCTCATTGAAGAGTAGGAAGTTTTATAATGCAGATTCCGGGTTTTGAATGACTGATGAAGTCTGGCCATTCGAAATCCGGATTTGTGCTTTTTGCTTCTTGTTTACGGATACACGTACTTTGAATGACACAACCGGACACGCATGCAGAAGTCGTCGACGATAGAACATCCTATTTCGGACCTGATGAGAAACAGGAGAAGTTTGCGGGCATTCTCCTCCCAGGCGATAGAGACCGATAAAATCAATTCATTATTTGAAGCTACACGCTGGGCTCCTTCCAGCAGCAATGAGCAGCCGTGGTTGTATATGTATGCCACGCGCAATCAGACGGAGCTTTGGAGCAAATTTTTTGATTGTCTCAATGATGGCAACAAAATCTGGATGCTGGATGCGCCGATGCTCATCGTAAGCCTGGCACGCAAGGTGTTTTCAAGATACGACAGCGAGAATAGTCATGCGCTGTACGACCTCGGCGGTGCCAATGCGTTTCTTTCACTACAGGCGGTGGAGATGGGTTTGCAGGTAAGACAAATGGCCGGTTTCAGTCATAGTCTTGCTAAACAAAATCTGAACATTCCGGACAGTTATCAGCTCGGTGTATTTATGGCGGTAGGTTATCCCGGAGATCCCACGCGCTTGCCGGAAAAACTTCAACTCCGAGAAAGCGCACCACGCGAGCGATTTTTGCAACAGGAGTTTGTCATGAATAAAATATTTGAATGATACCAGAAAGGACAGTTGTTGCCACCATCGGACTTGATCGATACAACACAACGCTCGAAACCGCCACACACGTACTCATGGCCGATGAGCCTGCCACGAAAGGCGGCACCGATAAAGGACCTGAGCCAAATGATTTTCTGCGCATGAGCCTCGCTTCATGCAAGGCCATCACGCTGCGCATGTACGCCGATCGTAAAAAATGGGATGTTCAAAAAATTCATGTTACGGTATCAACCGAGTACCAGGAAGGTAAAACCATTCTTGTAAGTACCCTCGAGATAACCGGAAACATAAATGATGTGCAACGAAAGCGCCTGCTCGAAATCGCCGAAGCCTGCCCCGTGCACAAGGTATTGGCGGGAGAAATAGAGCTTAAAACATTGCTCTGATCGGCGTGGACAAATCGCAGCCATTGCAGGCATATAATTTTAGCCAGACAAAGTTTTGCCGGGAGTGTGTTTAGAGCTTTGTAAAACTGTAATTTGAATCTATGTTATCACGATCGTCCTGGCTGCATTTGCGCATACCATTTTCGTATTACCTCTTTCCGGTTTTTTTCTTCAGCCTGGCAATCTCTCCCAACGTAAGCGAGAAACCGCTGCTCTGGACATTCATCATCATCCACCTCTTTCTGTACCCGGCCAGCAACGGCTATAACAGCTACTTCGATAAAGATGAAGGCAGCATTGGCGGACTGAAAAATCCGCCCAAAGTGTCCAAAGGATTATACTACCTGTCCCTTACCTTCGATCTCATCGCCCTGATCCTGGCGATCGTGCAAATTTCACTCACATTTGCTGTCATGATTTTTATTTATGGCATGGTCTCCAAAGCCTACAGCCACCCTGCTGTGCGGTTGAAAAAATATCCGATTGCCAGCTGGCTGATTGTCTCCTTGTTTCAGGGCATGTTCACCTTCATGATGTGTTACATCGGCATCAACCGCTTTCCGATAGAGACGTTGTGGAAATCATCGGTATGTGTGCCGGCGATATTGAGTACAGCTTTGTTGCTGGGAACCTATCCTATGACACAGATCTATCAACATGAAGAAGATGCCAGACGCGGGGACAATACATTTAGCCGAATGCTGGGCATTCGCGGAACATTTTTGTTTGTAGGTGCCGTATTTGGCATCGTGTCCATCGGATACATACTTTACTTCAACGCTTTCTTTTCTGAAAGTTATGCGTGGGCATTCCTCACAGCATTGCTTCCCGTAGTAACATTTTTCTTTTACTGGTTTCTGAAAGTACTCAGAGACGAATCGAAGGCAGATTTTAAGCATACCATGTGGCTTAACTTTTTATCGGCTACGTGTCTCAACATATTTTTCATCTATCTCTGGATGGATTCTACGAACATCTGGCAAATTTTTTAGGACAAAAAAATTCCGCGTACTTCTATGTTTTCTGTGAGAGAAAATTCTGGCTCACGGAAATCACAGAAGTACACGGAAAATGCAGTGATCTATCAGGCTACTGCGCGACCTGCTTTTTCGAGGAGGGCTTTGGTTGCCTTGATGCCTTCATCTTCGGACAGCACGCTTCCCTCATACTCGATGCCGATGTGACCGGTGTAGCCGGCGGCCTTCACGATATTGAGCATTTTCACATAATCAGTTTCAACGCAGTTGCCATCGGCGTCGAACTCGTGCGTTTTGGCGCTTACGCCCTTTGCATATTTCATCAGCTCTTCCGTGCCTTTGTAGCGATCATATTCTTCCAGGCATTTTGTTTTGGCCCAGCCTTCCGGTGTATTGCTTTCGGGTTTCGTGCGGTTGATGCAGAAGTTACCGAAGTCGGGCAACGTGCCACAATTGGACAGTTGTGTGCCGGCAATCACGCCGCTCAGCCATTGTCCATCGGATGAGAAGCCGCCGTGGTTTTCCACAATTACATTGATACCGCTCTTCGCTGCAAATTCAGAAAGCTGGTGCAGTCCTTCTGTTGCTGCCTTGGCCACATCTTCGCGCTTGCCTTCGCCCGCAGCGTTCACACGAATGGAGTGACAGCCCAGGAATTTTGCAGCTTCAACCCACTTGTAATGATTTTCAACAGCCTGCTTCCGCTTCTTCGCGTTCTGATCGCCAAGCTCCCCTTCGCCATCACACATAATCAGGACACTCGTAACACCAAGATCGTCACAGCGTTTTTTCAGATCGGTCAGGTAAGCCTGGTCTTTTGCCTTGTCCTTGAAGAACTGGTTTACATATTCCACCGCAGAAATACCATACGTGTTTTTGGCGATGGCAGGGAAATCGAGATTTGTAATTTTTTTATCATAAAGCGCTTTGTGCAGCGACCATTCAGCCAGTGAAATTTTGAAAAATAATTCTTTCGGTGCTTCAGGCGTTACAACCTTGGCTGTGTCGGTGGCTTGCGCCGACTCTGATGGCTTGCTTCCACAGGAAGAAAGAAAAGAGGCGCCGGCGGTGGCACTCACGGTAATGAGACCGAGCGAGCGAAGAAATGATCGGCGGGAGGTTTCGTTTTTCATGGTTTATAGTTGTTGGTTGAAGAGAAGGAAGATAGAAAATGATTTCGAGACTCACACCATCGGCAGGGACAAATGGTAAACCAACGACTGTAGTGGACTTGATCGCTCCACCAGCGGGAACTAGAAAACTTCGCCGTGCGTATTTTTAATGATGAGCTTTGCCACCGGTTTTACATACAATGCCAGATTAACAGCAAGATTGGATGATGTAGGGTGTCCAAACAGGCGTTGAATCTGACGCCCGCCCCAAAGTCTCGTGGCAAAAATATTTTTCCAGTGCTGCGCGTATGTCATTTCTAACTGCCCGCGCGAGAAGTTTTTGTTATAATTAAATTCAGTCACCAGCTCACTTGCAATTTTCGCTGCGTGAATTGCCATCGCCATACCATTACCACAGAGTGGCGTAATCATTCCGGCAGCATCGCCCGCCATCAGGATGTGATTGGACACGGGTGACTTTGTTTCAAATGAAATTTCATTGATCACCTCGGGCTTATCAAACAGAAAATCTGCGTGGAGGAAAATATATTTCAACAACGGGTTTTGATAGAGAATCGCTTCCTGCATCGAACCGATGTCCTTATATGTCTTCAGGTTGTCGCGATGCGTGAGGTAACAGATATTCGTTTTGCCGTCTTCGATGTTGCTGATGCCGCAATAGCCACCGGGAAAATTATGAAGCGCAATCAGATCGTCCGGATGTTCGAGCCGCAGGTGATACTTGATCCCGACGTATGGCGATCGCTTTTTAATGAACGACCTGTCCAGCTGCACATCAAGCCTGGAACGCTTGCCATGTGCGCCGATCACAACATCCGCAGTTAATTCTTCCTGTTGTGTCTTTACATGGAATTGATCCTGCTCGAAATGAATGCTTTCAATCTCCGTGTTGAGCCGGAACTCCACACCGGCGCGCAGCGCGTGCTGATATAAAAACTGATCGAATGTAAAACGACTGATGCCGAAGCCGCCCATGTCCAACGGAAGCGTTTCACTTTTGCCTGAAAAACCGGAAAGCTGAAAACGGCTGATTTGTGGAGGCGAGAATTGTTCCGGGTAAACGTCCAGGCTTTTGAGGTACGGCACCGTCTCGTTCGAAATAAATTCACCGCACACCCGGTGAAACGGATATGCCTTCCTTTCAATTACCATACTTGGTATACCAGCCTTGGCAAGGGCAATAGATGCTATAAGGCCTGCCAGCCCGCCTCCGGCGATGATAATGTTCTTCAAATTCAAAAAGCGTTACATACCAGAAAAATCCCCTGAAAGAAATGAAGCCTTCTTTGTAAAATTAAACTGTAATTGATAAATCTCAACGCGTAAATTTTTCGTTTATATACTGCTAATGCCTCCCACCCGTATGGAATCCAATACAAATCTTCCCGCACCCGAAACACTCAACGTGTTGCTCGTTGGAAATAATCCCATTGAATTGGGCAGGATACTTCAGAATATACAACAGGTAAGCGGCCGCAGGATCGTAACGGAAATAGCGTTCGATCTGAAAAGCATTCTGGATCGCCTCGTGCGGTTCAACCCGAATTTTATCTTTATAGACGATAACCTGGGCAAAGCCGAATTGACCGAGACTGTGAATACGCTTTCGCACAACGAAAAAACAAAAGATGTTCCCATCACTGTTCTGAAGAACTCCAACTACCAGGAGTCCATGTATTCGTCCAGCATTCTTGATTATCTGTTAAAGACCAACCTCTCGCCAGAAGCTATCTACAATGCACTGAAGAACTCGCTCAAGTTCAGACGTACGCAGCATTATATCTACCAGGTTTATCAGAAAAGAAAGAAACTGTTGTCCTATTTGTAATTCGCAAGAAACGCTGAGAAATCAGATCTGGTCTTCGAGAAAAAACTCCTTGCGCACGCGCTGTCCCTTCCGGTCGAGCTCAAGCCTCACTTTCTTGTGTGGCCGGCTGTTAAAAAATCCGATTACATGATTCAGGTTCAGCATCTGCGTGGTGATGCCGTTGATGCTCATGATGATATCGCCCGGTAAAATACCGGCTGTGGCGGCTACCGATTCTTTGCGAACTTCAATAATTTCAAACACGTTCAGCTGCGAGCCTTTCGCCTTCACAATGATTCCGCTAAGGTTATAGTGAAATCCTTTTTTGAACGACGCATTTTTTTTGATGTAGATTTCTTCCTGCGGAAAATTGAAGATGACGGTGAAGCGGCTCAGAATCTCGCCACCGACCGATCCATTTCTGAAAACCGATCCTTCTTTCAGCGTATCGTAATAACTGTTCATGTCCGGAAAGTTGGCGATGGCATTCATAAGCCTGTAATTACCAAAGTCAATCGAACGAATCCGCCCTACCTTTCCAACTATTTCGCCGCCGAGTCCGCGGCCAATGGTGCTGCTCACTACTTTTTCGGGAGCGTGTATCCGTGTATCAGTGGAAGGATCGATCATCAGTCCATGGCTGGCACCGGAATCCATGAGGAGCTTGGCATTCATCGTTGTCCCATCCTGTAAAGCAATGGGTGTGATGATGTAAGGCTTGGTGTCCTCAATCTTCATGGGCAGTGTTTGGAACTTCCGTGGCTTGTGAAAGCGATCGGGCGTAGTGAATGTGAGCATCTTGCTTTCATAATCAATGGACACAATGAAACGACTGAACAGTTCGTAGCCAAGAATGCCGTGGACATCTGTCCCTAAATAATTCCGGAGCTCCAGATAATCTTCCGCCAGTACCAGCATGGCATGTCCTTTTCCCTGAATGCCGGGGAGATCGAGCGAGACATTGTTGGTGACGTAAGCATCCACCAGCTTTTCGCCACCGGGACCGGAAATGGTATACTTGCGCGAATAGGGAAGATTTAAAATATCTGTAAATGTTTTCTGTGTGAGAATGGCGGTGCGCACGCCGGTGTCCAATATGAATTTCAGCGGCAGCGAGTTGTTAAGAACAACCGGCACCACCACCAGGTTGTTGTAAACCTCGATAGGCATTTGGACACGTGTGACACCCGGAGGTAACGAAAAGCCCAGTGTTTGAGCTGATGATGTTTTTATGTAAAAAACAAGAATGCAAATTGCCAGCAATTTCCGGAACATACGCGCAGTTACTCCTTTCGGGTTGTTACGTAAGTTAGCGGAATTTAGCTGATGTTGCTAAGCTGTTTCAGCAGTAATTGCTAACAATAATTTTTCTGGGGATGACTCTACCATAAGAAAGTCAAGATTGGATTCGCGAAGAAATCCAGCATCTACCATGTGACGCATCTGTTGTAACAACGGAACAAAAAAATCGGCAGTGTTTAACAGCGCGATCGGCTGTTGAATAAGATTCAATTGTCTCCAGGTGAGAATCTCGGCCAACTCATCCAACGTGCCCCAGCCGCCGGGCATAGCTATAAATGCGTGTGACAAGTCAGCCATTCGTTTCTTGCGCTCGTGCATGGAGTTCACAACCTCGAGCCGCGATACACCACGATGGCCTACTTCGCGTTGCAGTAAAAAATCAGGGATCACACCTATTACTTCTCCGCCATGTTCCATCACGGCGTCTGCCACGGCACCCATCAGGCCAATGTTGCCACCGCCGTAAACAAGGGTGTGACCCTGGGCTGCCATAAGCTTGCCCAGCTCTTTTGCCGCCGCTTCAAACACCGGATTAAGACCCAGTGAGGAGCCGCAGAAAACGCAGATATTCATGAGAATAAAGCGCGCAGGGCGCTTTTAGAACTTATTATCGTGTTTGTTTTTACTCACCGTTCTGTTCGGGAAAATCCAGGGGGAAACAATGGCGAGAATGAAAAGAGCAATTACCACGTAAAAAGGCCACCAATCAAGATTCATAACTTTGCTATTTTTAGGCCTGTAAAAGTAAGGTCTGCGCCAGTATTTTTTAGCAGAAGATTGAAAAATTGTTTTGAATAACGAACTTGGCGCCGAGACCGTAAAACCAGCTATGAAGAAGTTTCTCATTTTCACGGGTATTGCCATTGTTGTTTTGATTGTACTGGGGCAAGTCACCATGTACTACATGAAAAAACAAACCAAGTCGTTCAGCCCTGAAGAAAACGTTGTTTTTAATCAAGGTCCGCTGGCGATCAAGGTCTTTTACAACCGCCCCTCCAAAAAAGAGCGCGAGATTTTCGGCAAGCTCGTGCCCTTTGGCAAGGTATGGCGCACCGGTGCTAACGAAGCCACAACATTCGAAACCAATCAGGACCTGACATTCGAAGGCAAGGTTCTCAAGAAAGGCAAATACAGCCTGTGGACGATTCCCGGCGAAGAGATGTGGTCCATCATTTTCAACAGCGAATTTGGCCAATGGGGTGTAAGCTCAGATGGCGAACCCAACCGCGATCCCGAGCGCGACGTGCTGGCAATCGATGTGCGCTCCGTGCAGCAAGACCGCGTGTTTGAACAGTTTACCATAACCTTTGAGAAGGTAGGCGAAGATGCCGAGATGGTTCTGATATGGGACAAGACACTGGTGGCCGTTCCGTTCTCGTATTAATTTTTCATTATTCAGATTTATACAAGTCCACGCCGTTGGGTTAAATTTTTGAAACGGCGTATACTCTTTCTCATACTCATAATATTTTCTGCCATCGGACAGGCGGCTTATCCAGCGCTCATCCACAATCACTCGCTTTTTCTATAGACAGAATGCTTTCTCCGGAGCAGCGTAAGGCGGGTGAGCTTCATAAACAGGAAGTTGACAACCGCTTCAGGATCGGGACAGGCCGTCCACAAATTCCCTCGCACTTAATTTCCAGGAAATTCTACCAATAAAGAGAATAAAGACATTTAATTCCGCAGGAATCCCCTGTCTGTAGAAAACATCTGACAAACAAAGGAGGCTCCGTAGGAGCCTCCTCTTCATGATAATTATGGATGTGTTCAAGGCTTAATGATGTCCTAACCTGAAATGCCGTCAGATGTAATCCGGCATTTATATCTGTCCTGTTGCTTACCGGGCCACGGCCTTTACAATGGTCTTCCGGTTTTCCGGCGTCGTGGCCGGAATGGCGTTACCGAAAACTTTGTAGCTTCTGGCATCTGTGCCCTGCGAGATCAGATACGTTACGACGGCCTGTGCCTGCGCCTGGGTGCGGTTGTTATGGTATGTGTTCCGTACAAAAACCGTGTCCCGGGCATACGTATGCCCTGCGGAATCGATGGCGTTTATTTTTGTCGGGAATGACTCGCTGATGGCTTCCGTCAGGTCGGGAGATGATTGTACACTGTCCTCGGCATATCCGCTCATCAATACCTGAATTTCAAACTTCAATGTTGGGTTGGCTTTGGCAAGGCGCGCCAGCCTTTTGAGATCCGATTCCGAAGAAGTTTCCAGCACACTGCTGTTGGGTTTGAAGGAGACATTCAGCAACAACTCGTCGCCACTTTGGGGTTGCTTGAGTGTAGCATTTACTTTTTCCTTTTGCGGAATCTTGTCCGATGTCAGATCAAATGTCCTGCTGAAAAAAGTAGCGTTGCTTTGCTCGGGATCAATGGACAGTTCATACCGTGTCCCTTCCGGAAGATAGAATGCATACGTTCCATCGGCAGCCGGGCGACCGTTATAGAAAGTTTTTTTGGTAGTAAGATCAACCACCGTAACATACGCCGGAGTAACGGCCCCGGCACCGTTTGTCACTTTACCTTCCACCATCATCATACCACGCGGGCGAACTTCCGTCGGAATCAGGAATTCCGTAATCTCTGTATTCTTGCGTGAGCCCGGAGCTTCTTTCAGCAGGTACCTTCCCAACGCCGCCACGCTGATATACTGATCGTCTTTTTCCGAATTCACAAAGTCCAACGCAACAGGTGTTGTCCACTGGCCGTTCTTGAAACGTGTTTCATACAAGTCCATGCCGCCTTTGTTGGGACTTAATTTATTGGATGAGAAGATCAGCGTTTCGCCATCGGCCATAATGCGTGGTGTTTGCGAATTGCCGGTGTTGACAGATGCGGGTAACTCCACCGGCTCGTCCCACTGTCCATTTGATTTTTTGGTGGCACGAAATAATTTGCAACCATCAGCTTTCGTCATGTCCATTTTATCGCACCGCATAAAGTAAATGGTATTGCCATCCGGTGTAAGAGAAGGACAACCATCATTGGACTTGGAGTTGATCGGCGTCATTAAATTGACAGGCTGTCCCCAAGTGTTGCCATTGAGGTCGGCATAAAAAATATCGTAACCACCTACAGTCGGAGACTTCGCCCCGGTGTAAAACATTCTTTTGCCGTCGGCGCTGAGCGCGTATCCGCGGAAGAAATTTAACCGCGCATTCAGGTGCTTGGGCAATTCGATTGGTTCTTTCCAGTCAGATTCTCGCGCGCTGTACAGAACGGTGAGCGCACCATCCTGACCATTATCGGCAACGTACAAAATGGCGTTTCCATCAAAGCTCATATAAGGCGACGAAACATTGAGCGACGGGTGATTAATGATGCTGGAGAGCCTGCGGGTTTTAGCCTGACTCCAGGCTTCGGATATACATACAAGCAGCAACAACAGCAGGATTATCTTTTTCATAGGAGGATAGATGGTGTGAGTTCTGAATAAATTTAGCGAAATCTAAACGGCTGGAAAGCAAATTCGCTGCCGTGAATAATTTTCAGTTTTTCCGACACCACAAGGGTTTTTCAGCTTTGCATTGTACCTTGCTGCACAGACCAGTAAAGTATGATCCAGGTAATTCCATCTATTGCCATCCGCCACGGAAAAGTGGTTAAAATGCGTAAGGGCGACCCGACCAGCGAAAAAGCGTATGATGAAAATCCGCTTGACCTGGCCAAACGTTTTGCCGATCACGGCATCGATGTGGTGCACCTGGTGGATCTGGATGGCGCTGAAAAAGGATCGCCCGTAAACTGGGCTGTGCTGGAAACTATTGCAGGCTATACCGATCTGAAAGTTGATTTTACAGGCGGAATATCAACGGACGGAGACATCAGCAAAGCCTATGAATTTGGCGCAGCATACATTACAGCGGCGAGTATTGCCGTAACAAACCCGGAGCTCTTCGCGAGCTGGATTATCTCCTACGGCCGCGAAAAAATTACACTCGGCGCCGACGTGGTGGACCGCACGTCGAAGGACATTCTCTTCCGCGGCTGGCAACGTAAAACCGAAACCAAGCTTTTCGATCAGCTTGAATATTTCTATTCCCGCGGATTGAAATATGTGAAGTCAACCGATGTTTCGCGCGATGGCGTCCTGGAAGGCCCCGCGTTTGATTATTACGAAGAGATTATTAAAACCTTTCCTGAAATCTGCGTGCTCGCCAGCGGCGGCGTGCGCGGCGTAGATGACATCAAGCGCCTGAACGACATGGGCGTTTTCGCCGTGATCTTCGGAAAGGCGTATTACGAAGGCATTCTCAATCTGAAAGACGTTGAACAGTTTCTTGTAAAGAAAGAAATATAACCGATCCACGCACGAAGTAGATTTCGCAAAACCGTTTTGACCCGGTTTGTTTGAAAAATTCCGTTATCGGGCAGCGTGAATTCCCGCTACGCTTCACGTTCAAAATATTACCTTTGCCCGCATACTAATCGATTCATTGCTTTGAGTTCCGACCGCTATAACCAGCGAGGTGTATCTGCCTCGAAAGAAGATGTTCATCAGGCCATCAGCAAGCTTGACAAAGGTCTTTTCCCGAAAGCATTCTGCAAGATCGTTCCCGATTATCTCGGTGACAATGATGAGTACTGCACCGTGATGCACGCAGATGGCGCCGGCACAAAATCATCGCTGGCCTATATCTACTGGCGGGAAACGGGCGACTTGTCCGTGTGGAAGGGCATTGCACAGGATGCCATCATTATGAACATCGACGACCTGCTCTGCGTGGGCGCTACCAATAATATTCTCTTGTCCTCCACCATTGGCCGTAATAAAAACCTGGTTCCCGGCGAAGTTATCTCGGCGGTTATCAACGGAACGGAAGAAGTGCTGGAGATGCTTCGCAACCATGGGCTCAACATCATCAGCACCGGCGGCGAAACAGCCGACCTGGGCGACCTCGTGAAAACGATCGTTGTGGACAGCACGGTGGTATCGCGTATGAAGCGAAGCGATGTGATTGACAATAAAAACATTCGTCCGGGCGATGTTATTGTGGGACTTTCTTCCTACGGACAAACGTCGTATGAGACATCTTACAACGGGGGCATGGGCAGTAACGGCCTTACCTCGGCTCGCCACGATGTTTTTCATAAAGGTTATGGTATAAAATATCCGGAGACATTTGATGGCAGCAGTATCTCTGCCGACCTGGCGTATGTCGGGAGCTGCAAAGTTACAGATGCTGTGGCAGGCTCGCCCTTGGATGCCGGCAAGCTGGTGCTGTCGCCAACACGCACGTATGCGCCGGTTATTATCGAGGTGTTGAAAAATTTGCGTTCACACATTCACGGTATGGTGCACTGCAGCGGTGGCGCACAAACCAAAGTGCTTCATTTCGTGGACAACGTTCACGTGATCAAGGACAATCTATTTGAGATTCCTCCCTTGTTCAAACTAATCCAGAGTCAAAGTAAAACCGACTGGAAAGAGATGTACAAGGTTTTCAACATGGGACATCGCATGGAGTTGTACGTGGAGGAGAAAAATGCGCGGTCCATAATCGACATCGCTAAAAACTTCAAACTCGATGCCCGGATAATCGGTCGCGTAGAGAAGTCTGATGCAAAGAAGGTAACAGTGAAGAGTGAGGTTGGAGAGTTTGTTTATTTGTAAGTCTTATCTCCCGGAGAACATCAACTCTTTTCTCATCCATAATTTTAAAGATTCGCTTCCGAGACTCAAGATATAAAAAGTAGTCGGGGAACTTTGATACATTTCTGTAACCGGTTATCAAATGGACATTAAGGAAAGGGTTTGATCAAATCTTTGACGATGTAATCAGGACACGATTACCGTAACAACCTGGAGTGGAGGACA
>JAESFU010000480.1_pt1 | contig 20769 bp, 19 predicted proteins | sample 9269461 | NCBI WGS metagenome assembly JAESFU01 (sample SAMN14502556, study PRJNA617107) | algae metagenome | isolation source: Stenomitos rutilans HA7619-LM2 and co-occurring heterotrophs from cave walls | place: USA: Waikapalae cave, Hawaii | collected 2009-07-28
TTGTTTCGCTGTCTGCAGCTGCGTGCTCGGTGCCACTGAAGACGATGCCGATTTCGCCTTCGTTGATGCGGCGCCATGCAGGGGGCACGGAGGGTGAGAGGACGAGCGAGCCGGAGGTGACGCAGAAGAAGCCGCCGGAGATGCCGGGAAGATGGAGTCCCCAGGGCGCGGAGAACTCGACGTCGCCCAGGACCATGGCGCGGAGGCGCAGGTTCACGAGCATGGAGCTGAGAGGATCCTGCGCGGCAAAGCGATCGCGGAAGACTTCGGGTGGAATGGTCTCATCGGCCGTGCTCAAACGGTTCATGGTGACTTCTCGTCGCTGGCGTTCGGGCCAAGCTCGTATCTGCAGGGCGGCCCCCTCGTTCAGGGTCGTTCTGCTGATCACGTTCTCGACCATCATTTCGTCCCACGGATCCGTCGCTCGGGGCAGGTCTGCTTGAGACTTACCACCCGCGATGGACCCCACGGCACAACCGGAACCACGCGATCCGAACGACGATCCGTCGGTTTCATTGCCACCTGGGGCCGTGCGAGGGACGACTTTGCATGGATTTGGCCGAAAGTGCGCGGGATTCTGGCGATACCGCCATTCAAGAAACGCTCAAAGACCGAACAAGCTGAAAACGTGGCGCGATGGCGGCGTGGAGGGGGCAGGACTTCCTGAATGGGTGCCGACTTCCTTAATTTGCCCGGTGCAATCGCCAGTTGGCACATCCCACCACCAACCGCACGGACATCTGCGTATGATCCCCTTTTCAGCCGCTCCGTGGAGCGGAATTGCAACGTTCTGAGACGCGATCAATGCCCATCGACATCACCATGCCCCGGCTGTCAGACACCATGCAGCAGGGGACCATCGTCAAGTGGAACGTGAAGGAAGGCCAGAAGGTCAAGAGCGGCGACGTCATCGCCGACATCGAGACCGATAAGGCCACCATGGAACTCCCGACCTACGAGGCAGGCACGATCGCCCGCCTTGCAGTGCCCGAGGGCCAGACCGTTCCCGTCGGCACGCTGATCGTCGTCCTCGCTGCACAGGGCGAGGATGTCGCCGCTGCAGCCAAGGGCGGCGGCTCTGCAGCTGCACCTGCGTCTGCAGGGAACGCACCTGCGGCAGGGAAGTCTGCGAAGGTGGAAGGCGAAACGGGCGCAAGCAGGCCTGCAGGGGCGAGCTCGACCGCGACGGTTGAGCGGACGCAGAGCTCTGGAGCGAATTCTGCAGGGTCATCCGCACCTGCTGCACGCAACGGCTCGCACAGCGCTGCAGGCAGCAGCAACGGTGAACGCATTTACGTCTCGCCGCTTGCGAAGAAGATCGCGGCGGAGTCGGGGCTGGATCTGCACAGCGTGCAGGGCACGGGGCCGAGCGGTCGCATCGTCCGCAAGGATGTTGAAGCAGCGATCGCGAGCGGGCCTGCTACGAAGGCAGCGGGCCGCGCTGCTGGAGCACCGACGGCGAGCAGGCCTTCGCCGCTCCCGCCGATCGAGAGCAAGCTTTCGGGCAAGATGGTGCCGGTTTCGAACATGCGGCGCACGATCGCGCGGCGCCTGGTCGAGAGCAAGACGACGGTCCCCCACTACCAGGTGACCGTCGAGGTCGACATGGAGCAGTTGGTCGCGCTGCGTGGCTCGCTCAATGAGCAGCTCGCCTCGCAGGGCGTGAAGCTCAGCGTGAATGACTTCCTCGTCCGCGCGTGTGCACTGGCGATGCATCAGCATCCGTATGTGAATTCGCGCTGGGTTGAGAAGGGTTCGGAAGCGGCGATCGAGCTGCTGGCTGACGTCAACGTCGGCGTTGCGATCGCGCTGGATGAATCGCGCGGCGGCGGGCTGGTTGTCGCGACGATCCGGAGCGCGGACCAGATCGGCCTGCGGCACATCTCGTCGCAGAGCAAGCAGCTCTCTGAAAAGGCACGCGCGAAGGGCCTGACAATCGAAGAGATGTCGGACTCGACGTTCACGATCTCGAACCTTGGCATGTTCGGCGTGGATCACTTCACGGCGATCATCAACCCGCCGAACGTGGCAATCCTGGCGGTCGGCGCTGCACTGCAGAAGCCGGTCGTTCGCGATGGCAAGCTTGCAGTCGGCACCGTCATGTCGATGACGATGTCGAGCGATCACCGCGTGGTGGATGGTGCGATGGCTGCAGCGTATCTGAACACGGTGAAGAACCTGCTTGAGAAGCCGGCGACGCTGCTGGTGTGATTGAGCGGTCGCAAATAATTGAGTATGTGTGCATCAGGACCCGCGGAGGGTCCTGATGTTTTTTTGAAGCGAAGAGAAAGGCAGGCCACGGATTGCACGGATGGGCACGGATCAGAAGAGGTGAACAGCGAACAGTGATCAGTGAACAACGGGAGGAGATTTAGCCGCGGAGTACGCGGACGACGCGGAGAGAGAAGGGAGAAGGAGGACGAGAGGGGGAGAAGAGAAATGGAGAGCAGGTAGCCTGCCCCGCTCAGAGCAGCGGAGCAGGGCACCCGTTAGAGGGTTTGTTGAGGTAACGTGTGTTGTGGTGGGTCACTATGCTGACAGGTGGCTGTGAAGGAATCAAAGCTTAAGCGGTTTATCAGGAGCGTGGCGCTGCGGTGGCGTGCGCTTTTGGCGGCAAGCGTTGTGAAATGGGGATCGACTGCAGCGCTTCTGGTTTATCTGCGTGCGCATGGGATGCGGCCGATCTGGGGGATTTTGATTGGGATCGCTGCAGGGGTGATCGTGCTCATCATGGCGTTCTGGAATGTCGGCGATAGCTGACGTGCATGTCGGTGCATGTGGACGATGTAGACCATGCACTGCGGCGTTGCGATTGCGTGCGCTTCGTCCGTGCCCGCCCAAAGCTGCGGACACGGGCACCCAGACATCATGAGTAGATGTTGATCCACTCGTCTTCGATTTCGAATCGACCCGTGCCCTTGGTGGTCTGGTCTTTGACGACGCACTGGCCGATGAAGTTCAGGATCGCGTCGCGCTGGTGGAGCGAGTAGCCGGTCTCTTTTTCCCATGCTTTGACGGATGGGATCGAGATCGACGCGAGGACATCGCCACCGCCAAACTCGAAGTACATCGCGAAGCTCTGGAGGCCGCGGCTGAAAATGACTCTGCCAGAGCGGCCTTCGCTGGTGTACGAGACGCGTGCGCCTTTGAGGCCGGGTGGTGGCTCGACGCCGGGCTTCTTTGCAGGGGGGAATGCAGCGGCGATGACTGAGTTGACCACGCTGAGCCACGACATTGTTCGACCTCCCCACGCTCGCAATTCATGCACGTACGTCGTGCGAGCAAAACACACGAGCAGACCATCAACTCAGTTCACGGGTCCCTTCAGCGACTTTGTTTTCACTGATCCATCCTTGAGATGCACCACCGAGAGGGTGGGTTCGGTGAGCTGCTGCGGGGGTTCACCGATGAATGCAGGGATTTCGTCGTGCCAGAGGATCTGCGAAAGCCTGCCGATCGTGGTGTCTGTGGTCCAGACGATTGAACCATCGGCGCTGACGCGAGAGAAGACCTTGGTGGGGTTGACGGGGTCGAGGCTTTCGTGGACGACGAGGAAGCCTTCTGGGTTTGCAAAGCGGACGACGTTTCCGCCCTTGCCTGCACGCATGAACGAGCCGTTGCGGAAGGTTGTCTCCACCACTCGGGTGACCGTTGCGACGCGCGGGATCGGGCCGGGCTCGATGGTGACGCGTTCGAGCGTGCGGTGCTTGAAGGTGCCTGTTGCAGTGGAGTTGTCGTAGACGCGTGCACCGGGCTTGAGATCGGACTTGATCTCGTCATCGTTCGCAAGGACGAGACGCTCCCCGGAAGCGAGCGTCACGTTCTTTGAGCGGTATTCCTCGAGCAGGTTCATGTTCGGTCCGCCGTATTCCCCCATCAGTTGCGAGATGGGAGCCTTGACGAGTGCAGGGGGCGGGGCCTGGGACGTCACGTTGCCGGTTGCGACGTCGACGCCCTCTAGATCCTTGATCGCGACCCACACGATACCGTTTTCAAACCACTGCGCGCCGATGTTGTGCGTGCGATTGCTGGACCTGATGCCCTTGGCGAGGCGGATGTCGCGCACGTCGCCATCGCAGGTCGCGGGGATGAGCCAGAGAACGTAGGAGTAGTGCATGTCGCTCTCGCTCACGCCCTTGAGCGATGGCATGTAGGGATCTCGCGTCTGGATCAGCACCGCGAGGTTTTCGCCTGCACGGACGACGCGGCCCGCGGGGTAGCCGTAGGACTTGACGCCGACCTGCTTCCAGAGCCCTGCAGCGAGCGCGGAGACTGCAGCGATTCCGCCGACGACGAGGACGAGCAGTGATCGCGGATTCATGCGTGTTCTCCCACAACTCTCGGTTCAGTCGGTGCGTAGATCACTTGGGCTCATAGCCAAGGATCTTCACGAGGCGTGCACGGTCTTCCTCGCGGCCGGAGGACTAGTCGTCTGCTTCGATCTCGGTGTGCGGCTCGGGGTAGCAGCTCTGCGCCCAGGTCAGGGCACGGTGGAAGAGCTTCTCGACGCCTGCTTTATCCTTCTTGAGATCGCCCTGCTTGATGACACTCTTGAGGCGTGATTCGTACATGCGGGCGATGGAGACCGAGCCGTTGATCGAGGAATCAACGCGCTGGATGGTGAGTTCTGCTTCGTCGTACTTGCCCTGGACCATGAGTGCAGCTGCTGCTTCTTCTGCAGGGCCGCGACGTTCTTCGAGTTCTTGCATGTACTTCTCGGTTGCTTCGCGCTGCATCTCGGGCGTGACCTTGGTCCAGCCTTCTGCAGTCATGGAATCAAGGTCGTACTTGGGTCCCATGGGCGCGGTGAGCGAGATCGACTGGACTGCAGCGGAGAGCTGGGCGCCGTAGCTGGGCCAGAGTTCTCTAGGGCACATGGCGTGTGCAGTGACGAGCCTGCCGCCATCTTCAAAGGCGACCATGACGAGGCGGAAGTGTTCGCCGTTCTGCTCCTGGCGTGCAGAGGCGATGATGGCAGGGTGCGGGTGCGAGCCGGACGTTTTGCCGGACTCGAAGGAGTCGACGTCGATCATGAAGTGATCGCAGAGGTACTTCATCCACTGGAGGACGCTGCCGGTTTCGTATGCAGGTCTGCCCGCGACCGCGATGAGGGCGAGCGCGACCTGCGAGGAAAAGAGGGCGAGCGGCGCGGACTCGGAGGGGTTCTCGAAGTCGACGTTGGTCTGGGGGAACTCGGGCTGGATGAAGCCGTCAGGCACGTCGATCGTGAAGCCCAGGTCTGCGATTGCAGGGGGAACTGTGATGTGCTGAGGCATGGGAAGGCTCGCTTGTAAGGGTGCCGCTCGGCATGGGGTGCGTGTGCACGTAGACCCGTCGCGTTGCAATGCGACGCGGGGTGGGTGATTGGGTGGTGAGTTGTGAGGCGGGCTCGGGTTTTTCGGGGTCGAGCGGAAGGCAGGCCACGGATTGCACGGATGGGACGGATCTGCAGAAGAGAGAACGGGCCGCGGATGGACGTAGATCAGATCAAGAGAAGAGGATTTGGCCGCGGAGTACGCGGACGACGCGGATAAAGACAGGATGGGTTTGGGGAGAAGCGAAGAGCGGATGAGTTTGCAAGGGGGCGCGAGGATCGTGGCAAGCAGTCCTCTGCCCCGCTGGGGCAGGTGATGTGGAGAGGGAGATTTCTACGGGTTCGCAGGGCTCACCCGTAGCTACAGGCCTTGGCCCCGTTGGGGCCGAGAAGAGAAGAGAAGAGAAGGCAGGCCACGGATTGCACGGATGAGACGGATCTGAATAGGCAACAGGGGACAGTGAGCAGTGAAATGCAAGAAGAGAGTCACGGGGCCTGAAAGGCCCCGCCCCAAGAGAGAGAGAGAGAGACAGAGAGAAGAGAAGAGGAGAGGAGAGGAGAGGAGAGCACGTAGCCTGCTCCGGCCTCAGGGCAGGCCGGGGCAGGGCACCTGACAGGGCACGCAGCACCCGGTCGGGTTACTTCTTTTCTTCCCATGCGTCTGGCGTCAGTGTTTTGACCAACTGCGGGGTTCGTTGGAGGTAGGTTTCCATGATGCCGTCGTTGTCGTGGTCGATGCAGATGAACTCGTAGTTGCCGATGTCGCGTCCGTGGAAGTTGCCGGGCGTGTATCGCGTGTGGGAGCTTTTCCATGGCGAGGATGCACCATCGCGAGCGAACTTGAGTTCGCCCAGATCGCCGGGGGCGTATGCAGAGACGGAGAGGAGCTGATTGTCTTTGACATGCACGCTTGCGATGAGCTGGTCACGGAAGTATGCAGTCATGCCGCCGCCGTTTGAGTTTCCCCATGTCGTCTCGATGCGGAAGGGGCCGGTGTCTGTGCTTCGCATGGCGAAGATGACTGCGATGATCGCGACCAGGTGAAGTAGCGCAAAGTAGGTCCAGAAGATTGCACGCTTTGCCATTGAATCGCTCGCTTGGTTGCTCTCGAACGCACGGATGCACGAACGCCGATGACGTGCAGACTGCTCGATCTTTCGCAATCACTGTACAAGAGAACGTTACTTCTTCGCGCGTCCGTGCTTGATCATTTCCGCGAGGTCTTCGCGCCCGGAGGTACGGAGGTACCACTCCCAAGTGCCGTATCGCTTGCTGGTGCGTTGCCAGAGACGGACCATGCAGTCCTGCGTGGAGATGGCATCGAGATGCTCGATCAACTGATCGGGTTCCTGGGCAGCCTGCGCGAGGTGTGCGAAATCGTTGAGCAGACCGATCGGCGCATCGCAGCGATCGATGCGGGTTCGCATTGTTTGCAGGTGCTCGACAAACACATCTCGCGCGGTGGGGTGTGCGCGGACGAGCTTTGCGATGTTCTGGGCGACCATGTAGGTGAATGGCGAACCCTCTGGTGCAGAGGGATCGCTGCCTTCTTTCCAGAGCTCGAGGTAGATCGCGGTGGCTTCTTCGATGCGGCCGAGCTTGATGAGGGCTTGTGCGTTGCGGTCGCGTTCCTGGTATGAGTCCCACCTGATTTTCGCGTCGCCGGTGTGACCTGCTTTGTCGTCCTCGAACGCAGAGCCCAGCTTGAGGAACATCAGTGCACCGACGGTCGCTGCATGTTCTGCAGCAGGGTCGCGCGGGGCATCTGTGTCGGTTGCGGCAGGTTCGAGAGACCCGGCGGGCTCAGCGTGTTCAGCGTGTTCTTTGGGAGATGAGGTGCATGCAGCGAGCAAGAGCGTGAGGAACGCGATGGCTGCAGAACAAAGCATGTTGACTGGATGACCCATCGAGCACTTCATTGCTCGATGTTAGCGAATACTAATACGTGATACAAGTTGATTCCTGCCTGATTTTCACACGATTCCTGCGAACGCGATCCGCAGGCCGCTGCCATTCGATTGCAGACAGGTTGTTGACGCGACCATGAAGGCTTGCAAGGGCGACTCGGTCACAGGGTCACAACGCTGCGACGGCTCTTCTTGGATGCAGCGAGGCAGGCCCAGATGATGCAGATGGGCCAGATGACGATCGCAGCGAGGCCAGCAGTGAGCGGGATCAGGATGCTGGCGAGGATGAACATGATGATCGCGCCTGCGACGGTGGTGTAGAGCATTCCCAGCGGGCCGAAGACCAGCGTGAGAAGGAATGCAAGACCGACGCTCTTTCGCTCAACCACCACGACACGCTGCACATCCTGACTCATGTTCGATCCCCTTCTTTGACCAGGATTCCAAAGTGCCCTGTCATGATGTTATTCGGTGTGGGCGGTGGTCTCTTTCAGGCGCTTCAGACCGCCGATAAGCGAGATGACCCCGAGCACGGCGAGAAGGGCAGCGACGAGCACCTGGCCGTAATAGAAGTAGGCAAGTGCAGCGAGGCCGAGCGAGCCAAGGCCGGAGACGACGCCGGAGATACGCTCGGGCACGAGCGTGGAGACGATGATGACGCCTGCAAATGCAGCGACGAGGACCCAGTGGAGACCGAGGAGCCACCACGCAAGGCCGAGTATCCCGAGTTGAACCACGAGCGATACGACCCGTTCCTTGGTGCCGATCTGGGGTGGCCTGATTGTTCGAGATTCCTGCTCCATATGCTCAGCCTACCAGTCTTGCTGGGTCGTTGTTCACTGTGGCCACTTCGGTGTTCACTTTCCTGGTTGTGCAGTCTGCTGCCTGCAGCCTGCTGTCCGCTACCCTCCTCACCGTGCCGCGCTACAAGCTCACCATCGCCTACGACGGGACCGACTTCTGCGGATGGCAGAAGCAAGAACCGCTCCTGGAACATGCACAGAACACGGGCTCGATGAAGCACGTGGAAGAGACGCTGTCGGCCAATACGCCTGATCGCGTGGCGCTGCGGACGGTGCAGGCGGTGGTTGAGAAGGCGATTCGGGAGGTTGTGCGCGAGGAGGTCATTCTCTTTGGCGCGAGCAGGACTGATTCGGGCGTGCATGCACGTGGACAGATCGGTGCGTTCACGACGACCGAGGATCCCGAGCGGATCGCCAAGGGATCGGGGTGGCCGATCGAGCGGGGGCTTGATTCGCTGTTACGAGCGATCAACGGGCGGCTGCCGCGGGACGTGCTGATCACTGCAGCGGAGCTGGTTGACCAGACGTTTGACCCCGTCGGCGACTGCACGAGCAAGGCGTACTCGTACACGATCCATGCATCGCGCACGCGCGCGCTGTGGGACAGGAGCTACGTGCACCACGTGTGGGAACCGCTTGAACTTGGGGCGATGGAGCAGGCAGCTGCGATGGTGGTCGGGGAGCATGACTTTGCCGCGTTTGCAGCGGCGGGCCATGGGCGGGTGTCGACCGTGCGGACGATCCATTCGTGCACGATCCGCGACATCACTGCACAGACCTACCAGGACAGGTTTGGCGTTGACACCCCCGTGCTGGGGCCACTGTCGCCCACGCTGGCGTATCCGACCGAGTCCCGTCGGTACCGGATTGATATTTCCGGCAATGGCTTTCTTTGGAACATGGTCCGCATCATCGCGGGAACGATCGCGGACGCAGGTCGGGGGAGGCGGAGCCTTGATGACATCGCCCGCGCACTTTCGACGGGGGACCGGAAGCGTGCAGGGCCGACATTTCCGCCGATGGGGTTGTGCCTTGAGTGGGTCCGCTACCGATAAACGGCCTCCACGGTCGATAAACACACCACGTGCGAATCCTTCATATTTCAACCCGGCTCATCCTCGGCGGCTCGCAAGAGAACACCATCCTCTCGTGCGAAGGGCAGGCACGGCTGGGGCACAAGGTGCACCTTGCCTACGGCCCGATCTACGGCCCTGAAGGCTCGATGCTCGAACGCGTCAAGGCCTTCAACCAGCGGTGCGAGCGCGGCGAGGAGCGGGTGCGGCCGATCGGGCGGCACCTCCCAGTGCGTGATGAAGGGCAGAAGGTCGTTCCGATCGTTCTGCATGAAGTTCCGACGATGGTGCGTGAGCTGAGCCCGTTCAAGGACTATCGCTGCCTGAAGGATCTCAAGAAGCTCATCAATCGCATCGGGCCGGACGTCGTGCACACGCATTCGAGCAAGGCAGGGATTTTGGGGCGGTATGCAGGGTGGAGCTTTCAGCGCAAGCCTGAGAAGCGGGTGAGCACGATCGAATCCGCACCGCCGGGCGTGGTGCACACGATCCACGGGCCGCCGTTCATGCCGGGGGAAGATGGAAGGACGCGGCGGAACAACGCGATCTACACGATTGCAGAGCGTGCAGCGGCGAAGAAGTGCCACGTGATCGTTTCGGTGGCGGACGCGATGACGCGACTGTTTCTTTCGAAGAACATCGGCAAGCCCGCGGATTACGTCACGGTGTATTCGGGGATGGAGACCGAGACGTTTTTGAACCCTGTGCAGGGCGATGATCGGCGGTCGCAGCGTGCGGTGCTGCAGTATGCGGAGGACGACATCGTTGTCGGCACTGTCTCGCGGCTTGCAGAGCACAAGGGCCACGACGATCTCCTTGATGGGCTGACCAGGTCCATGTCGGAAAACCCGCGTCTGAAGCTCTTGTGGGTTGGCGATGGGTGGTGGCGCGAGCGGCTTTTGCAGAAGGCCAAGGAAAAGGGCCTGACGGTTCGCGAGCTTGATAAGCTTGGTGGTGCAGCAGCGCACATCGGGTCCGCGCAGCTCACGCTGACGGGGCTGGTTGATCCATCACGCGTGCCGGGGCTTGTTCATGCGATGGATATCCTGGTGCATCCGAGTTATCGCGAGGGGTTGCCACGCACGGTTCCGCAGGCACTTTTGTGCGGCGTGCCGGTGGTTGCGTATGACGTGGACGGGACGGGCGAGGTGTGCATCGACCAGGTGACGGGGCGGCTGATTGCGCCTGCGGATGTGGCGGGGCTTGCGTCGAGCGTGGTGGAGCTTGCATCGAACGCAGAGATGCGTGCACGGCTTGGTGCAGCAGGGCGTGATCTGTGTGCGGATCGGTTCAATGCAGGGCGGATGGTGGCGGAGCTTGAGGGTGTGTACCGGCGCGCGTTGACGCTTGCGCGGCCGAGCGTGTGAACGACGGAGAAGAGAAAGACAGGCCACGGATTGCACGGATGGGCACGGATCAGAAAAGAGAATTTGGCCGCGGAGTACGCGGACGACGCGGATCAAGGCAGAGAGGGTGAGGAATACATCCTTTGTTGTGGATGATGAAGATGCTGCTTGGAGCATCTGGGGGTTGCGGTTTGTAGTGATGTGAGCTTGGACCGCGGGGGGGAATGCTGTGTCTTCCTGGCTTCTCCCCCACTCTTCTTCTCTGCTCTTTCCTCTGTGCACCTCTGCGACCTTTGTGGCCTCTGTGTTCGTATGTCTTACCGCAGCAGGTGGCTGGCACAAAACCCCTGCAAATGCCCGGGGTGAACTTGTACGCAACAATGGTTGCGATGCGACCACTCACGATCTTTCAATTCCTGTTCGTCCTGGCGATCACGGTGGTGCTGGCGGTGCACGCGATCGCGATTGCGCGGGGGTCTGCGAGGACGGTTGAGAAGTTTGAAGCAGTGGCGGCTGCAGCGAACATCGACAGCGCGATCGACCTGAAGAAGAAGGACATCGCAGAGACGGTGACGTTCGGCCTCTACAGCGGAGCGACAGATCAGAAGTCGGCGCTCGATGCAATGCGGGTGGAAGCGGAGGCGAGCAGAGCGCAGGAGTGGAAGGACTTTCAGGCGTTCATGATCGTGGTAGGCGGCGCGGTGGTGCTGTCGCTGTTGATCGGGAGGTTCTCACCGCGGAGTGACGTGGTCGTATCGACGTTGCTTTCGGTGTCGTGCGTGATGCTGGTGCTGGGTGTGTTCACGCCGATGCTGAGCTTCACGAACGAGCGCGAGCTGCCGGTGGTCGGGAAGGTGATCGCAGAGGCACAGGTCAAGAGCGTGTGGGGCTCTGCGATGGCGCTCTTCAACTCGGGGGACACGTGGGTCGCGATTGCGATCGTCGGCGCGAGCATGGCGATACCGCTTGCCAAGAGCACGCTGCTTGTGATCGTACTTGGGAACCGCGCGCTGCTTGTCGATCGTGGTACGGTCAGGCAGGAATCGGTGGAACGGAGGCTCGCGAAGCTCGCGTCGATGATCGGACAGTTCTCGTTTGTCGATCTGTTTGTGGCTGCAGTGTTCCTATCGATCTTCGCACTTCGGAGCTTTGAGGGATCGCGTGCACAGAGCGAGCCGGGGTTGTATTACTTCAACACGTACTGCACGGTGAGCTTGATTGCAGGGTTGCTTGCGTGGAGAGCGCCGAAGCAGAGGTGGGTGCCGCCGGCGTGAAGGCAGGGCACTGGGCATTGGGCACTCAGCACTGGGGGGAAGGCAAAAGACATCGAGGTTTTGTAGCTGCCCTGCTCATGGCGGTGGAGCAGAGGCACTCGATGTTGAGTGCAGCGGTGGAGCGGAGCCTTGGGGATGCAGGACGTGATACTTGTTTTTTTTGATGCTTCCGGGGGTTTTCGCTCGCGTTGCTCGCTCGACCCCCGGCTACATTCGCGCGCCCCTGACGGGGCGAAGAGAAGTACAGCAGTGGATTGGTGTGGAAGTAGATCACGCGTGAATGGCGAAGGGCATGTAGCCTGCCCCGCTCAGAGCAGCGGAGCAGGGCACCTGTAGGTTGAGAGAAGAGAAGAGAAGAGAAATACAAGCAGACGGGGCCTAAAAGGCCCCGCCCCAAGAAGGGAAGTACGTCACGGTGCGACTGCGAGGTTTTCGTGGCGGACGTTCCATGACGGGGGGAAGCCGGGGGCGCTCGTGTTGGAATCCGCGCCGTCCCAGCCTGCGGCCATCATGGCGACTGCGTAGAGCAGGCCGCCGTTTGAGGGGAAGTATGGGAAGGGACCGCCGGTGGCGAGGCCGCGCTCGTCGAACTGGAAGTTGGGCGATGCGTGGAGGAGGTAGTCGATCGCAAGATCGGGCTTACCCAGACGTGCAGCGGACATCGCGAGCATCGGGAAATCCCAGCCCCAGACGTGGCCGAAGTTCCAGACGCGGCCGATCTGTTCGAGCGTGCTTGCGAGCGTGGGGACATCGACGCCATCGCCGGGGAGCATGCCGTAGGTACCGATGAGTGCAGGGTGCTCGAAGTTGTACTTGGTCCACATCTCAGGGACGCCTTCGTACAGCACGTACTTGCCGTCCTGCACGGGGAGCGGCGCGAGATTGGTCAGGACTTCTTCCCACTCCTTGTTGCGTTCAAGACCCATGCGCTCGCGCCAGGTTTGTGCGACGCGGAGGCCGAATCGCCAGTAGCCGAGTTCGAATGCAGGGTTGGTGGCGCTTTCGACGGGCGCGTTTTCTGACACGACCTGGAGCGGCGGGCCGAGGACGTAGCGGTTGGTGGCAGGGTCGCGGAAGGCGTAGGTGGCCATGAAGTCTGCAGTGGCTTCGATGATGGGTGCCCAGCGCTTGAGGGTTTCGGGCGTGGGGTGTGCGCGGTAATCAAGCTCTGCGAAGAAGATGGGGTGCGGCTGCTGCCAGAGGAGCGTGGAGTGGATGATGTGGGGCCACTCGCGGTTGTCGGGCCCGATGCACTTGGGCCAGCGTGCACCCTTGTAACCCTGGAGCTTGGCAAGGGCCTGTGCACCGGGCATGACGTCTGCGTAGAAGTCGATAGAGCGGTTGAGCTCGGGCCAGCGGTTCCAGAGGGCCCAGTGTGCAGCGTGCCACCAGACCATCTCGAGGTGGAAGCGGCCGAACCAGCCGTTGTTCAGCAGGCCGCTTTCCTGCGGAGGGAGCGAGCCTGCCTCGTGAACCTTCATCTGGTACTGCGAGAGGATGATGCGACGCTCAAGCTCGCGTGCACGTGGATCGGTGGAGCCGGAGAGATCGATCGCGCCGCCTGCAGTCCAGTAGGTCTTCCATGCATCGCGCGTGGCGGTGAGTGCAGAGGTTGTATCAGGGAGTTGGGATGGGATCGGCGTGGGAGAGAATGTGCAGAGGAAATCGAGGCGTGAGGCACCTGCAGATGGCGCGAGCGTGATGCGCTGGCGCTCGGGTGCAGCGTCGAGGAGGAGATCGGTGCCTTCAACTGCAGTGGTGGTGCTGGTGGTGGTCTTCCCTGCAGAGGTCACGGTGTAGGTGACTTCGACCTGCTTGTAGACGCCGTGGATGGGATCGGGCCCGAGGTTGTTGCCGACGGGGACGCGCGCGATTCCATTTTTGATGGATGCAGAGACCTTGTCGGTGACGTCGAGCCACTTGTCGTGTGCGCCGTACTTGGCGGAGACGATCTTGAGTTCGGGGATCTCGGTGGGCGGAGGCTTGATTGCTGCAGGTGTGGACCACGAGAGCGTGACGAACGAAGTGTGGTCGTCGAGCGTGCGCTTGTAGTCTGCACGCGATTGGGTTGAGGCGAGTTTGTCCAGCTTTGCAGGGCTGCTCCAGTCGCCGACATAGTTTGCGAACTGGAGCGGGTTGTTGCCGGGGACTGCAAGGTAGACCGCGATGCGCGACTGCGTGACGAGGGGGGAATCGATGCTGCAGACGACTGCATCAAGCGTCGGGTGAACGGTCGTCGTGACTTTGACCTCGGTACCTTCGAGCGAGAAAGTGCTGGTGACGATGCCGGACCAGAGATCAAGGTGCTGGCGCGTGCCCGTGATATCAGACGCCTGCGCGACTGAGCCGTCTTGCTTGGTCAGGACCATGCCGACGCGGCCGATGTCGATGCGGTGCGGGCTTGCAGCGAGGTACTGCGAGATCTCGGGGTGCGCGTGGTCGTAGAGCGGGTACGGCACGTCGCGGCCGTGCGTGCGCATCGTGGGCATCTGGTAATCAGAGACCTTGGTGCCTGCAGGTGGCGGGCCGCTGTGCCACCCCCACTGCGACATCGTGTTGAAGGGGACAAAGGTCTGAAGACCCGTGATGTCCATGTTGAAGGCAAACTCGCCGTTGCCAACCGAGATCGGGCGGTCTGCGTTGAGCGCTGTGAGCGTCAGGTTGTGACGCGAGACGAGTGCGTGGCGATCGATGGGCGCTTCGCCTGCAATGGCACAGGTTGCGAGGAACGCAGAGGCGATGGTCGGGAGTTGCATGTGGGAAGCAGCATAACGGAAAAGGGGGGAAGAGAACACGGAGGGACGGAGTGGACAGAGGTACACGGAGGGGGAAGAAAAACGGCACATTGGCAAAGCGGCAAAGGGGGCAAATCAAGAAGAAGAAAAAGAAGACACGCCGCGGATGACGCGGATGAAGAGAAGAGCAGGGTGAAGACAGTTCTGATCTGCGTTGATCCGCGTTTATCTGCGGCTGGATTGAGCCTTTGAGCGACTTACACCTGTCCCGTGCTCAGGGCAGCACGGAGTGAGGGCACCCGGAAGGGAACTCAGAGGGGAAGAGGAAGAGCAGAAAATAAAGACGGGGCCTGGAAAGGCCCCGCCCCAAGAGGGATTCAGATACACGCAGAGGGATGTGGGTCAGTGGTGGTGCTTGGCGTTGCGGTCGGGGCGCATGACGTTGGCTGCGAGGCCGAGCTTTTCCATCGCGACGATGGTGGTGTAGGTGATGTCGAGTTCCCACCAGCGGTGGCCGTGTGCAGCGGAGCGCTGGTCTGCGTGGTGGTTGTTGTGCCAGCCTTCGCCGTTGGAGATGAGCGCGACAAGCCAGTTGTTGCGGCTGTTCTCGCCGGTGTCGTGCGATTGATAGCCAAAGAGGTGGCTGAGCGAGTTAACGCTCCAGGTGATGTGCCACACCAGGACGGTGCGGACAACGACGCCCCAGACGACGATACTTGCAGAGAAGATGGCTGCTTGACGCGCGGTCTGGCCCATCAAAAGGCCTGCACCAAAGCCTGCACCCGCGAAGAGCAGTGCGTGGGCGACGTATACCCACAGCCAATTGAGCCTGCGCTCAAGCTGCATGTAAAAACGCTGACGCATGAGGTCCGCGGAGTAACGCTGGAGAAGGCAGAACGAATCGGTGTCGCGGTTCTCGACGACGAGCCAGCCGACGTGGCCCCAGAAGAAGGTCACGAGCGGGCTGTGCGGGTCGGGCTGGTCGTCTGAATGCTGGTGATGGCGACGATGGATCGCGACCCAGCGACCTGCACCTTCCTGGAGGCAGCAGATGCCGATGATGGCGAGCGTGCGTTCAACCCAGCGCGGGCAGGTGAAGCTGCGGTGCGTGAGAAGACGGTGGAAGCAGAGATTGATACCCAGCGTGCCAAAGACGTAGAGGCCGAGCACGCAGAGGACGACGCCGGTCCAGGAGAACATCGAGGGGAAGAAGGCGAGGATCGCAAGGACGTGCATCGCCGCGATGCTGGTGGCGTAGGCCCAGCGGATCTGGCGTGCGTTGACGCCATCGGGGAGCGGGAGCTTGGTGGTCGCGGGGGTAGTTTCTGCAGCAGGGGTAGGGGCAGCTATAGGTGGAACGTATGAGGGAGTTGGAATGGCGATATCGGTTGGTGCAGCGGTGTGCACAGAGGCGGACGTGGTTTGTAGTGGAGTCGACGCACCGGACTCCGCGGCGACGAGTTGGGCAGCCGCAGAGGTCTGGGAAATGGTTGTCTGAGTGATAAAGCCCTCGCAGGCGGCATCGATGTGTCCCGGGCCTCTCCACAGACCCGCGTGCCGATGCAGTGCACGCAGGCCGCTCCGAGGAAACTCAAAAGGAGGTTCACGGGGGCAAGGGGAGTGTATCAGGTCAGGGCGGTTTGCAGCGAGGGATTTGTGGAGGAGAATCGGGTTGTGCGGGTCCGGATGAAGGTGTGAAGTTGCGATAGATGCGGATTGGAAGGCGATGCGGATTTGCGGCGGTGTGGTTGATGCAGGCCAATGGGGAGATGCGAGGGGTATCGCCGCGTTGCGGCTTGACGGAAGGGCGGCAGGGTTCGAGGGGCTCACGCCCCTCGCTTTATTCTGCACGCCGCTTCGCGGCTTGAAGGAAGCAAAAACACAAGTGAGGCCTGAAAGGCCCTGCTCCAAGAAAAGCAAAGAAGAAGAGGAACGAAGAAGAGAATCAGGCAGGGCGGATGCCGCGGTAGAACTGCTGGACGCGGTCTGCTTCCTGTCTGCGGACCATTTCGAGGACCTGGCGTGGGATGCGCCACTGGTTCTGGTCGCGCGTGACGGTGGCTGCATGCTCGGTCATGCAGCGGTAGAGGAACTTGAAAGCGTCGCGCGGCTGGCGCATCTGGTCGAGCGCATCAACCACGTCCTGACGCGAAACTTCGTCGGAGAAGATGTCCAGGAGCGACATGGTTGATGAGCCCGGGCGCCTGCAGGCGAGCATGCGGGATTCGCACAGGTCGTAGAGCATCGCGCCGCTCCAGGCGAGCTGCTCGACAAAGCCCTGCTTATCCATGCGGGCCTGCTGGAAGAACGCGCTCGACTCTTTCATCAGGAGGTGGCGCAGCTCGATGGGAAGGAGGAGCTTGACGCCGAAACCTTCCTGCTGGAGGAACTTGTTGTTGAGGAGCGGCCAGACAACTGCACGCATGCGGTCGGGGTCGCCACTGACGAGCGTGGGTTCGTCAACGCGATCGACGACGAGGATGATGCCGACGTAGCCGAGTGCTTCGAGCACACGACGGAGCTTGCCGAGCATCGCGTAGCGCGGCGCGTCGGACTCGTTCATCGGAAGGCTCGACCAATCGCGCCAGCGGCCGGGGAGTTTCCAGATCACGCGGCCGAAGGAGAGATCGCCGCGACGGATGCAGCGGACTTGCCTGCGGAGGCGTGCACCGACTGCACGGGTGAGGATGCGCTGAAGAAGCGTGACCTTGAAGAGCGGGATGAGCCAGAGAGCAGCGAGAAGGATCGAGGTGAAAGGGTTTGGAATCTCGATGTTGTACTTCGTTTGAAGCCAGGATTCGAAGAAGTAGGTCCCTGCAGCGGGGATCCAGCCGATCGCTGCAGCGAAGATCCAGAGGAAGCTCGTGAACTCGGGCCAGACCTTGAGGATCTTGCGGAGTTCGCGTGCACGGTCTTCTGCTTCGCTCGGGCGGTCGTAGACGGCTTGAAGAAGGAGAAGATCGCGCTTGAGCGAGGGCTCCCACCTGCGGATGCGCTGCTTGGGCGTGCGCTTGGCTTCGGTGGGGAGATCGATCGCGCCTGCAGCAACGCCGTTGCTGAGGATCGCGTCCATCAAACGCGGGACTGCGAGGTTGAGGAGCGCGTCGATGTGATCGACGAGGCGGATGGTCTGGAAGGATTCGAGGGGCGTCTTGCCTGCAGCGACCTGGTGGATGCGATCGAGGAAAGGGTTGAGGTCGTCGTGAACGAGGAGGAGGACGCGCGCACTGGGGTGATCGAGATTGTGTGCACGGATCCGGTCGGTCATCTGGATGCGGATCGCGGTCTTGCCGCTGCCCTTTTCGCCAAAGACGATCGAAGTCGAGGGGTGGTAGGGATTGCCCAGGAGCTTCTCGAAATCGCTGTGATATGCAGGTCGGGCGGAATCGAGGCGAGGGTCGGGCTTGAGATCGGATCGTGTGTCTGATCGCGCGTCGGCGCGGGTTTCAGAGCGGGTGTCCGCGCGTGAATCAAGACGCGTGCCGGGCTGCATGGTGGACTGCGTGCTGGATTGGGCTGAGGCCTGCGCGTCTGTCTTGGCGTCGGCACCGTTGAGGGACATGACTGCAGAGGCGGTGGTCGTGACGCGTTCGACGGAGCGTGGGTCGGTGCCCATCATGCGCGCAAAGACAGCGTCGGACCGGGCTTCCTCGTCGCGGAAGGGGTTCTCGGTGATCTGCCAGTGTTGAAGAAGGTCCGCGAGCGTCATCCCGTCCCCAATCCCGTCCTATGCAGTGGCCCGTACGTGCACATGAAGTGTTGCACGTATGTGAAGTGCTAACCAACAAGGCACAGGAAAACCCCGTGACCTCGCGGCTCGCGTACAGCAAAGGATATCGGTCGGAACTTTGTCCGAGGACGAGGAGTCGGGTTTCAGGGAAACACGACCGAATTGTTTGGGATTCGGACGGATCGAACGGCTTCGGACGCTGCGCGGAGCAGCTTTACTCAGCAGCTGCAGCACGGCCGGGGCTCGGCTCGGGCTTGCGGATGGTGACATCGATGCGGCGGTAGATCATCTCGGGGACAGGCATGCGGTTGTCGAGCGTGCCGTGCGAGCGGCCCTTTTCCCACTCTTCCCAACGCATTTCGTCGGGCATTTCGATGTTTTCGCGGTTACGGCCTTCGTAGAAGCTGATGACCAGCTCGCGCTCGACGGGGATTTCGTAGGTCCAGAGGACTTCGCCGGTGCGGGTGTCCTTGAGCTGGAGGGATTTGGGCGAGTGCGACGTGCTGATGTAGGTGAATGCGTCGCGGGAAATGCCGCCGCCGCCGGGGGTGTAGCTGGCGCAGCCGGAAGTGCAGAGGGCACCTGCAGCGAGGGCGAGCGAGAGGATGGAAGTTGCGGCGAGACGGTTCATGGGGCACGATACGCGAGCGGTCATGCGGAAGTTCTCCGGACGTTGCACGGTTGGGTTTGGATGGTAGTAGGCTGACCCGTAGGGCGGGTTGGCGTGAGTCTGGGGGGATTATCGTCCGGAGGGGTATGGTGACTGGAGGGGGCGGGGAGGTTTCGGGGGAGGTAGAAGAGAAGTAGGACACGGGCGGGGACGCCTGTGCAGCGAGATGGGGTAGAGGGGCAGACCGAGCAGGAGGTGGATCTTGGAACTACGTGTTGGGCACGGGTATGACCTGCACCGGCTGGAGCAGATCGGGGCTGGGGGCGGGAAGCCCTTGGTGATCGGTGGGGTAAAAGTCGAGCATGATCTGGGGCCGGTGGCGCACTCGGATGGGGACGCGCTGTATCACGCGGTGACAGATGCATTGCTAGGCGCGGTGGGATTGCCGGACATCGGGCAGCTCTTTCCGGATACGGATCCGAGGCACGAGTCAGAAGACTCCGTGGTGTTTCTGCGTGCAGCTGCGGAGAAGCTGGCAGGGCGGCGCTGGCAAGTGGTGAACGTGGATGCGACGGTGATCCTGGAGCGGCCGAAGATCGGGCCGCTCAAGGACCAGATGCGGTCAAACATTGCACGTGCGCTCGGGATGGACGTGGGCGCGGTGAACGTGAAGGGAAAGACGCACGAGAAGGTGGATGCAGTGGGCGAGGGGAGGGCGATCGAGGTGCACGTGGTGGTGATGGTGAGGAGGGTGTAAGAGCACATTTGCAAATTTATACATCTGCAAAGCGGCAAATGAAGACCGCATGGAGATGCGGAGCATGCGGATAAGACATCGCAGATGGGTACTGCGCGGCGTCGACCCGCGGCCGGTGAGAGTCCAGCGGTGGAAGCCCGGTCATGTGCCTTGACGCCCGTCAACCGCCAGACGCAGATCTCTCACCGGCGGCGGCGGCTGGCCATTGATCCGCCAATGAGCATGGGCAACAGCGACGCCGGGGCTGGAATCGGGTCGGCGATAATCTCGAAGTAGCTCCCTCCACCGAGTTCGTCACGGCTTGTCTGCAGATCGCTCATGGCACTTGCCATGATGCGGTAGTTGCCGGCGGGAAGGTACACGTTCTGATTGATCGAAAGGTTCTCGCCGTGCTGATCGGCCACGAGCGAGAGAACCGTTGCGGACGTATCGATATTGATCAGATGAAACTCGGCGGCGAGATTGAGCCACCACTGCTGCGCACCGGGAGCCTTGGTGATGAATGTCCGAACGTGTGCACGTATGTTGAACTCGGCGCTTCCCTGAACGTTGAAGACGTGGTTGAACTTGGCGTGTCCTTGGCTGAAGGCGTCGGACGTAAAGCCGTAGGAATCGCCCCACACCGTCGTCTCGCCGCGTGCATAGATCTGACCGCCGATCCATCCGCTGACCTGAAACGCGGTTCCACTTGCGCGCGAGACATTCCCGTTGCCGAAGGAGTCGACGCTCGCCGGGAGCAAGGTGTTCTGAGTGTTACTCCAGCTTTCCTCGTCGACTGAGGGGGGGCCTTCCACGTTGCGTCCGGAGGAGTAGCTCCGGATATCACGCACACCGCTGGTCCATGTAACGGACCGTGCGTGCGCCATTGAAGGGACGAGGGTTGCAACAAGCAAAGCGGCGACAAGCGAGGCACGATTCATGATGCTCTTCTCCCGTATCTGCTCATCATCATGCGTGAACGAGTGAACGCCATTGAAACCCCGCGCGGCGATCGAATGTTCCGTGGCGCGACTATGAAGCTCAAAAACACCATCGTTTTCGCGATGGCCGCGGTTTATTACGGACGTACATCACTCTTGAATAGTGACTGTTACGCCGCAAATAAAAAAGCACAACCGTCAGGCTGTGCTTGTTAAAGGGCAGTGATCGCTCAATCTGTCAAGCGTTACCCTGCTTAGCGGCGACGGCGGGCTGCGCCGAGGAGGCCTGCTGCGAGGAGT
>JAESFU010000481.1_pt1 | contig 20611 bp, 18 predicted proteins | sample 9269461 | NCBI WGS metagenome assembly JAESFU01 (sample SAMN14502556, study PRJNA617107) | algae metagenome | isolation source: Stenomitos rutilans HA7619-LM2 and co-occurring heterotrophs from cave walls | place: USA: Waikapalae cave, Hawaii | collected 2009-07-28
TGAGCCCGACGATCTTCACACCCTCGGCCTTGAACAGGGCCCAGCTGCCGGTGGTGAAATCCTGCAGCCGCGAGCCGATGGCGAGCACGACATCCGCCTGCTCGGCAAGGAGGTTCGACGCCGAGGAACCGGTGACGCCGACCGAGCCCATGTTCAGCGCATGGTCGTGCGGCAGGCTGGATTTGCCGGCATTGGTCTCCATCACCGGAATGCCGTGCTTTTCGGCAAACGCCTTCAGCGTGCCGGCCGCCTCTGAATAGAGCACGCCGCCGCCGGCAATGATCACCGGCTTCTCGGCATCCTTCAGGGCGGCGACGGCGCGATCGAGCTCGTTGAGATCGGGCATCGGCCGGCGCGGGATCCAGACGCGCTCGGCAAAGAAGGCCTCGGGATAATCGTAGGCTTCGGCCTGCACGTCCTGGCAGAGGCTCAGGGTCACCGGGCCACATTCGGCCGGGTCGGTCAGCACCTGCATGGCGCGGTTCAATGCGGTGATAATCTGCTCAGGGCGCGTGATGCGGTCGAAATAGCGCGACACCGGACGGAACACGTCATTGGCGCTCACCGTGCCGTCGCCCCAGTCCTCCACCTGCTGCAGCACCGGGTCCGGCGCGCGGTTGGCAAACACGTCGCCGGGCAGCAGCAGCAGCGGAATGCGGTTCACATGCGCGAGGGCCGCGGCGGTCACCATGTTGGTCGCGCCAGGCCCGATCGAGGAGGTCGCGGCCATGAAGCGGCGGCGGAAGCTGGCCTTGGCGAAGGCGATGGCGGCATGCGCCATGCCCTGCTCGTTGTGGGCGCGATAGGTCGGCAGCTCGTCCCGCACCTGGTAGAGCGCCTCGCCGAAACCGGCCACGTTGCCATGCCCGAAAATCGCGAACACACCGCCGAAAATCGGCAGCTTCTCGCCATCGACGATGGTCATCTGCCGCGTCATGAATTTTGCCACGGCCTGCGCCATGGTGAGGCGGATGGTCTGTTGGGTCATGCTTTCCTCCTCAGTGGCGGGTGGCGCTTTGGCGCACTACTCCCCCCAAACTCCTACCAGCGCCCGGAACCGCGCGGCCATATCGGCCACCGCTTCCGCGTCGCTCATCGTGCCAGCAAACCACGCCTTGGCGGCGTCGGCAAAGATGGTGCGGCCGACGGCGAAGCCACGCACGGTGCGCGAGGCGTGGGCGACCGCAAAGCCGCGCGCCAGCTCCTCGGCCGGCGCTTCGAGGCCGAGCAACACGACGCCGCGGCAATAGGGGTCGCGGGCTTCGATCACCGCATCGATCTCGCGCCACGCGGCTGCGTCGACCTGGGTCTCGAGCTTCCACCAGTCGGGCCTGAGCCCAGCGTCGTAAAGTTCGGCAAGGGCGCGGGCAGTGGTACGGTGGTCGACGATGCCGGCCTTGCTCGCAATTACCTCGATCAGGATGTCGCGACCGACTTTCCGCGCCGCATCATAGGCAACCCGCAGCGTCTCGATCTGCTCGGCCTTGAGCGAGGCGATGTCGTCGGGGTGGTAGAAGCAGAGCACTTTCAGGCAATGGTCCACCGGCCATTCGCCGAGCCGGCTGCCGATGTCCTGCGAAAACTCGAAGCGCAGCGGACGCGAACCGGGCAGTTCCACCGGCCGGGCGATCCAGAAGTTCTTGGGCGCCTCGAACAGGGCGTCGCGACCCCATTTGTCGTCGAGCAGCATGCCGAAGCCCGGCCGGCCGGCTGCCACCTCGGCGGCCGCTTTCACCGCGAGCACCTTGAAGGCGGGGATGCGGTCGAGCTGTTCGCCGGCAATGTCCTCGATCTGCTTCCGATGATCGATGGCGAAGGCGGTGAGGCGCGGCCACTGCTGACGGCGGGTTGTCGCCCAGTGGATGTGGTTGAGCTCTTCGTCCTTGCGCAGCGCCTTGAACTTGCTGCCATGGGTGAGGAAGTGGTCTAGCTCCGTCCAGCTCGGATATTCCGGGGCGCAGAGCAGGCGGCTCACCGCGAAGGCGCCGCAGGCATTGGCCCAGGTGGCGGAGGTTTCCAGCGACTCGCCCTTGAGCCAGCCGCGCAGGAAGCCCGACATGAAGGCGTCGCCGGCGCCGAGCACGTTGTAGATCTCGATCGGGAAACCCTGGCCGACAATACCGGCCTCGAGGTCGTCGGGGATCGCCCCGTCATAGACGATGCAGCCCTTGGCCCCTCGCTTGAGCACGACCGTCGCGGCAGAGACGGCGCGGATCGCCTTCAGCGCTGCCAGCAGGTCGCCTTCACCACCGGCAATCAGCACTTCTTCCTCGGTGCCGACGATCAGGTCGCAGTCCTTGAGGATCGGCTTGATCTTGCCGGTCACGTAGTCCGATTTGACGTAGCGCTCGAAGCCGGCGGCGTGACCGGCAAGGCCCCAGAGGTTGGGCCGGTAGTCGATATCGAACACTACCTTGCGCCCCGCCGCCTTGGCGATGCGGATGGCCTTGAGCTGCGCGGCCTCGGCGTTCGGGGTCGAGAAATGTGTGCCGGTGACGACGATGGCGCCGGCCGAGCGAATGAACGCCTCGTCGATGTCGCTTTCGTCGAGCGCCATGTCGGCGCAGTCGGTGCGCACGAAGATCATGGGCGAGACGCCCTCGGCCTCGACGGCGAGGAGGACGAGCGCGGTGAGGCGCTTATCGTCGGTGGTGATGCCGGCGGTTTCGACGCCTTCGCGAGCGAGCTGTTCCTTGATGAAGCCGCCCATCTGCTCGGCGCCGACGCGGGTGATCAGCGCGGACTTGAGGCCGAGCCGGGCGGTGCCGACGGCGATGTTGGCAGGGCAGCCGCCGATGGCCTTGGTGAAGCTGCCGATATCCTCGAGGCGGCTGCCGATCTGCTGGCCGTAGAGGTCGACAGACGAGCGCCCGATGGTAATGACATCGAGCCCGGCCTCCGGCATGATCTCCCCCGTCTTCTTCTTGTCTGGACAGCTTTCAGCCGCCGTTGTATCCCTCGCGCGGATGAAACGTCAATTCCGATTTTTCCAAATTCGGAATGAACGTTCTATATCGATGGTATGAGAGCGGCCCGAAGCGGTCGCAATCCGGCGGCGGCTGCCTGTCTCGTTCAGGTGCCGTCAATGACCGGTTCATCTGGGGAGGTCTTATTGGTCAGGTTTGCTGTCCTTGGTGCGGGTCGCATCGGCAAGGTTCACGCCGGCACCATCGCGAAATCCGATCGTGCCAGCGTCGCCCTGGTGGCCGATGCCATCCCCGACGCGGCAGCCGTGCTCGCCGCCAGCGTGGGCGCGAAGACTGCCACCGTCGACGAAGCGATTGCCTCCGATGTCGACGCGATCCTCATTTGCACGCCCACCGACACCCATGCCGACCTGATCGAAGCTGCGGCGCGCGCCGGCAAGGCGATCCTGTGCGAGAAGCCGGTGTCGCTGTCGGTCGAGCGCATCGAGGCCTGCCTGCCGGTGGTCGAGAAAGCCGGCGTGCCGCTGATGATCGGTTTCAACCGCCGCTTCGATCCGAATTTCGCAAGTCTCCAGAAGCGCTTGCGTGCCGGCGATGTCGGCGATGTCGAGCTCGTCACCATCATTTCGCGCGACCCGGCGCCGCCGCCGGTCTCCTACATCGAGCGCTCGGGCGGCCTCTTCCGCGACATGATGATCCACGATTTCGACATGGCGCGCTTCCTCGTCGGCGAGGAGTTCGTCACCGTGCACGCGCTGGGCGGCGCGCTGGTCGACAAGGCGATCGGGACGGCCGGCGACGTCGATACCGCCTCGGTACAGATGCAGACCGCCTCGGGCAAGATCGCGGTGATCACCAATTCCCGCCGCGCCACCTATGGCTACGACCAGCGGCTCGAAGTGCACGGTTCCAAGGGCATGCTGCGCGCCGGCAATGTGCACATGACGACGCTCGAGCGGGCGGATGGCGCCGGTTTCACGCAGGACGTGATCCAGAATTTCTTCATCGACCGGTACGTCGCGGCCTATGCGGCCGAGGTGAACAGTTTCATCGACGCGATGGCGAACGGCACGACGCCCACACCGTCAGGGCACGACGGGCTTGCGGCGCAGAAGTTGGCCGAGGCGGCTACACAGAGCCTCAAGACGGGGCAGGTGGTACGGGTCTAGTTACCCCACATCAGCGCCGCAGTCGTCACTCCCTCCCCCTTGTGGGGAGGGGGGACCCGCGAAGCGGGTGGGTGGGGGTGGCCCCACGCACCGGCGCACTTGGCTCCACCCCACCCTGCTTCGCTAGGCAGCAAGCTGCCAAGCTCCGCGAGCCCTCCCCATCAAGGGGAGGGAAATCGGTGCGTTGATTGGCAATAGGGGGTACTCGCTCCCCCTTGCCCAACCCCAACGACGGCCCTAGTCTCCGCCCCGCCTGCCATACCAGCCTCGAGTTTCCCGACATGTCCGATACGTCTCTCCCCTTCGCCGGCCAGGTGGCCGTTGTCACCGGTGCTGCCCAGGGTGTGGGCGAGGCGACGGCGCGGCTGCTGGCCGAGCGCGGCATTGCCGGCCTGCTGCTGACCGACCGGCAGGGTGACAAGCTCGATGCCGTGGCGAAGTCGATCGAGGCGCAGGGCGTCTCGGTAGTGACGGTGGTCGCCGATCTCGCCGATCCTGATCAGGTGGCCGAAATCGTGCCGACTGCCGATGACGCATTCGGGCGCGTGGATCTCCTCGCCAATGTCGCAGGGCTCACCGATCGCGGCACCATCCTCGACACCGATGTCGCGCTGTTCGACAAGATGTTCGCCATCAACGTGCGCGCGCCGTTCTTCCTGATGCAGGACGCGATCAAGGTGATGAAGCGCGAGAAGATCGCCGGCAGCATCGTCAACATCCTGTCGGTGAACTCCTATATCGGCGGCGCCAATCTCGCGGCCTACAGCGCATCCAAGGGCGCGCTGATGACGCTGACCAAGAACACGGCGAACGCGGTCAATCTCGACCGCATCCGCATCAACGGCATTATCCTGGGCTGGGCCGACACGCCCGGCGAGCACGTCACGCTCAAGACCTTCCACGATGCGCCCGACGACTGGCTGGCTTCGGCCGAAGCGTCGCGGCCGTTCGGCCAGTTGCTGAAGCCCGAGGGCGTCGCGCGGCTTGTTGCCTTCCTCGGCGGCCCGGAATCATTCCCGATGACCGGCTCATGCGTCGACTACGAGCAATCGGTGATCGGCGCCTCCTCACCGCTGCAGAGCGCCGGGTATCCGCAGAAGAAGTAGGGCTCAGCCCTCGCTGCGCTTACCGGCGATCGCCACGGTCAGCGTCATGGCCAGTGCCATGGTCGCTGCCATCGACCTGAAGCCCTCGAAATCGGCTTCGACGATCTCGAGCCAGGTATCGGCGATCGAGGCGATGGGGGAAAAAACCGAGTCGGTGATCGAGACGATCCGCGCATGCCGAGCCTTCGCAGCATGGGCGAGGTTCACGGTCTCGCTGGCATAGGGCGTGAAGCTGATAGCCAGCACTGCGTCGCGCGGTGAAATGAAGCCGATCTGTTCAGCGCCGAGGCCGGCAATACCGTCGACGAGGACGTTGCGGACGCCGAGTTTCCCCATGGCGTAGGCCATATAGCTGGTGATCGGGAAGGAACGGCGAAGGCCGACCAGATAGATCGTTTCGGCCTCGGCCAAGAGGGTGACGGCCGTTTCGAGCGTTTCGGGGTCGAGCTTGATGCGCAGGTCGCGGACCGAGCGCTCGGCGGCTTCGGCAAAGCCCTGGAGCAGCAGTCCCGATTTGCTGGCATCACCGTGCTCGCGCAGTTGCTTCAGGCGTTCTTCGTAGCTGGGCACGCGGTCGCGCAGGCGGGCGCGGAACACATCCTGCAGGTCCGAAAACCCTTGGTAGCCGAGGGCCTGGCTGAAGCGGACGAGGGTCGAGGGCTGGACGCCGGAGCGCTGCGCGACACTCGCGGCGGTGCCGAAAGCGATATCGTCCGGATTGTCGAGGGCGAAGCTTGCGACCTGGGTCAGCCGGCGCGGCAGGGTCGGCGCACGCGCGGCGATCAGCGCGCGCAGTGTCGGGAAATCCCGCGGCACCGTCTCCTCGATCTCGATATCCCCGTCGTCCATCGCTGCCTCATACTGCGCTGCGTTGTTAGTCGGACAAAGCAGGACGACAGTCCACGCCGTTCCGAACGCCATCCACCGACGAAATCGCTCCGATCCGCCCGATTTCCGCGAGTTATCCCCGCTTCGAGGCGCTTGACGTCTCACCTTAGGATGGAATAAACATTCTATCAATGCGGAATGAAGCATCAGACGTTCCATAAGAGAGCGCTGGTGCGGTCTGGGAGGACAGGTCGCATGGCAGCACCGCTGCTCGAGGCGAGGGGCATTTCAAAGTTCTTCGGCGCCATCACCGCGCTGCGCGACGTGAATTTTCACGTCGGGCCGGGCGAAGTGCTGGGCGTGGTCGGCGACAACGGCGCCGGCAAGTCGACGCTGATGAAGATCCTGTCGGGCCTGTTCGCGCCGAGCGAGGGCGAGCTGATCTTCAACGGCCAGCCGGTGCGGTTCGGCTCGCCCAAGGATGCGCAGAAGCTCGGGATCGAGATGGTCTACCAGGACTTCGCGCTCGCCGGGAACATGCCGATCTACGAGAATATCTATCTTGGGCGCGAACCCGGTTCGAAGTTCGGACCGCTCACCATTGTCGACCACAAGCGGGCGCGACAGATGGCGTCTGACCACTTGGATCGGCTCCACATCCACGTGAAGTCGGTCGACCAGAACACCGAGGATCTCTCGGGTGGGCAGCGCCAGGCCGTGGCCATTGCGCGTGCCACGGCGTTCGACGGCAAGCTCGTGATCATGGACGAGCCGACGGCGGCGCTCGCCATCAAGGAGGTCGGCAAGGTGCTCGACCTCGTCAAATCGCTGAAGGATCACGGCGTGGCGGTGATCATCATTTCGCACCGCATGGACGATATTTTCTACTGCTGCGACCGGGTGATGGCGCTCTACCAGGGCACCAATTTCGCCGAGGCGCAGCTGGGTGCGACGAGCCGCAACGAAGTCATCGGCTGGATCATGGGGACGAAGGGCCATTCGACCGGCCTTGCCCATGACAACATGCATTGAGGGGGATGATGAACTACGCTCCCTCCTCATGCTCGGTGTCATCCCAGCGGAAGCTGGGATCCATTTCTCCGAGTGCGCCTGCTGATGGTTGGATCCCAGCTTCCGCTGGGATGACAGCTGGTGGGTGGGCATGGGCGCGGAAGGAGCTGCAGCATGTCTGACACCACGGCATCCGCCCGACCCGGCATCAGCTGGTCGAAATTCCTCGAGGTCTACGGCATCGTGCTCGTGGTCGTCGTGATGATGCTGGCGCTGGCGCTGATCAAGCCGGAGGTGTTCCTGTCGCCGCAGAACCTCACCAATATCCTCAAGCAGAACGCCTCGTTGGCGCTGCTGGCGCTCGGAATGTACGTCGTGATCGTCACGGCGGGCATCGACCTGTCGGTCGGCTCGATCATGGCGCTCGCCATGGTGGCGCTGGCGATTGCTTCGAAGGCCGGCGTGCCGTGGCCGCTGGTGCTGCTGATCGGACCGGCGATCGGGCTCGCCGTTGGCTGGGTGAACGGGGTCGGGTTGACGGTGCTGAAGCTGCCGCATCCGTTCATCATGACGCTGGGCACGCTAAACGTGGCGCGCGGGCTCACGTTCCTGATTTCCGATGGCGCGCCGATTTCGGGGTTGCAGCCGGAGGTGCGCTATCTCGGGCAGGCCTATTACGGCTTCGGGCTGCCGCCGCCGGCGGGGATTCCGGCGAGCCTGATCCTCGTCGCTGTCTGCGCGATCGGGCTGTGGTTCTTCCTCGAGCGCACCAATATGGGCCGGCACATTTTCGCCATTGGCGGCAATCCGCATGCGGCGCGGGTGTCGGGCATCAATGTCGATCGGACGCTGGTCGTCGTCTACATGATCTCGGGGCTGATGGCCGGGCTCTCGGGCCTGCTGCTCGCCGGCCGGACCGATAGCGGCTTTCCCAATGCCGGCATCGGCATCGAGCTCGATGCGATCGCGGCCGTGATCATCGGCGGCGCCTCGTTCTTCGGCGGGCGCGGCACGGTGCTGGGGGTGCTGGCGGGCGTGCTCATCATGGGCATCCTGCGCAACGGGCTCAACATAAACAATGTCAGCGCCTTCTGGCAGCAGATCCTGATCGGGCTCGTGATCATCATCGCCGTCTATATCGATGTGCTCAGGAGGAGAGCCGCAGTCCGTCGATAAAGGGGGTTGGCGCCGGCCGCGGTCTCCGGGCCGGTCGCCTACAGCAACATGGAGACCTGACGTCGTCGGTTCAAAGGGAGGAACCAACCCATGAAGAAACTGCTTCTCGCGGGCGTCGCGCTCAGCGTGCTCGCCGGCATGGCCGGCCCGGCCAATGCCGCTTACGTGCTTGCCATGAAGGGCCCCGGTGGCGGCAACCCGTTCTGGGCCGCGGTTGAGGCGGGTGCCAAGGCCAAGGCGGCCGAACTTGGCGTCGAACTGGTGGTGGTCGCACCGCCGGCCGAGTCGGACGTGCAGGCACAGATCACCCAGATCGAAGACCTGATCGCGCAGGGCATCGATGGCCTCGCCATCGCGCCGACCGATCCGAATGCGCTGGCTCCGGTGGTCGATGCGGCGAAGGCCGCGGGCGTGCCGGTGGTATTCGTCGATACGCGCGGTATCAACGAGGGCGTGACCTTTATCGGCACCAACAATGAAGTAGGCGCCGCGCTCGCCGCCAAGTATCTGTGCGACACCCTGCCGGCCGGTTCGGAAGTGGCGATCCTGCAGGGCCTGATCTCGCAATCGACGGGCCAGGCGCGCGCCGACGGTTCGAAGAAGGGCCTGACCGACTGCGGCCTCAAGGTCGTGGCCGAGCAGACCGCGGAGTGGGACCGCGCCAAGGGCCTCGCCGTGACCGAGAATATTCTGGCCGGTAACCCGAACCTCAAGGGTATTTTCGGGTCGAACGACAACATGGCGCTCGGCGCATCGGAAGCGGTGAAGGCCGCGGCGCGCACCGACATCACCATTGTCGGGTTCGATGCGAACCCCGATGCGGCGGCGGCGATCCTTGCCGGCGACATGGCGGCAACCATTGCCCAGGCTCCGGCCAATATGGGCGGGTTCGGCATCCAGGCGCTGGTTGATCTCAAGGCCGGCAAGACGCTCGAAGCCTGGATCGACACCGGCACGGTGCTGGTGACCAAGGACAACGCGGCCGACTATCAGTAAGCGCAAAGCGCTCCCCTCCCCCTTGCGGGGAGGGGCTGGGGGTGGGGTCTGCCGGTGATCACCGAGCCACCCCCACCCTCGTTCCCTCCCCGCAAGGGGGAGGGAGGCGACCATTGCTGGGCTGGTACCTGACCACACACGAGACAATAATGAACACCATCGGCGTCGGACTCATCGGCACGGGCTATATGGGCAAGTGCCATGCGCTGGCCTGGAATGCGGTGAAGCCGGTGTTCGGGGATGGGCCGAAGCCGCGGCTGGTGCATCTGGCCGAAGTGTCGGCGGAGCTGGCGCAGCGGCGGGCTGAAGAGTTCGGGTTCGAGAAGGCGACGTCGGACTGGCGGGCGCTGATTGCGGATCCGGAGGTGGAAGTGGTGTCGGTGACGACGCCCAATGCCTTCCACGCCGAGATGGCGATTGCGGCACTCGAGGCGGGCAAGCACGTGTGGTGCGAAAAGCCGATGGCGGTGGGGTTTGCCGAGGCCGAGCGGATGGCGACGGCGGCGCGGGCGGCGGGGAGGGTCACGGCGCTTGGGTATAATTACATCCAGAACCCGGTGATCCGGCACATCCGGCGGCTGCTCGATGAGGGGGCGATCGGGGCGGTGAACCATGTCCGCTTCGAGATGGACGAAGACTTCATGGCCGACCCGGAGGCGCTGTTCTACTGGAAGAGCGAGGCTTCGTCCGGCTATGGCGCGCTCGATGATTTCGGCGTCCATCCGCTGAGCCTGATGCAGTTCCTGTTCGGCGGCGTGTCGCGGGTGATGGCGCAGCTTTCGATGCCCTATGCCGACCGGCCAAGCCGGGATGGCGGGCGGCGCAAGGTCGAGACTTGGGATATCGCCTCCGTACTGCTCGAGCTCGTCAACGGCGCGTCCGGGGTGATGTCGCTCAACCGCTCAGCCTGGGGCCGCAAGGGGCGGATCGCGGTGCAGATTTTTGGCTCGAAGGGCACGATCGCCTACGACCAGGAGCGGATGAACGAGTTCCAGCTTTATACGGTCAGCGACCGGGGGACGGAGCAGGGGTTCCGCACCGTGCTGACGGCGCCGGTGCATGCGCCTTACGACCGGTTCATCCCGGCGCCGGGGCATGGGCTGGGGTTCAACGAGCTGAAGATCATCGAGTGCCACGAGCTCCTGCGCGCCATACGCGGGGAGGCGGCGCAGATCGTTTCGTTCGACAAGGGGCTCGAGATCGAGCGCGCCGTGCATGCGATGGCGCGGAGTGCGCGCGAGGAGCGGTGGGTGACGGTTTAGGCAGGTCCCGGGGCCGCAGTCACGGCGACCCCGGGGGCCTGAGTCGTGCAGCGGACTCAGGCTGTGGCGAGCGTGCCGGTGGTGCGGTCGCGGCTTTCGGCCCAGTAGATAAAGGCCGAGGCGAGGACGATCAATGCGGCGCCGGGCCAGAACCACACCGACGGTACCTGGCCGAGAATGACCCAGCCGAGGAGGCCACTCAGCGGCACCTTGGTGTCGCCGAAGGGCTGGAGGTAGGTCGCGTCGGCCACCTTATAGGCATAGGCGAGCAGGTACTGCGCGACGGCCGTCAGCACACCGAGGAGGAGCAGCAGCCAGAGCGCGGTGCCGGTCGGGATGGCGAAGACATTGTCGGCAAGGCCGGCCGGAAGCAGGCCGGGCGTAACGATGCCGAGGGCCCAGACGGCGAGGAGGATCAGCAGGTGGTTCGGGGTGACGAGAACCAGCAGCGAGATGGTGAGCGTCTCGGGGCTTTCGCCCTGCTTGCTCAGATACTTGGTCAGGACGTCCGTGGTGGCCCAGAGGCCGGCGGCGACGATGGGGACGAGGGTCTGCCAGCCTAGGCCTTCTGCGCTGACGCCGGAGATGATGATGGCGCCGACAAAGCCGAGGAGAGCAGCAGCGATGCGGGCGGTGGAGGCGCGTTCGCCGAGGAACAGGGTCGAGCCGAGGATGATGAAGAGCGGGCCGGTGGCGAGCAGCGTCACCATCTGCCAGATCGGGACGCCCGTGGCGAAGCCATAGACGAAGACGTGGACGCCGAGCGCCGAAACGAATGCGCGGACTTCGTGGGCGAACGGGTGGCTGGTGCGCAGCTTGTCGACGCCGATCCTGAGGATCAGCGGCAGGCTGAGCACGGCGGCAATCACGTATTGCCAGAAGGCCATGCCGGTGGAGCTCATGCCGTAGCCGCCATACTCCACCGGAGTCGGGAGCGCCGACTGCAGCAGGTTCGAGCCGGCGAAGGCGAGCGCGGCGATGAGCATGAAGGCGGCGCCCGAGGTGAGGCCGTTGTGCGAAGACGAGGAAATCTGGTTCATCTGTCGATCCTTTCCGTAACCAGTTCCCTCAGGGAGTTACGGGGATCGGCGAGGGAGTTCGCCCGGCCCAAATAGGTCCGGACGCGCAAGTCCAGCGCGTGTCCCGTTCTCTTTCATCCGGACTATACCGTCGGCCCCGGAATTACACCGGATCTGCTGACCTTCCCGGGTTGGGAAGCGCTCGCGGGCTTTGGCTTCTCGCCATTTACCGCCGGTGGGGAATTGCACCCCGCCCTGAGAACTTGTCGGCCGGGTAACCGGCCTACACGGGTGAGATAGTCCTGCGGGGCGCGGGGCGCAAGCAGGTACACGGAGGATACCGACGTCAGGCCTTCTTCGGGCGGCCGGTAAAGCCGATCACGGTGGCGAGGACGACACCCAGCGCAACCACGCCAATGATGATCGTAGCGAGCGCATTGACGTCCGGCGAAACGCCGAGGCGGATCTTGGAGAAGATCACCATGGGCAGTGTCGAGGAGCCGGGGCCGGAGACGAAGCTCGCGATCACGAGGTCGTCGAGCGACAGGGTGAAGGCGAGGAGCCAGCCCGAGATCAGCGCCGGGGCGATGATCGGGAGGGTGATGTCGAAGAATACCCGGAACGGGGTGGCGCCGAGATCCATCGCGGCTTCCTCGAGGCTGAGGTCGAGGTCGGAGAGGCGCGACTGCACGACCACCGTGACGTAGGCCATGCAGAAGGTGGTGTGCGCGATGATGATCGTGACGATGCCACGACCTGCCGGCCAGCCGAGCGTGCCTTCCATGGCGACAAAGAGCAGCAGCAGTGCGAGGCCGGTGATCACATCCGGCATCACCAGTGGTGCGGACACGGTGCCTGCGAGGACGGTGCGGCCGCGGAAGCGCTTGAAGCGGACCAAGGCTATGGCGCAGAGCGTCCCGAGAACGAGTGCCAGCGAGGCAGCGCAGAACGCGATCTGGAGGCTGAGCCAGGCGGCGCCCAGCATTTGCGGATCGGCGAAGAGCTCGCCGTACCACTTGGTCGAAAAGCCCGACCAGACCGTGACGAGGCGGCTCTCGTTGAACGAGAAGACCACAAGCGAAATGATCGGCAGGTAGAGAAAGGCGAAACCGAGCGTCGCCGCGATGGGGAGGAACCAGCCACGACGCATCTACTTGCCCCTCTCGGTCACAGCATCCTGCGCCTTCTGCAGCAGCAGGATGGGGATGACGACGACGACGAGCATGGCGACGGCGACAGCGGCGGCGCGCGGCCAGTTGGTGGCGCCGAAGAACTCGTCCCAGAGGACGCGGCCAATCATCAGCGTCTCCGGACCGCCGAGAAGCGAGGGGATGACGAACTCGCCAATGGCCGGGATGAAGACGAGCATCGAGCCCGCGATTATGCCCGGCAGCGAGAGGGGCAGGGTGATCGACAGGAAGGTCTGCCACGGGCGCGAGCCGAGATCGGCCGAGGCCTCGAGAAGCGAAATGTCGAGCTTCACCAGGGTGGTGTAGAGCGGAAGGATCATGAAGGGCAGGTAGGTGTAGACGATACCGACGTAGACAGCGAAGTCGGTCTGCATCATCACGAGCGGCTGGATGCCGAAAAACCCCAGGACCTGGTTGATTACGCCGTTGCCGCGCATGAAGCCCGAGAGTGCGTAGACGCGCAGCAGGAACGAGGTCCAGAACGGCAGGATGACCAGCATCAGGAGAATGTTGCGCCACTTCTCCGGCGCCATGGCGATGGCATAGGCCATCGGATAGCCGATCAGCAGCGTGATGACCGTGGAGATGAGCGCGATCCGGATCGAGCTCAGATAGGCCGCAACGTAGAGCGGATCGGTGAATAGCCGGACATAGTTGGACAGGTGCAGGGTGAGCTGCACGGTGCCGTCTTCGGTCGAAAGCAGCGCCGAATAGGGCGGACGGCCGAACTGCTTGGTGGCGAGCGAGATGCCGAAGACCACGAACAGCGGCACGAGGAAGAAGACAGTGAGCCAGATGGCGGGCGCGGCGATGACCAGCGTGCGGCCGGAAATGCCGACATCGCGCAGGCGTCGCTCCAGCCCGCTCCAGGGGCGGAGGCGGCGCGGCGGAACGAACTGGCTGTCGCTCGAGCTCATACGGTCAGGACCGAGCCGGAGCTGTCGCCCCAGGTGACGTAAACGGGCTCTTCCCAGGTAATGGCGTCGGGATTGCCGCGCATCGAGTTGGTCTGGCTGACGCGGATGCGTTTACCGCTGTCGAGGACGACCTGGTAGAGGCTCATGTCGCCGAGATAGGCGATGTCCTCGACCACGCCCTTGGTGACGTTGGCGTCGAAGCGAGCCTCGGGCCTTTCGCGGCTCAGGTGCATTTTTTCGGGGCGGATGGCCCACCACAGGATCTGGTCCGGCGCGCAATCGACGCCGTGGCCGACATAGATGTCGCAGCCCAGCTCGGCCGAGCGGATGCGCACGTGGTCCGGCTCGTCCTCGGTGACGATGCCCTCGACCATATTCGCCGAGCCGATGAAATTGGCGACGAAGCGCGAGTTGGGAAACTCATATATGTCGGTGGGCTCGCCGATCATGGCGATTTCGCCCTGGTTCATGACGCCGATGCGGGTGGCAAGCGTCATCGCTTCTTCCTGGTCGTGCGTAACGACGATGAAGGTGACGCCGAGGGTCTCCTGAATCTTGACCAGTTCGAACTGGGTTTCCTCGCGCAGCTTCTTGTCGAGCGCGCCGAGCGGCTCGTCGAGGAGAAGCAACTTGGGTTGCTTGGCCAGCGAGCGGGCGAGAGCAACGCGCTGGCGCTGACCGCCCGAGAGCTGGTTGGGCTTGCGCTTGCCGTAGTCCTGCAGCTTCACCAGCGCGAGCAACTCGGCGACACGCTCGGTGATCTCGCGCGGCGGGACGTTGTCGCGCTTCAGGCCGTAGGCGATGTTCTGTTCCACGTTCATATGCGGGAAGAGCGCATAGGACTGGAACATCATGTTGACCGGGCGGTGGTAAGGCGGGACATCCGTCATGTCCTGGCCGTCGATCTCGATGGTGCCCGAGGTCGGCTTTTCGAAACCGGCGAGCATGCGCAGCAGTGTCGACTTGCCGGAGCCCGATCCGCCGAGCAGGCAGAACAGCTCGGATTTATAGATGTCGAGCGAGACTTCGTGCACCGCGGATACGTCACCGAACTTCTTGGTGACGTTGCGGATACGCACAAATGGTCTGGCTGCCGGATCGCGCCAGGGGCGCGTGTCGATGGCGAGCTGCGGCTTCTTGGCCATGCGGCACCTAGAGGGAGGAAGGGGGCGGCGCGGACCGCCCCCACGGAGTCTGCTTAGAGACCGGTTTTGATGCGGGTCCAGGTGCGGGTCAAGACCTCTTCGAATTCCGGCGAATGGGCCTTCATCACGAAGTTCTTGGCGACCGTCTCGGCCGGCGGATAGATGCCCGGGTTGGACTTCACTTCTTCATCCACGAACTCGAGCGCCGGCAGGTTGGGGTTGGCGTAGAATACGTAGTTGGTGATCGCCGCTACGACCTGAGGCTCGAGGATGTAGTTGATGAACTTGAGGGCGTTATCCGGATGCGGGGCGTCGATCGGAATGGCCAGGAAGTCGAACAGCGACCCAGCACCTTCCTTGGGGATCACGTACTGGACCTCGACACCTTCGGCGGCATTGTCCGAAGCGATGAAGATGTCGCCAGAGTAGCCCAGGGCGACGCAGGTCTCACCGTTACCCAGGTCGTCGATATACTGCGACGAGTGGAAGTAGCGGATGTAGGGCTTGATCGAGTTCAGCAGTTCCTCGGCCTTGGCGAGGTCTTCCTCGCTCTCCGAGTTCGGATCGAGGCCGAGATAGTGGAGCGCAATGCCAACGACCTCGGACGGGCTGTCGAGCAGGCTGATGCCGCAGGAAGCAAGCTTTTCGGCGTATTCGGGCTTGAAGATCAGGTCCCAGCTGTCGACCGGCGCATCGGCGCCGAGCGCCTCGGTCACCTTGGCGACGTTGTAGCCGTAGCCGATGGTGTTGATCATGTAGGGCACGCCATGGGCGTTGCCCGGGTCCTGACCGGCGGCAGTGGCCATGACGGCGGGATCGAGGTTGCCGAGGTTGGTGAGCTTGGACTTGTCCAGCGGCAGGATGAGGCCGGCCTTGATCTGGCGCTCGAGAAAGTTGCCTGACGGCACGACGATATCGTAGCCCGACGAGCCGGCGAGGAGCTTCGCATCGACGATCTCGTTATTGTCGTAGACGTCGTAGTTCACCTTGATGCCGGTCTCGGCTTCGAAGTTCGCTATCGTGTCTTCGGCGATGTAGTCGGACCAGTTGTAGACGTTGACCACGTTCTCCTGGGCCAGCGTGGGCGCGGCGACGAGCAGCGCACCAAGGGCAAGCGTCGTCGTCTTGATCATCCGGGTCTTCATAGAGTCGTCTCCTTGTTCGTGTGCCGCGAGGGGAGGGCGGCGCATGTCGGATGCGTCCGGCGTCGGGTGCGCCGGTTGGCGATTGCCTGGCCCCGACCAGGCAAAATGGCGTCGCGTCGGCCGATGTGGCCGAGCTGGATGGCGATGGATGTGTGGGAGGGAAGGCCAAGCGGCGCGGGCGTCGCGCCGGGAGAAGAGGGTGCTGCAATGTGCCCGGATCCGGGCGCCCATCGATCCGGCGGCGGTTCCGGATCAACACAGTTCGTGCGCAGTGAAGTAAATCCCTCGACCGGCGTTGGCTTTCAGCGGGGAAGCTAGTGGCAAAGCCACTGGCGGGCAAGGGGTTTGGCGGGCCCCGCGCGATCGAGAAACTCGGCCATTCGCAGGGTGCACGGCAGGTGTTGCAGCGCTGCGACTTGCGGTCACAGGGCGGGCCGCGCATAGTCCCGATGCTGAAGCAGGCGGGGGTTGGCCATGGGTCGATCGCGGGCGCTGATGCTGGCAGCCACTCTGTTCCTGTCGTCTGCCGGCGTAGCGGCGGCGCAGACGCTCGGAACGCCAGCATACTGGGACGGCTTTTACGTGGGCATCGTGGGCGGCGCGGGATCGGATGGCGATTCCGGGCTGACTTCGCTCGGCGTGGTGGCAGGGACGGGGACGACGAATGAGGCGTTCTATTTCGGTGCCGAGGCGACGCTGGCCGCTGAAAGCCTCGACGGCGACGATCCGTATCTCTGGCTGCAGGCCGATGGGCGGCTCGGGGCGCAGGTGACGGATACCATGCTGCTGTTCACCTCGGCGGGCGTCGGCTTCGATGCCGATGCACAGGAAGTGGCGCTGACCGGCGGCGCGGGTGCGGAGTTCACGCTGGGCGACAACGTGGCGCTCAGGGCGCAATACGGGCTGCAGCACTATCCGAGCGGGCTCGGCACGTTCCACGAAGGGCTGGCGGGCGTCGTGTTCCGGTTCGAGTAGTTGCGCCGTCGCCGATTTCGGTTCAAACGAGGCCAACACGATCCACAGGGGCCTCGTCTTGAGCCTGAAGAAGCATATTTCGATCTCGCCGGCGGTGAAAAAGGCGCTCAGCGCGGGCAAGCCCGTCGTGGCGCTCGAGAGCACCATCATCACCCACGGCATGCCGTATCCGCAGAACCTCGAAATGGCGCTGAACGTCGAGAAGGTGATCGCCGACAATGGCGCGGTGCCGGCGACGATCGCGATCATGGACGGCAAGTTCAAGGTGGGCGTGTCGGGCGACGATTTGGAGCGGCTGGCGCAGACGGGCGGCAAGGCGGCGAAGGCCTCGCGCCGGGATGTGGCGGCACTCTTGGCATCGAAGCAACAGGCGGGGACGACCGTTGCGACGACGATGATGGCGGCGGAGGCGGCGGGCATCCAGGTGTTCGCGACCGGCGGGATCGGCGGGGTGCATCGCGGAGCGGAGACGACGTTCGATATTTCGGCCGATCTCGATGAGCTCGGACGCACGCAAGTCGCGGTGGTTTGTGCTGGTGCCAAGTCGATCCTCGATATTCCGAAGACGCTGGAAGTGCTGGAGAGCAAGGGTGTGCCGGTGCTGGGTTTCGGTACCGACGATTTCCCGGGCTTTTGGACGCGGACGTCGGGCGGCAAGGTCGACCATCGGGTCGAGACCGGCAAGGACGCGGCCAAGGTGATCGCGCTGCAGTTCGCGCTGGGGCTGGGCGGCGTGCTGGTGGCCAATCCGATCCCCGAGAGCCATGCGCTGCCGTCCGAGATGATCTCGGCGCGCATCGAAGAGGCGATCAAGGACGCGGACGCGCAGGGCGTGGGTCGCAAGGACCTGACGCCGTTCCTGCTGAAGCGCATTTTCGAGCTGACCGAGGGCAAGAGCCTCACGGCCAATATCGCGCTGGTCGAGAATAATGCGCGCGTTGCGTCGCAGATCGCCGTGGCGCTGGCGCAGCTCGAAAAGTGAGCGCGGCCGGGCGGGTCATCGTCATCGGTGACGTGATGACCGATGTAATCGTGGTGCCGGAGGGGCCGCTGGTGCGCGGGTCGGACCGGCGCGCCGCGATCACGCAGCGGCCGGGCGGCTCGGGCGCGAACCAGGCGGTGTGGCTTGGTGCGATGGGCACGCCGGTGAGCTTCGTCGCGCGCGTCGGAGCGAAGGATAAGCCGCATCTCGAGGCGCATCTGCGCGGGTTTCACGTCGATCCGGTGCTGATCGCGGATGCGACGAAGCCATCGGGGATACTCGTCACCATCATCGATCCGGACGGGGAGCGGAGCTTTCTCACCGATCGCGGGGCCAATCTCGATCTGAGCCACTCGGACATGCCGGTGTGGCTGCTGGACGACGCGGGTTACCTCGTCGTTTCGGGCTATTCGCTGTTCGCGGAAAAGCCGCGCCATGCGGTGCGCTGGATGGCGGGCGAGGCGAGCGGGCGAGGCATTCCGGTAGCCGTGGATGCGGCTTCGGTGGGCTTTGTGAACGAGGTCGGGCCGGGGCAGTTTCTCGAGTGGACGCGCGGGTTTTCGACGCTGTTCGCCAATGCCGACGAGGCCGTGGCGCTGTCGGGCGAGACGGAGCTTGCGGCGCAGATGCGGGTGCTCGGGCCGAATTACGGGCGGGTGGTGATCAAGCTCGGGGCTGAGGGCGCTGCAATCGGCGATGCTGCGGGCGTGCGGATGCAACTGCCGGCGCCGGTGGTCGAGGTGATCGACACGACCGGGGCCGGCGATGCGTTCGCGGCGGCGTTCGTGTCGGAGGAACTCGCCGGCGGTGACGAGGTGGCCTGCCTCAAGCGCGGCATCGCGGCCGGGTCGGCAGCGGTGACGAAGATCGGTGGGCAGCCGGACTGAACGGTTCTACGTTCGATCGTTCAATTTGGTTCGTCATTTCCTGCAGCACCCCGTTTGCTCGGTTCGTAGGCAGGATTGTCGCATGATGTGGGGCCGCGGGGATAAGTTCGGCGAGGGCACGGGATTTGCGGGCTTTCTGGCTATTGCGTCGGTGGTGGCCGCCAGTCCGCGGCGGGGCGAAGCCCTGGGGTGTGGCAGGATCGCTTACCTATCTCGGACCATGATCTGACACTTCATTAACGGGTTCTGACGGGTTGTTCAGATTGGGCGGGATTTGTGCGTGGGGCACCCCCACCCACCCGCTTCGCGGGTCCCCCCTCCCCGCAAGGGGGAGGGAGTGGGCCGGTGCGTGGTGCTAGAGCCCGCACCAGTCGAGGGGTTCGACGGTGAACTCGCCGCGGGTGCCTTCGATGTCGCCGAGTTCGGAGATCAGCTTGGCGCGGACGTCGTCGAGGGTAGCCAGCGGCGCCGTCAGGCCGCAGCCGCGGGCTAGCTGGTATTTGTCGTTGTCGATGGGGGCGACTTCCTTGCCGTCCTCGACGATGCGCTTCAGCACCTGGATGAGGGTCCCGTCCGGGGCGAAGTAGAGGCGGCCTTCGCGGGTGATGGCGCCTTCGGAGCCCTCCGCCATGTTGGGCGAGACCATCGCGGAATAGAGGAAGGCGAGGGTGCCATCGGCGCGGTAGCAGGAGGTGTCGGTCTGGGTGGCGATGGCGTCGATGAGCCAGGTCTGGACCAGCGCGCCGGTGCCGTCCGTGCCTTCGTGGAACTCGAAATGGTCGGCATAGCCGCCATCGAAATTGCGGCGCCAGCCGGTCCAGTCGTTCTCGGTGGCGGCGAGGAGCTGGACGCAGGTGGACCAGGCGGTGCGGATTTCTTCGATGTCGTCGGCAGCGGCAGGGGTCGTGAGGAGGAGGGGGAGTAGGGCGAGGAGGTGGCGCATGTTCGGTTCCTGGACGGTGCCGGACATTAGCATTTCTGGCCCCCTCCACCAGCTTCGCTGGTCCCCCTCCCCCGCCCCGCGGGGGAGGATCAGGGGGGCTTACTCCTCGCGCAGGAAGCGGGCGGGCTTGGTCGAGAGGGCGGACCAGGTGGTGGCCATGCCGACGATGATGGCGAGGGCGACGGTGGCGGCGATGACCACGGCGATGATGGTGGGATCGGCCCAGAAATCGATTTCGAGGACGAATTCGACGAAGCCCCAGGTGCCGACGAGGCCGAGGATCGTCGCAAGGATCGCGGCGAGGAGGCCGAGGACGCCGTATTCGATGAGATAGGCGCGGATGATGTCGCCGCGGGTGGCGCCGATCACCTTCATCACCACGGCGTCGGACTCGCGCTGGCGGCGGCCGGCGGCCATGGCGCCGGCAAGGACGAGGACGCCCGAGGCGACCGCGAGCCCGCCGATGACTTCGACGGCGGTGGTGACGTTGCCCAGGATCGCCGCAAAAGTATCGAGCGCATCGCCGATGGGGAGGAAGAGGAGGTCGGGGAACTCGGCGACCAGCTGCTGCTGCAGTTCGCGCTCGGAGCCGGGCGTGGATTTGACGAGGCCGAGATAGGTGATCGGATAGTCGGCCAGCGCGTTGGGCGAGAGGACGAAGCCGAAATTCACGCTGCCGGAGCGCCAGGCATAGTCGCGGAAGCTCGCGATCTTCACATCGACCGGCTCGCCGAAGATGCGGAAGGTGAGGACGTCACCGAGCTTCAGGCCGAGCGGTTCCTTCAAACGCTGGAAGACCGAGACTTCGGGGGCGCTGATCATGTCGGGCGGCCACCAGCTGCCTTCGGTGATGGTGGAATCCGGCGGCAGGAGTTCGGAAGTGGTGAGCGGGATTTCGCCTTCGAGGACGAAGGAGAATTCGGGCGGCGGAGT
>JAESFU010000482.1_pt1 | contig 20575 bp, 26 predicted proteins | sample 9269461 | NCBI WGS metagenome assembly JAESFU01 (sample SAMN14502556, study PRJNA617107) | algae metagenome | isolation source: Stenomitos rutilans HA7619-LM2 and co-occurring heterotrophs from cave walls | place: USA: Waikapalae cave, Hawaii | collected 2009-07-28
TCCTCGCTTTCGCTCGGATCGCGCATCGGTGGGCGATGCGGGACCCCTCATCCGGCCTTCGGCCACCTTCTCCCTCAAGGGGAGAAGGAAGGGAGGGCAACCGCGCGGCTTGAGCGCGCTGCATCCCCCACCCAGCTTCGCTAAGGCGCGTGGCGCCTAAGCTGCGCTGCCCTCCCCGCGAGGGGGAGGGTGAGGCCGGCGGGTGGGCGAGTTGGTGACTTACACCCGTTGTCATCCCTGCGTAGGCAGGGATCCAACTCTCCGCTGGCGCGGGCTGGGAGGTGGACCCCTGCCTTCGCAGGGGTGACAGCCGGTGGGTGGGAGGGATGGCCGAAAGAGCGCGGCCCCCTCCACCAGCTTCGCTGGTCCCCCTCCCCCGCCCCGCGGGGGAGGAACAGGTGGCGTCGCTGCGCGACTACACCTTCGCCCAGGCGCCGGTTTTTTCGCTTTCGTAGACCGCGTCGATGACGCGCATGGTCTTGATGGCGTCTTCGACGCCCCATTCGAGGGGCTTGTTGTCGAGGATGGCGCGGCAGAAGGCGTTGGCCTGTTCGGTGTACTGGTCGCAGGGCGCGATGATTTCGCGGCGGCTGAGGTGGCCATCGGGTGAGTAGCCGTGGTCGACGATGATCGCGGTGGCGGTATCGGCTGGGGCGTTGAACGGGATGACCAGTTCGACGCGGGCCTTGGTGCCGATCAGCTCGAATGACTGGTGGCCAACGGTCTGGGTGGAGCAGACGAAGTTGGACTGCCGGCCGTTGCCGAAATCGAGGATGACCGAGGCGAGCCGGTCGGTCTTCATGGTCGGATCGCGGTCGATGAGCGAGACGGCGCGGATCGGGTCGGCATCGAACAGGAAGCGCGAGGCGGTGATGGGGTAGCAGCCCACGTCGTAGACGCCGCCACCGCCGATATCGGCCTGGTTGCGCACGTTGTTGGGGTCCATGAGGTAGTAGTTGAACACGCCGCGGGCGGCGCGGAGTTCGCCCAGTTCGCCGGAGCGCGCGATCTCGCGGACGCGGGCCCATTGCGGGTGGAAGCGGACCATGAAGGCTTCGTAAAAGACGATGTCCTTGGGCAGCTGGCGCAGCTGCTCGGCCTCTTTGGCATTGAGCGCAATGGGCTTTTCGCAGAGGACGTGCTTGCCGTGCCTGGCGGCTGCGAGGGTCATCTCGACATGGAGGTGATTGGGCAGCGGGTTGTAGATGGCGTCGACATTGGGGTCGGCGAAGAGGGCTTCGTAGCTGCCATGGGCCCTGGCCTTGCCGGTCAAACCGAGCTCGGCGATGTAGGCGTTGGCGTTGTCGATATTGCGCGAGGCGACGGCGACGACTTCGCTGTAGGGCGACTTCAGGATGGCCGGCGTGACCTTCTTGAGCCCGATATTGGCGGTGCTGAGGATGCCCCAGCGGATCTTCTTTTCGGCCATTTCTGCCTCCCTTTTGGTTGTTCAACGTACTGGAATGGCAGTGTACCTGCCATAGGACTTTGGGGCGGATGAACGGGTCATTGACGGGGGATGAACGGCTTTGCGAAGTCGGATTGCGCCGGCCAGGCGATTGGCGGCAAGATCGGCGTGAGGGAGACGCCAATGAACCAATATGCCGTTGCGGGCGACAGGATCGCCCGGGTGGAGCTGTCGCTGATCTTTCTGCCGCTGAAGCGGCCGATCAGCGATGCCAAGGTGCTGACCGGGCGGCAGCGGCCGCTGACCGAAGTGGCGTTCCTGTTCTGCGAGCTGACCACCACGCAGGGCCATACCAGCATCGGTTTCAGCTATTCGAAGCGCGCCGGCGGGCCGGGGCTGTTCGCGCATGCCGAGGAGATTGCGCCGCTGCTGATCGGGGAGGACCCCAACGATATCGCGCGGCTATGGCTGCGGCTCTGCTGGGCCGGGGCGTCGGTGGGGCGGAGCGGGCTCGCGACGCAGGCGATCGCGGCGATTGACGTTGCCCTGTGGGACCTCAAGGCGAAGCGGGCAGGGTTGCCGCTGGCCAAGCTGCTCGGGGCGCATCGGGATTCGGTCGCCTGCTACAACACGTCGGGCGGGTTCCTGTCGTCGCCGATCGAGGAAGTGCTCGACAATGTCGATGCTTCGATCGCAGCCGGGATTGGCGGGATCAAGATCAAGGTCGGCCAGCCGGACGTGGCCGAGGACCTGCGGCGGGTCGAGGCGGTGCACCGGCATATTGCCGGGCGGACGCGGCTGATGGTGGATGCCAACCAGCAATGGGACCGCGAGACGGCACTCCGGGTGGGGCGGAAGCTCGAGCCGTATGACCTCGTGTGGATCGAGGAGCCGCTCGATGCCTATGACGCGGAGGGGCACGCGGCGCTGGCGCTGGCGCTCGATACGCCGATTGCGACGGGCGAGATGCTGACGAGCGTGCTGGAGCACCAGCGGCTGATCGATGCCGGTTCGGTGGATTTCATCCAGCCCGATGCGCCGCGCGTCGGTGGGATCACGCAGTTTTTGAAGATCACCGCGGCGGCGGAGGCGAAGCGGCTGAAGCTCGCGCCGCACTTCGCGATGGAGATCCACCTCCACCTTGCGGCGGCGTATGAGCTGGAGCCGTGGGTGGAGCATTTCGACTGGCTCGATCCGCTGTTCAACGAGCGGCTGGAGATCGTCGACGGGCGGATGCGGGTGCCGGACCGGCTGGGGATCGGGATCACGCTGTCGGAGCAGGCAGTGGCGTGGCGGAAGGCGCGGGTGGTGTTTGGGGGGTAGGGGGCGGGCACGGACGTGCTCCAAACTCGATTGTCATCCCTGCGAAGGCAGGGATCCATGGCGCAGCTGGCGCGGGCTGAGGAATGGACCCGTGCCTTCGCAGGGGTGACAGCTGGTGGGTGGGCATGCATCGAGCACTTGGCACCCCCCACCCTAGCTTTCGCTACGGACCTTCGGCTCTAGCTTCGCTACCCTCCCCGTGAGGGGGAGGGTGAGCCGACTGAGAGATTGCGGCCCCCTCCGTCAGGCTTTGCCTGACACCTCCCCCGCCCCGCGGGGGAGGATCGCGGAGGGGCCGGTGATCCTAGGCCACCTGGCCGGCGGCCCAACCTGAGGCCCAGGCCCATTGAAAATTGTAGCCGCCGAGCCAGCCGGTGACGTCGACGGCTTCGCCGATGAAGTAGAGATTCTTGACGGTGCGGGCTTCCATCGTGGCGCTGTCGAGGCCGGCGGTGTCGATGCCGCCGAGGGTGACTTCGGCGGTGCGGTAGCCTTCGGAGCCGGTGGGCTTGATTGTCCAGCGGCGGAGGGCGTCCTCGATCCTGGCGAAGGATTTGTCGCTCATGTCGCCGATCATGGTGGAGATGCCGATGTCCTCGGCCAGCATCTGGGCGAGGCGCTTGGCGAGGTGGTTCGAGAGGACGGTCTGGAGCTGGACTTTCGGGGTGTCGCTGCGGGCCTGGCGCAGGATGTCGCCGAGGTCGCCATTGGGGAAGAGGTCGATGACGATGGCGTCGCCTTCGCGCCAGTAGCTCGAGATTTGGAGGATCGCCGGGCCGGAAAGGCCACGGTGGGTGAAGAGCATGGCTTCATCGAAGCTGCGCTTGCCGACGGCGATGCGGGTGGGATCGACGGCGATACCGCTGAGGGGGGCGAGGCGTTCGAGGATGCGCGGCTCGAAGGTGAGCGGGACGAGGACAGGGCGGGTGTCGGTGACGCTGAGCCCGAACTGGGTGGCGAGCTGGTAGGCGAGGCCGGTGGCGCCCATTTTCGGGATGGACTTGCCGCCGGTGGCGACGATCAGCGCGCCGGCCGTGAAGCTCGCGTCGCCGGTGGTGACGGTGAAGGCGGCGTCGGCGTGGGTGACGCTCGCGATCTCGGTTTCGAGGCGGAGGGTGCCGCCGGCTTTCCTGAGTTCGGCGAGCAGCAGGTTGACGATCTGCAGGCTCGGGCCGTCGCAGAAGAGCTGGCCGAGGGTCTTTTCGTGGTAGGCGATGCCGTAGCTTTCGACCAGCGCGATGAAGCGATCGGGCGTGTAGCGGGCCAGCGCCGAGAGGGCGAAGCGGGGGTTTGCGCTGAGGAAGCGGTCGCGGCCGGCTTTGGTCGTGGCGTTGATGTTGGTGAAGTTGCAGCGGCCGCCGCCGGAAATGCGGATCTTTTCGCCGGCGGACTTGGCGTGATCGAGCACCAGCACGTTGCGGCCGCGCTTGCCGGCCTCGATGGCGGCCATGAGGCCCGCGGCGCCGGCGCCGAGGACGATGATGTCGTGGTGGGTCATGCGGGTGGGATTAGCAGGTCCGGTTCCTGCCTAGTAGTCGTAGATGAAACTCCTCAACATCGGCCAACGATACGAACCACTCTGATATCTTTCTTCCATCCTCATCGCGCTGACCGCGGCGTGGCTCGACTACCTCGCCGACCCTACTTGGGTCGAACGGCCCCGGAAGCCGCTCGGCCATGACCAGTTGATTGCGGACGTAGACGACTTCACCCGCCGGATAGAGCGGCCACAGCACGAAGAAGTTCGCCAGCAGCGGATCATGCATCTCTGTGATCAGGGCAGAGACCCGGCCGTCCACGGCAGAGCGCGTGGCACCTTCCCACTGGCAGACGTAGTCATCCAGCTTCCAGTGCTCCGTGGGTATCAACAATGTCTCGTGCATCGATCCAACGGTGAGGGTGGCGACGAGTTCGTCGCGCTTGGATCCAGCTTCAACTATGCGGATGTTCAGCAATCCGGACGCCTGTTCGGGTGATTGGATATTGGGCGAAGCGCCAGACGAGCAGGCGTCCACGAGGCGTGGTGGTTAGGCGCAGCTTTGGCGGCAGGTCGTCTCGCGTCAGATCCCGCGAGAAGGTGCCGAGCGGGCCGGCGGTGAACAGGCCTTGGGCGAAGGCAGCGATGATCGCCTCGCCCCGCGTGCCGTTCGGAACGTCTCGGCCAATCGGGATAGCACGGCGGAACAACTCGTCGAAGCTCGCGTAGGGCGATTGCATCCAGTCGGTGGTGGCGCTGACAGCGAAGAGGTCGCCGCCGCGTGCGACCTGGTAGCTGAAGATCTGCTGGCGGCTGAGATCGCTGGTGGCCCAGCGATGAGCTCGTCCTCGGTCGGCACGCCATCGCGAAAGTACAGCCGCGACAGCTTGCGGATGGCGTCGAGACCCTGGAGGACTTCGATGCTGTCGGTCATGGTGTCTCCCGGCCTGGACGCGGGGCGATGTTACTACAACTCGCCATGTTGGCGAGAAGCCGGCGCGTGGGGCCGCCTCCCCCGCCCGCGAGGGAGGATCAGTGGTGCGTAGGCAATATCCTATACCCGATTGACTATTTGCGATTTCGGCGTAGATAAGCGGCGCCGTTGATGAGGACTGGTGCGCGATGCGCGTGGGCCGGGACATGGATGCGATGATGGAGGTGGCCGCGGCCGCCCGTGTCGCTATGGCAAAAACCACTACCAAAAAAACCCCCTGAGCCGATCCCCGGGCCTCTCCCGCCGGGGAGCGGCCGGAGCTGTTAGCCGCCGGGCGTGTTGGACGCCGGTGCGGGGGACCCAAAGGCAAAGAGGACTTCCAAAATGGGTTATCGCGTCGCAGTGGTGGGTGCCACGGGCAATGTCGGCCGCGAGATGCTGAACATTCTCGATGAACGGAAGTTTCCGGTCTCCGAGCTGATCGCGCTCGCTTCGGCCAAGTCGCAGGGGCAGGAGATCAGCTTCGGCGACAAGCGCGTGAAGGTGCAGAACCTCGAGAATTTCGACTTTACCGGCGTCGATTTCGCGCTGATGTCGGCGGGTTCGACCGTCGCCAAGGAATATGGCGAGAAGATCGGGGCGACCGGCTGCATCGTCGTCGATAACTCGAGCTTCTGGCGCTATCACGCAGACGTGCCGCTGATCGTGCCGGAAGTGAATGCGCATGTGCTCGACGAGTACATGGCGCGCAACGATCGCAAGAACATCATCGCCAACCCGAACTGCTCGACGGCGCAGATGGTGGTGGCGCTGAAGCCGCTGCATGACCTCGCCAAGATCACCCGGGTGGTGGTGGCGACCTACCAGTCGGTTTCCGGTGCGGGCAAGGAAGGCGTCGACGAGCTCTGGGCGCAGACCAAGGGCATTTTCGTCAATGACAGCCCGACGCCCAAGAAGTTCACCAAGCAGATCGCCTTCAACGTCATCCCGCACATCGATGTGTTCATGGAGGATGGCTACACGAAGGAAGAGTGGAAGATGGTCGCCGAGACCAAGAAGATCCTCGATCCCAAGATCAAGGTGACGGCGACCTGCGTACGCGTGCCGGTGTTCGTGGGCCACTCGGAAGCGGTGAACCTCGAATTCGCCAACCCGATCACCGCCGACGAGGCGCGCGACGCGCTGCGCGAGGCGCCGGGCATTGCCGTGATCGACAAGCGCGAGGCCGGTGGCTACGCGACGCCGATCGAGGCGGTGGGCGAGTACGACACGTATGTAAGCCGCATCCGCGAGGATGTGACGGTGGAGAACGGGCTGGCGCTGTGGGTGGTGAGCGATAACCTGCGCAAGGGCGCGGCACTCAACACGGTGCAGATCCTCGAGACGCTGATCGAGCGGGATCTGGTGAAGAAGGCGGCTTGAGGTCGACCACTCGTCGCTCCTTGCTCCGCTCGGATCGCGTAATCTGCGATTGCGGGACCCCTCATCCGGCGCTGCGCGCCACCTTCTCCCTCAAGGGGAGAAGGGAGGCCCGACTGAGATGTTCGCGGTGATCGCCCTCTCCCCTTGAGGGAGAGGGTGCCCGAAGGGCGGGTGAGGGGTTTCGCATCGCGAAGCGATGTGCGATCCGAGCGTGGCGAGGAGCGGTCCTCCCGCTAGCGAAAGCCCAAAGATGTCCCCACGCGACCTGCTGATCACGATTGCGCTGGTGGCGGTGTGGGGGACGAACTTTGTCGCGCTGAAGTGGAGTCTGGTCGAGATTCCGCCGTTCCTGCTCGCGGCGTTGCGCTACACGTTCACGGCGTTTCCGGCGATCTTCTTCATCCGGCGGCCGAATGTGCCGTGGCGGTTCATGCTGCTCTACGCGACGTTCGTGGGGATCCTGCAGTTCTCGTTCGCCTATTCGGGGCTGAAGCTCGGGATGCCGGCGGGGTTGAGCTCGGTGGTGGTGCAGACGCAGGTGTTCTTCACCTTCATCCTCGCCATCTGGCTGCTCGGCGAGCGGCCGGGGCCGATCCAGATCGTCGGGGCGCTGGTGGCGTTTGGCGGCATCGGGGTGATTGCGATCGAGCGGCTCGAGCCGACGGCGCTGCTGCCGCTGGTGCTGATGCTGTGCTCGGCGGCGGCGTGGGGCGCGTCCAACATCATCACCAAGAAGGCGGGCAAGATCGACATGCTCGGGCTGGTGGTGTGGAGCGCGCTGATCCCGCCGATCCCGATGTTCATCCTGTCGCTATTGTTCGAGGGCGGGTTCGCCGTGGTGCCGCAGGTGCTGGGCGACCTCACCTGGCGGGGTGGCCTGTCGACGCTCTACACGGCATACCTGTCGACGCTGTTTGGCTATGGCGTGTGGGCGATCATGCTGGGGAAGTATCCGGCGAACACGGTGGCGCCGTTTACGCTCTTGGTGCCGATCTTCGGGATCGGGGCGAGCCGGCTGCTGCTGGGGGAGACGATCTCGGCGTACGAGATTGCCGGGAGCGCGCTGGTGCTTGCCGGGATGGTGGTGAATGTGTTCGGGCCGCGGGTGTTGCGGCGGAGCTAGTCGCTCCTCGCTGCGCTCGGATCGGCGATGCCTTGCATCGCGGACCCCTCATCCGGCCTTCGGCCACCTTCTCTCTCAAGGGGAGAAGGCGATCACCGACGGTTCCGAGATTACTCAGGCCGGTAGAAGTCGCCTTCGGCGTTCATGATCCAGAGTTCGCCGGTGGAGATGTCGAACCAGGCGCCGTGGACGGCGAGCTTGCCTTCTTCCTCGAGTTTCTTGACGTAGGGGAAGGTGCGTAGGTTGGCGATCGAGTTCCGGATGGAGAAGCGCTCGAGCATGGTCTGGCGCTCCTTGTCGGTCAGCAGCGTGTACTTGCTGACGGCGTCCGAGACGGGCGCGAGCATGCTCATCCACTTGCCGATGAAATCGCCCTGGGCGAGCGGCGCGCCGGCGGGGTTGAGCGCGGCGCGGATGCCGCCGCAGCGGCCGTGGCCCATGACCACGATGTTGGAAACGCCGAGCCCGTTGACCGCGAACTCGATGCCGGCCGAGGTGCCATGCTGGCCACCATCGGGCTGGAAGGTGGGGACGAGGTTGGCCACGTTGCGCAGCACGAACAGTTCGCCCGGGCCGGCCGAGAAGATGGTCTCGGGGGCCGCGCGACTGTCGCAGCAGGCAATGATCATGGTGGTGGGCGATTGCCCATTATCGGCCAGTTCGCGGTAACGGCCCTGCTGGGGGTCGTAGCGATCCGACATGAACGACTTGTAGCCGTCGAGCAAAAATGCTGGAAAACGATCCATACCGCAGCGATTAGCGGTTAGTTGAAGCATTTTCAATCTGCCCGACGGGCAGGCGCGGGGGCGCACATATCATGTTGATCTACAGATTCCTCTCGGGAGAGGACGATTCCAGCTTTTGCCACAAGGTCACCAAGGCCTTGAGCGAGGGCTGGCAGCTGCACGGTTCTGCCAGCTATGCGTATGACGCAATGAACAAGAAGATGAAGTGCGGACAGGCGGTGACCAAGGTGGTGCCGGACCAGCCGTATGATCCGGAAAAGAAGCTGGCGGAGTATTGAGGGCAACTCGGGGCGGGGTGGAGCCACGACGTGTTGAATCTGGGAATCACCCCCTCCGAGCTGCGCTAGTTCGCTGACGCTCACAAGCTGCGCTTGCCTCCCCCGTCGAGGGGGAGGTGGGGCCGGTGGTTTGGCGGGGTGGTGTTCCGAACTCGATTGTCATCCCGGCGCAGGCAGGGATTCATGCCTCCGCTGGTGCGGGCGGTGAGTTGGACCCCTGCCTGCGCAGGGGTGACAGCCGGTGGGTGGGCGTTTCGTGCCCGCCTCCAGGGCGAAGGTGATCACCGAGGGATCGCGGCCCCCTCCACCAGCTTCGCTGGTCCCCCTCCCCCGCCCCGCGGGGGAGGATCACGGAGAGCTCCGAGGACTACAGAATGCCCGACAGCCGCACGTGCTGGAGGAGCATGATGGTCTTGGCGTCGGCGATTTCGCCGGTGGGGATCATGCTGAGGGCAGTGTCGATGTCGAGTTCGAGCACTTCGATGTCCTCGCCTTCGTCGACGAGGCCGCCACCGGCGGAGATGCGGCTTGTCGCGTCGTATTCGGCGAGAAAGAGCGAGAGCTTTTCGGTGACCGAGCCGGGGCTCATGTAGGCGCTCATCACCAGTTCGACGTCGTGGACGCGGTAGCCGGATTCTTCCTCGGCTTCCTTTTTCGCGGTGGTGACCGGGTCGTCGCCATCGAGCTTGCCGGCGACCACTTCGACCAGCCATCCGGCTTCGCCATGGGCGTAGACCGGGAAGCGGAACTGGCGGGTGAGGATCACCGTGCGCTGGGCGCGATTGTAGAGCAGGATGCCGGCGCCATCGCCGCGATCGTAGGTTTCGCGGATCTGGCGCTGCCACTCGCCATTCGAGCGCTGGAGCTCGATGGTGGTCTTCTTGACCGTGCCCCAGTTGTTGGAGAGCAGCTCCTCGCCGATGACTTTTACCCGCTCACGCACAACCGACTCTCCAACAATTTCAGGCTGTCTGGAACCGCAGCACATGACATGCGTTGCTGAACCGAATGTGAATACCGGCTTCACGGCGAGGCCAACAAGGCGGTGATATTCACAACGGCAAGCAGCGGACCCCGATCGTCTCCAGACACCTCCCGGGGCGCCCGCACAGGACGAAACAGATGGACAGGCTCGCTAGCGGTATCGTCATTGCACTCGCGGTTCTCGCGATCAATGGCGGCCTCATGCGGGAGGTCCTGGGGGAAGAGCGGATGCCGCTCCAGCCACAGCTTTCGTCCTCCATACCGGTCGCGTCCGGCCTCCGCAGCGAGCGGGTGTTGAGCCTTGTGCTGGCACTCGAGGCGCTGCGGGCCGCGCCGGCGGCGCTGACGACCGGCAGCGTGTCCACGAAGGGTTGAGGGCCTGCCACCAATGGGTGAGCGACCCCGGCTTTTGAGCCTTTGACCTTCGGGCCAAGCGCCGCTAGAAGTCTCGAACCATTCCAAACTGGACGTCCGCCATATTCCCTAAGGCGGGCGGGCGCGAGACAAGTATGGCTCCTTCTTCCCGGCCGCTTTCGCCGCATCTGTCGATCTACCGCTTCACCCTCACCATGACCATGTCGATCGTGCATCGCGCGACCGGCATTGCGCTCTATGGCGGCACGCTGCTGCTGGTGCTGTGGCTGGTGGCGGCGGCGATCGGCGGCGGTTTCTTCGACTTCGTTACGTGGCTGTTCGGCAGCTGGTTCGGCCAGCTGGTGCTGTTCGGCTTCACCTGGGTGCTGTTCCACCACATGCTGGGCGGCGTGCGCCACTTCGTGTGGGACGCGACCAAGGCGATGGACCCGGCGGGGCGCGAGCTGATCGTGCGGCTGCAGCTGGGCGCCTCGATCCTCCTGACGCTCGTCGTCTGGGCAATATTCGTGTGGTTCAAATGAGCGCGATAAAGCCGACCCGGGCGCAGATCCAGACGCCCTCGACCCACTACGGCAAGACCAAGGCCTCGACCCGGCATTTCGTGCTGCAGCGGGTGACGGGGGCGCTGAATATCCTCTTCACGCTGTTCATCGTGTGGTTCGTCGTCTCGCTCGCCGGCAAGGCACCGGCGGAGATGATCGAGCTCGCGCGCAACCCGTTCGTCGCGATCGGGCTGGCGCTGCTGGTCGTCAACGTGGCGCTGCACATGCGCAACGGCATGCGCGACGTGATCGAGGACTATTTCGACAAGGGCGAGCATTCGCCCGCCATGGCCGCCAACAATGCGTTTGTCGGCTTCTTCGTCGTGGTGGCGCTTCTCGCCATCGCCAAGCTTGTATTCTGGGGTTAGCCGCATGGCCGCTTACGAGATCATCGACCACGAGTTCGACGTGGTCATCGTCGGTGCGGGCGGCGCCGGGTTGCGCGCGACGCTGGGCATGGCCGAGCAGGGGCTGAACACGGCCTGCATCACCAAGGTGTTCCCGACGCGCTCGCATACCGTTGCGGCGCAGGGCGGCATCGCGGCTTCGCTTTCCAATATGGGCCCGGATAACTGGCAGTGGCACATGTACGACACCGTGAAGGGGTCGGACTGGCTGGGCGACAATGACGCCATGGAATACCTGGCGCGTGAGGCGCCGGCGGCGATCTACGAGCTCGAGCATTACGGCGTGCCGTTTTCGCGCACCGACGAGGGCAAGATCTATCAGCGGCCGTTCGGCGGCCACATGACCGAATTCGGCGACGGCCCGCCGGTGCAGCGCACCTGCGCTGCGGCCGACCGTACCGGGCACGCGATCCTCCATACGCTCTATGGGCAGTCGCTGCGCAACAACGCGCAGTTCTTCATCGAGTATTTCGCGCTCGACCTGATCATGGGCGCGGATGGCAGCTGCCAGGGCGTGATGGCGTGGAAGCTCGATGACGGGACGCTCCACCGCTTCCGCGCCAAGCTGGTGGTGCTGGCGACGGGCGGCTATGGCCGGACCTATTTCTCGGCGACTTCGGCGCATACCTGCACCGGCGACGGCAATGGCATGGTGGCCCGCGCCGGGCTGCCGCTGCAGGACATGGAATTCGTGCAGTTCCACCCGACCGGCGTTTATGGCGCGGGCGTGCTGATCACCGAAGGGGCGCGCGGCGAGGGCGGTTATCTCACGAACTCCGAGGGCGAGCGCTTCATGGAGCGCTATGCGCCGAACGCCAAGGATCTCGCGAGCCGCGACGTGGTTTCGCGCTGCATGACGATCGAAATCCGCGAAGGGCGGGGTGTGGGGCCGAAGAAGGACCACATCTTTCTCCACCTCGACCATCTCGACCCGAAAGTGCTGCACGAGCGGCTGCCGGGCATCACGGAAAGCGCCAAGATTTTCGCGGGCGTCGACCTGACGCGCGAGCCGATCCCGGTGCTGCCGACTGTGCACTACAATATGGGCGGCATCCCCGCGAACTATCACGGCGAGGTGTTGAACCCGACTGAGGGTGATCCGGATCGCGTGGTGCCGGGGCTGATGGCGGCGGGCGAAGCGGCCTGCGCTTCGGTGCATGGCGCCAACCGGCTGGGCTCGAACTCGCTGACCGACCTCGTGGTGTTCGGCCGCGCCGCGGCTTTGCGTGCGGCCAAGGTGGTGGACAAGGGCGGTATGGTGCCGGCGGCGGTGAAATCCGAAGACGATCGCATTCTCGCCCGCTTCGACAAGCTGCGGCACGCCAATGGCGGCTCGCCGACGGCGGTGGTGCGCGAGAAGATGCAGCGCATCATGCAGGAAGATGCGGCCGTGTTCCGGACGAGCGAGACGCTCAAATCGGGCGTGCAGCGCATCGGCGAATTGTGGGGAGCGCTCGACGACATCAAGGTGTCGGATCGCTCGATGATCTGGAATTCCGACCTCGTCGAGACGCTGGAGCTCGAGAACCTGATGGCCTGCGCGGCAACGACCGTGGTGTCGGCTGAAGCCCGGCACGAGAGCCGCGGCGCGCATGCGCATGAGGATTTCCCGAACCGCGACGATGTGAACTGGCGCAAGCACACGCTGAGCTGGATCGACATGAAGACCGGCGACGTGAAGCTCGGCTATCGGCCGGTGCACGTGGACCCGCTGACGCCGGAGAGCGAGGGCGGGATTTCGCTGAAGAAGATCGCACCGAAGGCCCGGGTGTACTGAGGCTGAGATGGCGGGCGACTGGTGGCGGCAACTCGGTGACTATGTCGAGAGTAACATCGGCAAGATCGATGGCATGACGTCCACTATCGTTGGCGACCTCCCTCAGATTCTCCATGTGAGGCCGAAGGAAAAGCCAAAGGCACTGACGCTGGTGACGCAAGGCACTAGTGAGGGTCGTTTTCCGAGGGAGTTCTGCATCAGCATTTCGGCCGACCACAGCGATGACGAGAAGTTTGTCGATGGGCTCATCATCAGCCTACGGACGATGGCGGATTACGCTCGAGACAGCGACCGGCCCTTTGCCCTTGGTGACACCGTCGCCTTTGCTGATCCCGCCGAACCGCTCTGGGAGGGTTCCGCCTACGCTGGGTACTGCATCGCCGATGGGGCGATAAGTGGTGGCGAGGGTGACTTGTTTGTCGAGGGAATGGGCTTCATCCCCCTGTTGCTCGCGGCGCCGGTCTTTGCAGAGGAAATGACGAAGCCTACGCTGCGCGGGCGCCAAGTGCTGCGGAATGCGATGGTTGCAAAGGGCTATCACACCAGCGTCCGTCCAAAGCGGCCGTCACTGGCAAAGTGGAGCCTTTGGAATTGACCGCCGCGCCCGGCTATTCCGGCACGCCGTTGCCGCAGAAGCTGGGGCTCAAGGATGGGCAGCGGGTGTTGTTTCTGGATTTGCCGGAGGGGCTGGGCGAGCTGACCACTTCGCGGGCGTTCGGTGAGGTGCGGGAGGCCGGGTGGGGTGATTGGCGCGGGGCGCCGGCATGGGATTTCGTGCATGGGTTTACGGCGTCGCGGGCGGTGTTGGAGGCCAATGCGAAGCCGTTGATGGATGGGATCGTCAAAGACGGGACGATCTGGATTTCGTGGCCGAAGAAGGCGAGCAAGATGCCGACGGATATCACCGAGGATGTGATCCGCGAGGTGGTGCTGGGAATCGGTCTGGTAGATGTGAAGGTGGCGGCGGTATCCGATGTGTGGTCGGGGCTGAAGCTGGTGATCCGGAAGGAATTGCGGGGCAAATGAGACGCGTGATCGTGGCGCTGATGGCGCTGGGTGTGATGGCTTCGGGCGCGCTGGCGGCGGCGCCGTCGGAAGAGCAGAAGGCCGATTTCTACAAGACCTGCATGGGCATTGCCCAGGACCAGGCGCTCTGCAGCTGCAAGGCGGATGCGGCGATGACGCTGATCGATGCCGATTTCATGGGAATGGTGATTGCCTCGATGAAGGGCAAGTCGCCGCCGTCGGATCAGTATGCGGCCTACAATGTGTACGTCGCCAAATCGAACCAGATCTGCAAGCCGAACTACTGAGGCGCACTGCCAATGAAGCCGATCAAGTTCGAAAAGGAAGAGCGCGCGGCGATCGTGGCTGCGATCCAGGAGTATTTCCGGGAGGAGCTCGATAGCTCGATCGGCGAGATTCCGGCGGAGCTGCTGCTCAACTTCTTCAGCGATCGGATCGGGGCCTTTTACTACAACCAGGGTCTTGCCGATGCGAAAGTGGCGCTCGGCAAGGTGGTCGACGAGGTCGAGGAGCGGATCTATGCGCTCGAACGGCGCGAGGCGCGGGTGAGATGAGACTGGGTGTGACCATGCGCGCCGGGGTGCTGGCGACGGCTCTTGCGGCGGCGGGTGTGCTGCTGGCGGGTTGCGGGCTCTCGCCCGAGGCGCAGGCGGTGGCCGATGCGTGTGCGAAGATTCCGCGGACGACGGCCGAAAGCTGCCAGTGCTACGCCAAGGAATTGCAGACCAAGCTGAAGCCGGAGCTGCTGCGGCTCGCCGCTTACGCGCAGACCGATCCGGGGAAGCTTCTCGATCCGGCGATCATCGGCAATGTGAGCGCCAATGACGTGATTACCGTGACGCAGACGTCGGCGACGGCGCTGCAGACGTGCAAGATTGTTTGAGACTGTGTGTAGGACCCGGCCATGGCTGAACTGACCCTTCCCAAGAACTCCAAGATCGTGCCGGGCAAGACCTGGGCGAAACCGGCCGGGGCGAACCGGCTCAAGGAATATCGGGTCTATCGCTATGATCCGGACTCGGGCGAGAACCCGCGGCTCGACACCTATTTCGTCGATCTCGACGATTGCGGGCCGATGATCCTCGACGGGCTGTTGTGGATCAAGAACAAGGTCGATCCGACGCTGACGCTGCGCCGCTCGTGCCGCGAGGGCATCTGCGGCTCGTGCTCGATGAATATCGGGGGCGCCAATACGCTCGCTTGCACCAAGGGCATGGACGAATATCCGGGCCATATTAGCGTGTACCCGCTGCCGCACATGCCGGTGGTGAAGGACCTCGTCACCGACCTCACGACCTTCTATGACCAGCACCGTTCGATCCAGCCGTGGCTGAAGACGACGTCGCCGACGCCGGAGAAGGAATGGACGCAGAGCCGCGACGACCGCGCCAAGCTCGACGGGCTCTACGAATGCATCCTGTGCGCCTGCTGCTCGACCTCGTGCCCGTCCTATTGGTGGAACGGTGAGAAGTATCTGGGGCCGGCAGTGCTGCTGCAGGCCTATCGCTGGCTGATCGACAGCCGTGACGAGGCGACCGAGGAGCGGCTCGACAATCTCGAGGATCCGTTCAAGCTCTATCGCTGCCACACGATCATGAACTGCGCCAAGGTGTGCCCGAAGGGGCTGAACCCGGCCAAGGCGATCGCCGAGATCAAGCAGATGATGGTGAAGCGGGAGTTCGCTTGAGCTTCACCATAGTCGCCGAGATCGAGGATCCGTCGGTGGCGCGCGTGTTGATCGCGGCGCTGAAGGCGCATGGGTTTCATCCGCGGGAAGGTGCCGAGCACGGGCTGCCGGGGCTCGCGGGGGTGTATGGGCCCAAGGGCATTCCGATCGAGCTGCCGGAGGATGAGGCAGAGGACGGCAAGGTGCTGGCGGCGGAGCTGGTGCGGGAGATGCTGGCGCGATAGGAGGCCCGAGCGCTGCGGTCAGCCGTGTAGCGCCAAATGTGACTGCGATAGTCCGGTTTTCTTGACTCGCCCTGGGGCGAGTAGCAAAAGAGCGTTCCGTAAGACTGACGCAGTCACAAGGGATTTCCGCGATATGAGCCAACGCGCTCCAATGGCCGGGTTGCTGGCCGGCCTGATCATGCTGTCCTCCGCCGGCCTTGGCCTGGCGCAGGATAGCCGCACGATCGAAGCTACCAACGGGACCGTCGAGATTCCCGCCAATCCGCAGCGGATCGTCACGATCGGGAATACGACGCTGCCGTTCATCGACATGGGCGGCGTGCCAGTGGGCGCAACCCAGGCTGGCGCCTCCGAACTAGACGCCATCTCGCCAGAGCAGCGAGCGACGTTCGAGGCTGCGACCATCGTCGGTTCCGAGGGTGGTGAAGTCGATCTCGAAAAGCTCGCGAGCCTCCAGCCGGACCTCATCCTCGTCCAGTTTCACTCGAGCGACTGGGACCAGGTCGGCAAGCAGCTGGAATCGATTGCGCCCACCGTGCTGTTCGGGCTCGACACCGAATGGAAGGAGCTGGCGGACGCGCTCGCGGAGGCCGGCAACCTGACCGAGGGGCTGGCCGGGCAGAAGGCGGCGCTCGCGGAGAAGATCGCTAAGATCCAGGGTGCATACCCAGAGGTGATCGCGAATACCTCGTTTGTCGACGTGTCGCGCGGCGACTGGAACGATCCCGGCACGTTCTACATCGCCGATATCGGCTGTTCCGAGATAGCGAGGGACGATGTCGGCCTGAACCTGCCCGAAGCGCCAGAGGGCGCGGACCCGCTGGCCTATGCATCCCTGCCGTTCGAGCAGATCGGCGAGTTGTCCAAGTATGACGTGATCACCTATCCGGTCGACGCGGCAGGCCAGCCGACCGAGCCGTTCAAGGCGGTGGTCGACACCAATACGTGGAAGGCGCTGCCTGCCGTCGCATCGGGTCGGGCAGTCGGCGTGTTCTGCCCCGGCAACAACTCCTACGGCCTCGTGCTGCAGTATCTCGACTCGCTGGACAAGGCCCTCGCGAGCCTGCCGGCCGGGCCGTGACAGCAATCGAGCTGCGGCATGACGATCCGGGCGCCGTGCCGGTGCCCGGACCGCGTCGTCGCAGGCTCGGCCTGGCGGTTGCGCTGGTGGTGCTGCTGGCGCTGCTGGTGGCGAGCCTGATGATCGGATCGACGGCGATCGCGCCGTCGGTGGTGTGGGACGCGCTGTTCAACCCGGCGGCGACCATCGACCAGTTCGCGATACGCGACTACCGCCTGCCACGGACGATCATGGGCGTGATCGTCGGCGCGGCATTGGGCCTGTCGGGCGCATTGATCCAGGCGCTCACCCGCAATCCGCTGGCCGACCCCGGCATTCTCGGCGTCAACGCCGGTGCATCGTTCGCAGCGACGGTGGCGGTGGGCCTGCTCGGTGTCAGCAATGTGCAGGGCCTCATGTGGTTCGCGTTCGCCGGAGCACTGGTGGTCACGCTGATGGTGCTCGCGCTGGGCTCGACCCGGCAGGGCTCGTCGCCGGTTGTCATGGTGCTGGCCGGGGTGTGTATCGGCGCGGTCCTGGGAGGCGCGAGGGAAGCGCTGCAATTGACCAATCCGGACGCGTTCGATGCGATGCGGTCGTGGGTTTCCGGATCGATCGTGGGCCGGCCGCTAGAGGTGGTGTGGCCGATCATGCCGTTCTTCGCGGTGGCGCTGGTTCTGAGCCTGGCGCTGGCGGGTTCGCTCAATGCCCTGGCGCTCGGCGACGATGTTGCCGCAGCGCAGGGCGTGCGACTGGTGCGTACGCGTGTGCTTTCGGTCGTTGCACTGACGCTGCTGGCCGGCGGGGCGACGGCGATCGCCGGGCCGATCGGGTTCGTCGGGCTGATGGTGCCGCATGTCGCCCGCTGGATAGCCGGGCCGAACCAGCGGTGGATCTTCGTCTACAGCCTCGTCCTCGCCCCAAGCCTGCTGCTCGGCTCGGACATACTGGGCCGGGTGGTTCTGCATCCCGCCGAGGTACCCGTGGGGGTCGTGACGGCATTCATCGGGGCCCCGGTTCTCATCGCCCTCGTCCGCAGCAAGAGGGCCAGCGGGCTATGAGCACGGGCGGATCGCCGCTGTCGCGAACGGCCGCTGGGCCGGTGGATTTCGGGAGGCGCGTGTTGACGCTGCGGCGCTGGGGGCTCGCGGTGCGGCTCGAATGGCGTGCGATCGTCGTCTGCGCGGCGCTGGCACTTGCAATCGCGGGCATGGCCGTCGTCGCGCTGATGACCGGCTCCTACCAGCTCAGCCCCATGCAGGTGATTTCGGCGCTCGGCGGTGGCGAGACCGGGCTGGTGCAACAGGTCGTGACCGAATGGCGGCTGCCGCGCGTCGTCGCTGCGGTCGTCTTCGGTGGTGCGCTCGGGGTCAGCGGGGCGATCTTCCAGTCGATGCTGCGCAACCCGCTGGCGGACCCCAGCATCATCGGGTTCTCCGAAGGCTCGTTCACCGGCGCGCTGATCGTGATCCTGATCGTCAACGGCAGCTACGCGCAACTGGTCGGCGGGGCGCTGCTCGGCGGCATGGCTACGGCGCTGCTCGTCTATGTGCTGGCCTACCGTGGCGGCGTTAAGGGGTTTCGGCTGATCGTCGTCGGCATCGGCGTTTCGGCCATGCTGGGGGCGGTCAATACCTGGCTGATCCTCAAGGCGGAGCTCGAGCAGGCAATGGCCGCGGCTGCGTGGGGCGCCGGGTCGCTGAACGGGGTGACCTGGGACCAGGTCACTGGCGGGAGCGCATGCATAGCCGTGTTCCTGTTGCTGGCCTCGATGCTCAACCGGGCGATGCGACAGATGGAACTGGGCGACGATGTGGCCGCCTCCCATGGGGTGCGGGTGTCGGCGGCTCGCCTGGGACTGATTACAGTGGGCGTGGCGCTGACTGCGACGGTTACCGCTGCGTCCGGGCCGATCGCGTTCATCTCGCTGGTTGCGCCGCAGATCGCGCGGCGGCTTGCCGCGAGTGCCGGCATCACCCTCGCGCCTGCCGCGTTTGTCGGCGCGCTACTGTGCCTCGTGGCGGACTATGTGGCCCAGCACATCGCCCCGACGCCGCTGCCGGTCGGGATCGTCACCGTCATGCTCGGCGGGGGCTACCTCGGCTGGCTGCTATTCACCGAGGCGAGGAGGCGATTTTGACGGCAACCCCGAGCACCAGAGGATCCATGAGCACCGATAATCCTGCGCCGCTTCTCGCCGAAGTACAGGTCTTGCTGGTCAATGCCCGCCAGGTGGCCGACCGGCTGCTGGAGCATATGGCGAGGCATGAGTTTGCGGTGACGCGCAGCGAGGACGGCGGTGCGGTGGCGTTTCATGTCGGCAACGCATGGTTGCAGGCCAGTGGAAGCGGCCTGTTCATCCGCGCCACGGCGGCGCAGGAGGCGGGGCTCGCCTACGTGAAAAGCGTAATGGCCAGCCACCTCATCGACTTCGCCGAGGGTGGCCGGCCCGAGATCGTGTGGACCGGCCATGGTGCGGATGCCACGGCCTTCCCGAACTTCCGGGAGATGACCGTAACCGATGTGGCCGACATCACGCCGCATATGCGTCGCATCCGGCTCGAAGGGGCCGACCTCGCCAGCTTTGCCACCGGCGGCCTGCATTTCAAGCTGTTCGTGCCGCCCGAGGGCATCGCCGTACCGGAATGGCCGGTGCCGGGCCGGGATGGCCTGCCGATCTGGCCGGCCGAGGAGAAGCGACCCAGGGTCCGTACCTATACGATACGCCGGATCGACGCCGAGGCCGGGTGGTTCGACGTTGACTTCGTGCTGCATGGAGATGATGGCGCAGACCAGGGCGTGGGCGCGCGCTGGGCGATGAAGGCCAGGCCGGGCGATATCGTGGGCGCCCGCGGCCCCGTGGGCCGGGCCGTGCCCCAGGTCGACTGGTACCTCCTCGCAGGCGACGAGACCGCGTTGCCGGTCATCGCGCGGCAGCTCGAAAGCCTGCCGGCCAGTGCGCGCGGCGTCGCGCTTGTCGAGATAGCCGAGGAAGGCGAACGTCAGCGGATCGAACACCAGACCGGCATCGAGCTGCGGTGGCTCGTCCGCAACGGCGTAGCCCCGGGGACGACAACCCTGCTTGCCGATGCGGTGCGCGCGGTCGAGGTGCCTGCCGACGGGACCACCATCTACGCTTTCGCGGGGGTGGAGGCGGAGGCGTTCAAGGCGATCCGGCAGCATTGGCGGGAGGTGCTGAAGCTCGACAAGAAGGACGTCGTGGTCAACACCTACTGGCGCAGGGGGCTGGCGGAGGGGGAATAGGCCGTGGTCCCATAACTCCGCCACATTGCTCGGGGCATAGGAAAAGCTGGGTTTTGACGGTTGAAGGGGCGGCTGGCGGACGGTATAGCCCGGTCACCTTTCGTTAATCATTGGCGGAGCAGTGCCGATGCGGGTTTCGAAGCGCGCCAGCGTTTCCTTCGGTGTGATGGCGGCAGCGGCGCTGCTGCTGAGCGGATGCGCCTCGAGCGGGGTGACGACGCGCAGCGTTGCGGCAACGAGCGAGACGATCACGCCGATCCAGAATTCGCAGGTCGCGAGCTCCGACCTCACCGTGCTGCCGGGAACTCAGGTGCAGCCCGCATCGATCACGCCGCTGCCGGGCCAGCCGGCAATCGGGGCGCCGCTGGTGCCGCCGGGCGGAGCGACGCAGACCGCGGCTGCCGATGGCTCGTTCGTGACGCTCGACTCGATGGGCAATGTGCCCACCGCAGGCGGGCGCGATCTCACCACCGGGCTGACGGTCGACAAGCTGCTGGGCGGCTGGACCGTCGTATCCG
>JAESFU010000483.1_pt1 | contig 20501 bp, 17 predicted proteins | sample 9269461 | NCBI WGS metagenome assembly JAESFU01 (sample SAMN14502556, study PRJNA617107) | algae metagenome | isolation source: Stenomitos rutilans HA7619-LM2 and co-occurring heterotrophs from cave walls | place: USA: Waikapalae cave, Hawaii | collected 2009-07-28
CCTGCAGGGGCGGCTCTTGGCTGGAGAATCGGTAGAACTCCCTTGCTTGCGCTGCGGGTTCGTTCATCTCGTCCGTGCCCGACCTCAAAGCAGGGCGGACATATGCACCCAGCGAGAACGAAATCAGGCGCCGGATTACTCGCATGAAACGGATCAGGTATGCACTGTTATGCTTCCTGCCGAGAACTTCGGTAGGCACCTTTCGCCCTGCCGCGAACAGAAGAACAAGTCACGACGACAGCACAACAATCTTCATGCGGGGGTTCGCATGCCCCTCAAAAGAAAGGTGGTTTTCGATGGCGTACTCAGCAGCGGTTGAGAAGTACCGGCGAGATCTGTATCAGGCTGTGTTACTGGAATACATCAAGAAGCAGCAGGCCGTGAATGCCAACGTGCATGCCACTGCACTTGCGACCGTCAATGCAGCCGCGCAGGAATTTGCTGCAGGTATTGATACAGAATCTCGCCGTCCCAACCAGTAAGTAACCCTCGATTGCCCTTGGCATGACTGCCAAGGGCAGCGTTCACATAAGACCCGCAGCGGAATTCAGCTCGCGTCAGCAACGAACCTGGAATGGACCTGTCCCCCCAATACGGGTCTTTCACCAGTGCCAAGTGCCCAATCCCCAGTGCCTGCTCCCTCTATCCTTCCACCATGGAAGAAGCTCGTTCAATCAAGTGTCCGAGGGATGGACGGCCGATGGACCGCGTGTCGGTCGGCGGGGTTGAGGTTGATCGCTGCAGTGGGTGCGGGGCGATGTGGTTTGATGCACTGGAGCTTGACCGCGTACTCGCCATCAAGGGTGGGACCAAGACGCTCGACCTCAAGAGCGGCGGCGGAACTGCAGTGAAGCCCAACGAGGGGCGCCCGCAGTGCCCGGTCGATCATTCAGATCTCATCGACATGTCGGACCTGAAGCAGCCGCACGTGCGGACAGATGCATGCACGGTGTGCGGCGGCGTGCTGCTTGATGCAGGTGAATTGAACGATCTTGCGGACTTTTCGCTCGGTGAGCGATGGAAGCTTGTGATGCACCGGGCCAAGCACTGATCTCAAGCCACGTGCATTTTGAGCCGAAACGTAGTGTAAAAAGGGTTATTACATGCCGATTTGTTCTCTGCATCTCGTATTGCCTTCGAGTCTTGTGCTGTTTACTGCCTGCATAACGGCCCATGGTCAATGCCAGCCCAAGTGGATCGGACATGGCGGCCAGCTGACGCACGCGGCTGGCGTTTATAACTGCGTCACCGGCTGGGATCGCGATGGAGCAGGCCCGGAGCCGGAGGTGCTGATTGTCGGAGGCAATTTCAGCAAGCTCGGCTCTGCATCCATCAGTCACCTTGCAATGTGGGATGGCACATCGTGGAGCAAAGTGGGTGGCATGACTTCGGGATTCCCGGTCGCGCTTGCGGTGTATCAAGGCAAGCTGATCATGGGCGGTGAGTTCGTGGGTCTTGGTGGGCCTGGGAACGACTTCCTGGTGGCGTGGGATGGCGTTCAGTGGAGCAAGATCGGCGGCGGCGTCAATGGACCCGTGCGTGAACTGGTTGTCCACAACAATCGGTTGATCGCCGCCGGGAAATTCCTGCAGGCGGGCGGCAAAGTCGTCAACAAGGTCGCTGCCTGGGACGGGACGGATTGGCAGGGATTTGGAACGGGCATTGGCAACTCCTCGCACATCGTGTCAGCGCTTGCCGTGTCAGGAAATGACATTTACGTCGGCGGCGATTTCACAACCGCAGGCGGACAATCCGCGCCGAGGGTGGCGCACTGGAATGGTTCACAATGGAACCCGATGGGCACCGCTTTTTTCGGTGTCACGCGAACCATGTCGGTCTTCAACAACGAAGTGTTCGCGGGGGGTGATTTTCTACTTCCATCCACTAAGCCGCTGTATCGGTGGAACGGAACTCAATGGAGTCCTGAGAATTTCCTTGGAGACGTCAACACCAGCATCGTGTACAACGGCAAGCTGATTGTCGCTGGGCCGTTCACAGTCTCTGGCGCCGGAGGCGATTCCATTTCCAGATTTGACGGGACGAGTTGGAGCGCGATGGGGACGTTCAACGCCGAGATTGTGTCATTCGGGACATGGAACGGGAAGCTCGTCGCGGGAGGTTACTTCACGAACGCAGACGGCAGCTACGTCGAGAACGTGGCGGTGTGGGACGGCTCGAAGTGGACCGCGCTTCGCTCGGGCTTTGATCTCGATGCGAAAGCAGCTCGGTCCTGGCGAGGCGAACTCCACATCACCGGTGCATTTACGATGTCACCGCAAGGGCCTATGCAGGGCATCGCGCGCTGGGATGGCGAACGCTGGAACTCTGTAGGAGGCGGGCTCACGGGGTTGGGCTCGGCCATCGCAGAGTACCAAGGCGATCTTTATGTTGGAGGTAGTTTCGCGAAGGCGGGTACGACGAACACCAGGAACATCGCTCGCTGGAACGGAAGCACCTGGAGCAGCGTGGGCGGCGCTGGTGGGGCGAACCATGAAGTGCTCGCCATGACGTTGTTTCAGGGCGACCTGATCGTCGGTGGATCGGTAACCCAGTTCGGTTCTGTCCCCGCACAAAACGTTGGTGCGTGGAACGGCACCTCATGGAGACCCCTTGGCAGCGGACTTACTGGCGGTGCGGTACGGGCACTGGCAGTGCATGACGGCATGCTGTACGCGGCCGGTAGTTTTACCACGGCAAACAATGTTGCCTGCAATCAGATTGCGAAATGGGATGGCACCCAGTGGGTGCCTATTCCGGCACCGGCAAGCGCGGGCCAGATTCGTGCACTTGCTTCGTACAACGGGCTCTTGATCGCGGGCGGGAGCAAGAATTTCGGTGCCCAGAAGTCGCTGGTTGCATGGGATGGCACATCATGGTCCGCAGTGGGTGGAGTTCCGACCATAGATGTCATCGATGGATTGCTCGTCAAAAACGGCTCGCTGTACGTGGGCGGCAGCTTCACAACCATCGGCGGTATCACTGCTTCCAACATTGCACGCTGGGATGGCACGAGTTGGGAAGCACTTGGCCAGGGCGTGGATGCGACCGTCCATGCGATCGCCGACGTCGGTAATCGTGTCGCAGTGCTCGGTGATTTTGGGATTGCCGACGGCAAGACATCGGCCATCGTCGCGTGGTGGGACGAAGGGGAATCATGTTGTCCCGCAGACTTCGATGGAACAGGCTTTGTCGATACGGACGATTTCACTGCGTTCGTCGTGGCGTTCGAAGCGGGTTCGAACAACGCAGACTTTGACCAGTCGGGCTTTGTTGACACGGACGACTTTACCGCGTTTGTCCTGGCATTCGAAAATGGATGCTGATGGTTCGAGGATGGCCGAAGAGCTTTCATCCCGCTCGCATCATGCACGGGCCGATGGCCTTCTCGCATGCTGGGCACAAACACCACAGTTTCAAAGCCCGTGGTGACAACGCACATGCGAGAAGACGCTCAGGGTATTGAGGCAGGAAGTGTTCCGCACTCCGGGCACGCTGCCTGTGCATCGAGATTCGCACGGTCGTAGTCGCAGTTCGTGCAGCGGTTGAGACGGAGTGCACGACGTATCCGACGCCTGCGAAGATCGCGCTGCGCGAGGAAGAAGGTCGGGATGCCGACGAGTGCGATCAGGACCCAGTGCGGAATCAGGCCGCGATAGAAACGGACGGTCGCGCCTTGCTGCACGGTCGACGGCGTGCTGTAGTACTGCCACTCGGGCACCCAGCGAAACTCGGGCGGCGAGTCCATCTTCCAGAAGTGCCAGCCCTTTTGCATCCATACCGACGCGGATGGCCCGGTTTCGATCGTGAAGCGGATGCACCCGCCCTGCACACCGAACGTGTCTGCCTTGCCGTTGTACCAGTTGAGCGACCAGTATCTGCTGGTGATGAATGAGGCGACGAGGACGAGCGTGATGAACGCGCCGATCGCGCTGAGGCGGGGCATGGGAGGCAGCATACTGCAGACGGCAGGCAGCGGACAGCACGAAGATGCTCGAGCAGGCTCGTGCCGTCAGCAGTCCGCTGTCAGCCGTCTGCTCACTCCCCCTCGACGCCCTTGAAGACCATCGTGATCTGTGAGCCGTAGAGCGGATAATCCGTTCTGCAGCGGTAGCCGCGGAGGCGTGCGGGGTCGAAGTCTGCACGCCCTGCGACGTGGCGGATGAGGTCCGCGTAGCGATCGACATCGGTTGAACGAAGCCGTGCAAGGCCCTGGCCCAGGGGTTCGATCGATTCGAGGAGCTCGATGCGGTCCATGTCGCGTGCAGGGTCGTTGGGGCTCGCTGCACCCTCGAACGACGTGTCGTAGATGCGAAGCTCGGGTACTTGGCCGGGATACAGGTCCTCGTGGACCAACACATCAAACTGGAGGACTTCGCAGGGAATCGTGATATCCGCGAAGAAGTAGGACTTTCTGCCGCTGCCCTTGGTGACGAATCGCGGAAGCTCTGCACGGTTCACTTCGGTAAAGACCAGGTCTGCAGAAGCACGTGCGCCAAAGTCATCCCCCGCAAGCGTGTAAAAAATCGTCTCGCCCAGCGTGCGAACCAGGAGGGTGGGCGTGGGGTTTGAGCAGAACTCGGGAATGAGGAGTGCAGCGGCGGATGCGTTGTCCGCAAGGTCGTTGATCTCGTGGCCATCGAGCGTGCGCGGGCGACGCGAGGCGTTGGAAGGCGTCATTCGACGCGTCGAGATCTTGATCACTGCACCGGGCCGAACGCGGTGCACGCCGACTAACCCGTTGAGCCACAGAACGTCGGTCGTTTTGCCATCGGGGTTGGGGGCGAGGAGCACCGTTGCGACTGCAGCACGGGCCTGCACGCCGCGGAGCTGGCTCATGGCCTTGAAAGCAGACTGCTTTCGCCGAAGCTCAAACTCGCGACGTGCATCGGGCACCCATGCACTCAAGATCGCATCAAGGAGCGAGCGATCGCCCACCTGGCCGTTGATCAGCGATTCAAAGCGGTCGATCGCGGTGAGTGCGTCGTCGATGAGAACGGTGGGCGTCCCCTTCTTCCCTGCAGCTTTGACGAACCTGCGGAGCGGATCAGGGCCGGGCATGCGGTGCGCAGCCTGGATGGGATCTGCACCGCGAATGGCCTTGAGGACACGGCTGGTCAGAACCTTGTCGAGCCCGAGCTGCCGTGCAAGGGCCTGCGGGCGTGCACGGGAGGCATCGGTCGAACCCACTGCAGAGGCGACGACCGAGCGCACGGTCCGGAGGAGATCCTCACCGACCTGGGTGATCTTGGATTCGAGGAGGGCAGAGGCAGAAGGCACTCGCTCAAGCGTTGCAGCGGATTCGGAGGAGGCTGGTAGGTCTGTGTCAGGATTGGAACGCATGGAGTGCACCTCAGCAGCCCGGGAGGGCGCCAGCAAAACAGGTATCCGGGCGGGGTAGGGACGCGAGATATAGGAAGGGAACTGCAATCTGAACCGGCAAAACAGACCGGCGTAGGCGGGGTGCAGGGAAGAGCACGCCCGAGGGCATGCTACTCGATAAGGCGGAAGGGCACCAGAGAATGTAAAAAAGTTTCCCGGAAACTTCTTGGAAACCGACGGGTCTTCTGGTAGCGTATCTCCTATCAGGGGAAACGCCAGAGGCTTTGTCGGCAGTGAGTCATCCAATGAAGGCCTTTGGTGACGTATCTCGCGTGGTCGTAAATCTAGTATTTGTCGTGCTTTGAGGCGCACCGGTTGGTGCGGAGGCGAGTTGGGGGTCGTGCAGGGGTCCATCTCGCGGCGTGAACGCTGCAAGGTGGTGGTCGAACCGAGTGCCAAGCGGCCCGGTCGACTGGGGAATGAGCATCTCAAAGGAGTGAAGATCGATGAAGCGCATGAACGGTTGGTTTGCAGCGGCGGCGGCGATGTGTTGTGCAGCAGGCATGGCACAGGCAGACATCGTGACTGCCCAGGACTTTGAAGGCGACCCCAGCACGTTCGACGGCTGGCTGTGCAACGGCAACCAGATGCAGTTCTGGGATGAGTACGGCGCGTACATCGGCGTCCCTTATTCTGACTTCTGGGGCGTTGAGCTTCGCAACGAGACTGCAGGCAACCCTGCACTCGGCGATCTGACGGTCTGGACCGGCGGCATGACCTACTCGGTCGACATCCGTGTCTTCAACCTTGTCAACTTCTTCGGCGACCAGATGAACCCCGAGTGGTTCCCCGTGGTCCTTGAGTTCGTCGATTACGGCAATCCCGACGATCCGTTCGACAACTGCAGCGTGTACAAGGTCGGCCCGGGCCTCGGCCAGATCGAAGAGCACTGGAAGACCTTCACCTGGGAAGTGCCGGACCCCTCGCAGGCAGAACTCCCCGATGGCTGGGGCGGAACGGGCGCTGAAGACCCCAACACCTTTGAGCCCATGCTCCCCGAAGGCAGGACGTACGCGAGCGTCATGGCGAGCGTGGATGAAGTCCGCGTCACGACGATGGTTCCCGGTTACTTCTACGGCGCGAACTTCTGGGAAGTCGGCTTTGACTACGTCGTTGTCCAGGGCGAGGTCGCCTCGTGCCCTGCAGACTTCGATGGCTCGGGCTTTGTTGATACCGATGACTTCGACGCGTTCGTCGGTGCATTCGAAGCAGGCGATGATTCTGCGGACTTCGACGGCACGGGCTTTGTCGACACCGACGACTTTGATGCGTTCGTCGGTGCGTTCGAGTCGGGCTGCTGAGAAGAAGCAGGCTGCGGACTGCGGACTGCGGACGGCAGACTGCACGACGCTCAGTCAGGTGCGTTGCCCAATGTCCCTGCACTGACGATCGGTCTCGAAAACCTCATTGAAAAAGCACACGGGCGGGTTCGGTGGGAAGGCCGAGCCCGCCCTGCTTTTTGACAAGAGCAGACAGCGGGCTGCAGACCGCACGAGACGATCGCGGCACTCAATATTGTGCAGTCTGCTGTCTGCCCACCGCGGTCCGCTACTTCACGGCGAGCCCAGCGGAAGGTTCTGGTAGTCGAAGGGGATCTGGACGCGTTCGAGGCGTGGGGTGAGCAGGAGGCGGAGCGTGGTTGGACGCTGGCCCGTGCTCGTATTGAAAAACGAGAGCGTGAAATCCCACTTGCGGGTGCCTGCTTCGGGCCTGCGAAGTGGCAGCGTGGCGACCGGGATGGTCGTGATGACGGTCCCGCGCTGGTCGAGCACGGTCGCAGCGAGGATGCGCGGGACATCGGTGGTGAGACCGGTGAACTCCGGGATCTGGTTCGTGCGTTCGAGCGTCGCTTCGATCGCGGTTGAATCGTTTCCGGAGGCAACATTGCGGATCGTCAATCGCAGGCCGGGGAGCACTTCCACTGCAGAGCGTGCAGAGGAGATGCCGACATCGCGCTCGACCGTCTCTGCAGGGATGTAGGCAATCGCAAACCCGCGCAGACGCTCGAGCCGTTGCGGGAGGCAATCAAGACCATGACACCGCCAGATCGCCACTGCACTGGCAGATGGCGTCGTCGGTGAACTCGCATACACCCATCGCGGCCAGGATTCGACAATGTGAGGACTGGTCGCTGCAGCGAATGGACCTGCAGAGCGACCGGTCGCAAGGTTGTTCCCTGCATCGTCGCGTGCTTCGGTGATCTTGAGATCCGGATCGATCGCATAGGGCTGCGTCCCTGCACGTGCATCGATCCTGCCTTCAAAGACAAAGCCGATCGATGTCGCGTCTGCAGTCTGCGTGAAAGGTCGATCGACCTGCCCGCGCAGGATGGTGGGCGTGAAGGTCAGTGAGGATGTCGTTGCAGGTGGCGCCTGGTCCCCGGGGAGCGGGCTCGGATTGGACCCGCCGCCGGTGTTACCGCTTCCAGGTCCCCCACTGCCGCCGCCACCGCTGCCCCCGCCTCCAGAGTTGGGTGGGTAAGACGGATTCGGACGCGTGTTCGGCCACATGCTGCACCCTCCAGATGAGAGAGCAGCGAGAGCGATGAAGAGGATGGGAAGGCGTGCGGGAGGCATTGGGTATTTAAGGCAGAGTTGCAAGGCACTGGGGATCGGGCATCCGGCACTGGTGGAGCGAGTGATACGACCGTGGTGGGGTCGTGTGCGGGTCCATGTGACCTTTTGCGGGCTGTGATTTTCAGGCGACGGCCACTGAAGGCTGGCTCATGCATGACCATCTGCATTGAACCCCTGCAGGGGCTTTTGTGAAGGGGTCCTCCTATTGTGGTACAGGGGTGAATTCGTCCCGGATTTGTTGTTCACGTCGTTGGAGACCGTCCATGCCGATCAAGACCGTGTACACCGCTCAGATCGACTACCTCCAGATCCTGGATGAGAACGGGGTTTTTGACGAGAAGCTTGCCCCTGCAGGGAAGCCTGAGCGGCTGAGCGACGAGCTCGCGCTTGAGTCGTACAAGTTCATGATCGTGTGCAGGCACATGGACGAGGTGGCCTTCAAGCTCCAGCGTTCGGGCCGCATGGGTACGTATCCGCAGAACAAGGGCCAGGAAGCTGCAGCGATGGGCAGCGGCCTTGCGGCCAAGAAGGGCGTGGACTTCCTATGCCCCTGCTACCGCGAGAACGCAGCCCTGTGGTGGCACGGCCTGCCGATGCACTACATCCTCCTCCACTGGATGGGCGATGAGCGCGGCAACCAGATCCCCGAGGGCGTGAACATGACGCCCCTTTCGATCCCGATCGGCACGCAGATGCTCCACGCGACGGGGATCGCCTGGGCTTACAAGCTCCGCAAGGAGCCGAAGGTCGCGATTACGTACTTCGGCGACGGCGCTACGAGCGAGGGTGACTTCCACGAGGCGATGAACTTCGCCAGCACGCTTCAGGTGCCGTGCGTCTTCTTCTGCCAGAACAACCACTGGGCGATCTCGGTCCCGCGCGAGATGCAGATGAACTCCGAGACGGTGGCACAGAAGGCCATCGCCTACGGGATGCCGACGATCCAGGTTGACGGCAACGACCTCTTTGCGGTGTACAAGGCGACGCGCGACGCGATCGAGCGTGCACGTGCAGGTGGCGGGCCGAGCTTCATCGAAGCAGTGACCTACCGCCTCGCGGACCACACCACTGCAGACGATGCACGTCGCTACCGCGATCCCAACGAGGTCGAGGCATGGGTCGGCAAGGACCCAATGATCCGCCTGCGGAAGTACCTCACGGCCAAGGGCCTGTGGGACGATGCCAAGCAGGCAGAGCAGGAAGAGAAGGCCAAGGTGATCGTTTCGGAGGTCGTGCGCACGGCCGAAGGGATCGAAAAGCCGACGACCGACGACATCTTTGACTACACGTTCGCACAGCCGCTGCCTGCAGAGCTGGAACGCCAGAAGACGACGATGCGCACGAGCAGCCTTGGGCAGGATCCGCAGCAGGCGGGGTTGAATGCGGCGGCTCAGGAAGTCTGAGCCACAGGCTATATGGCAAAGAGCCACATTCACGAGTAGTTACTGATCCTGCTTGAAAAACACGACCTTGATTCATGTGGCCCTCTGGCCATGTGCGATTTGGAGCTTTATCGATGCCCCGCAGCGAAATGATGACGGAAAAGGGCCTGACGCTGGTCGATGCCATCAACGAGGCACTGGCGCAGGAGATGGAGCGGGATGAACGCGTTGTGATCCTCGGCGAAGACGTCGGACTCAACGGCGGCGTCTTCCGCGTAACCGATGGGCTTCAGAAGAAGTTCGGTGCACACCGCGTCGTCGATACGCCCCTTGCCGAATCGGGCATCATGGGAACCGCGATCGGCTTGGCGATGGCGGGCATGCGGCCCATCCCCGAGATCCAGTTCGAAGGATTCCTCGGACCTGCGTACGACCAGCTCACCAACCACGCAGCTCGCTACCGGACGCGGTCGCGCGGCGCGATCACGATCCCGATGACGGTCCGCGTTCCGGTCGGCGGCGGCATCCATGCACCGGAACTGCACTCCGATTCGCCCGAAGCGATCTACGCACACACGCCGGGCCTGAAGGTCGTCATGCCCTCGACGCCGTACGACGCCAAGGGCCTTCTGCTCTCGGCGATCCGCGACCCTGATCCGGTCATCTTCTTTGAACCCAAGCGCGTGTATCGCTCGTTCCGCGAGCACATCCCCGAGGGTGAATACACGATCCCGATCGGCCAGGCAAAGATCGTGAACGAAGGCACGGACCTCACGGTCGTTTCGTGGGGCGCAAGCGTCTTTGAATGTCTCGCTGCTCTCGACAACGTCCCTGAAGACGTCAGCATCGAGCTCATTGATCTGCGGACGATCTATCCGCTCGATCTCGACACGGTTGTGCAGTCGGTCCAGAAGACCGGCCGCTGCGTGGTGGTGCACGAAGCACCCAAGACTGCAGGGATGGGCGCTGAGATCTCGTCGCTCATCCAGGAGCACTGCTTCCTCTTCCTCAAGGCACCAGTCCAGCGCGTCGCAGGGTTCGACACCGTGATGCCGTACTACAAGCTTGAGCTTGATTACCTCCCTGACTCCAAGCGAATCAGCGAGGCAGTGGTGCAGACGCTGGGGTATTGAGCGGAGCAGGCACTGGGCACTGATTCAAGAACTTGCAGAAGGCTCGGTGCGTTCGCCGGGCCTTTTTCATGCGCTGAACGCAGTGCCACCTCGGTTCAAATCCCAGGTATTACGCAGTCGATTCTGAACACGATCTTATAGCTCTTGATGATGGCATGCTTCCGCCGATTGTTATGATGCGATGGAGCTTGGGTGTTCATCTGAAACAAGAGTGTTGTGCGTCGGGAGCGTGCAGAATGTCCTACGGGCGTCATGCGATGTCTGCGATGGTGATTACATGTGCAGCGGGAAGTGCGTCCGCGCAGCTTCGCATCGCTGCATGGAACATCACTTCCTATAGCGGCGGCCGCGAAGCGGACATCAAGACCGCGGTCTACAGCACGTTCGAAGGCCGCTCGATGTCACCCGACATCCTGATGGTCCAGGAAGTAGTCTCCGAGCTCGGTGCATCCAACATGCTGACGTACCTGAACAATGCGCCGGGCAGCCCCGGCGACTGGTCGCGTTTCACGTTCAAGGATGGTCCCGATTCTGACAATGCAGTGTTCTTCAGGACTTCAAAGGTCCGCGCGGTGGTTCCGCCCGTCGTCGGCGATCCTGATGGCTATCCGGACCCCGTGTTCGTTCTTGCAGGTGGCAACACAAGCGGTGCGCCGCGCGATGTCTATCGCTTTGATATCCAGCTCCAGGATTACAACGCACCAACCACGGTGATCTCGCTCTATTCGGTCCACATGAAAGCGGGTGATTCCTCGAGCGACCGTGCACGCAGGCTTGTCGAGGCAACCGCGATTCGTACCAACATCACCCAGCTCCCTGCAGGGTGGCATGCGATCATCGGCGGCGACTTCAACATCCAGTCTTCGGGCCAGGCTGCATACCAGCACATGGTGATGGCACCTGCAATGGGCCGCGTGAACGATCCGATCAGTTCGCCAGGAAGCTGGAACAATAACGGCACGTTCCGCTACATCCACACGCAGGACCCGATCGGTGGCGGCGGGATGGATGATCGCCACGACCAGATCCTGATCTCTGACGGGCTTGTTGACGGCGTCGGGCTCGATTACATCGGTGCCTTCGGCACGCCCTTCAGCACTACGACATGGAACGACCCGAACCACACGTACCGTGCATGGGGCAACGACGGCACCAGCTTCGACATGACACTGCGTACGACCGGCAACACGATGGTCGGCCCCGACATCGCGCAGGCACTGATGAACCTCGCGCAAGGTGGGGGGCACCTTCCCGTATACCTCGATGCACGCGTCCCTGCAAAGGTGACTTCCGAAACCTCGATCGACTTTGGCGATGCGCGGACAGGCTTTGGCCCTGTGGTGCGGTCGCTGAATGTCTCCAACGCAGGAAATGCTTCCGTGTGGACGACCGGCGGCATCGAGAACCTGAGCTACACACTCGGCAGCACGCCTACAGAGTTCACGGTTGTTCCAGGCCCTTTCATCGATGCTGCAGGTGGCAGCGGCAACGCCCACGCCATCTCGCTGAACACGATGGAAGCAGGTGAGTTCAACGGAACGCTGACGATCACCTCGAACGATCCAGATCAACCTTCGCGTCAGGTCTCGCTCACGGGCCGCGTGTGGTGTGCTGCAGACTTTGATCGCTCGGGATTTGTAGACTTTGAAGACTACGACTCGTTCGTCGAGGCCTTTGAAGCAGGGACCAATGACGCGGACTTTGATGGCTCGGGCTTTGTCGACATAGTCGACTTCAGCGAGTTCGTGCTCCGTTTTGAAGTGGGGTGCTGAGGGAAACAGGCACTGGGCATCAGGCATTAGGCACTGGTGGAAAACCCAAAGGCAGTTCAGACCCGGCGTAGAGCCGGGTTTTTGCTTCATATGCGACACTGCGAGCAAGTGCAGAGGCTTTGCCCTGCTGTTCACTGTCTACTGTTCACCGTTCCCTTCTTCAAGGTATTCCCCGCATGTCCATGATCGATGTCTGGTGGATTCGGCACGGTGAAAGCGTTCGCAACGCAGGCGAGCGGACGTTCGATACGTACAACGCGCCGATGACAACGCTCGGCCACGACCAGGCACGCCGTGCAGCAGGTTCACTTGAAGGCAGGCCCGACCTTGTGATCCACTCGTCGTTCCTCCGTGCACGGCAGACTGCGATCCCGTTCCTCGAGCGATTTGATGGCGTCTCGACCGAGGAATGGGACGTTCACGAATACAACTTCCTTTGCGATATCCAGACTCGCGATACGACCCGGATGGAACGCGAGCCTTGGGTCCGTGCATACTGGGATCGCTGTGACCCTTCGTACATCCACGGGACCGGTGCGGAGTCGTTTGCAGGGTTCATCGGCAGGATTGATCGCTCGATCGAACGCATGCGATCGAGAAGCGAATCGTGGGTCGTTGTCTGTACGCATCACCACTTCATGCTCGGGCTGGTGTACCGCCTCCGCAACGCAGGCAGGGCGATCGACGCGACGATGATGCGTGAGTATGCAGACATCATTGCAAGCGATGACATCCCAAACGGCGCGCTGGTCAGGACCATGCTTGACCGCAATGCGGATCGCAATCTGAACGCGATCAAGGCCAGCGACCGCATTGGTGTGTGCACACCCGTCGGAACACCTTGGCAGCGTGCTTGGCCCATGGACGCAGCACCCGCCGTGATCCCTGCTCGCTCCTGAAACAAGCTTACTGCGGCGCTGAAGCACTTCCAGCTATCGCAGGAACCCAGCAGCAAACACGATCGCGTCATCATCACTTCACGCTGTTCAACACCAGCGAGATGTTGTCTGCATATCCATCCGCATTGCCCTGCCCGACAAGTGATTGCAGGCGGATCTCCGCACGACGCGTATGTGCAGGGACCTTGCCCGTGGTCGATCGCTCGATGAACCCCGTCGCTGCTTCCTTGGTTGCCTTGAACTTCTCTGCGCGATCCTGTGCAGTGACCGGTGCAAGCTCCGCAGCGCTCAGGCTGCCGTCGTTCTCGTCGTAGAAGGTCACATCAATCTGCGCAAGATCGCGCTGGTCGCTGTACCCGCCGAGCCATGCAGAGAAGTTGAACGTCACCAAGCCTGCGTCGATATCAGACGCAAACTCCGACAAATCAATCGACTGCGTCATCACCGAATCAACCGGACCTGCAGCAAAGAATGCACGCCCGCGATTGATCGGACCCGGGCAATCGGCCGCGGGATATCCACCAACGGATCCATACGCGATCGACGTCATCGAGCCAAGATCCGTCCAGCCGGGGATGCCCAGGTTCACGTCCTGCGTGTTGGTCGGCTCGTTTGCCTCTGCATCGCCATTGTCGACAAGGTTCATGCCATAGCCGCGCGTGCGTTTCAGGCCGCGCACGCGGCCATCGAGATTCCACGATGGTTCAGGGTCGATGCCCAGGTGCGCAAGCGCAGTCACCACTGCATCAACCTGGTTCACCGTGTCGCGAATCGTTCCGCGTGCAGCAGATTCACCGCTTGCGATGTAGAAGATTCGCCGATGGGCGAGCTCGTCCCGTCCGTGATTGCCATCGATGGTTCCTGAGTGATCGGGAACGACGAGAATCAGCCAGTTCTCGTTCTCGTACGCAGGACGGGTGCGAATTGCGCTCAACACGCGTCCCACCTGCATGTCTGCAGTCTTGATCGCTTCCATGTACTGCGGGATTGCAGGGTGAAAGCCGTGCGTGTGCCCGGTCTCATCGATATCGCTCACGTAGTAGAAGATGACGTCGAAGTCTCTCGAAGCGATGTCCGCGCAGATTTGGTCGCAGTTGCGTGCATCGCCCTGCTCCTTGTAGTTGAAGTAAAAGTGAGCATCGGTCGTCTGCGGGGTGATGTACTTCTCGATCTCTTCCCACGTCACCCACGAGCCGACCTTGATCTCAGGACGCGCCTCTTTCATCCGCGTGAAAATGTGCGGGTACTGGCCGTAATTCGCGCCGCGAAAGGTATTGTCCTTCACGCCGTGCTTGTTGTGCCACACGCCGCACAGCACGCTCGACCAGCCGGGGCCACTGACCGTCGGTGCGCCGGTGTGCGAGCGATCGGTGAAGCACCCATCCTTGATCAGCGCATGAAGGTTCGGCGCATCTGCCTTGAGGAGCGCGTCAGACCGAAGGCCGTCGAGCCCGATCAGGAGAACCTTGGGCGTCTTTGCACGGGCGGGTTCGGTTTGGGTCGCTGCAGGAACCAGCGACGGCTGGAACAACCCCAAAGCGACTGCAACGACGGTAAACAAGCTCTGCATGGTGCCCGATGCTACCACGGACTGAGGGCGCGCGAGCCTACGCTTTCTCCATGGTTCAATCGGCTTTCGAGAAGGTGGGTCAGGCGCTCCGGCGGCTGGTGGTCGGCAAGGATTCGGTCGCGGCACCTGCGGTGACGCGCGAGTCCTTGGAGCAGATGCAGCGCAACCTGATCGAGAACCGCGCTGTCTGGCAGGAAAGTGATTATTACGACCATGCAGAGCAGTTCATGCAGGCCCAGTGGGATATCCACCTCTGGCCGCTGATCCAGGGCTCTGACTTCTCCCGAACGATGGACCTTGCTGCAGGCGCGGGCCGCAACAGCGAGCTCCTCAAGAACCACGCCAAGGAACTCTGGGTCGTTGACATCAACCAGACGAACATCGACCGCTGCAGGCAGCGATTTGCGAACTACACCGGCCCCTGCAAGATCACCTTCGCGGTCAACGACGGGACGAGTCTCCCGATGATCCCGACGGGCTCATTGACGATGATCTACAGCTTTGATGCGATGGTGCACTTTGATCCGCAGGTGATCCGCCAGTACGTCCGCGAGTTTGCACGCGTGATGGCCCCAGGCGCGACGGGCTTTTGCCACCATTCCAACTACGGCGCGTGGGCACCTGATCCGAACAGCAACTGGCAGAGCAATCCGCACTGGCGGAGCCACATGACGGCGAACCTCTTCGTCGACTTCTGCAAGGAGCACGGCCTGGAAGTAACCAAGCAGGTCATCCACGGCTGGGGCGGGATGGAGAATCTCGACAGCTTCTCGTGCTTCAGGAAGCCGCTGAAGTAATCTGCTTTTCGCTGCGTCCGGGCCGCCAGATCACCGTCAGCACGACAAATGCAGTGAAGACAATCGCCATCAGGATCAGGATGCGCCACGGGTACGGACCCAGAACATCGATGATCGTGCGCGAGCCGGGCTGCACGGGGCCAAGATAGCCGTAGTTCAGGCCGGTCATCGCATTGAAGGTGATGCAGAACGCGGTATACACCGCCGAGAGCTTGAGCATGGTGCGAAAATCGTTCCATGTCGGGCGATAGTCCCTCGCGATGATGTCATAGATCGAGGCACCGACGATGTGCGTGTGCCCGAGCCAGAACCACCAGAACCGCGTGTGCAGGAGGCCCTCGGAGAGCGTCGGCGTAATGAACGCCTGCGTACACAGCCCAATCCCCCAGTAGTACAGCATCGCGCGTGCCCAGCGCTTGCGCGTCAGGAGCGCAATCGCCGCAATCCACGGCCCGACATCGCAGAACTGCAGCGGCAGGCTCCGCTCGATCGTGAATCGCTCGGGCATGAGATACCACACGACCTCGATCGCCTGCCGCGCGATGATGAACCCGCCCCAGAACGTGCCGAGGAAGACTTCCTTCTCCGTTCCGCGCCATGCACGGCCCAGCAGCGAGCACAGGAGCGACAGCAGCAACAAACCACCTGCAGTCAGCACGTGAAACAGCGTAAACGGACGGAACTCGATGAGCGGATCAAGCGGCACGCGAGCCGTCTCTGCAAGCACCGGGGCATGGACGATCACGTCGATCATGAAGTCGCTGTGGCTTGCCCAGCCGCGGTTTCGTGGCGAAGCTGTCCGCACGCAGCAGCGATATCGCGCCCCCTGCTTGCACGGATGTGCGTGTTGATCTGCCGTGCCTTGAGCATGCGCTGAAACTCAAGCACATCGTCGGTCTTAGGACGGTTGAACGGCACGCCCGTCACCTCGTTGTACCGGATCAGGTTGATATTGGCTCGCAGCGTCTTGGCGATCTGCGCCAGTTCCGCTGCATGCTCTGGACGGTCGTTGATCCCACGCAAGAGCGTGTACTCGAGCGTGATCTCGCGGCCGGTCTTTTCAAACCACTCGCGACATGCAGCTAGAAGCTCCTGGATCGTCGTGTAGCTCGCCCACGGAATCAGTTGCCTCCGGATAGTGTCGTTGGGTGCGTGGAGCGAGAGCGCCAGTGTCACCGGCAGATCGAGCTGCTGTGAAAGCTTGCGAATGGCCTGCGGCAGGCCCACCGTCGAGATCGTGATCTTGCGTGCAGAGATACCAAGCGCCCAGAGCGACGACATGGTCTTCACTGCAGCAACGACATTGTTGAGATTCGCGAGCGGTTCACCCATGCCCATGAAGACGACGTTGCTCACGCGGCCGACATCCGGCATGCGGCCAAGCCGCCAGACCTGCTCGATAATTCGCCCCGCCGAAAGGCTTGCATCAAGCCCGCCAAGCCCTGATGCACAGAACTTGCACCCGACCGGGCAACCGACCTGCGAGCTGATGCACGCAGTCTTGCGGTCCTCCGTCGGGATCATCACGCACTCGGTCTGCCGCTTTGAATCAAACGGATCGCCCGGCGCAACTTCGTGCACCTGCTGCGGAACCTGCGAGTTGCCCAATACGGTCAGCGCGACACCGCTATTGGGCGCTGGGTCAATAAACGCATCTTCGTTGGGAATCGATCGACGCGCCGGCTTGGCATCCACCATCGCGGAATCTGAGTCCATCCGCGCAAGCGTCCCTGCAAGCGGGTCTGTGATCGGGACTTGCGGCGCACCCCTGGCCCACTGCACCAGCAGCTTCTGCGTCTGGTCGGTCGCGACCTGGTGCCGGATCACGTGTCCCGAAAGGAACGTGAAGCTCGACGCCAGCGTCTGGCGGTCAAACTTCGAAAGGTTCGACATCTGCCCCGGATCGCAGATGCCCTTCTGGTAGACCCACTCCAGGATCTGACCTGCACGGAACTTGGGCCACCCCTTGGATTTGCACCATTCTTCCATGGTGCCTGGGGTCTGCTCGAAGATGTGGTTCTCTGGATGGTTCATGGGCGCGGGGGATTGTTCGCCGTGCACCACCGCCACGCCGCCCTTGGACCGTTCTCAAGCCCAAGATTGGGGTCCCAGAAGCTCCTATTGGCCGGTTTTGCACCAACCAACGACCGCTCTCACCCTTCTCTCGTCACGATCGGCCGGATTGCAGGCCAAAGCTCGTGGTGCATCTGGCGCGAATGGGCGTACTGCCCTGCCTCCTGCCCCGGGTCGCGGTGCTCGGTCAGGCGGATCGTCGCCGTTGTCGCTTCGGTCGCATCCTTCCATAGTCCCGCGCCGACCCCTGCCATCAATGCAGCGCCGAATGCAGGGCCTTCCTCGGTGTTGGTCGTCACGACCTGGCACCCAAAGAGATCGGCCTGCATCTGCCGCCAAAGCGTGCTCTTGGCCCCGCCGCCGCCAATCCGAACGCTCGACACCGGCACGCCGATCGACCGCACAAGGTCCAGGATCTGCGCCATAGAGAACGTTACGCCCTCGATGATCGCGCGGATCATGTGTGCGCGGGTGTGGCGGGACGTCAGGCCGATCCATCCACCGCGTGCACGCGGCTCTGCATACGGGCATCGCTCGCCCGTGAGATACGGGAGGAACACCAGCCCATCGCACCCCGGCTCTGCACTCTGTGCATCACGAATCAGTTCATCAAACGTCGACTGTGGAAAAAGCTGATCCCGCGCCCACTGGAGCGAGCCTGCAGCAGAGAGCGCCACGCCCGTCACGCACCATCCGGTCCTGCTGGTTGCGGTTCCCGTCCCTGCACACATCGTGTGGAGACGCCCGGGCGTCGTTCCCTCGGGCGGAAGGTCCTTCCGCGGGCGATCTGCATGTGCATACAGCACGCCGCTGGTTCCAAGCGTCGCCAGCACCAGCCCCGGCGAAACAACACCAGCACCCACAGCCCCGCACTGGTTGTCCCCCGAGCCCCCCACCACGATCGTCCCTGCTTTCAGCCCCGTCAATCCCGCTGCATGCTCGGTGACCTTGCCCGAAACCTCGGTCGACTCAAGTGCACGCGGAAAGAGCGACCGCTTCATCCCCAGGCGGTCCATCACCGACTCGCTCCAGTTACGTTCATCGACGTTGAACACCAGCGTGCCCGATGCATCGCCAACGTCCGTCGCAAGCTCACCCGTGAGCTTCAGACGGATGAAGTCCTTGGGGTTCATTACGTGGGCGACCTTTGCCCAGATGTGCGGCTCATTCCCGCGAACCCAGAGAAGCTTGGGAAGCGTGAAACCGGTGAGAGCTGCGTTGCCGACGTACTCGACCAGCCTCCGACGACCGCCCATTTCATTCTCGATCTGCGTGCACTCTGCTGCAGTGCGCTGGTCGTTCCAGAGCAACGCAGGTCGAAGGGCGCGGGTGTCTCTTGCCTCGTTGTCCTGTGCCTTTGCATCAAGCAGAACCGACCCATGCATCTGGCCCGACAGCCCAATGCCCGAGATTCGCTCTGCAGGGACCGGCCCGAGCGCAGGGTCCGCCAGGAGCTGGCGGATCGCAGTGACCGTTCCCTCCCACCACGTCTGCGGGTCCTGCTCGGTCCAGCCCGTCTCTGGCTGCAAGAGCGGGTATGCAGCGGAAGCAGTAGCCAGGACCGACCCTGAAGGGTCGATCGCGATCACCTTGACCGAGGAAGTGCCGACATCGATGCCCAGAAGGAGGCTCATGGTGGGCGAGTGTACCGCGTGAACGCCCTGCGTCGTGAAGTACACAGGTCTACCGTCCGTGCATGGCGAAGAAGGCATCCGGCAATCAGGGCGGCAAAGCAGGGTCGTCAAAGGAAGCTATGAACCGGCCCATGGTCGGCGTGATCATGGGATCGACGTCCGATTGGGAAACGATGCAGCACGCTGCAGCGACGCTCGATGAGCTCGGCATTCCCCATGAGGTCGAAGTCGTCAGCGCACACCGCACGCCCGACAAGCTGATGCGCTACGCAGAGAGTGCAGAGGGCAGGCAGCTGGAAGTCATCATCGCTGGCGCGGGCGGCGCTGCACACCTCCCCGGCATGGCTGCAAGCAAGACTGTCCTTCCCGTGCTCGGCGTCCCCGTCGAGAGCAAGGCCCTCCACGGCATGGATTCGCTGCTCTCGATCGTCCAGATGCCCGGCGGCATCCCGGTGGGAACGCTGGCAATCGGCAAGGCAGGTGCGATCAACGCTGCATTGCTTGCTGCAGAGATCCTGGGCTGCAAGCACCGCGAGATCCGTGAGCGCGTCCGCAAGTTCAGGGATGCACAGACGACGCGCGTGCTGGATAAGCCCGATCCGCGGAAGTGAATCGTTGGTGGATTCACTTTCCGTGTTATCCACACACGCGATCATGCACGCGACAGAATAATCTGCACCATAAGTGTTGACTCAAACATGCTTTGTATTGAACCTCGTGCGCACACGAGTGAATCTCGCACGCAGCGAAGTTAAGCTGGGTTGAGTTGGCTCGGCGGTGTGCCGAGTCCCGTGAGCTGCGGACGAGTCCGCGGATTCCGGGGAAAGCGTGCATGTGGGCACATGCACGCAAGAAAGGGTACATCGATATGAGCTTGTTTCGTACGTCGGCCCTTGTGGCCGGGATCGTGGCGTCATGCGCCGGGATGGCTTTTGGTGCATTCACCGAGCCGTGTGAACGCGGACCGTTCCCGCTGGCGATACCAGATGCACGCGTTTGCAGAGACGTCGCAAACTTCAACGGGGACGACTTTGTCGACTTCTTTGACTACGACGACTTCATGGCGTGCTGGAATGCCGAACCGGGATGCACAGGTGACGCGGACATCAACTGCGACACAGGAATGGACTTCTTTGACCATGACATGTTCTACTACGCATGGACTACATCGAGCCCGCTCCCTGCCTGCAACACCTCCCAGATGACGTTTCACTGGACCGTGGTTACCGCGACATCATGCTCGAGAGACGGCTACATGAACGACGACCCTGCAGGCTGGGGATCGG
>JAESFU010000484.1_pt1 | contig 20498 bp, 14 predicted proteins | sample 9269461 | NCBI WGS metagenome assembly JAESFU01 (sample SAMN14502556, study PRJNA617107) | algae metagenome | isolation source: Stenomitos rutilans HA7619-LM2 and co-occurring heterotrophs from cave walls | place: USA: Waikapalae cave, Hawaii | collected 2009-07-28
CTGCTGATCGGAATAAGGTGATTTTTTGTTTTCCGTCTTGATCACTTCTTCGATCTCCTTCTGGATAACCTTGTTGCTGATAATTGCGCCGCTCTTGTTTTCAATACCCTCGCTGAAAAGACTCTTTAATAAAATCGTTCCAAAGGGTGTTTGTGCATACTTGTTACAGGTGATGCGCGATACCGTCGAGATATCCACACCGGCCATTTCAGCAATATTTTTCAGAATCATCGGGCGCAGACGTGACTTGTCGCCATCCTGAAAATAATCGAACTGATATTGAACAATAGAGTTGATTACATTCAGCATAGTCGTTTCGCGCTGGCGAATGGCGTTTACGAACCATTCAGCAGAGTTAAGCTTGCTTTTGAGATATTGAAAAGCGCGTGTGTCCTTCCCTTTTTCGGCTTCTTTTACCATCGCCTTCATGCGGTTGCTGATCACCAGGTTGGCAGAACGCTGATTGGCAAGTCCTACTTCCAGTCCGTCGTCGCGCAGGTTGATGATGAAGTCGGGAATGATCGTATCGGCTGTACTTTTTTCTTCTGTGCTGCCAATGGGATTAAGGTTCAGTGAACTCATCATTTCGAGCACCATGCGCAATTCTTCTTCATCGATTTGCAACGCATTTTCAATTTTCTCGAAGTTGCGCGCTTTCAGATCGTCGTAGAATTTTTCAAGAATCACAATGGCAGCTTTCACATCGGGACACTTGGTATTCATGCGATTCAATTGCAGCAACATGCATTCGCGGATGTCGCGCGCACCAACGCCGGCAGGTTCCAATCTTTGTATGGAGCGCAGCACGCGAAGGGCGTCGTCGCCTTCAATCCACTGCATGGTTTTTAGTGAGAAGTCCTCCGCCAGTGTCTCAAGCGGTGTTTCGAGAAAACCCTTTTCGTTAAGATTGCCAATGATAAATTCGGCAAAAGTCTGATCGAGCGTAGAAAGGGTAATGGCCGATAACTGTTCGGCGAGATCTAATTTGTAGTCCTTGCCCGCTACAAGCGGTTTGTCGGGCATGTCCTCCTGCTGATAATATTGCTTGTTCTCAGTTTTATAGTCGGGAATGTCATCATATCCGTATTCATCCCAATCCTGAAACTCCTGAACCTCTTCCTTGCTATTCGTTGTCTCAATCTCGTCCGCATTTTCCTTCTCTTCGATGATTGGATTTTCCTCCAATTCGTTCTTTATTCGTTGTTCTAATTGAAGTGTTGTGAGATGGAATAACTCCAGCATTTGAAGTTGCTGGGGATTTATTTTTAGCTGTTGCTTTTGCGTTAGGTTTTGATGTAGCATAGCCGTTGGTTTGGGGTTTAAATCACGAGTGCCTATGCAAGCGAGAAACCAATTTCTGCAACACAGTGTGTAAAAGATTCACCGTATTGAAATTCAATATGTTAACAGTTTTAAGCGAATAATGCCGTGAATATGAAGATACAACATGTAGAATTATTTGCACAAATTGAGTAGATAAATTCCGTGCCATGAGGAAATATATCACAATTACCTATATCGGTTTTTTCATCTCAATGGCCATTTTGCTGGGCATGGGCTTCAGTTTTTACAATCGCATGCAGCGTTACAACAGTTCTATTGCCTGGATTGAGCGCACGCATGAAGCATTGCGCGAGCTGAAAAACCTGGAGAATAATTTTAAACAGCTCGAAAGCAACCAGCGCGGTTTTCTATTGACAGGCGACAGCATTTTTCTCACCCGCTATAACGAGCGGATTGAAAAAGTAAAAAAGTCCTACAAACGCGTCACCATCCTCACCCGGCATAACGAAGCCCAGAAGGACAATCTCAATAAATTGAATTTCCTGATTGCCGAACGGCTGGATATACTGGACGACGTGATGGTATTGTACGAGACTGATCGGACTCTTTTTGCGAAACGCATCCAGGCAGGTCGCCAGACCATGGACAAATGCGAACAGGCGTTGGATGAAATGGAGCAGGAAGAGCTGCGCTGGCTGGCGCTGCGCCGAAAGTCCAAGGCGTCGTATGAGGAGTCGTCGTCCAATTATTCTGTCAGCAGTTTTCTGTTCGCCTTTGTGGTGTTTGTCATCACCTTCCTGTTGATTATCCGCGAGCTCACACGCCGCTTCCGCTACCAAAGCGCGCTGGAGCAAAAAATTACGGAACTGAACCAGACGAATGCCGAACTGGAACAAATTGCCTATGTAGCTTCGCACGACTTGCAGGAACCGCTGCGAAAGATTATGACCTTCAGCGATATGTTTCGCCTCAAATTTTCAGCAAGCCTGCCGGAAGAAGGAAAAAAACTTATCGACCGCATGCTGCATGCTGCGTTACGCATGCAGGGACTGGTGGAAGACCTGATGAACTTTACCAGGCTTGTGAGTATCAAGGACATCTCGCAAACCGTGTCCCTGAAAACCGTCATTGAAGATGTTCATCAGGACATGAAGCCCGCGTTTGATGAGAAGAATGTCAAGCTCTCGATCGACCTCAGGCTGCCATCCGTAACGGGTTATCCCGATCAGCTCTATCTTTTGTTTCAATGTGTACTGGACAATGCCGTTAAATTTTCGCGCAGCGATATAGCGCCAGCGGTATTCATCCTGACACAAGACGTAACGCTGGCAGAGATGAAGAGCACTTTTAAAACACAATACGACGCGCGCCACTACGTGAAGGTGATCGTCCGCGATAACGGCATTGGCTTCGATAATGAATTTGCGGAGCGTATGTTCGGATTGTTTCAACGCCTGCATGCGCAGAATTCCAGTTATGATGGCAAAGGCATTGGCCTGACCATGGTGAAACGAATTATGACCAATCACTCGGGCTATGTTACGGCGTTGGGCAAAACGGGAGAAGGTGCCGAGTTCAGTTTATATTTTCCCGTCAGTCCCGATAAACTTTCCTGAGAAGAACCTTTTCGCATCCCCGTCGCGGGAAAATGATACCTTTGCGGGAATTTACTAACAGACTCACGCATGAGCGAAGTTGAACATTCCGGCCTGGAAGAAGAAGATGATGAATTGTTCGAGCATCATCGCATTGTGGCAGATCCCAAGCAGGGGCTGCTCCGCATTGATAAATTTTTAATGGACCGGCTGCCGCATGCCACGCGCACCAAAATACAAAACGGCATTCACGATGGTTTTGTAAAGGTGAACGACAAGGTTGTGAAGCCAAACTACAAGATTCACCCCAACGATGTGGTAACCGTGTCGCTGCCCGAACCGCCGCGCGAAACGGAGATCATTCCCGAAAACATTCCGCTGGACATTGTGTTCGAAGATGAATACCTGCTGGTGATCAACAAACCTGCGGGCATGGTGGTACACCCGGCTTATCAGAATTGGACAGGCACCGTAGTGAATGCACTGGCTTATCATTTTCAGAACCTGCCCAACATGCAGGGAAACGAAGGCCGCCCCGGACTGGTACACCGCATCGATAAGGACACCTCGGGACTGCTGGTAATCGCCAAAGAAGAAACGACACTGACAGGGCTGGCCAAACAGTTTTTCGATCACACCATCGAGCGCACATACAATGCACTAGTGTGGGGAATTCCGGAACCGCCGGAAGGGACAATCAACATACACGTGGGCCGCAGCCTGAAGGACAGACGCGTAACCACGACATTTCCCAATGGAGATATGGGACGCCATGCGATCACGCATTATAAGTTATTACAGGATCTGCGCTACATCTCGCTGATCGAATGCAAACTCGAGACAGGGCGCACACACCAGATCCGCGCACACATGAAGCATATTGGACACCCGCTGTTTAACGATGCCATGTATGGCGGCGATGTGGTTGTGAAAGGGACAACTTTTTCGAAGTACAAACAGTTTGTGGAGAATTGTTTTCAGATCATTCCGCGGCAAGCGCTGCACGCCAAAACATTGGGTTTCGTACACCCTATAACAAAACAATATCTGCAATTTGAGTCGCCGCTACCGCAGGACTTTGTGGAGGCATTGGCCAAGTGGGAACACTACGTAAAATATAATTAAGGCTAAGGGATAGAAATTTCATGGAAGTCATTTTTAAGAAGATGACTTCCATGAATAATATGTTGATCCGTTGCGTTGTCCTTGCTAGAAGGATGGCATCAGCTTCCGGTTGCTACCCAGTGCGAGCCGGATTTCTTTCAGCGCTTCGCGCTTCAATCTTTTGTGAGCATCTTCAATCGCCGCCGACTGTACCAGCTTGTTGATGTAATCCATTACCTGTTCGGTCTGCATCTGGTCCAGTGAATTCAGCGATTCAAGGATCTGATTCTTTTGATGAATAGTTGTCATACGCTGTAGTGGTTTTGTGTGACATAGTAAATAACGTAATTCAATACTTCGGGTTTAATTATTATGCCTGCGTTATCACACCAACGTACTGTTTTCATCAAAAGAGAATATTAATAATATACAATTAAAGCAGAATTCAAGGTGTATTCACCTCGTGAAAGCTTCCCTTGTCATGGTCGTCCGTCCAGCTCATGGGGTAATTTTTATCCAGAAACTCCAGTGAATCTGTCGTAAGATGCAACGGATGAAAAGTATCAATCATGACCGCCAGTTCGTGTGTCTCTTTCGCGCCGATGCTTTTTTCTACTGTGCCGGGATGTGGACCGTGCGGCAACCCGCCAGGGTGTAGTGTAAAAGATCCGCGCTCAATCCCGCGACGACTCATAAAGTTTCCTTCTGCATAATACAACACCTCGTCAGAGTCGATGTTGCTGTGATTGTAAGGCGCGGGTATGGCGAGCGGATGATAATCGAACAACCGTGGCACAAACGAACAGATCACAAAGTTGTGCGCCTGAAATGTCTGATGCACCGGCGGCGGCTGATGAATTCTACCGGTAACAGGTTCGAAGTCATGAATGGAAAAAGCATACGGCCACAGGAAGCCGTCCCAACCGACCAAATCCAGCGGGCTATAGTCGTAGACATAGTGATGCAGATAACCCTGCTTTTTGATTTTGAGCAGAAACTCACCCTTGCTGGTGTCGGTAATCAGCTCGTGCGGCGCGCGAATGTCCCGTTCGCAATACGGAGAATATTCTCCCAATTGTCCCAATTGGTTGCGATAGCGTTTCACGGTCTCGATAGGCGATGCGGACTCAATGATGAGCAGGCGCAGCGGTCCCTCTTCAAATTCAAGCTTGTAAATAACGGTACGTGGAATGACGATGTAATCTCCCTGGCGAACTTCGAGTTTACCGAATGGCGAGAGCAATACACCTTTACCGTCGTGGACATACAGTACCTCGTCGCCTTCCGCATTTTTGTAGAAGTAGTCCATTTTGCGTTTGCGTGGCGAGCAGATGGAGATCGAACAATCCGAATTCATCAAAAGGACTTTGCGTGCTTCCAGGTAATCATCGCCTGTGGTAGTTACTTTGGATGTATTGAGATGCGTTTGTCGCAAGGCATAGTCTTCCACGCGCTTTGCGCCATACTTCATCGGCTCGCGCAGTTCTTTCACACGCGTAGGCGCGTTTATGTGATAGAGGTTGGAGTAGATACCGGAGAAGCCTTCCGAGCTTACCAGTTCTTCTTTATACAAACTTCCATCCGGCTGCCGAAACTGCGTGTGCCGCTTCGGCGGGATATTTCCCAATCGATGATAGTACATAGGTGCTGATTTATGGGAGTAAATTAAGGAATTGGTTTGAAGATCGCTTCTTGTGATGATGATTGTTATTCACCTTTCGTCGTAGGATATGATTGGCTGCACCAATCGATTTTTGAAATTCAATACAACATTTCGTATTGGACAATTAGAGGAAATTAATATTTGAAAATACAGGGTAAGGAAATTGTTTGAAAAATTATCTATGGCAACCCTGAATTTATAGCTTGGACAATCTGAGTCTGAAAAAGTAAATTTTCCCCAGAAAAATTCAAGGCCATCCATATCACATGGATGGCCTTCTGCCTTCAGCTTAAAGCTATCAACTTAATACTTAAATACCTTTCCACCCGCCATTACTTCCTGCGTCTTCTCATCAAACGTAACTTTCTCGCCCGTGCGGGCAGCAGCATTGGTCATAATGGTGGCGATGGAATGCATGTAACCTGCTTCAACCGGAGCGTTAGGTTCTTTGCGGCTGCGAACACATTCCATCCAGTTGCGCATGTGGTTGGAGGTGAGCACGTCGCCGCCGGTGTTGGCGGACGCTACTACTTTTTCGGAGATCTGCGAGATGTCCATATCGGGAAGCAGGTTGGCCTGCATGTTCATGGCCTTCGCCTGATTTTCGCGCAAGCCGCCACGGGAGGACAATTTGTTTGTGTTGAGGTTCAGCTCGCCACCGTTGGAGTAGTAGATCTCGGCCGGGTTTTCATCGCCGTTCATCATGCGAGAGGTAAACTGCACCTGGAATCCTTGCTTGTCGTCGCCATAATCAAATACGGCTGTTGTGGTGTCCCAATTCTTGCGACCATCTTTCCAGAAGTACACGCCGCCGTTGGCCACCACGCTGCGCGGATGTTTCAGCCCACTGAACCAGTGCACCGTGTCAATCTGGTGGCTCATCCATTGTCCCGGCATGCCGGAAGAGTAAGGCCAGAATAGGCGATACTCCAGGTACTTGCGCGGGTCAAAATTTTCAAAGGGTCTGTTCATCAGGAAGCGCTTCCAGTCCGTGTCCTGTTCGCGAAGCTCGGCCACCAGGGCGGGGCGACGCCAGCGGCCGGGCTGATTCACGTTCCAGTTAAGCTCTACCATCACGATAGGACCGAACTTGCCACTTTGAATATACTCGGCAGCAGCGTGATAGTTGGCACCACTGCGGCGCTGTGAACCGATCTGGACAATCTGCTTGGAGGCGCGTACCGCTTTCAACGCGGCGCGGGCATCTTCCATTGTTTCGGCGAATGGTTTTTCCGTGTACGTATCGCAACCGGCCTTGATGGCTTCTACTGTATGCAATGCATGTTGAAAATCAGCCGTACTGATGATCACCGCATCAAGGTCTTTCATTTTATAAAGCTCATCGTTGTTCACGCAAGCTGTAATGTCGTGTCCGAATTTTTCTTTAAGGAATGCCTGTCCTTCTTCGCGGCGTTTTTTCCAGAGATCGGATACGGCTACGATATCAAAATTCAGTTCCTGATGATGATTCAAAAAGCTGGGCAGCAGCGACGTTCTGAAGCGATCGGAAAAACCGACGACACCCACGCGCACCTTGTCGTTGGCGCCGATGATGTTTGCATAGCTTTTAGCCGAGAACGCCAGCGCACCCAACGATGCGACAGCCGATTTCTTAATAAAATTTCTTCTGGATGTTTTCATGGGGTTCAATGTTTTGTTTCGGATTCAATCCTGATCGGGAGAGTAAACGAAGTCTGAATGTACAACTATTTAAGCTCCTTGATTTTTATACTTCTGTAGGACACCGCATCGCCGTGGTCCTGTATCAGGATGCGTCCTTTTTCGGCCATACCGAAATCGGGCCATTGCGCATACTTACTGCGTGCCACAAGTGCCTTGTATATATTGTTGCCACGAACATATTCAATCACTTTATAGCCATTGAGCCAATGCTCCACACGATTGTCAGGATATACCACTACACGTCCCAAATTCCACTCACCAATTTTATGAATGCCGCGCGGATTTTTATCGGCAGGAATAAGATCGTAGAGCGATGCCAGTGTTCTGTTGCCGGCAGCACCGAGTTTGGCATCGGGATGTTTGTCATCGTCGAGGACCTGATATTCAAGACCGATGGCTGAACCCTGATTGTTTTCTTTCTCCGTTACAAAGTATTTCACACCACTGTTGGCTCCTTCGGTAAGTTTAAATTCAAATTGCAGATCGAACGCCTTGTATTCGTTGGTGGTAACAATATCACCACCGTTGGTAGACTCGCCGCCTGTCGACTTCAGGACACTGAGCGTGTTGTCTTTAATCTCCCAGCCATGCTCCGGAAATTTGTCCTTATACGCACCGCGCCAGCCTTGTGTAGTTTTGCCATCCCACAGAAATGTGTAGCCATTCTTCTTCTCCTGTTCTGTTAATGTGTTTGGCACAAAGTTCACCACGTAAAGATTGTCCGGTGGTGTAGGGACAAGATTGTCCGTTTTAATGCGGATGTTTTTGAACCACACATGTTTGCCCGGCGTTTCGCCTTTTCCGATAGAGTGCACCTGCAAGGCGATCAGTCCTTTCAGCGTCATGTTGTCTTCTACATTACTGCAGGGAATGCCGTTGATGAACGTGCGGAGACTGTTGCCAATGGCTTCGATGCGGGCAATGTTCCATTCGTTGTTGCGATAGGCGGCTTTGGCCGGCGGATTATATTCGAGCGGGTATAACCATTGCCTGCGGGACTCATCGTAAATACCGCCACACCATTTACGCGGCGACGGATCGATGTCCAATTGATAGCCGTGCACGCGGCCTTCGAGATAATCGGGCTTGCTCTCGCTGCGAAACTGGATGCCCGAGTTCGTGCCGTCGTCCATTTTGAATTCCAGTTCGAGGATGAAATCTCCAAATTGTTCATCGTGTGCGAGGAATGAGTTCGGGGAACCTTCCACCGTTGTTCCGACAATCATGCCCTTCTCCACCACGTAAGGAGCTTTGCCGTTGATTTCCTTCCAGCCGGTAAGGTCTTTTCCATTGAAGAGTTTGCGCCATCCCTTCTGCGATTGCGCAGATGTATGGAGGGCTGCAAAAACAAGAATTAAAAAAATCAGTCGTTTCATGTATGAATGGTTAATTTGTTCCGGATACCTGTTGTCTCAAAGATCATTTATAAATTTTGTCGATTTAATTCAGTCACCGCATAGGCGCAGGCGCGTGCTGTAAGTGCCATATAGGTAAGCGATGGATTCGCCCACGCTGACGAGGTCATGCAAGAGCCATCTGTAATGAATATGTTTTTCACAGCATGCATCTGGTTGAAGCCGTTGAGCACCGAAGTCTTCGCGTCATGTCCCATACGAGCAGTGCCCATTTCATGATTGGCATTGCCGGGCGCGGAGGTGTTTACAAAGCGCTTCACATTTTTAAAACCTGTGGCGTTCAGCATCTCCGCACAGACATCGGCCATGTCCTCCTGCATCATCTTTTCATTGTCCTTAAATTCACAGCCGATAGTAAGGGTGTTGCGTCCGTATTTGTCCTTTTGTTGCGTATTTAAGGTTACGCGATTTTCTTTATACGGCAGGCATTCACCGTAACCGTTCAGGCTTATCTGCCACGACCCCGGTTTTTGCACGGCTTCCTTTAGCGTCTCGCCGAAAGCATCGGTATGCAGATGCGCGTTCCATCCATCGCGTCCGCTGCCACCCATCACGCCGAAGCCTCGCAGATATTTTGTCTCCTGTCCACGTATGTTTCGGAACCGCGGAATGTAAAGTCCCACAGGACGCCGCCCCGAATAATACTCATCTTCAAAGCCATCGATCTCGGCAGAAGCACCGGCCAGTTTATGATGGTCCATCAGGTTGCGCCCAACCTGGTCGCTGTCATTGCCCAGCCCGTTCGGAAAACGATTGGACATTGAATTCAATAAAATGAAAGACGTGGCAAGCGTGGAAGCGTTCAGAAAAATAATGCGGGCAAAGTATTCGGTAGTCTCCAGCGTTTGTGTGTTGATAGTCTCCACGCCAATCGCTTTTTGTTTTTGTTCGTCGTACAGCACGCGATTCACCAGCGTTTCAGGAACGAGCGTGAGGTTGCCGGTAGCAAAAGCGGCGGGTAGCGTGCTGGCATTCGTGCTGAAATATCCGCCATAGGGACAACCGCGGTGACACAGATTTCGGTACTGTCAGGTGCCCCGGCCTTTTATCGGTTCGGTAAGATTGGCCACACGACCCATCGTTACCCGGCGTCCGGGAAATTTTTTTTCCGCCTGCGTCTTGAAATGTTTTTCCACACACGTCATTTCCATGGGTGGCTGAAATTTTCCATCCGGCAGCTCCGGAATTCCTTCGGCCTGGCCGCTAACGCCAATGAATGTTTCAACGTAGTCGTACCATTTTTCCAGATCCTTGTATCGAATGGGCCAGTCAACACCGTGGCCGTCGCGGGCATTGGCGCCGAAATCCAGATCACTCCAGCGGTAACAATGGCGTCCCCACAGGAGCGAGCGTCCGCCCACTACGTTGCCCCGGATCCAGTCAAAGCGCCGGATTTCGGTATAGGGATTTTCAACATCATTAATATAGAAGTGCTTGTTGTCGCCACGAAAAGAAAAGTGACGTGTCTGAACAGGGCATTGCTCGCGATCTTGCCGGGTTAGCAGTCCCCGATGCTCGATTTGCCACGGATCGAGTGCCGTGGTTGGATAATTTGGGTGCTCAACATTTTTACCGCGTTCCAGCATGAGTACTTTCAGCCCTTTTTCACAAAGTTCCTTCGCCGCCCATCCGCCACTGATACCCGACCCCACTACGATGGCATCGAAGGTCTGGCTTTTCCGCCCTTTGGTGTTCACGTTCATACAGTCTTAATAGAGACGTTAAATTTTCTGAAAACCCGTAAAACATAAAAACAAAGTTTTTCAAACGGTTTAACGATGTTGCTTTAAAAATTTCAATTTCCGGCGGGCAGGAATTCGAAATCGGAAATCTTTCGGGCAGGAATTATTTAATATCTGGAATCGCTTTAGCATTCCACCTCATGTTATATTTTTGCGCAATTTTGTTCATCCCACTCCACTACGAAAATGCCTAGAGACAGAAGTATACGCTCCATACTCATCATCGGTAGCGGCCCTATTATCATCGGTCAGGCCTGCGAATTCGACTATGCCGGATCGCAAGCATCACGTTCGTTGCGCGAAGAAGGAATTGAAGTTGTTCTCATCAACTCCAATCCGGCCACGATCATGACTGACAAAGTGACGGCCGACCACGTTTACCTCAAGCCGCTCACCAAGAAGTCGATCCGCGAGATACTCGAGAAACATCACATCGATGCCGTGCTGCCAACCATGGGCGGGCAAACGGCGCTGAACCTTTGCATTGAGTGCGACAAGGCCGGCATCTGGCAACACTACGGCGTGCGTATCATCGGTGTGGACATCAAGGCGATTGAGACAACGGAAGATCGCGAGAAATTCCGCCTCAAAATGCTGGAGCTCAACGTGGGCGTTTGTAAAGGAGGAACGGCCACATCGTTTTTACAGGGAAAAGAAATTGCGCAGAGCATCGGCTTCCCGCTGGTAATCCGTCCGTCGTATACACTGGGTGGAACCGGTGGCGCATTTGTAAACAACCCCGATGACTTTGACGAAGCGTTGAACCGCGGCTTGCACGCTTCACCCATACACGAGGTGCTGGTTGAGCAAAGCATCATGGGCTGGAAAGAATATGAGCTCGAGCTGCTGCGGGACAGCAATGGCAACGTGATCATCATCTGCTCCATCGAGAACTTCGATCCGATGGGCATTCACACCGGAGACTCCATCACGGTAGCACCCGCGATGACGCTGCCCGACACAGTTTATCAACGCATGCGCGACCTCGCCATCAAAATGATGAATGGTATTGGACAGTTCGCCGGCGGATGTAACGTACAGTTCTCCCTCAACCCGAACGACGACCACGATATTATCGGTATCGAAATCAACCCGCGCGTGTCCCGTTCATCAGCACTCGCATCCAAAGCAACCGGATATCCCATTGCCAAAATCGCGGCCAAGCTCGCCATCGGATATAACCTCGATGAATTAAAGAACGCTATCACCGGGACAACATCCGCGTACTTTGAACCGGCCATCGACTACGTAATCGTAAAAATTCCACGCTGGAACTTCGATAAATTCCACGGCGCAGACCGCAGACTGGGACTGCAGATGAAATCCGTAGGCGAAGCCATGGGGATCGGCAGAAATTTTCAGGAAGCGTTGCAGAAAGCGTGTCAGTCACTTGAAATAAGAAGAAATGGTTTGGGTGCCGATGGCAAGTCCCTCACCAAACAAGACGAAATATTATACAGCCTCGAGCATCCGTCGTGGAACAGAATATTCCACATATACGATGCGCTGAAGCTGGGCATTCCGATGAAAACTGTTCAGAAGCTCACACGCATTGATCGCTGGTTCCTGAACCAGATTGAAGAGCTGGTAGAGCTGGAGGACATTATCGAGAAAGAGGACATCACGTCGATCTCTGCCGAATTGCTGCGTACAGCAAAAGAAAAAGGATACGCCGATCGCCAGATCGCGCACTTGCTGGACTGCTACGAAAGCGAAGTTTACAAGAAGCGCACCGACCTGGGCATTAAGCGTGTTTACAAACTGGTGGACACCTGCGCTGCCGAGTTCGAAGCAAAGACTCCTTACTACTATTCAACTTTCGACGCCGAAAATGAATCGATAGTGTCCGACAAAAAGAAAGTGGTGGTATTGGGTTCAGGCCCTAACCGCATCGGACAAGGTATTGAGTTTGATTACTCTTGTGTGCACGGTGTACTGGCCGCCAAAGAATGTGGCTACGAAACCATCATGATCAACTGTAACCCGGAGACAGTTTCAACAGATTTCGATATCGCCGACAAGCTTTACTTCGAACCTGTTTTCTGGGAACATTTATATGACATCATTCAGCACGAAAAACCCGTAGGCGTAATTGTACAGCTTGGTGGGCAAACGGCGCTGAAACTTGCCGAGAAACTGCACAAGTACGGCATCAAAATCATCGGGACATCGTTCGATGCACTCGATCTGGCAGAAGACCGTGGTCGTTTCTCCAACCTGCTGAAAGATCTGGGCATTCCATACCCTGAATTCGGCGTGGCAGAAAATGCAGACGAAGCGCTGGAGGTTTGCAAAACCATCGGCTTCCCGCTCCTCGTTCGCCCTTCCTACGTACTCGGCGGACAGAGCATGAAGATCGTGATCAACGAACAGGAACTTGAAGATCACATACTGGACATCTGGAAACACTTGCCCGAAAACAAAGTATTGCTCGATCACTTCCTCGACGGCGCGATTGAAGCCGAAGCAGACGCGATCTGCGATGGCGAGAATGTATACATCATCGGCATCATGCAGCACATCGAGCCGGCCGGAATTCACTCCGGCGATTCGTACGCTGTCCTTCCGCCGTACAACCTGGGCGATCTTGTGATCAAGCAGATTGAGAACTACACGAACAAAATTGCTGTAGCGCTGAAGACGGTCGGACTGATCAACATTCAGTTCGCCATTAAGAACGACAAGGTGTATATCATCGAAGCAAACCCGCGCGCATCCAGAACGGTGCCGTTCATTTGCAAGGCATACGACGAAGCCTATGTGAACTATGCAACCAAAGTAATGCTGGGCGAGAAGAAAGTTACCGACTTCGTGTTCAATCCTACCAAGAAAGGTTACGCGATCAAAGAACCGGTATTCTCCTTCCATAAATTCCCGGAAGTAACGAAAGAACTAGGTCCTGAAATGAAGTCCACCGGCGAAGCCATCTATTTTATAGATGACCTGATGGACGATTATTTTATGAAGCTTTACTCGGAGCGGAATTTGTATCTGAGCCGATAAAATAAAAAAGACTACATTTTCGAATTCAGCTCATAAACCAACGTTGTTTATGAGCTGAATTTCTTGAGAAGCTTACTTAGGATGTTAACCGCTTCTATTGATTTTCTCAGAGACTAAAAAGGCATATAGTCGGCTTCAACACTCAACCAAAATGATTGCCCAGCAGGGCCATTATTTCCAGTGTGAATAACGGGTTGCCCTAAAAGATCGCTAAAATGGCGTAATACAACATTTGATGTATTCTCATCTGAGTTCGCTTTGTTCTCCAGAGAACTCCGTACGCTTAACGAGTAATAGTATTTTCTCCCAACCAGGAGTGCGGACTCAATATTTTTAAGTGTGTTTATATCTAAATTTTCGAGATAAAAGATTTTTCCAGAAGCTACAGTGGTAGTATTAGAGACGTTTGTAGATAATTCAACCAATCCATGTTGATTCAAAAACCTAAAATCTATAACGCCAAAATCAATAGCACTTATTCCGCCATCAAATTTGCAAGATATTTTTCCTTCATTCAGCAACAGGTCCAATCGTTTATCATACGTTCGGATGTCGTCAGAATAATCGCTTTTGAATATAAGGGAATTGAGCAAAGGTGAAAACCTGGAATTTATTTTTATAATATTCTCGATATACTTCACGAGGTTGCTTAAAACATAAGAAAGCTCCTTTTCCTTTACGGCGGCACTGAAAGCCTCGTTCTCCAATTTTAATTCACGTTGGTACTGATTGTAAACCACTCCCATGTAATAGTATTTTGAACCATAAATAGTAAGTGGGCTTGAGTCGACCAGATAATCTACGTAGTAGTAAAGCACTTCTTTTATCCCTGGCGATAAATTATTCAGCCGCTCCCTTACCCTTGAATCTTTTACGCGGTCAAATGATGTAGGAGAAGGACCAGGCGTTAACGCTGGAACGCGTGCATTGTTTGATGAAGGTTTTTCGTTGTCGTACAAACCTAGCTGACGCTGAATAGCTGTCACTCTTGCATATAACTTATCTGCATACTGCGGGTCTGCGGCAAGTGTAGCTTCCAATGTCCCGTTCTTAATAATCTCTTCTTGTTCTGCGATCAATTGATTGAATTCGAGCCGAGCAGATAGCGCAGTAATGTTTTGAACGTCTGGTTGCACATCATTGTCCCTGGAGCATGCAAAAAAGAAAAGTAGCACAATGCAATTCAAAATGAGTTGCAGGTTTTTTAGGGAAATTAATTTCATCATAATGTTTAAGGTATTTTGTATTAGTTCAATAATTTTTTACTTGGACTGTTTTTACTAGGGAGGCCTTGTTAGATTATGAAAGACTTCAGTGGAAATAGTTAAGCGATCCAATACAGATAAGGACAATATTAATGAGGAAATAAGTTTAAAGAACAATAGTCCGAAACGATGCTTGCTGCAACCTCTTCCCATCGATATTTTATTTAAATGATGCAAGGTATCCCCTTGAGTATTTATTTCAGTTTAAAGAAAAGAGACACTTCGCCAAGGCAGTGATTCTCAATAATCTTTTTAAAGGACAGATCGAATTGTATTAAAATAGGATTGATTTTTATTTTCAAGGTGCGCAGATTCATGACTGTATTTCTAACAATGAGACATATGTCCACGGCGGAATGGGGAAATCAGATATTTGATAATTGTTGAAGAGTATTCTTACTGCTGAGCATGGAAAATCTCTCTATTAGTTTCATCCCCAAAGAATACATTGTGTTGGGCAGGGATTGTTTTAAAGAGTTCCTGTTGGGAGCTGTGATATGACAGTCGTTTTTTTTTAGAATAGGCTGCTGGACTTCGCCATAGGTGCTTAATATTTAATGGTTAAAATGCTGCCAATAGCCTTCTGAACAAATCCAACATGGGACACGATTTCTTTCACAGTCCCGTTATAATGGTTGACCAGATCGCTTTGACCAAGGTGCACCGAAATGTTTTCGTGCGCCGCTTTTACTTTTAATAGAGTTTCACTTTCAAGCCATGAAGTACCACCTCACTTTTAGAGGATGGAGCCATAGCCACCCCTCGTTGAGATGGGGTCGCGTCATTGGTTAATTTCCTCTGAACCTATACCTTTGCAACGCTGTTAAAGCATTCAAACAAAAGCGCTTATGCTACGATTTCTTGTTATTCTCGGCCTTATCGTGTACGTGTTCTATAAGATCGGGTCTTTCTTTTTCAAAGCAGGTGCCGCTTCGCAGGAATTGAGAGATTTCAAGCAACAGCAGGCGCGCAATAAGGCACAGGCAAAGACGGCCAAAAGCAAAGTAAAAGGCGGCGATTACGTTGACTACGAGGAGATAAAGTAGAGCAAACTCATTCCGTTCCCAGCTTTCCGTATCATGAAATTTCATTTCTTTAAGTACCAGGCAACCGGCAACGACTTTGTGGTAATCGACAACCGCGAAGGCAAGTGGTCTTTTAACGCCAGGCAGATTGCAGCCATCTGCGATCGTAAATTTGGCGTGGGTGCCGATGGTCTCATGCTCATCGAAAAGCATCCGTCGCTGAATTTTAATGTAGAGTACTTCAACAGCGATGGCAGCCAGAGCCTCTGTGGAAATGGCAGCCGTGCCGCGGTACACTTTGCATCACAGCTGGGCCTGGTAAACGGCAAGACTACTTTTCAGGCATACGATGGCGCGCACGATGCGGAGCTCCTGCCAGACGGCATCGTCCGGCTGCGCATGAATGATGTGCAGGGTGTAAAAACATTCGGAGACGATTTCTTTGTCAATACAGGCTCACCCCATTATGTCCGGTTCGTGCAGAACATCGAAAACTATCCGGTGGTGGAGGAGGGGCGACGAATCCGTTACAGCGATCCGTTCAAACCCGGCGGCACCAATGTAAATTTTGTAGAGCTGCTGGCCGACAACACCATTTTTGTACGTACCTACGAACGTGGTGTGGAAGATGAAACACTATCCTGCGGCACCGGCGTAACGGCTGCTGCGCTGATCGCATCCCTGAAAGGATACACTTCGCCTGTACACATCGGCGTAAAGGGCGGCACATTATCCGTGGAATTCAAATCCGGTCAGTCCGGCATGTTCTCACAAATTTTCCTCGTTGGACCTGCCAAAATGGTCTTCGAAGGCGACTTGGAACTGTAATTGAAGCCCCGAAATCTCAAAAAACAAATTAACTTTAGGCCCCCTTTGGGGAACGTTGTCAGGGTGATTTTTCCCGATGGAAATATCATCCGGCAACCGATAACGACCACATTATGCTGAAACTCATTGCCAAACTATTCGGAACCAAGTCCGAGAAAGACATCAAGCGCATTATGCCGTTGGTTGAACAGACCAAGCAGGAAGGTGAAAAACTGAAATCGTTAAGTCACGATGATCTCCGGAACGAAACCAGACTGGTGCAGGAAATTATCAACCAGGAACTGCGCGGCATAGACGATCAGCTGGCGGGCCTGCACAAGCAGATCGCCGACAATCCCGAGCAGGACATTAATGATAAGGAGTCCATCTTCGCCCAGATCGACAAGCTGGAAGAAGACCGCAACAAGGAGCTCGAAAAAGTGCTCATGAAAGTTCTCCCGAGAGCGTTTGCCATCGTACGCGAAACGGCACGACGTTTCAAGGAGAATGAGTACCTCGAAGTAAACGCCCAGGATTTCGATCGCCAGTTCGCCGCCGGACGCGAGCACATAAAAATCTCCGGCGACAAGGCGCAATGGCATAACCAGTGGATGGCCGCCGGCAACCTCATCAAATGGGACATGGTACACTACGATGTCCAGATCATTGGCGGGATTGTTTTACACGAGGGTAAAATTTCCGAGATGGCAACGGGTGAAGGTAAGACCCTTGTGGCTACCCTGCCTTCTTTCCTCAATGCACTGGCCAAGCGCGGCGTACACATCGTAACCGTAAACAACTACCTGGCTACCCGCGACAGCGAGTGGATGGCGCCGATCTTCCAGTTCCACGGCATCAGCGTGGATTGTATTGACAAGCACGAGCCAAACTCCAATGCCCGCCGCAATGCATACCGTGCCGATATTACCTATGGTACCAACAACGAATTCGGCTTCGATTACCTGCGCGACAACATGGCGCGCGAACCGGAAGAACTGGTGCAACGCTCGCATCACTATGCCATGGTGGATGAGGTGGACTCTGTATTGATTGATGAGGCACGTACACCACTGATTATTTCCGGTCCTGTGCCGCGCGGCGATCAGCATGAGTTTTACGATCTCAAACCCCGCATTTACAAACTGGTGGAGGCGCAGAAGAAACTCATCAACGACTATCTCACCACAGCAAAAAAACAACTGGCCGAAGGCAACGAAAAAGATGGAGGACTGTCCCTTTTCCGTGCGCACCGCGCCATGCCGAAATACAAACCGCTCATTAAATTCCTGAGCGAGGCCGGCTCCAAAGCCGTGCTGCAAAAAACCGAAAACTTTTATCTGCAAGACAACAAGCGCAACATGCCGGAGGCCGACAAGCCCCTGTATTTTGTAATTGATGAAAAGGACAACAGCGTAGACCTTACCGAAAAAGGTATTGACCTGATTACCGGCGAAGGTGAAGATCACAGTTTCTTTATCCTGCCCGAAATTGCAACGGAGCTCAACAAGCTTGAAAAGGATCCGACGCTGGATGACTCGGGAAGACTGCAGAAAAAAGAAGAGCTGATCCGCGACTATCAGGTAAAATCACAACGCATCCACAGCATCACACAATTGCTGAAAGCCTATACGCTTTTTGAGAAGGACACCGAATACATCATCGTAGATGGAAAAGTGAAGATCGTGGATGAGCAGACCGGTCGCGTACTGGATGGCCGTCGTTATTCCGATGGTTTGCACCAGGCGATTGAAGCAAAGGAAAATGTAAAAGTAGAGGATGCCACGCAGACCTACGCTACGGTAACCTTGCAGAACTACTTCCGCATGTACCACAAGCTGGCCGGTATGACGGGTACAGCCGAGACAGAAGCGGGCGAGCTTTGGGACATTTACAAACTCGATGTAGTAGTAATCCCAACCAACCGACAGGCTGTACGCAAAGACTTCGACGACCTGGTTTACAAAACCGTTCGTGAGAAATTCAATGCTGTAATTGATGAAGTTGTAAAACTGACAGGGGAGGGAAGACCGGTACTGGTGGGTACTACATCCGTAGAAATCTCCGAGCTTGTAAGCCGCATGTTGCAGATCCGCAAGATCAAACATCAGGTATTGAACGCGAAGCAGCACGCGCGGGAAGCGGACATCGTAGCCGAAGCTGGTAAGCCGGGCACTGTAACCATCGCGACCAACATGGCGGGTCGCGGTACGGATATCAAGCTTACACCCGAATCGCGTGCGGCAGGTGGGCTTGCCATCATCGGTACCGAGCGCCACGAATCGCGCCGTGTAGACCGCCAGTTGCGCGGCCGTTCCGGTCGTCAGGGCGATCCGGGTACGTCGCAGTTCTATGTGTCCCTGGAAGACAACCTGATGCGTTTGTTCATGCCCGAGCGTATTGCTCGCATCATGGACAAGCTGGGACTGAAAGAGGGCGAAGAGATTCAGCACTCGATGGTGACAAGTTCCATTGAACGCGCCCAGAAAAAAGTAGAAGAAAACAACTTCGGCATACGCAAGCGTTTGCTCGAATACGATAACGTAATGAACTCGCAACGCGAGGTAATTTACAAACGCAGAAGAAACGCCTTGTTTGGCGAACGCCTGGAATTGGACATCCTCACGATGCTCAACGACACCAGCGAGGACATGGTGATCAACGCCAAGAACGGCAACGACTACGAAAGCCTGCGTCTGAATGTGCTGAGCACATTCGGCCTGGACTACGAGATCACCAAAGAGTTCTTTGACAAAACACCACAAGAGAAAATCACCGACGATCTGTATCACAAGGCACTGGAGCATTACCATCGCAAGAACAAAGGCATTGCACAGAAGACACTGCCATTTGTACAGGACATCTTCAAGAACCGCGGTGCCACCGTGGAGAATATTATGGTGCCCTTCAGCGATGGACAAAAGCAGATCGGCGTAGCAGCCGTGCTGGCCAAATGCGTTGAGACAGACAACATGGCACTCATCAAGGCCATGGAAACGATGATCACATTAGCCATCATCGACCAGCTTTGGAAAGAGCACTTGCGCGAAATGGACGATCTGAAGCAATCGGTGCAAAATGCCGTATACGAGCAAAAGGACCCGCTGTTGATCTACAAGTTTGAAGGCTTCGAACTGTTCAAACGTTTCATTGCCAAAGTAAACGAAGAGACCATCTCCTTCCTGATGAAGGCTGACATACCGGTGCAGGATTCCGATCAGGTACAAGAGGCTCGCGCACAACGCTCACGCGTAAAGTTGAGTGAGCAGAAAGACGAGTCCCAATCGTTACTGAATGGTGGCGGAAGCCCTCAGCAACCGCAGCCGAACCGTCCGCCACAGGAGAAAGTGATGCCGGTTAAATCGGACAAGTTTGCGAATCGTAACGACAAGGTGAGCGTTCAATATCCCGATGGTCGCGTGCTGCGCGATGTGAAATACAAGAAGGTTGAAGATGATATCGTAAACAATCGCTGCGTCATAATCGAATAACCAATGCAAGCATACAGGTATTCATTCTTTCTGGTTTTTCTGGCTTTGCTCGCAAGTTGCGCGAAGCCGAAAACAACCACCAGCAAAACGCCGGCACAAGGTGGCCGATACGCCGAAGACCTTTCGGTATGGCGCCCCAAGGCAGAGGCCCCGGTGGAGAATAACACCACAAAGCCCGTGGAAGAAAAGAAGCCTGTTGCCTACACGGCCGAACCCCGGTTTACCGTAAATCGTCCGTTGGACAATGTACTGGACAGCATCGACCAGATAAATCTGAGCCGCAAATACATTGAAGGATTTACCATACAGGTGTATAGTGGCCGCCGCGAAGAGGCCCTGAATGCCAAGAAACAGATTGCCATCTCCCTGCCGAAGCTCTCATCGGAGGTGCAGTTTACCGAGCCCATTTTCCGGGTAAAGGTGG
>JAESFU010000485.1_pt1 | contig 20493 bp, 25 predicted proteins | sample 9269461 | NCBI WGS metagenome assembly JAESFU01 (sample SAMN14502556, study PRJNA617107) | algae metagenome | isolation source: Stenomitos rutilans HA7619-LM2 and co-occurring heterotrophs from cave walls | place: USA: Waikapalae cave, Hawaii | collected 2009-07-28
GGTTGCTGGGTGCGTTTGCAAGCGTTTGATGCATCCAAAATGGGAAGCCAGACATGAAAATGAGCACCAAGGGACGGTACGCGGCGATGGCGATGATCGACATCGCGCAGGATACGTCCGGAGGTCCGGTGTCCCTGGCGGCAATTGCCGAACGCCAGGACATCAGCCAGGAATATCTCGAACAACTCTTCGCCAAACTGCGCCGCGCCGGCTTGGTCGAAAGCGCGCGTGGACCGGGCGGCGGCTACCGCCTCTCGCGTTCGTCCGACCTCATCACCATGGCGGAGATCATCACCGCGGCCGACGAACCGTTGCGCGTCACCCGCTGCAATGGCGATGCGGTGGAGGGCTGCGTTCGCGGCCAGCGTTGCTGTGCCCACGACCTGTGGTCGTCGCTCGGTCGCCAGATGATGTATTTCCTCTCATCCGTGACGCTCGACGATGTCGTCTCGAAGCGCAATCTCGCGCTCGCGGCCTCGATCAAGCAGACCAAGGATCGCTACGTCAGGAAGACGGCCTGAGACGCCATGCGGACCTATCTCGACCATAACGCAACAAGCCCGCTGCATCCGGCTGCACGCCGCGCGATGCTCGCGGCGCTGGAGGAGTGCGGCAACGCTTCCTCCGTCCATGCCGAGGGCCGCACTGCGCGCCGGCAGCTGGACGATGCGCGCGAGATCATCGCCCAAGCGGTCGGTGCGTTGCCGGGCATGGTCGTGTTCACGAGTGGCGGCAGCGAGGCCAACAATCTTGCGCTCAAGGGACCGAAGGTTGAACGCCTGCTGGTTTCGGCGATCGAGCATCCGTCGGTCCTGGAAGCCGCCAAAGCGAGCGGAAAGATTGTCGAAGTCATTCCCGTCACGGCGATGGGTGTGGTCGATCTTGCGGCGCTTGAAGCCGCCTTGCCGGGATCGCCAGCGCTCATCAGCCTCATGCTCGCGAATAACGAGACGGGCATCATTCAGCCTGTGCGCGATGTGGCAGCACTCGCGGCACGGCATGGCGCACTCGTTCACTGTGATGCGGTTCAGGCCCTCGGCAAAATCCCGGTGAACTTTGGACTGCTCGGCGTCGACTTGCTGACCATATCCGCCCACAAGCTGGGCGGCCCGCTTGGCTGCGGTGCCCTGGTCATCCGCGATGGCCTTTCGCTTTCGTCCCTTATTCACGGTGGTGCCCAGGAATTGCGCCGCCGCGCCGGTACCGAGAATGTTCCGGCAATCGCCGGATTCGCCGCCGCAGTTCAGGAAAAGACACTGGATATCAAGGCTTTGCGCGACGAACTGGAATCGGTTCTCGAAGGCGTAGTCGTGATTGGGGAGAATGTTGATCGCCTGCCGAACACGATCTGCTTTGCGCAACCAGGCCTGATCGCCGAGACGCTGGTCATGGCCTTCGATCTCGAAGGCATCGCTGTCTCGTCAGGCTCGGCCTGCTCGTCAGGAAAGGTTGCGAAATCGCATGTGCTGGCCGCGATGGGGCTGGCTCCTGAAATTGCTTCCAGCGCCATTCGCGTGAGCCTCGGCTGGAATACGACACGGGAAGACATCGAACGCTTCGGCGCTGTCTGGCGCCGGATATTGGCGCGGCAGCAGTCGAAGGCAGCCGCATAGAGAAGTGCCATGGCAGATACCGATACAATCGAACTCGTAAAAGATATCGACGTCGACAAGTACAAATACGGCTTCACGACCGATATCGAATCCGAACTCGCGCCGAAGGGGCTGAACGAGGATATCGTCCGCTTCATTTCGGAGAAGAAGCGCGAGCCGGAATGGATGCTCGAATGGCGCCTCGGCGCCTATCGGCGCTGGGTCGAGATGACCGAGCCGACCTGGGCGCGCGTCCATTATCCCAAGATCGATTTCCAGAACCTGCATTATTACGCAGCGCCCAAGAGCATGGCCGCGCCCAAGAGCCTCGACGAGATTGATCCGAAATTGCTCGAGACCTATGCCAAGCTCGGCATTCCCTTGAAAGAGCAGGAAATCCTCGCGGGCGTTCGCCGGCAGGGCGAAAGCAGCGAACTCGATTCTGAAGGTGGCGGCGAAAGCGCCGGCCGCGTCGCAATCGATGCCGTGTTCGATTCCGTTTCCGTCGTCACGACTTTCAAGGATGAACTGGCCAAGGCCGGCGTGATCTTCTGCTCGATGTCGGAAGCCGTCCGCGAGCATCCCGAACTCGTGCAGAAATATTTGGGCTCCGTGGTGCCGCAGGGCGACAATTTCTATGCCGCGCTCAATTCCGCGGTCTTCTCGGACGGCTCCTTCGTCTACGTGCCACCGAATACGCGCTGCCCGATGGAGCTTTCCACCTATTTCCGCATCAATGAGCGCAATACCGGGCAGTTCGAGCGCACGTTGATCATTGCCGATCGCGGCGCTTACGTCTCCTATTTGGAAGGCTGCACGGCGCCGACCCGCGATGAAAATCAGCTCCATGCCGCGGTCGTTGAATTGATTGCTCTCGAAGACGCCGAGATCAAATATTCGACGGTCCAGAATTGGTACCCGGGCGACAAGGAAGGCAAGGGCGGCGTCTATAATTTCGTGACGAAGCGCGGCGATTGCCGCGGCCGCAATGCCAAGATTTCCTGGACGCAGGTTGAGACCGGTTCGGCCATCACATGGAAATATCCAAGCTGCATCCTGCGCGGCGATAATTCGCGCGGCGAATTCTACTCGATCGCGATTTCGAACGGCCGCCAGCAGGTCGATTCCGGCACCAAGATGATCCATCTCGGCAAGAACACATCGAGCCGCATCATCTCCAAGGGCATCGCCGCCGGCCGCTCTGACAACACCTATCGCGGCCTGGTCTCGGCGCATCGCAAGGCCACCAATGCGCGCAACTTCACGCAGTGCGATTCATTGCTGATCGGTGACAAGTGCGGCGCCCATACCGTGCCCTACATCGAATCCAAGACGTCGACCGCCAAGTTCGAGCATGAGGCGACGACGTCGAAAATCTCCGACGACCAGATGTTCTACTGCATGTCGCGCGGATTGTCGGAAGAGGAGGCCGTGGCATTGATCGTCAACGGCTTTGTGCGTGACGTGCTCCAGCAGCTTCCCATGGAGTTCATGGCCGAGACGCAGAAGCTGATCGGCATCAGCCTTGAAGGGAGTGTCGGGTGAGCGACCACAAGCCCGATATCTGGTTCGTTCGCTCGAATGGCGGCGCCGGATCCTATCCGGTTACGCCCGAGGGCTGGAACGTCGTCTGGCGCTTCATCGCTGGGATCGCCGCCTCGGCGATCGTCGGTGGAATTCTTGCGACCAGCGCTCCCACGTGGCTTTGGATCGCCGTGCTGGTGCTCGGCATGGGCGGTTCGGCTTGGTGGTTTATCCACACGGCGCGCCAGCACACCGACTACGCGACGACCTATAATGAGTTTGTGAAAGACAAGAAGAATGCTTGATATCAAGAACTTGCATGTCCGCCTTGAGAATGAGGATCGGATGATCCTCAACGGTCTCAATCTCACCGTGAATTCGGGCGAGGTGCATGCGATCATGGGGCCGAACGGCTCCGGCAAGTCGACGCTGTCCTATGTGCTGTCCGGCCGCGAGGGCTACATCGTCACGCAAGGCTCGGTGACCTACAAGGGCGAGGACCTGCTGGCGATGGAGCCGGATCAGCGCGCGGCTGCGGGCGTGTTCCTCGCATTCCAGTATCCGATCGAGATTCCAGGCGTTGCCACCATGCAGTTCCTGAAGGTCGCACTGAATGCGCAGCGCAAGGCGCGCGGTGAAAAGGAATTGTCGACGCCGGACTTCATGCGCCTGGTCAAGGCGCGCGCCGCCAAGCTTGGCGTTTCGCAGGATATGCTGAAGCGTGCCGTGAATGTCGGCTTCTCGGGCGGCGAAAAGAAGCGCGCCGAGATTCTCCAGATGGCGGTGCTCGAGCCGAGCCTGTGCATTCTCGACGAAACCGATTCCGGGCTCGACATCGATGCGCTGCGTATCGTTGCCGACGGCGTCAACGCACTACGCTCGCCGGATCGCGCGATGATCGTCATCACCCACTACCAGCGCTTGCTCGAATACATCGTGCCGGATGTTGTGCACGTGCTTTCGCATGGCCGCATCGTGAAATCCGGCGGCAAGAATCTGGCTCTCGAGCTCGAAGAGCGCGGCTATGCGCAGTTCGAGAAGGACGCCGCATGAATATCGCGGTCAATCTGACGCCGGCCGAACTCGCCTTGGGGGGGCTCATGCTCCCGCATGCGCGCATGGAGGATTGGCGCTGGACAAATCTTCGCACGCTGATCGACAAGCCGTATCCGCCTGGGGGCAAGATCGCCGCTTCGCCCAAGGACATCGCCAGGCTGCGCGACACCTCGCCGGTGGCCAGGGCCGTCGCGGCGCGCCTTGTGTTTGTGAATGGCGAGTTCACCGCGGCCGAATCGCGGTTTCCCGCTTCCGGCGACATCACCGTCAAGGCAGGCCCCGTGGTCGCGCCCGCGTCGGACGAACCTGTGGCAGCCATGAACGCCGCATTCGCGAAGGACGGCCTGACGCTGACGGTGAAGCCGGGCGCCAATATCGATATGCCGATCGAATTGGTTTTTCTTGCAACCGCCGGCGATCCGCGCACGATCGCGACACGTGTCGCCATCGACGTAGGCGCAGGCGCTTCCGCGACCTTGATCGAAACCTTCCTCGGCGAGGGCTCCTACCTGGCCAACAGCGCGGTGACGATTGCCTTGGGCGAGGGCGCGCGCCTCGATCGCATAACTTTGGAACGCCAGGCTCCGGAAGCGATCCATCTCGCGGATCGCGATGTTACCTTGCATGGCCGCGCCGTGCTGCGTGATTTCACCTTGACCGCCGGCGCCAGGCTCAATCGACAGAATGCGCGCTATACCTTTGCCGGTGAGCATGCCGATGCGCGCATCGCCGGCGCCTATTTGCTTGGCGGTCGCCAGCATGCCGACACGCGCCTTGTCGTCAGGCATGCCAAGCCGCATTGCACAAGCCGGGAGTTGTTCAAATGCGTGATGGACGATCATGCCCGCGGCATCTTCCAGGGCAAGGTGATTGTCGATCCGCACGCCCAGAAGACCGACGGCAAGCAGTCGAGCCACGCTCTCCTATTGTCCGAAACCGCTGAATTCGACGCCAAGCCGGAACTCGAGATATTCGCAGACGATGTGGTTTGCGGACATGGGGCCACCTCTGGCGACCTCGATCACAGCCAGCTCTTCTATCTCCGCTCGCGCGGAATTCCCGAGCGCGAGGCGAAGGCCATGCTGGTTGCCGCTTTCGTCGAAGAGGCGTTTGAGACGATCGGTAACGACAATGTCCGTAGCGCGCTCACCGGCATTGCATCCGACTGGCTTGCGAGCCACGGGGGTGCCTCGTGACGGCCATGCAGCGCACCATTGCGCCGGCCTTTGACGTAGGCGCCATTCGCCGCGACTTCCCGATCCTGTCGCGCGAGGTCTATGGCAAGCCGCTGGTCTATCTCGACAACGCCGCGTCGGCACAGAAGCCCAAGGCAGTACTCGACGCCGTCATGAAGAGCTACACGGAAGAATACGCCAATGTTCACCGCGGGCTCCACTTTCTGTCGAACGCAGCCACGCAAGCCTATGAAGACGCGCGCGAAAGCGTGCGCCGCTTCCTTAATGCACCGTCCAAGGACCAGTTGATTTTCACTCGCAATGCCACCGAGGCGATCAACCTCGTGGCGCAGAGTTTTGGTGGCATGGTGATTGGCGAGGGCGATGAGATCGTGCTCTCGATCATGGAGCACCATTCCAATATCGTGCCCTGGCATTTCCACCGCGAACGCAGCGGCGCCGTCATCAAATGGGCGCCGATCGACCAGGACGGAAACTTCCTGCTCGATGAATTCGAGAAACTAATCTCACCGCGCACCAGGATCGTGGCGATCACCCAGATGTCGAATGCGCTGGGCACCATCGTTCCGGTCAAGGAAGTGATCCGTATTGCTCACGCGCGCGGCATCCCGGTGCTTGTCGATGGCAGCCAGGGCGCCGTCCATATGCCGGTCGACGTCCAGGATCTCGATTGCGATTTCTACGCCTTTACCGGCCACAAAACCTACGGGCCGACCGGCATTGGCGTGCTCTATGGCAAGATGGAGCATCTGCGCCGCATGCCGCCCTACCAGGGCGGCGGCGAGATGATCGGCGAGGTCACGCTCGACAAGATCACCTATGCCGAGCCTCCGCATCGCTTTGAGGCGGGAACGCCCGCCATCGTCCAGGCGATCGGCCTAGGCGCAGCGCTTGACTATATGCGTGCCGTCGGATTTGCAGGCATCGCCGCCCATGAGGCCGACCTGCGCGACTACGCCACGGCGCGTCTCTCCGAGATCAATTCGCTGCGCATCTTTGGCCGGGCCCGCGACAAGGGCGCCATCGTCTCCTTCAACATGGAAGGCGCCCATGCCCATGACGTGGCGACCGTCATCGACCGGGCAGGGGTGGCGGTCAGGGCCGGAACGCATTGCACCCAGCCCCTATTGACATTTTTTGGCGTAACGGCAACCTGCCGCGCCTCTTTCGCCATGTACAATTCCCGCGAAGACGTTGATAAGCTTGCCGAAGCGCTTATCTCAGCTCAAAGGATATTCCTGTGACCGAAGCGCAAGACCATCAGCCCGCCCCCGAGGCGCCGCCATCATTGCCGATGAGCGCGTCGGCCTCGGCTATTCCGGCCGACGAACTCGACCGGATGACCAACGATATCGTCGCCGCGCTGAAGACGGTCTACGACCCCGAGATCCCGGTCGATATCTATGAACTGGGCCTCATCTACCAGGTCGATATCGACGATGATCGCAATGTCAGGATCGAGATGACTTTAACGGCGCCGGGCTGCCCGGTAGCGGGCGACATGCCGGGCTGGGTGGAGAATGCCGTCGGTACGGTGGCGGGCGTCGCCGCGGTCGAAGTTAAGATCGTATTCGATCCCCCGTGGGATCAGTCGCGTATGTCGGATGAAGCGCGCGTCGCGCTCAATGTTTGGTAGGAAGCCATGGCTGCCACTGTCCGTCCCCGCCCGAAGGTCGTGACTCTCACCGATGCCGCGGCCGAACGCGTTCGCCAGATCATGGCGAAGGCCGAGCGACCGGTAGTCGGCTTGCGTGTAGGGGTCAAGAACGGCGGCTGTGCGGGCATGGAATATACCATGGAATGGGCCGAGGAGCAGAAGCCCTTCGATGAGGTCGTCGAGGACAAGGGCGTCAAGGTCCTGATCGATGCCAAGGCCATCATGTTCCTGCTCGGCACCCAGATGGATTTCCAGACATCGTCTCTCAAGTCTGGCTTCGTGTTCAACAATCCGAACCAGACCTCGGCTTGCGGTTGCGGCGAATCGGTTCAGATCAAGCCCGCCGCGCCTGAAGCCGTGCCCGCTGGCGCGTGAGCACCAGCGCCGAGTTCCTCGCATTCGTGACAGAACAGATGGCGGGCTTCGGCCCGGTCGATGTGCGGCGCATGTTTGGCGGCGCCGGCGTGTTCCGCGACGGCGTCATGTTCGCGCTGATCGCCGATGAGGTTCTTTATCTCAAGGCCGACGAGACGACCGAAGCCGACTTCAAGGCAGAAGGGCTGGCGCCCTTCACGTACCAGACAAAGCGCAATCCGCGCACGGTCATGTCCTACTGGCGTGCGCCGGAGCGGTGCCTGGACGATCCGGATGATATGACGGAATGGTGCCGCAACGCCTTTGCGGTCGCGCTCAAATCAGCGAAGCCTGCGAAACCGAAAAAGAAGCGCTAGGCCGAGCGAACCGGCCTTGCCAGAAACGCCGGCATGTTGCCCGAATGAAACCCGCCCGTATCCGGCGCGTCCGGCAGGTGTCGCGGCTCGGGCCGGTGCGGACGCTGCGGCTTTTCCGATTTCGGCGCGCGTTCGCGGTCGCGCTCGGGCTTGTGCGGGCGCTCCGGCTTTGCTGTATGCCGCGGCTGGTGGCGCTTCGGCCGCTCCTCGACCGGCTCCTCGGACTCGTGCTTCGGCATATCGCCGAACCACGCGATCTCTTTCTTGATCAACTGCTCGATTGCCTTGTGGTGCTTCGCATCGAGCTTGCTGACCATCGTAAAGGCATGGCCCTCGCGGCCGGCGCGGCCCGTGCGGCCGACACGATGCACATAGTCCTCCGCATGGATCGGCACGTCGTAATTGAAGACGTGGCTCACTTCCGGAATATCGAGGCCGCGCGCGGCGACGTCGGACGCGATGAGATAGGTCACTTCGCCGCCCCGGAACGCCGACAAAGTCTTGAGCCGCGCCGACTGATCCATGTCGCCATGCAGCGCCGCCGCATTGAATCCGTGCCGCTTCAGCGATGTCTCGAGTAGGGCGACCGTCGTCTTGCGGTTGGCAAACACGATGGCGTTCTTGATGTTGGTTTGCGAGCGCATGAGCTGGCGCAATGTCTCGCGCTTGTCTTTGGCATCATGCGGTGCCTTCACCATCCATTGCTCGAGAGTCGATACCGTGGATGAAAGCGGCGTTGCCTCGACGCGCTCCGGATTGTGCAGGAACTGCCCGGTGAGCCGCTGGATCTCGGGGGGCATGGTGGCGGAGAAGAACAATGTCTGCCGCGTGAAGGGAAGCGTCTTGCAGATGCGCTCGATGTCGGGAATGAAACCCATGTCGAGCATGCGGTCAGCTTCATCGATAACCAGCAGTTCGACGCCGGTGAGGAGAAGCTTGCCGCGCTCGAAATGATCGAGCAGGCGCCCTGGCGTTGCGATCACCACGTCCGCGCCGCGATCGATCTTGGCGGATTGCTCGTCGAAGGAGACGCCACCGATCAGCAACGCGACGGTCAGGCGATGGTTCTTGCCGAGCGTTTCAAACGCATCGCGCACCTGGACGGCGAGTTCGCGCGTCGGCTCGAGGATGAGCGTGCGCGGCATGCGGGCCCGTGCGCGACCCTTCTCGAGCAGCGTCAGCATAGGTAGCACGAAGGCAGCGGTCTTGCCGGAACCTGTCTGTGCGAGGCCCAGCACGTCCTTGCGCTGGAGCGCATGCGGAATAGCTTGCGCCTGGATAGGAGTAGGGGACGAAAAACCCGCCGCGGCGACCGCGTCGAGAACCTTGGGGCTCAATCCGAGCTCTGCGAATGACATCTCGCTGTGAAAAACCGTTCTGCCGATGGAGATTTGAAGAGGCTTGCCCGCAATGGCTCGGCGGCAATCGAGGGCGCCAGACTAAGCCGGGAACATAGTGTCAACCCGGGCAAAGTCAAACCCTGAAACTGCGGCAAATGGGCTGAAACCCTAATAAAACCGGTTAAATTTGCGTCATGGGAAGGCCGCAAAAGAAAGCGGGCGGCTAATTTTGCCGCCCGGAGGAGCCCCTCTAGTTTGGTACGCTTGGGAGGTTATGAAGTAGCCCGCCGCCCCCCATCTCTCATGGCAGTCAGTATGCACGATTCGGAGGGCTATGGCTGTTGCCCATCCGCCACTTTCCCGCCGGAATTACCGGAGATGCCTGACACCCTCGTAAAAAGGGTGTGGGCCATGCTGCAGAAGACAATTCTCCTGTTTTTCATCGCTTCCGGCCTCGGTATCAGCGCTGCCTCGGCCTTTGAATCTCCTCTCTTCCCATTGAACGAGGATCAGTTGAAGGCCTATGGCGCCTATCAGGCGGCACCGGGAGAGAAGGCCTTTGCGGCAGGCCCAACCGGCCAGTTTTCAGCCCAGACGGGCTATGCCAGCGCTCTCGCCGCGGTGCGCGAGGCGCTCGCGCAATGCGACAAGGCTGGTTCCGACGCGAAGAACTCCTGCATCATCATCGACCAGAACGGCATGATGCTGCCCTTGGCCTTGCAGTTTGCCCAGCAGTCGCGCGCCGACGCTGCAATGCTTGAACAACCGCTCCCCTTGCGCGATCTGGTTCTCGATGCCGATGCCTGGCCGGCGCTCCAAGGTCTCGCCGATAAGCCCGGCCACAAGGCCTTTGCCTTGAGCCTGAAAGGCCCGTGGGCGCGCTCATGGGAAGCCGGCACGATCGAGGAAGCCGAGAAGGAAGCGCTCGCCGCTTGTGACAAGAACGAGCGCGCCAAGAGCGCGAAGTGCTTCATCTACGCGCGCGACGGCGCCAATGTCGAAGCCGGCACGCTCGAATTTACGCCCGACCTCACGGTTACTCCGAAGAAGCAGCAATAGGCCTGACCTTATTCGTGATTTGACCGTCTGCCAGCGCGAGCGCAATCTCTCTCAAGACGCGCGAAGGGAGGTTACGAAATTGAACCCACCTGGCCATTCGCGGCTGTCGGGCTGAAGGCCATTGAGGCTGCCCGCAGCCAAACCCATTCCAAGTTGAATCACGTTCTCTGTCGTGTGCTGGACTGGCGAGTTCGGTACCGGCAAAAAATCTAGGTCCGGGTTGACCAGGACCTCGGGTGCATGAGGCATCCAAATCAACGGCCCCGCGCGGCACATCACCGGCGGGGCCAGCCGTTTTTTGGCCTGATTTTCCGCGTGAAAACCCTTATCCGCGACGGCTTCTTCCGCCTCAATCTCAATTCAGGTTAGGTAGGCTTCTGCCGTCGCTTGTTGATTCGCGTGGGGAATTTCATGCCGAAGCCGAAAGTCCGTGACCTGTTCGACAAGCTCGAGGCCGAGATGGCGCCGGCCGCCGCCAAGGCGCGGGCGATGAAGAGCAAGGCCGGGGCCGAGGACAGCTACACCGCTGCCGACATCGAGGTGCTGGAGGGGCTCGAGCCTGTCCGCCGCCGTCCCGGCATGTATATCGGCGGCACTGACGAGAAGGCATTGCATCACCTCTTCGCCGAGGTGATCGACAATTCCATGGACGAGGCGGTTGCCGGCCACGCCGACTGGATCGAAGTCGACTACGGCAAGGATGGATATCTGACGGTCACCGACAATGGCCGCGGCATTCCGGTCGATCCGCATCCCAAGTTCAAGGACAAATCCGCCCTCGAAGTCATCATGACGACGTTGCATGCCGGCGGCAAATTCGACTCGAAAGTCTATGAGACCTCGGGCGGCTTGCACGGCGTTGGCGTCTCAGTCGTCAATGCGCTCTCCGACGATCTCGTTGTCGAGGTTGCGAGAGGCCAGCAATTGTTCCGCCAGTCCTACAAGCGCGGCAAGCCGGTGGGTAAACTCGAAAAGCTCGGCAAGACGAACAACCGCCGCGGCACCTCGACGCGCTTCCATCCCGATCCGCAGATATTCGGCAAGTCCGCCGAGTTCAGCGCCAGCCGCCTGTTCCGGATGGCGCGCTCGAAGGCTTATCTTTTCGGCGGTGTCGAGATCCGCTGGCGCTGCGATCCTTCGCACATCAAGGACAAGGAAACGCCGGAGAAGGCGGATCTGCATTTTCCGGGCGGCTTGAAGGACTTCCTCGAAGAGCGCCTGGAAGGCAAGCCGCGCGTGGCGGATGAAATCTTCGCCGGAAAAGTGACGAAGCCCGGCGGTCACGGCTCGGTCGAATGGGCGATCGCCTGGTTCGCCGGCGATGACGGGTTCGTCTCGTCCTATTGCAACACCATTCCCACGACCGAAGGCGGCACGCACGAGCAGGGCTTGCGCTCCGCCTTGCTGCGTTCGCTGAAAAACTATGCCGAACTCGCCGGCAACAAGCGCGCCGGCATCATCACCGGCGACGACGTGATGACCAATTCCGGCGCATTGCTCTCGGTCTTCATTCGCGAGCCGGAATTCCAGGGGCAGACCAAGGAAAAACTCGCAACTGTCGAAGCCGCACGCATCGTCGAGACGGCACTGCGCGATCACTTCGATCACTGGCTCACCGGCCACCCCGCCCAGGCCGATCGCCTGCTCGACTGGATCGTCGAGCGTGCCGATGAACGCATTCGCCGCCGCCAGGAAAAGGAAGTCGGCCGCAAGACCGCGGTTCGCAAATTGCGTCTTCCCGGCAAGCTCGCCGATTGTTCGGCCTCGGGCGCCGAAGGCTCCGAGCTTTTCATCGTCGAAGGCGATTCCGCCGGCGGCTCCGCCAAGTCGGGCCGCAACCGCGAGACCCAGGCCGTGCTGCCCTTGCGTGGCAAGATCCTGAATGTCGCCAGCGCCGGCAAGGACAAGCTCGCCCAGAACCAGCAATTGGCCGATCTCGTCCAGGCGCTCGGCTGCGGCACGGGTGCGAGCTATCGCGAAGAGGATCTGCGCTACGAGAAGATCATCGTGATGACCGACGCCGACGTCGACGGCGCGCATATCGCGAGCCTGCTCATCACCTTCTTCTATCGCCAGATGCCGCTGTTGATCGAGCAGGGGCATCTCTATCTCGCGGTGCCGCCGCTCTACAAGCTCTCGCAGGGCGGCAAGGTCGCCTATGCGCGCGACGACAAGCACCGTGACGAATTGCTGAAGAATGAATTTTCGGGCCGCGGCAAAGTGGATATCGGCCGCTTCAAGGGCCTGGGCGAAATGCTCGCGACCCAGCTCAAGGAAACCACGATGGACCCGAAGAAGCGCTCGCTTCTGCGCGTCACTCTGCTCGAAAGCGAGCGCGCCACGACGGCCAAAATCGTCGAGCAGCTCATGGGTAACAAGCCCGAAGAGCGCTTCAAGTTCATCTCCGAACGCGCCGAATTCGTGCCCGAAGCGGAATTGGATGTGTGAGGGCCGCACTTTCCCTCCCCCTTGTGGGGAGGGAATAAGGGTGGGGGTGCGGATATAGCCCCATGCTGACCCTCTTCAAAGCCGTGCTCTGGCTTGCCTGTCTCGGCTTGTGGGCCGCGACGCTTGCCGGCATGACGGCGCCGGTCTTGCCGTTCTTCGAACTCTTCAATCACTTCCGCCCGTTTCTGATCGCCGGTGCGATTGTTCTTGCGATCTTGGTTTGGATCGTGCGCTCACGCGCTTTGCGCGTGACTGCAATCGCAGGCCTTGCGCTTAATCTTATCCTCGCCGCGGTGCCGTTTCTCTATGCGGCTCCCACCGCGGCGAGCGCCTCAGCACCGCATCTGCGCGTGATGACCATGAACATCTGGGGCCGCAACAACGATATCGAGCGGATGCGCGATGAAATCCTCAAGCAGCAGCCGGACGTCATCGTCTTCCAGGAGTTTCGCTCGCATCACCAGCCGCTTCTCGATGCCTTGCGCCCTACGATGCCGTTTCAGCAGATCTGCACCGCGCAATCGCCCTGCGGCCTTGCCATGGCCTCGCGCATCCCATGGACAACGACAGGCGCGATCGGCGAGGGCGACCAGGGTGGAAACCCACCCTTGATCTGGGCCGACTTCGCCACGGCGGACAAGCCGCCATTCCGCATTTACGGCGTCCATCTCGCCTGGCCCTTCGATCCGATCGATCAGGCGGCCAATATCGACTGGCTCATCGATTACTTGCCGCGCCTCGACAGACCCTACATCATCGCCGGCGATTTCAATCTTTCGCCCTGGTCGTGGAAGCTCAACAAGCTGACCGCCGAGACGGGCTTGCGCCGGCATGTGACGTGGGCACTTTCCTGGCCATTGCACCGGCTCATGCCCTTCGTCCTCATCGACAATGTGCTGGCGACGCCCGGCTTCGCCAACCTCTCCGCACAATCCGCCGACCGCGTCGGCTCCGATCACGCGCCGTTGGTTGTTGATTTGAGTCTTCCGTAGTTCTTTGTGTCGGCCCGGAACCCGCGCCACGTCATCCCGGTTTTGATCGGCATGGAGCCTGATCCCACCATCCCGGAAGTCGATTCGACCGCCATCAGCCGCATCGTCTATGAGCGGCGGAGCGGCACGCTCTCCGTCTGGTTCCGCGAGACCGGCGCCTGCTATCGCTATTTCGCCGTGCCGCCGGCCGTCCATCGCGCTTTCGAGAAGGCGGAGTCCAAGGGCCGGTTCTTCAATCTCCACATCCGGGATCGCTATGATTTCTGCCGCAAGGCCGCCTGAGCGGGCCTCAGGCCGGAAGAGGAGGGCGGCGCGGAAGGCGAGAACCGTCAGAAAACCAATCAACCAGAGCACCAGCATTCGTTCCGCCTCCTTTAACAATGTTCAATATATGTTCTCAAGGCGAAAAATGCAAGAACCATCGAGGAAAATTTTTCTGGAGGCCCGGCAGAAGCCCGAATCGCCGCCTTTCGAGGGCGATCCGGGTCATTCGTGATTATGCCTTGATATCGGTGCGTTGAACCCAATTGTCGGCTGCGACGAAGGTAAGATCGCCGCGAGTCAGGCCGATGTCGCGCAGCATGTAATCGTCGAGATCGCGCAACTGGCGGCGCGTCCTGCGCATGGCGAGATAGTGGCGCAGGCGGCCGGCGAGCCTGCCGAACAGCGGGGTCTCGTCGCGCTGTTGGGTGGAGAGGCGGGCGCTGGAGGATACCGGTGTCATGTTCAAGCTCCTTTGAGAACTGCAAGCTGGGGGAGGGGCTTCTACGCCGTGGCGGGAGACGCCGCGGTGAATGGCCAGTTCATACGCTGTTCACGGGTCGGATCGCGTCAGCAGCGTGTGCCGGTCATCGCCCTGTCATGAACTTGTTGCACTGCAGCAAGATCGGCATATGCTGGTCCCGGCGGGGGACGGCAGCAGGAGGCAGGCATGAGCATGGTGATGACCGCGTCGGGCGGTGACCGCGACCAGAAGATCCGTGAAGTCGCTTATCTGATCTGGCTTGAGGAAGGTTGCCCCAGCGGCCGCGATGTCGACCACTGGTTGCGTGCATCAGAGCGCATCGCCCTTGCGGAAGCCGCACCCGGCGACGCGCCAGCCAAACCCGCAAAGCCTGCTAAACCTGCCAAGGCCAAGCCTGCGGCAGCATCGTCCCGCCCGCGCAAGGCCTCGCCCAAGCGCTAAACTCTTCCGTGCAAGGACGATACGGCGCGGTAACCTTGACCGCAGTTTCATCATGCCACGGCCGGATTTCCGTTGAACCGAACGACCCGCTGAAAGTAGGGATTTGGCGAGGCGCATTGTGCCGAACCGGAACACCGGATCACTGGCACGCGCCTTGCTCGCGACGAGGTGAGTCCGTTAGGAAATGACTTATCCCGTTGGGATAGGAGCGGCCGGCGGGACGGTGACACAGAGGATTTTTTCGAATGGCCAGAACATCGGTTGAGTCCGCCCAGGCAGTGATCAGTACACTGCTGAGTGAGCAGGAGCGCGATCGCGAGAACCTTCAGCGCATGCTCGCGCATAGCGAGAAGATGATGGAATACCTCCAGATGATGCGCGACGAGGAAGAGCAGCGCATCGAAGCCGAGGCTGCCGAGCGCAAGCAGGCCGCGCGCAAGATGTTCAGTCAGCTTCTCGCGGTCGAGGAGGAGCGCAAGGAGCGCATCGCGCTGCATCTCGCCGACCTCGATGGGCAGAAGACTCTCGTCGACGAAGACGACGAGGAAGAGAAGCTCGCCAATGGCGCCGCTCAGCAGCGCCTCACCAGCGCCAACCCGTCCTAATACGACGAGACTTCGACCTCGCTGGGGCGCAAGCCGTTCACGACGAGCACGCGCGAGCCGATCGGCACGCGCCGGTAGAGATCGGCAATATCCTCGTTCAGCATGCGGATGCAGCCCGACGACATGTTCTTGCCGATCGTCCATGGCTGGTTGGTGCCATGGATGCGGTAGAGCGTGTCGGCACCGCCGGCGAAGAGATAGAGCGCCCGGGCACCTAACGGATTGTCGGGGCCGCCAGGCATGCCGTTCGCCCATTTCGCGGCTTCCTCGTCGCGCGCCACCATATCGGCCGGCGGCGTCCATTTCGGCCACATCTTCTTGCGCCCGATCTCGGCTTCGCCCTGCCAGAGGAAGCCGTCACGGCCCACGCCCACGCCATAGCGGATGGCGCGCCGGCCCTCGAGCACCAGGTAGAGATGGCGCGACTGCGTGTCGACGATGATCGTGCCCGGCCATTCCGCCTCGCGGAAGGGGACGATCTGGCGATAGAACTCGGGATCGATCTTGCTCAGGTCCGAAGGCTCGATCGGATAGGGATCGTTGGCATCGAACTGGTTGGCGAACGCCTGCGAGACGAAGCCCGGCGCCAAGGCGGCGGCCGCGGCGATTGTCCCGGCACGGAGGAAATGGCGGCGCGAGAGCGTGCTGATCATTTTTTGAACCCCGCTGAATTTCTCAAGATCGCAAACGCGGGACGAATATGCCGGTTCCATCCGGCGAAAACCTTGCGCAACCGTGGCGAAATACGGCCAGCCTGCGGCCATTCCGTGTAAGCCGGGAACTGTTGTATTCCTGCCATATCAGGCTTTGGGGGCCCGATAACGTACGATTAGGCTAGAGTCCTTGAGGGTTTTCCTGAATGCTGATGCCGCAACAGATCACTTTCGCCTATATCGACGAGCCGCCTTTTGTCAGTCCCGGTAAGGGCGATTGGCCGGAAGGCTTCGATGCGGCGCTTGCCGCCCGCATATTGCGGGCCATAAGAATCACGGATGCCATCGCGAAGCTGGTGACATTCGCGCAATTGCTCGATGGAGTCGCCAAGGGCGAGTGGAGTTTCAACACGCCGCTCTTCATTTCGGACGAGAGGAAGCGGCACGTCAGGTTCAGCCGCCCGGTCTGGGGCTTGTCCGATGGCCTGATGATGCGCAGCGCAGACGCCCAACGGTTTGCGACCTATGAAGCGGTGGCCGCGGTCAAGGCCGCGCGGCTCGGCGTGGTCGCAGGGCAGGTGCAGTTCGAGACCGCGCGGCGCGCCGGAATTCCGGAAGAGCGGATCGACCGCTTTCAGACGCCGGAAGAAACCGTCGAGGCCGTCCGCTCCGGCGCCATCGCGGCCTATGCGAGTGTCGCCATGACGCATCGCGGCTTCCTGGCGCGCAATCCCGATCCCGCTCTGGCCTACAGCAATCTCATGGCGCCGGAATTTGCAAATTGCGCCGGCTCGGCCCCGGCATTGGGCGCCTTCTCATTCGCGCCCGGACCCAATGCCTTTGCCGATGCGTTCGACAAGGCCTTGGGAGACATTCTCGGCAGCCCCGAACACAAAGCCTTGGCCGCCCAATATGGGTTCGGCGTGGCAAACGGCATTGCGATAGGTTAGCGCCGAAAAACTTCTCTCCCATGTCACACATGGCCGTCCTGTCTCGTCATGGTGTCGGATACCCATGAAAGGAACCCGACACATGAACGCCAATGACCTTTTTGCCGCCGCTCCCGACCTTCTGAAGAAATGGAGCACCGCCTCGTTCGCCATAAACGGCGCGCTTGACCCAACGCTCACCCATCTCGTCAAGATCCGCGCCTCGCAAATCAACGGCTGCGCCAATTGCATCAACATGCACGCCGCGGAAGCTCGCGCCGAAGGCGAGACCGAGCAGCGCATCTATCTCCTCTCGGCCTGGCGCGAGGCGCCGTGCTATAGCGAACGCGAACGCGCCGCACTGGCCTGGACCGAGGCCTTGACGCGGCTTTCCGACGGGCATCTCGACCCGCGCGAACGCGAGAGCCTTGCCGCGCATTTCAATCGGGAGGAGCAAGTGAAGCTCACGCTCTTGATCAATATCATCAACGGCTGGAATCGCATTGCCGTGGGCTTCGGCATGTTCATGGACCCGGCCGAGGCGAAGGGCGCCGCGCGGGCGGCGGCCGCCTGATGGCGGAGACGCAAAGAGAGGACGCGGCGGCGAGCTTCGATCCGCTACGTCCCAAACTCATGCGCGTCGCTTACCGCATGCTGGGCTCGGTCGCCGACGCCGACGACATTCTCCAGGAGGCCTTCATCCGCTGGATGGGGGCCGATCGCGACACGGTCGACAATGCGGAAGCCTTCCTGCGCCGCACCGTGACACGGCTGTGCCTCGACCAGCTCAAATCGGCGCGCCATCGCCGCGAGACCTATATCGGCCCATGGCTTCCCGAACCCGTGCTGGAGACGGAGGAAGAGGAAGACGTGACCTTGCCCTTGATGTTGGCGCTCGAACGCCTGTCGCCGCTCGAGCGCGCGGCGTTCCTGCTGCATGACGTATTCGGGCAATCTTTCGAGGAAGTGGCGACGACGATCGACCGCGATGCGGCGGCATGCCGGCAATTGGCGGCGCGGGCGCGTGCGCATGTGCGCGAAGCAAGGCCGCGCTACAAGGTCGAGAAGGAGCAGGGGCTCGCTTTGGCGCAAGCCTTCTTCGATGCCTCGCGAAAGGGCGACATGGCGGCACTCGGCGCAATGCTGAAAGCCGATGTCAGCCTTCATGCCGATGGCGGCGGCAAGCGCCGCGCCGCGATCCGGCCGGTCTTCGGCTTTGCGGATGTGTTGAAGGTGCATGAACGGCTTGCCGCGTATTTCCACGAGGCGGGCTCGACGCTTGTCAGCATAGGCTTGGTCAACGGCCTGCCAGGCTTCGTCACGCGCGAAGCCGACGGCGAACTCCAGACCACCGCGCTCGATATCGATGAGGGACGGATCGCGGCAATCTATGTGGTGCGCAATCCCGACAAGCTGAAGCATTTGCATTGAGTGGCGCGTTTCACCTCTTAAAAACGCAACAAAAAGGTTGCGCATACATCATGTTTCGGCCATGCTGAAAGGCAACCAGGAGGTTGCGTATGGCCGATGCCGTCACCAAAGAGGTCGAATTGAAGGCTTCACCCGCCCGCGTCTGGCGGGCGCTCACCGATCATGAGGAGTTCGGCCAATGGTTCCGCGTCAAGCTCGACGGGCCTTTCGTGAAGGGCAAGGTCGCGACAGGGCGCATCACCTATCCGGGCTACGAGCACTTGAAGTGGCAGGCGACGATCAAGGAGATGCAGAAGGAAAAGCTGTTCTCCTTCACCTGGCATCCCTATGCCATCGATCCCAAGGTCGACTATTCGAAGGAAGAGCCGACGCTCGTCGAGTTCAGACTTGAAGCGAAGAATGGCGGGACGCTGCTGACCGTGACCGAGTCGGGCTTCGACAAGGTGCCAAAGGCGCGGCGCGCCGAAGCCTTCCGCATGAACGAGGGCGGCTGGGAGATCCAGATGCAGAATATTGCCGAGCATGTCGCGGCGGGCTAGGTCGCGCGCGCGATTGCCCGCGCAGGCCCAGGTCTTCGCGGCCTTGGGCGACGAGACGCGTCTCGCCTTGCTCGCACGGCTTGCCGGCGGCGAGGCACAGTCGATCTCGCGTCTCGCCGAAGGCTCGACCCTGACGCGCCAGGCCGTGACCAAGCATCTCGGCGTGCTCGAAGGGGCAGGGCTCGTGCGCCGCAAGCGCGCCGGGCGCGAAAGCCTCTACGCCATGCGGCCGGAACCCTTGCGCGATGCATTCTCCTATCTCGACGATGTCTCGCGCGCCTGGGATGCCGCATTGGCGCGGCTCAAGAATTTCCTGGGAGAGTGAAGCGTGCCATGCCGCGCCCTGACAGTGTTCTGGATTGCCACATTGTGCGCGGCTTCCTTCGCCTATGCGGCGCCGCGCATGATCAAGCTCGGTGCGGCCGAGATCGCCGTGGAGCAATTCGGCGATCGGGGTCCCGTCGTCGTGTTCGAATCCGGACTTGGCACGCCGATGGAGAGCTTTCGCAGCGTGGCCGAGGCGTTGTCATCCTGCATGCAGGTCGTGCTGTATGACCGGCCGGGGATCGGCCGCAGCGGACCGCGGCCGGAGCAGGGGCCGGTGACCGCCGGCGAGGCGGCGGACCGGCTCGGCGGGTTGATCGCCGCGCTCGACCTGCCGGCGCCGCGCATCATCGTCGGCCACTCGCTCGGCGGCTTCAATGCGCAGATCTATGCGCGCCGTTTTCCCAAAGACGTCGCGGCGGTCGTGCTCATCGATGCCGCGAGCCAGTTCGAGCCGGAAGGCGCCTTCGTCAGCACATCGAAATTTTCGCCGGGCTCGATCGAGGCGCTCGAGGATGAAGGCTTCGACCTCGGCGTCGCCGCTATCGCTGCCGAGCCGCCATTTCCGCCTGTGCCCCTCATCGTGCTGGCGGCGACCGATCACGCTATGCCTGCTGAAACGGAAAAGCTTTGGCTGGAGACGCAGGCGAAAATCGCCGCACTGTCTCCCAAAAGCCGGCTCGAGATCATCAAAGGCAGCGGGCACTATATTCAGACCGACAAGCCCGATGCGGTCATCGCTGCAGTGATCGCAGCGGCGCGCGCCGCAGGCTTCGCGACAGGCGACTGCGCGCACTAGCTGGAACCTTCTACTCGCTTCCCCGCGTTGCCTTGATTTCATCCCGCGCGAGATCGGCCGGCATGACGAGAAGCTTCTTCACGCGGAACGCGTCAATCCGAACATAGGCGCTGCCGCCGGGCTTGACCTCGACTTCGACACCATCCTTGACGGGGATGAGATAGACCGACGACTCGATCCGCACCGTATGTTTTCCCGGCTCGACCGCAAAGCGCAGATGGCCGCGCGGCTTCAAGCTTTGGGCGGCCTTGCCGTCGAGCGAAACCTTCGGCGCCGTCTGGAGGTCGTAGGTGTCGTCGAGCGTATAGACATAGATCGCGCCCTTGCCGATGCGGCACACGCTCCCAACAAGACGAGCGCGACAAGTGCAATAAAGGCCAAGAGCTTTCGTGATTCCGGCATGGCGCAATGCTCTATGGGGTGGAGGCGTAG
>JAESFU010000486.1_pt1 | contig 20461 bp, 16 predicted proteins | sample 9269461 | NCBI WGS metagenome assembly JAESFU01 (sample SAMN14502556, study PRJNA617107) | algae metagenome | isolation source: Stenomitos rutilans HA7619-LM2 and co-occurring heterotrophs from cave walls | place: USA: Waikapalae cave, Hawaii | collected 2009-07-28
GGAAATGACATTCATCACTTTGAAGAAGTTTGTAGGCCACAGAAAAAAATGAGTTCATCCTGAATCGCCGGCGATTCAGGATGAACTCATTTTTTTATCCATTGTAGTATTGACCCCGGTAAGAATGATGCAGAATCAACAACCAGATAAATAACCAGTCTTAATTTTTTGATTGGAGATGAGAATAGGACAGTGACCGGCATCAGTTTCATCATCCAGCCATCGCCCGAAATAAGCAATTGAGTGGAAAATTACTGACATCAGGTGTCTCAAAAACCGGTTGGGACAATTTCAAAAGAGAGCTCACCGCTGCCGGATCACATTCAGTAATGTGTTGAATTTGATTTCGGTCTCGTTCAATTCATATTCGGGCTGCGAATCGATCGTGACACCGGCCCCGGCGTAAAGCGTTGCCTGATTTGCCTGCAGTTGCATGCACCGAAGGTTCACAAAGATGTTGATGTTGCCGGATACATTGACCGGTCCCAGAAAGCCTGCGTAAAACTCACGGTCATATCCCTCGTTCTCTTTCAAAAAATCAAGTGCGGGTTCCAGCGGCATGCCGCATACGGCGGAAGTAGGATGGAGCAGTTGCAACATCACCGAGCCAAGTTGTGGAAAATTGATCTCCTTCATGTCCACTGTAAAATCGGACTTGAGATGCAACAGGTTCCCGGCCACGACAGTCTTGGGACCTTGTTCATCATATTCGCGTACTCTGATTTTTTTGAAGCAACTGATAATATATCGCTCCACGAGCGCTTGCTCTTCTATTTCTTTTTGCGTCCAGGCGACGGCTTTTAAATTGACGCCTTCATGATAAGGTTGTGTTCCCGCCAGGGCTACTGTCCTGAAGATTGTTTTATTCTCCACAGTCACCAGCACTTCTGGCGTTGCGCCCAGCCAGCTTCCGGTTTGTGGTGAGCTTACAAACGAGATTAGTGCGTGCGGATAGCGGTCGCACAGATTTTGAAAGGCCTGCACAATGTCAAATGATTCCGGCAGATCGATAATCTTTTTACGCGACGGCACAACTTTCTGTAAAGTCCCTTTTTGTATTTCAGCAACACAGTCGTGCACCAAATCTGTATAGGACAATGAACCGGATGTGTCGCCGGCTTTAACATGATATGGCGTTATTTTTTTCTCCGAGAGAATCCCGCGGGCTTCCTGCTGTAGCCAGGTATGCGAGCTTGTCTCAACCGGATGGACGGGCGCTTTGAGCTGACCGTTTGTAAAGGTGAATTTCAGATCGGCTGGCAGGAAGATGCTTTCTTTATCGCGTTGAAAAGGGGCAAAAATAAAGCCTTGCTCCAGGTCTTCGAGCGGTGTATCGCGGTGTAATGTTTTATGCTTGCGCGAGAGGATGAGGTGCCTGTGTTCGTCGTTCGGCAATCGCCAAACCGCTACGGAGAACTGGTTCTCGACGGCGTATCGGATAATGGCGGAAAGGCATTCAGTTTCAGTGAAGGTGAGAGACGAAACTGCGGTAGTACTGTTCATGTATCTTGGTGTCTTCCGTTTTATTCTTTTCTGTCCAGCACCGCCATGGTTATCCGGCTGATGCACACAAGATCACCCTGCTCGGATGATATACGTATTTCCCATACGTGTGTTTTCTTGCCGATGTGTATGGGTTTGGTGATGCCCGTTACAAAACCGCTTTTAACGCTTCTTAAATGGTTTGCATTGATGTCGAGCCCCACGCAATATTGTTTGGAAATATCCACACAACACATGGCCGCGACACTGCCCATCGTTTCAGCCAGGGCAACGGACGCCCCCCCGTGTAACAAACCCATCGGCTGATGAGTTCGACGGTCTACCGGCATTTTTGCCTTGAGAAAATCTTCGCCCACCTCGGTAAATTCAATGCCGATTGTCTCTGCCATGGTATTCGGACCGTACTTGTTCAGGGTAGCCACGGTAACATCGTCTCTGAAAATTTTCATGCGTGTGTCTGATTTATGATAGGGCTTCGCTCCGTGATCTTTACCTTTTTAGCCGGAAGGACTTCGTAAGCGTTTCCGGTAATCGTATCAGGCCGGAGAGTGCACTTATTGTATTGTGTGGCCATCGGTTTTACACCGGTGATAACACAGAACTGCCCTCAATTCCCTATTATTGCGCCCAAAATAGCGTAAAGTTGAGCACAAAAAAAATCTACATCATCCGGCACGGGCAAACCGAATTCAATCTCCAAAACATTGTGCAGGGCAGTGGTGTAGACTCCGACCTCAACAGCCGCGGCCGCCAGCAGGCAGAGGCATTTTACCAGGCGTATCAACACATTGCCTTCGATAAGGTTTACACCTCGGCGCTTAAGCGCACACATCAATCTGTTCATAAATTTCTGCGTAAAGGACTTCCGCACGACATTCTTCCCGGCCTGAACGAAATAAGCTGGGGAACCAAGGAGGGACAGAAAGTCACCGCTTCAGAAGATGAATATTACCATTACATGATGAAGCAATGGCAATTGGGACATACGTCGCTGAAGATTGAAGGCGGCGAAAGCCCGGAAGACGTTGTGTTGCGTATGAAGCCTGCGCTCGATCACATCATGTCCCGCACCGAAGAGAAAACGGTGCTGGTCTGTATGCACGGGAGAGCGATTCGCATACTGATGTGCATGCTGCTGAACTACCCGCTCAAAAGCATGGACATGTTCGAGCATGAAAATCTGTGTCTCTACCTCGTCAACTACACCGGTTCCATGTTCGTGGCCGAGCGCTACAACGATCGCGATCACTTGAGTGCATTGTCCTGATATCTTTTCACGCTAAATCCGTCGCCTCCGGCAGGAATAGATGAATGATCTTCATGCGTGCTGCCTGTTAGAATTGTAAATCAAGTTGTCCGGATGGAAAGGAGCTGGGGGATATTGCTGTTAGTGTCGCATCAAGGTATCTTGTCCTATGCAATAGCTTTCAGGCCGGAGGCCTGTTGATAGTCGTCACTCGCCGGGAGGCGAGCGACTTTGATACTAACGCTTCAATTGTGCCAGCGCAGACTTGGCTTTGCTATCAATACTGTTCTTGTATTCGTGCTTTTTGTAGGTGAGTGCTTTTGAAAAATACTCGCGTGCCTGTTCCTTCTTGTTGGCCGCTACGGCCAGGTAGCCCAGTTGCAGATAGGAATTCGGAGCAAAATACCAGGGCTCATTTCCATTTAGCTGAATCACTTTCAGGTAAGATTCCTGCGCGGTAACAAGGTCGCCAGTCTTGTGGGCGATGCGCGCTTTCCGATAGTAGTATTCCACCTGGTCGCGCAGTGTTGGTAGTTCTTTTGGACTGATGTCTGCGAGCGCCTTGCTGGCATCTTTGTAATAGCCGCCGTCGGTGGCGTATCGTACTTTGGTGAGCTTCACGTGCGGCAATTCGGTATCAGCCATGCTGCGCGCCGCATAGCGATCGGCCTCTGCGGACTCTTTACCCACGCTTCTGGCTTGCTTGAAGATGGCTTGCGCATCGCTGGTATTTCCGTTGAGCAGATAGCAAAGTCCTATCTTGTAGTTTGCGTCTTTTATATAATTCTGTCCCTGATAATGGCTGATGAAATTACGATAGGCAGAAATAGCATTGAGGTACTCCGCTTTGTGCAGATAGATTTCACCCCGCAGGTAGTCGGCGTAGTAAACGGGAAGTCCAGCAGGTTGATCATTCATTTTGCCCAGGAGCGTCAAGGCTTCTTCACTCTGTGAATTTTTTATGTATAATGTCGCGCCCATGAACAACGCGAGTTTGTTGGTGGGGTGCTCTGCAATGTCCTTTTTAATTTCCACGATGGCTTCGTCTGTTTTCTGCAATACGAAACCGAGCGTCAGTGCTTTCAGCAGACTGGCTTCGAAGGCCAGTACGTGATCGGAGCTTTGTACGCCTTCAAGTTCCTGCATGCCGGCATCTACGTTGCCTTCCATATTGAGCAAGGCGAGAATCCAGTCGTATTTTTCCGGCACGGAACCGATGATGACATCCAGCAGTCCCGATGTTTTGTTGATGGCCCTGAATTTCGGAAACCGTTTTTTTACTTCCTGCGTGGTCTGGTACGATTGGCGGAGATTGGTAGCGGCGTCAAACTCATGTCCGTATTTCAGGTAGATGAATGTCCATTGCAGGGCAATCTCCGCCTGCATAAACAATTCTTCTTCAGAGCTGAGCTTGATTCTGCGTTCGCGCCGTTTGATGAAACGGGCTTCATACTCGGAGAACTTTTCAATGTCCTCGGTTACCAACAGCTCGATGGCTTCGGCGAAGGAGGCTACGTATTCCTCCTGTGGCGATTCGGGTTTGGGGATCAGGGCCTGCGCTTCGGTGATCTGAAGATTCAGTACAAGGTCGTACGCTTGCTGTGTCTTCGCATCAAATGTCCATTCCTGTGCGTGGACATGGCAGATAAACAATAAAAAAAGGCAAGTGGTTAGACTTGCCTTTCGGTATAAACATACAAAGATGTTATTCAACTTTCTTTCTGCGGTTAGGAACAACAACCGGAGTTTTAGCGCTTTTTGGTTTATCTCCTTCATCGAGTGAATCCATGTCAACATCGGCTAAGATACGACCGGAATGTTCATCGATCACAATTTTCTTTTTCTCGCGGATCTCGGCAATTTTCTGTGGCGGGATGACGATGTTACAGCCTTCTGCTGCACCGCGAACCACCCGTACTACGGCCAGTCCGTTGGAGAGACTGCTGCGCAGACGATCGTAGTATTTCAACAGTTTGTCTTCGATTTTCTTGGAGGCCTTTTCACGTTCGGCCAGAAGCTTTTTCTCCTCTTCCTGGCTTTCCGCCAAGATATCGTTCAGTTCTTTCTTCTTATTGTCCAGGTGATCGCCACGTTCTTTGATCAGGTTGTTGGTCTTTTCAACTTCATCCTTTTTCTGGGCGATGCTGTCTTTACCTTCCTTGATTCTTTTTTCGCAGATCTGGATTTCCAGTTCCTGGAGTTCTATTTCTTTGGTAATGGCATCAAACTCGCGGTTGTTGCGAACGTTCTTCTGCTGCTCGCCGTACTTTTTGATCAGCTTTTCAGCTTCCTTGATGCCTTCCTTGTGTTTCTTGTTTGCTTCTTCAATATCCTTTAGCTCGGTTTCGTGGCGGTTGAAGCGGGTTTTGTAGCCTTCAATTTCGTCTTCCAAATCCTGAACTTCGTCTGGCAGGTCTCCCCGAAGTTTCTTGAGTTCATCCAGGCTTGTGTCGATTGACTGGAGTTTTACGAGTGCTTCAAGCTTCTGTGCGATTGATTGATTTTCCATTCGTTATATATAGCTAATTGGATTCGTGGCAGTTTCCGAAAAATTGATCGCAAAAGTAGGGAATTTTTTCATTAAAACCTCTTGCAATAGTTCTTTGGTGAATACTTCGCTCTCATAATGACCGATATCTGCAATCGTTATACGGCCATCCGCATCAAAGAACTCATGGTATTTAAAATCAGCCGTCACAAAAAAGTCGGCTCCGGCCTGTATAGCCTGTGGCAAGAGAAAACTCCCGGCCCCGCCGCAGACAGCTACTTTTGTGACGGGCTGCGTAAGGAGTTTGGTGTGACGGATTACAGAAATATCCATACATATCTTTAAACTCTTCAGAAACGCTAATGGTTCAAGGGGAATCGCTAATTCTCCAACCATACCCGAACCTACTTCCTGGTTCTCGTTGGTGAGCGTGTTACTGTAGTAAGCCACTTCCTCGTAGGGATGCGCTTCCCGCAGCGCTCGCAATATTTTGTTCTCAAGATGAACGGGAAAAATGAGCTCAACGCGCACTTCCCGCACTGATTCCTGTTTGCCGGCGTGGCCGATGTACGGCTGCGCCTGCGCATTGGGTTTAAAGGTTCCGGTACCTTCTACCTGAAAACTGCAGTGCTCATAGTTGCCAATGTTTCCGGCACCGGCCGCATGAAGCGCTGCGAGTACGCTGTCCTTATTTTCAAGCGGAATGAAAGTGGTAAGCTTGGCGAGGGTATCTTTTTTAGGTGCAAGTATGCGCAACTTGGTCAGGCCGATCTTTTCTGCAATTTTCCGGTTAACGCCCGTGTGCACATTGTCCAGATTGGTGTGAATGGCGTAAATGGCAATATCATGTTTGATGGACAGGATCACGGTTCTTTCCACATAATTATGGCCGTTCAGTTTTTTCAATCCCCGGAATACAATGGGATGATGCGCGACAATGAGGTTGCATTTTTTTGCAAGCGCTTCTTTTACCACGTCTTCCGTGCAGTCCAGCGTTACCAGTATGCCGGTTACGTCAGTGGCGGGATGTCCGGTGATGAGCCCGGCGTTATCGTATGATTCCTGGTAACTGCGGGGCGCGAGGGATTCGAGGTAATCCGTTACATCTTTTATCTTTATGGCCATGAATGTTAGAGAAGTTGACGGTTCGGTTTTTTTCAAAGGTAGCAAACGCAGGCAACCTGTCATCTTCTTTACGCAACCTCTTGCCACATCATGATCATTGTCCGGATAATCCTGTTTCCTTTTGCTGTTCTCTATCGCATCATAACCGGTCTTCGAAATTATTTGTACGACCGGAATCTGAAACCCTCGGTGGAGTTTGATCTGCCGGTGATCAATGTTGGCAACCTGACGGTGGGCGGCACAGGCAAGACGCCTATGATCGAGCACCTCATCCGGCTTACCGATGGGAAGGCGCGCGTCGCTACGCTCAGTCGGGGCTACGGCCGCAAAACAAAAGGCTTCAGGCTTGCCACCGATACGGATACGGCCGAAACCATAGGCGATGAGCCCATGCAGTTCTACAGAAAGTACAAACAGAAAATAACGGTAGCAGTAGGCGAAGAGCGGGCGTTTGCCATTCCGAACATTCTACAGGAAAGAGAAGAGACCGAAGTAATTTTTCTGGACGATGCATTTCAGCACCGGCAGGTGAAGCCATCGTTCAACGTGTTGTTATCGGATTACAACAATCCTTTTTATACCGACTATATGTTGCCTTCCGGCAGACTGCGCGAGGGCAGGGCCGGTGCGCGACGTGCCGATGCTGTGGTGGTAACAAAATGTCCTGCTGGATTACAGGATGAAAGTATGCTGGCGATCGAGCATTCCATCCGCAGGTATGCCGGCGACAAGCCTGTATTTTTTTCGACCATCCGGTATGGAGAAATTGTTTCGGTTGGTGCAGCCAGGGCTTTCAGCGACCAGATCATCCTCGTTACCGGAATTGCCAACGCCGCCCCGTTGAAGCAGGCTGTTGAGCAGATGGGTAAAATTTTGAAACACATAGCATTAGCGGATCACCACACGTACTCACATGCGGATCTTGAAACGCTGAAGGATTTGCTGAGACACCATCCGGATGCCAGTATCCTCACCACAGAGAAGGATATGGTGAAGCTGGTGGACCCTGTGTTCGCGCAGCATGTGCAAGTTCTACCACTGTTTTATGTGCCGATCGAGGTGGAGTTTCTGAAAAATGGACAGGATTTTGATGCGCTGATTTTGAATGCTATAAGCGAGACCGGACGGTGACGTTCAACAACGTAAACTTTCCCGTCGGAAGCTTCGGGCTTCGTAAACCCCAATTCATTTAAAAACCTATTTTTGCGCGTGCGTTTTTTCTATCTCATACTTTTTACAGGATCTCTGCTGGCGTCTGCCGGCCTCTATGCACAGGACGGGCCTGCGCCACGAAGAGGCTCGCGCATTATCGATGATACCACCAAGCAGATTTACGGTCCAAAGACTTCGCGCTACTTCTATGAGGAAGATGTTTTCCTCAATAAATCGATCCTGCACCTGATCGATACAGCGCCCCGGAATTTCCATCGCTATACCTACTTGCAGCGAAATGAAAACCGGTATCAGGACCTGGGTAACATCGGAACGGCGATGAACCCGATCTTCTACCAGACACCCGATGTGATCGGCGTAAGCAGCGGCAATCATGCTTATGATTTGCTTTGGGACACGGAGCAGATAAAATATTACGACACCAAATCGGCCTATTCAAAAATGCAGGTGCTGCTGGGTGGTAAAGGGCGATCGATAACACGGGCGAATTACAGCCGTAACATCAATCCGCGCTGGAACATCGGCTTCGACTATCGCGGACTATTCATCGACAAACAAATCCAACGTCGTGGTAAGGGCGACCGGAATGTGAAGTCCACATATTATGACATTTACACAACCTACATTTCCAAGGACAGCAGCCGCTATCGCCTGTTCCTGAATTTCCGCCGTAACCGTGTGGATGCAGATGAGTATGGTGGTCTTAACAGTGATGACTCGAATTACCAGGATTTTTTCGATCCGAATGCTTCGCCACGGTTGGCGGACGCGGCCAGCGCAGAGCTACGCATGAATGTCCATCTCTTTCACCAGTTTCAGGTAGGCAAGGCGTTGCAGCTGTATCACATCTTTGACCGCTCGCGCCAGGGAAATCTTTTTACGGATGCAGCCAATCCGTCTTCCAGTAATTTCGACTATACCGAATATGATAGTGCCGCCTACGATCGCATCAAGTTTAGAACGGTCCGTAATGAGGTAGGAATCAAAGGCAACCTGCTGAAATTATTTTACAACGGATATTTTGCCTTGCGCGATTACTCCATGACGTATAACTACATCAATCCCGACACGGTGGAGTTCAAACCAAACGGGACAGAAAGCTACCTGGGTGGACGCATGTCCCTGCGATTGGACTCGATTGGCGAAGTGACAGGCTGGGTGGAAGTTCTGCAAACCGGAAACTACAGAATAGAAGGCAGCATTCGCAGCCGATGGTTTGATGCTACTGTAAAACAGATGCAGTATACGCCATCGTTTATACAGCAGGCCTATCGTGGCAGTCACCACGTATGGTGGCCCAACAATCCGGATTATCCCACCAACTTCAGCGATATTAACGTAACGCAGTTTAACGGACACCTGCATTATCATTCCAAAGTCTTCTCCATGTCTCCCGGGTTTACCTTTACACGTCTCGGAAACTATGTGTACTTCCGGAAAGATGATACGCAACTGCAGCAAAAAGTTTTGCCACACCAGACCTCGGATGGACAGGTGATCGCATCGCCGGAACTCCGGATGTCCCTCACCATGCTGAAGCATATCCGTCTGTCGGGCTACGGTGTGTATACAAGCCTGCTCAAGAACACAGACAACGCGATACAGGTGCCAGCGCTTTTTCTGAACGGACAGCTTTCGTATGAGAATATATTTTTTAATGGCAATCTGGACATGCATGCCGGAGTAGATGTGCACTGGCGGTCGGCATATTATGCGCAAGGCTATGATCCATCGATGCAGATATTCTATACACAGGGCGATGTAACGCGCGCGACCCGAAGCTCAACCGGCGTTACCACGACCGTGAATACATATCGGCTCATGTCGCCACAGTTTCCACTGGTAGATCTTTTCATCAATGCGCGCATCAAGCGGGCACGGATATTTCTAAAGTACAACAACCTGGTGCAGATGTTTACCAAACAGGGGTATATGCCTACGCCACGTTACATCGGCCAGGCCAGCATACTCGACTTCGGCTTTGACTGGTCGTTTTACGATTAAGAATACGGTTTGCTGTGTACCATTTTCAAACTCCTGATCCGGACATTGTATGGAAGCAAAAGATAAATTCACTTTAGGGCTTGAACTGCCAACCGATCCGCGCTGGGTTAACATTGCCGAGCAGCACCTGGAGGACATCCTGGTAGATCATGCGTATTGCGAGCAGAAGGCGGCTTCTTCCGGCATCTCGTTAATTGTCCAATATCCTGAAAAGGAAAAGCTCGTGGAAGTGCTGACAGCGTTGGTAGCCGAAGAGTGGAGTCACTTTGAACGTGTGCTGGCGGAGTTGAAAAAACGTGGCTGGGGACTGGCGCGTCAGCGTAAAGACGAGTATGTGGACAGGCTGATGCAACTGATCCGCAAAGGCGGTTCGCGCGAGCAACACCTGATGGAGAAGTTGTTGATTCATGCATTAATCGAAGCACGCAGCTGTGAACGCTTCAAGATCTTATGGAAAAATATTCCCGACGCTGCCCTGGCCGAATTCTACCACGAGCTGATGATTTCGGAAGCGGGACATTACAAAACGTTTTTGCAACTGGCCAAGGAATATGTAGACGAAGCTATCGTAATGGATCGATGGCATGAACTGCTGGAACAGGAGGCTGAGATTGTGCGTACGCTGGAAGTGCGTGGCGATCGCATGCACTAGTGGTGAAGAGATAAATATCGTTAGCGATCAAATAATCTTAAGGCACAAAAAAAGGCTTCCTGTTGGGAAGCCTTTCGTATTTCTAATGATGCTGTATTATTTACCGGTAGAATCGGTAGCAGCAGGTGTTGCGTTGTCAGTGCCTCCTTCAGGCAGGTTGAGCGAAGGGGCTTGTTGAGTAGGTGCCTGTTCACCAGCTCTTTCAAAAATACCATTGGTTGAATTTTGTCTGGATGGTGTAAGCATATTCGTGGCGAGGCAACCGATCATGATACCGATAATAAACGTCCAGGTTAATTTCTCGAGCAGATCGCCAGTCTTTTTTACACCGATGATGTTGCTGGCAGCAGAGCCACCAAATTGGCTGGTCAATCCACCACCTTTTGAATTTTGAGCCAGAACCACCAATACCAACAATACTGCGAAGAGGATGAGTAAACCGATTACAATTGCGTACATATTCTTACTTTCTTAAATCTTCAATTTGAGCCGCAAAGTAAGCCTTTTTTTGGGGATATTTCCAAATCAGCTTCTTTAAAACCTCTACGGCCTTATCTTTTTTGCCTTGCTTCACCAGGATCTCCACGAGCGTTTCGGACACTACGTTGTCGCCAAATTCGCCCGTCTTGATGGTTGACAGATCGCCCACGGTGGGTGTTAAAGGTTTTTCCTTGGTTTGCGTAATGGAGGGCTGCACGCGGATAAAGTGGTCTATCAGCTCAAGCTGCTCTTTTTGTTTTTCCGAATCAGGCGAAATCTCATCTTTGGTAACGGCAATTTCTTCGATCAGCTGATCGCCGGGGTCTTCAACTTTCTTTCTGCGGCTCTTCGGTTTAACATCTTCTTCCACCGTTTTGGTCGCTGCCAGTTCAGCTTCAGCCTTGGCTTTTTCATCGCGCTCGCGCGCGAGTTCGATAATGCGTTCGCGGCGGCTCATGCTGGCAAGTGCTTTCTCGCGTTCAGCCTGCTCATGTTCACGTTGCTGCTTTTCCAGGCGAGCCTTGGCCAGTTCGCGGATCCGTTCTTTTTTCGATTTAGACAAATCACGATGATCTTCCTCGTATTCGGCTTCCGCTGCCACAGGCTCTTCCACCACGACAGGTTTTTCCTTTTTAGGTCTGGTAAACTGCACAGGCTGATCGAACAGCATTTCAAAATTATGTTTCAACTCGTGCAGCCGTTCCAGGTCGTGCATCACTTCGTCGGCAACATCTTCTTCTGCTGACGAAGGAGCCAGTGCGGTAATATTGATATTGGTGGAAACCGCGGGCTTCGTTGTAAGCGAACCGGCAGATGCAATGGAAGTGGGGGTTCGCTGGCCGATGAAGTCCTGCGTCATTACCTCTTTCAGCACGCTGCGGTCGGCAGCATACACGGCTGCCATTTGCAATTCCTGTTGTTGGGTGCTGAAGCCGTGGTCTTTGGCAACGCGCGCGGAAAGCGCGTGCAGCAACTGGCTATAGGGGAAATCCTCTTTTAACAAGAGCACTTCCGCAGCCTCTTGTTCAGAGCTTTCGGAGTAGCGATTTAATACTTGTATAAATTGGTCTTTTTCCACAGATATCATGCCGTAAGGTAAAAATAGTAAAATTTACCAATTGGCAACGGAAGCATTGAAGATGTCGTTGATGATGCGGTCGAAAATCTCTTTAGTCAGTCGTTCTTCAATGTCGGCAAAATTCTGTTCGTTGGTGAAATCCTTGTAAAAAGAGAAGGTTTTATCCTTGAAGCTCATCGTCTCGTCCAGTGTATTCACATACGTCACTTTCACGGTAATGGTAAGCCGCGTTGAGGAGGCGTTGGTGATCTGCGTGGGATCGCCGGTAGAGATGGGCGCGATGGGTGTGAGCCGGAAATCGCTGATCTCGCCCTCCATCTGCAATTCACCTTCTTCGGCTACAATCGCCAGATTCGTATTCTGAATCATGTAGTTCTTCAGCGAGTTGGTAAACGTCTGCCCGATGTTGGCAGAACCCAGGTCTGTATTATTATAGAACTCCACAATGGACATACTTTTGGCTGCGGTACCTACGCCGGTAAACGAATACACACCGCAGGACTGGACTGTAAACATGGCGAGGCAGATCAGTAAACCACCAGGCAGAGTAGGAGAGAAGAGGCCGGACTTACGCTGATAACAGGACATAGCAAACAACTTGTTAATTACCTTCTTCCTCTTCAAGATCATACAGTTTTATTTTGCGATACAGGGTTCTTTCGGAGATGCCCAAATCGCGTGCCGCATATTTTCGCTTGTTGTTATTTTTTACCAGTGCGCGGGCGATCAGCTCTTTTTCTTTTTGTTCCAGCGAGAGCGAGTCCTCTTCGGTCTCGTGGCTGATGTCGTGTACATCTTCCACATGATCGTCATCGGGTTGAGGTGTCGGATAATTCAGAACCATCGCTTCATTGCCATTTGACTCAGCGTTCACGTCATCAAAAAGCGCAGGATGATCCTTTACCAGCTGGGCTGCCTTCGCCGGATTATTCAATGTGTCCAAAACAAGTTTTTTCAACTCGTTAAAGTCCTTTTTCATGTCGAACAGAACTTTATACAAAATGTCCCGCTCGGAAAGTCCTTCTTTCTCAGAGCCGGCGGCGCGATATAATGCCGGCAAGTTATTTTCCTTGGGCAGATAGCCTTGCAGAATTTCACCCGTAATGTCCTTGTTATCGGTGGACAGGACCGAGATCTGCTCCACCAGGTTTTTAAGCTGACGAATGTTTCCGGGAAAGCGATATTTCAGGATCAGGTTCTTGGCATCCTCTGTTAGTACGATCGGTTTTACGCGGTACTTTTCAGCAAAGTCGCTGGCAAATTTGCGGAACAGAAGTTCAATGTCCCGGCCACGTTCGCGAAGCGGCGGTACGTAAATCGGTACCGTGCTGAGGCGATAGTAAAGGTCTTCGCGAAATTTTCCGTTCTCTACCTTGTTCATCAGGTTGACGTTGGTGGCCGCGACAACGCGCACATCCGTCTTCTGCACTTTGGAGGAGCCGACTTTGATAAACTCACCATTCTCAAGAACGCGCAGTAAACGCGCCTGTGTCCCCAGTGGCATCTCGCCGATTTCATCGAGGAAAATGGTGCCTCCGTTGGTGACTTCAAAATATCCTTTACGCGCTTCGTGCGCACCGGTGAACGATCCTTTCTCGTGTCCGAATAATTCGGAGTCGATTGTCCCTTCGGGAATAGAACCGCAGTTAATGGCGATAAATTGTCCATGCTTGCGCGGACTCAGGTGGTGAATGATTTTGGAAAATGATTCCTTACCGCTGCCGCTTTCGCCCGTTATCAGCACCGACATATCGGTGGGGGACACCTGTATCGCCACGCTCACTGCATTGTTCAGCAAGGGCGAAGTGCCGATAATGCCGAACCGCTGTTTTACGCTTTGTATCTCTGAATCTGTAATAGCCATTTTTTTAGTTTCAGTTATCGGTTATTCGTTAACTGTTGTCGGTTAATTGTTATCCGTCCTATTTTTATTAACGGATAACGATTAACCGACAACGGTCAACGTCCCACGGCACGACCGATGAGGGTGCCGCCGGTGCAATCTGTTACGAGTACATTTACATACTCGCCTTTCTTATAATCCTCCCGCGGAAACACAATCACTTTGTTGGAAGAATTGCGTCCCTGCAAGTCGTCTTCTGTTTTCTTGGAGAAGCCTTCGATCAAAACGCGGTATACTTTGTTTACCTCCATGCTGTTGCGCAGTGCAGAGTGTTTGCGTTGCAGTACGATAATTTCGTCCAGTCGGCGCTTCTTTACCTCCAGTGGAATATCGTCTGCATATTTTTTGGCCGCCAGTGTGCCAGGTCTTTCGGAGTAATAAAACATGTAGGCAAAATCAAACTTCACCATGTCCATCAGCGACATGGTTTCCTGGTGCTCTTCTTCTGTTTCGGAGCAAAAACCGATGATCATGTCCGAAGAAATTCCGCAGTCTTCGCCCAGAATTTCCTTGATGCGCCGTGCCTTTCCCAGATACCATTCGCGTGTATAATCGCGATTCATCATGTCCAGTATACGCGTGCTTCCGCTTTGCGCAGGCAGGTGAATATTCTTGCAGATGTTTTCGTGTCGCGCCATCGTGTAAAGCACTTCATCGGTAATGTCCTTGGGATGTGATGTTGAAAACCGTACCCGCAGATCAGGATGAATGCGCGCTACCATGTCCAGCAGGTCGGCGAACGTTACCACGTTGTCGCGGATGCCTTTTTTCTCCATCCACGCTTTGTTGTTCTCTTCCTGACTCCACTTGTAAGAATCTACGTTCTGCCCCAACAGCGTTACTTCGCGATATCCCTGGTTGAACAGCTCGGTGGCTTCGGCTACCACCGAGTGTGGGTCGCGACTGCGCTCGCGGCCGCGTGTAAAGGGTACTACGCAGAAGGAGCACATATTGTCGCAGCCGCGCATGATCGATACAAACGCAGTCACGCCGTTTGAATTGAGACGCACCGGACTGATATCGGCATACGTCTCTTCGCGCGACAGGAATGTGTTGACAGCTTTCTGTCCTTCGTCAACCTGGCTGATGAGCGCCGGCAGGTCGCGGTAAGCATCCGGTCCGGCCACGAGATCGACGATCTTTTCTTCTTCCAGAAATTTGGTTTTCAGTCGTTCCGCCATACAACCCAGCACACCCACGAGCAGCTCGGGTTTGTGCTTCTTGATTCCATGCACATGCGTGAGCCGTGCGCGCACTGTTTGCTCCGCTTTTTCGCGTATAGAACAGGTATTCAGGAAAATAATGTCGGCCTCCTTGATGTTGGAAGTCGTATCGAAACCTTCTTTTTGAAGGATAGAAGCCACAATTTCGCTGTCAGCATAATTCATCTGGCAGCCATAACTTTCAATATAGAGCTTGCGCTTGTTACCGGTGGACTGATCTTTCGAAACGGTAAAGTTCTCAGACTGTTCGGTATCAAGCGGGCTTAAAACGTTGAGGTCACTAATCAAATTCTCCATCGTTACTCCTTATCAAGTCGCAAAAATAACACTTTTAGTCTTTTTAGGTGACAGATTGTCAGGGATTCTTGCAGTGTAGATCTGAGCATGGATTCTTTCAGGATAATGGCGCTGGTCAGGTGAGGTGCGCAACGATCGCCGACCGTTGCACAGAAAAGTAAAGCAAGAACACATCGTTGTTGCACGATTGTTCCATCGATTGTACAAACCCGGTCACAAGATTTCATTTGTCTTAGCCTGAAATATTTATTGAATGCTTGTCAGGGTAAAAAAAATTTGCTGCATGGGACCGATCCCGGGAACGATCTCGCTAAAAATGTTTGTCAGAGGCTGATAATGTTCATTTAAAATCAGTACAATCGTGTGAAATTTGTTCAATCGATTGCACAAAATTGACCCGATCTGGCACCTGAGACTCGTTTTTGAGCGCGTCGATCAGCCGACTGAATGCAATCCGTTGAGCCGATTTTACCCCCAACAAAAAACTAAAACTGTATGAGACAAAGTTTACTGACCAGACTTGTTCGCCTTACGTGTGCCGCGGTTCTGATGGTATGGATTATTCCGTCCGAACTTCGCGCACAAACGTCCCTTGTAACCGGCATTGTTAAATCCGACGCCGGTGATCCGCTTCCCGGTGTGAACGTGCTTGAAAAAAACACAACCCGCGGCACGGTAACCGATAGCGATGGCAAGTTCTCCATCGAAGCATCGCCCAACGCCATTCTCGTTTTCTCTTTTATCGGCATGACGAACCAGGAAGTTCCCGTCGGTGGCCGCTCCGCACTGGATGTGGTGCTGGCAACTGATATAACACAACTCGGCGAAGTAGTAGTTGTGGGATACGGTACTCAGAAGAAAACAGACGTGACAGGTTCGGTGTCCTCCGTTTCTTCCAAGGACATCAAGGCAACTCCAGTTGCTTCACTGTCCCAGGCATTGCAGGGACGTGCTGCCGGCGTACAGGTTTCACAGGCGTCGAATGCGCCCGGAGGCGGTGTCACCATTCGTATTCGCGGCGGTAACTCCATACAGGGAGGAAACGAACCACTTTATGTAATCGATGGCTTTCCGTTGTATAACGAGAATGGTCCCAACATAAGTCCCAACGACATTGAGTCGATGGAAATATTGAAAGATGCTTCTGCCACGGCGATCTACGGCTCGCGCGGTGCCAACGGTGTGGTGATCATCACCACCAAGCGTGGTCGTCCCGGAAAAAATACAGTTCAGTTTGAAAGTTACTACGGTGTGCAACAAGTGCGTAAAAAGATTGACATGCTGAATGCAACGCAGCTGGCGGAGCTGGTAAACGAAGGCATCGCCAATGTAAATGCGGACAACGTAGGAAAACCGGGATATCCCAAAGCGCTTACGTATACCGATGCGCAGATTGCTGCGATGGGACAAGGTACAGACTGGCAGGATGAAATCTTCCGTTCGGCCCCGCAACAGAATTACCAGCTTACATTTGCCGGAGGCGATGAAAAAAGTCAGTATTCCATTTCAGGAAATCTCTTCAAGCAGGATGGTATCATTGTGAATTCTGGCTATGAACGTTCGTCCGTGCGCATCAACCTGGACCGCAAGATTTTTGAAAAATTCAAACTGAGCAACAGTCTTACCATCAGCCGTACAAAAACAAACGCTATCAATACCGATGGCGATGGTGGTGGCGGAGCCGGTGTCGTATATGGTGCGCTCATTTTCTCGCCAACGGTACCGGTATACGGTCCCGATGGAGCATACTCCATCGACAACCGCCCCGGTGCAATCAAAATCAGCAATCCTTTAGCGCTGGCACAGGTCACAACGAATGAGACAACGGGCTGGCGAATGCTGGGCACGGTGTCCGGAGAGTATGAAATAACGGAAGGGCTTACGGCCAAAGTCCTCTTTGGTGCAAACACCTACAATAACAAGATCAATACCTACATTCCAAGAACTGTCTACGCCGGTATTGGTTCAAGTGGCACGGCTTCCATTAACAATGCGCAATACCTGGACTGGTTGAATGAAAATACGTTGACCTATCAGAAAACATTCAACAATGTCCACAAGCTCACAGCACTGGCCGGGTATACGCTGCAAAAAGCGCACTACGAAGATTTTCAAGCCAATGCTCAGAATTTTGCCAACGACATTCTGGAATATAACAACCTGGTTTCAGCGCAGCAGACTAACCCGGGGGCTTCGAATGTATACGAGTGGGGACTACGGTCCTATATCGGAAGAATTAACTATGACTACAACAGCCGTTATCTATTGACATTGACTGCGCGCCTCGATGGAGCGTCGAAATTTGGTAAAAGCAACAAGAATGGTTTTTACCCTTCCGGATCGGTCGCGTGGAGAATTTCTGAGGAGTCGTTTATGACGAACGTGGCTGCTGTAAGCGATCTGAAGCTTCGCGTAAGCTACGGTCTTACCGGGAACCAACAGATCGGACAGTACCAGTCCTTCAGCTCACTGGCGACACAGAACTATAATTTCGGCAGCGCACTAAGCATCGGCTATGCCCCCAACCGCATTGCCAACCCGAACCTGAAGTGGGAAACAACGGCGCAGGCAGATATCGGATTGGACATCGGTCTACTGTCCAATCGCATCACAGTAACCGCGGATGTATACCAGAAGAAAACAAAAGATCTCCTGTATAATGTGTCCCTGCCGGTTACCAGCGGCTACCAGACTTCGCTGCAAAACATCGGAAAAGTTCAGAACCGTGGCGTGGAGCTGGCGATCACTACTGTTAACGTTGACTCAAAAGGATTTCGCTGGTCTACTAACTTTAACATTGCGGCGAATCGCACCAAAATTCTCGATCTTGGCAACGTATCGGGGGATATTCCTTCCGGTGGCGCCAGTGGACACCTTCAGTTGGCCAACTCCGGAATCCTGCGTGTAGGACAGCCCATCGGTATTTTCTATGGACTGGTAACGGATGGTATTTTCCAGAACCAGGAAGAAGTAAATGCATCGGCGCAAAAAACAGCCAAGCCCGGCGAACGAAGATATGTGGATGTAACACCCGACGGTGTTATCAATTCCAGCGATCGCGTAATTCTGGGACATGCACAACCGGACTATATCTTCGGTCTCACAAACAATTTGTCCTACAAAGGATTTGACCTGAATATTTTTATACAGGGCGTGCAGGGCAACAGCATTTTTAACATCAACCGGTTCGAACTGGAGTCTGTATCGGGCGTAGCCAATCAGTCCACGGCAGTACTGGATCGTTGGACACCGACGAATCCAAGCAACACCATTCCGCGTGCTTCCAGTCTAGGATATCCTTACCAGGTGAGCAGCCGTCAGATCGAAGACGGATCTTACATCCGCCTGAAAAATATTCAGCTGGGTTATAATTTTCCTTCGGCATGGCTGGAAAGAATCAGGCTTACAAACGCGAAACTTTACGTAAGTGGACAGAACCTGATCACCATCACCGACTACACCGGGTTCGATCCGGAAGTGAGCCGCTATGGACAGGATAATTTAAGTCTGGGTACTGACTATGGAAGTTACCCGAACTTCAAAATGTATCTGGTCGGACTTAACATCGGTTTCTAATTAATCATCACGAACACATCAGATTTATGAAAAATATATTTTGGATTGTGGGTATTATGGCGGTGTCCATATCATGCAATGTGCTGGATGAGAATCCCCAGTCATTTATTTCGCCCACCAATTTTTATAAAACGAAAAGTGACGCTACGGCTGCGCTTACCGCTGCCTATAACTCGGTACAGCAAAATGGATTCGTATCGCGTAACTATGTTATCCTCGGAGAAATTCCTACGGACAACATGTTCCCACTCGCCAACAACAACGATCGTATTCAATTGGACACCTACATTCAGACATCCCAGAATGTTATTCTGCGTGAGACGTGGCAGAATTTCTTTCTGGGCATAACGCGCTGTAACATTGTGATCGAGCGCGTGCCGCTGATTCAGATGGAAGAAGCACTTAGGAACCGTTACGTTGCCGAAGCAAAATTTCTGAGAGGTTTCTATTACTATCAACTTGTACGTTTGTTTGGTGATTTGCCACTTGTGGTAAAAGAAGTAGTGTCCCTGACGGATGTTACATATCCGTCGCGTTCGCCGAAAGACGAGATCTATGATCAGATTATCGCCGATTTCAAAGATGCCGAGGCGGGGCTGCCGCCCACATATACTGCAGCCGATCAGGGAAGAGCCACACAGGGCGCGGCAAAGGCATATCTGGCAAGCGTATACCTTACGTTGAAAGATTATGCGAAGGCACTTGAAAAGACAACCGAGCTTATGAGTCCTGCTTCCGGGTATGGCCTGTGGGACAATTATGCGGACGTATTCCTGATCAAAAATGAATTTGGCAAAGAGTATATTTTTGATGTGTCCTATGTAGGCGGAGCTTCCGGAGGACAGGGCGGGGGACTCATTGCTTTCTTCGCGCAGGAAAACAACGCTGTGCAGGGACGAGGGTTTGGCTCCTTTCAGCCAACACAGGAATTGTATGACAGCTTCAATCCTGCCGACAAGCGCGTGCCTGTATATTTCACCAAAGGCACAGATAACAAGTACTACTGTAACAAGTGGATTGATGCTTCATCGGTTACCGCAAACACCTCTGGTAACAACTATCCGCTGATGCGATTTGCCGAAGTGGTGCTCACGCATGCCGAAGCCTACAATAAATTGAATCCGGCGGTGGATGGCAACGAGGCTTACAAGGCTGTGAACAGCATACGCAAACGTGCAGGTCTCGCAGATCTGGCAGGACTTACACAAGATCAGCTTCACGCCGCAATTCTGAATGAGCGCAGACTGGAACTGTGCTTTGAGGGACAACGCTGGTTTGACCTGCAGCGAACGGATACCTTTATCGACCTATTAACGACTAAGGGCTATAAGGTGGCTGAAAAAGATAAGATGTTCCCCGTGCCACAGTTGGAGATTGATTTGAACACCAATCTGAAACCACAAAATGACGGGTATTAATATAAAAGAGAGTTTGGGTTAATAATTCGGAAAGAAGTTCGCGCCAACGTGCGCGGCTTCTTTTTTATTTAACAAGATGATTTAATTTTAGTGTCATGATAAAAAAAGCAGGTTTCATTTTTCTTACACTGGGCATTTTTGCCTTCGCCGCCGGCAAACTTAATGTAGACGAGGATTTTAAAAGTATCGGCAAGCAGCTCGCGTATAGCCTGAAGCAGCACACTGATACGCAGCGATTTCCCCGGTCCACCAAGCCCGACGGTTCATTAAATGCCGTGCCTTCCAACGATTGGAC